>JGI12635J15846_10001992_pt1 | contig 17890 bp, 16 predicted proteins | sample BlaSpr_A8_OM2_M2_FD_15846 | JGI IMG/M metagenome (IMG submission 15846) | reverse complement strand
GAATCCGCGCCGTAATCCTGCAACGGCCGATCGGTCGACAACTCGGTTGGCGCTATCTTCAGCGCATCACTGATGTCATCGATGAGTACCGCCCGGATTTCCTCCATGGACACATTTGCCGACGCGTTCATCAACGCACCCTCCGGATGACGACGGGCATGCAGTCGACCCTCCCATGTGACAGTTACCGCCGTCGCCGCTGATCCTTCAGGGGACGCGTGCTCGACGATCCATGTGCGACACCAACGTTAAACCGAGCGGCGATCCGCGCAGCGCGGCTTGTGTCCAAACTCTCACAAGCGGTCGTCACTAAACGGAGCTGTCTGGGTCAATAGCTGCGGTGTTCCCTCAGTTGTATCGCGGCTTGCAGGTGGTCCGGGAAGTGACTTGTCCGAAGAGTCAGCGTGCGGGGTTTCAGCTGGCCGCGCTGGACGATAGTCCCAGTGTCACGAGGAAGTCGCCCGGACGCCCGAACGTGCGACAGTGCGCTCGCCGGTCTTCGATGTCCGCCCCCGGGTTCGGTATCGTCGCCGCGCTCCCGCTCGTTCTGGTCCGTGCGGGGCGGTGTTCCAGAAAGGCAAACTCCTCGAACGACCCGTCGGCATCACACCCGCCGAGCCCGGCGAATCAACCGAAACGGAAGTCGCCTAAAATAACCCCATCGACAGGTCTTGACAACATCTCGAAGAATCGCACGACGACCTCGTACACCACGCCCGTGGACTTGACCCGGCGGCCGCGCACCCCTTCGGATCCTGCGCGCAAACGCACACTGGATCTACCGTTAAAGACAGACCAGACCGCCGACCGAATGAGGCCACTGTGTCGAAACCAACCAAAACGCCGCCACCCAAGGCACCTGATGACACCGCCCTGGCCTGGGAGCTCGCCGGTGCAGCGCGGCCGCATATGAACAGAGCCGAAGCCGACCACATCTACATCGCCATCGGCATTGGCGAGACATTTGACGCGATCGACGCCCTCATCACCGCCATCGCGCGGGAGCGAATACCAGTCGGCCAAGCGCTGGCCGCTACCGTGAGCGCCTGGCTGGACTGCTACCTCGGTCAAAGCGCTGAACCTCGCCTTCGAGACCTCATCGCCGAGGTGAAAACGTACCGCCCACAACAGACGTGCACCGCCACAAAACAACCCCGATCAGCCGGGGGTGCCGCATGACCCCCACGGCTCGTACCCGCTACGTGCGGCCGAAATAACGAAAAGGCTGTCCGGAGCGTGACTTACGCTGAGTAAATGAATCCGCAACAAGGCGGCTAGCCGGGCGTTACGCATCCCCGGATGCCGCCCCCACAGAAACCGGGACTGTCGCCCTCGGTTTTCCTGGACCGCGTTGATTGCCGCCGTTCTGGCAGCGGCCGCGCATGCAGTGGGGATCATCGTCAACGACCGACCTCATATCGCCCCGTCGGCCGGGGCTGCCGGCTGACTCGATTGCGGGGTTAGCCGGCGCGGCCAGAGCGGGCGGGCCGGGCGGCGGTGAGCGCGACGACGCAAAAACCGGTGTGCTGCCACCGTTTCGTGGCGTTTTAGCCTTGGCGCATGTTGCGTCTTGAAAGTTGGACTGGACTAGCGGGTGGAAGTCCCGTCCCGGTAGGTACCGGAGCGCGGGCCGTAGCGTTAAGCGAATTCTGCAGCCTCGTCACAGTCACAAGGGGAGAGCCGGGCCGCTCATGTCACCGCGAAGGCCATGTCCGGCGAGCCCTGGTCCGGGGTTAGCTCGTCGGGTCTTTCCGGGGTATGGGAGACTGCCCAGGGTGGTTGGTTGAGGAAGTGTGACGACACGCTGTAGCGGTCGTTCGTCGGTGAAGGCCTCCTAGTCATTTAGTAGGGATGGATTAGCGGTCGTCAGACCGGGTCTGTTCTTTGCGTGGTCTGCGGCCGGGTGATGCCTGGTGTTTCCCGGCGTTTGACGTCGTACGAAAGAGCGGCGCGCCTGGCGGCAGGTCACGTGGTGTGGTGGTGGGATGCCGTTGCCCGAGCCCGCCGCCGAGCCTTGAGCTCTTCGACAGAACGAAGTCCTGCGGTGGGCTGGAGTCACGGACGGCTCGTGAGATGACGGACCTTGGAGTCCTGCGATTAGGGCGCCGCGTGAGTCCACCGGGAACAACAGCACCGATCAAAGGAGTGATGACACCTTGGGCTTGTATTGCGGAATCGATTGGGCCACTGACCATCACGACGTCGCGGTGGTCGATGACAATGGTCATGTCGTGGTGCGGGGGAAGCGCGAACCACATCGGAGCTTCGAGCGCTCCAGTACCAACGCTCACAGTTAGCGGATGCTCCTTCCAGATGAAGGAATCGGTGCGAGGCTGCTTAGTCCGCTTCGCGGAGCGCATCGAGAAGAAGGCGGGCCGGGTTAAACCGCCGTGACTTTGCTCGGCGATACGTGAAACAATCGCTGGCCGTGAAGACCTTCGAGGATCTGTTCGCCGAACTGGGCGAACGTGCCCGCACCCGGCCGGCCGGCAGCGCCACGGTCGCCGCGCTCGACGCCGGGATCCATGCTTTGGGGAAGAAGATTCTGGAAGAGGCAGGCGAGGTGTGGCTGGCTGCCGAACACGAACCCAACGACGCACTGGCCGCGGAGATCAGCCAACTGCTGTACTGGACGCAGGTGCTGATGATTTCGCGCGGGTTGTCCCTCGACGACGTCTATCGGAAGCTGTGAGCATGTTGCGGGTGGCGGTTCCCAACAAAGGCACGCTGAGCGAGCCTGCCGCCGAGATCCTCGCGGAGGCCGGCTACCGGCGCCGCACCGATCCCAAGGACCTGACCGTCATCGACCCGGTAAATCATGTCGAGTTCTTCTTTTTGCGGCCCAAAGACATAGCCATCTATGTCGGTTCGGGAGAACTCGACTTCGGCATCACCGGACGAGACCTGGTGCGCGACTCCGATGCACCGGTGCGCGAACGTCTGGCGCTGGGGTTCGGCTCGTCCAGCTTCCGTTACGCGGGCCCCGCCGGGCTTGACTGGACGACGGCCGACCTGGCCGGAAAAAGGATTGCCACCGCCTACCCGAACCTGGTCCGAAAAGATCTGGCCGACAGGGGCATTGAAGCCATCGTCATCAGACTCGACGGAGCCGTCGAAATCTCCGTGCAGCTCGGAGTAGCCGACGCGATTGCCGACGTGGTGGGGTCTGGTCGCACCCTGAGCCTGCATGATCTCGTAGCCTTCGGCGAGCCGCTGTGTGATTCGGAGGCTGTCTTAATCGAGCGCACCGATCAGGACAGCCACGATCAGAGCGAAGCCAAGGCGGCACGCGATCAACTGGCGGCCCGGGTGCAAGGTGTGGTGTTCGGCCAGCAGTACCTGATGCTGGATTATGACTGCCCGCGTTCGGCACTGGACAAAGCCACATCGATCACGCCCGGACTTGAGTCGCCGACCATCGCCCCGCTCGCCGACCCGGATTGGGTTGCAATCCGGGCACTGGTACCTCGCCGGGGCGTCAACGAGATCATGGACGAGCTCGCCGCCATCGGCGCCAAAGCGATTTTGGGCTCCGACATCAGGTTCTGCCGATTCTGAAGTTTCTACCGATTCTGACGACCGGGCCTGTGTAGCGGTCGCTGCTGTGTTAGCGTCCGCCTAGGGGATCGCCCGGGCAGCGCCACGGGCCGTCCCCCCTATCGTCGCCGGGCTGTTCATCTTCTCAGGAGGATCTCCGTGACACATTTCCTAGTTCTTCTTCTGGCTCTGTTGATTGGTGTAGTCGCCGGGTTGCGGTCCTTTACGGCTCCCGCCGTAGTCGCCTGGGCTGCCTTCCTCACATGGATCAATTTGCAAGGAACGTGGGCATCCTGGCTGGGCAATGTCATTACTGTCATCATCCTGTCCCTTCTTGCCGTGGGCGAACTGGTCATGGACAAACTTCCCAAGACACCGGCCCGCACCGTGCCGCCGGTGTTCGGTGCCCGGATCCTCTCGGGCGCTTTTGCGGGCGCGGTCCTCGGTACGGTGTGGGGCTATAAGTGGGGTGGACTCGGCGCCGGTGTTGTCGGCGCCGTGCTCGGCACCCTGGGCGGCTATCAGGCGCGGAAGCGGCTGGTGGCTGCCATTGGCGGCAACGACCTACCGATCGCGCTGTTAGAGGACGCGGTCGCTGTCTTCGGCGGGTTCGCGATCGTGGCCGCGTTGGCCAATCTGTGACAGATCGTTTCGATGCGATCATCATTGGTGCTGGTCAGGCTGGCCCGCCGCTCGCGGGTCGGCTGACCGCTGCCGGGCAGCGCGTAGCGATAGTCGAACGCAAACTGTTCGGCGGCACTTGTGTCAACACGGGCTGTATTCCGACCAAGACCCTGGTGGCCAGCGCGTACGCCGCGCAGCTGGCCCGTCGCACCGCGGAATACGGAATCGGGACCGGACCGGTCAGCGTGGACATGGCGAAAGTCAAAGCACGCAAAGACAAGATCATGCTCGATGACCGCAAGGGTGTCGAGGATTGGTTAGACGGGATGGACGGCTGCACCGTCTATCGCGGTCACGCCCGTTTCGAGGATCCACACACGCTGCGTGTCGGCGAGCACGTCCTGCATGCTGACCGGATCTTCCTCAACGTCGGAGGCCGTGCGGTGGTGCCGGATATCCCGGGACTCTCCGATATCGAGTTCCTCACCAACGTCTCGATCCTCGAACTCGACACGCTGCCATCCCACCTGGTCATCGTCGGCGGCAGCTACATCGCACTGGAGTTCGCGCAGATGTACCGCCGCTTCGGGGCCCGGGTGACGGTCGTGGAGAGGGGCTTGCGGCTGGCGTCCCGCGAAGACGAGGATGTCTCGGCCACCATCAAGGAGATCCTCGAGGCCGAAGGGATTGATATCGTCGTCGGTGCCGACGACGTCCGGATCAGCAAGCGCGACAGTAGTTCTGGAGGCTTCGAGCTCACGCCGGGTGCAGGTGCCGCCCCGATCCAGGGGAGTCATCTGCTGCTGGCGGTGGGGCGGCGACCCAACACCGACGACCTGGATCTAGACGCGGCCGGTGTGCAGACCGACGCCCGCGGCTACATCGTGGTCGACAACCAGCTGAAGACGAACGTCGATCACATTTGGGCGATGGGCGATTGCAACGGCAAGGGCGCGTTCACCCACACCTCGTACAACGACTTCGAGATCGTTGCTGCCAATCTGCTCGACGACGACCCGCGCAGGGTGAGCGATCGCATAACCACCTATGCGCTCTACATTGACCCGCCGCTGGGGCGTGCCGGGATGACCGTCGACCAGGTCCGCGCGTCGGGACGCAAGGCGTTGGTCGGCAAGCGGCCAATGACCAGGGTTGGCAGAGCGGTGGAAAAGGGTGAGACGCAAGGCTTTATGAAAGTGGTGGTCGACGCCGACACCGACGAAATTCTGGGAGCGGCCGTCTTTGGCGTGGGCGGCGACGAGGCCATTCACTGCATTCTGGACATCATGTCCGCCAAAGCCCCATACACCACGCTGTCGCGGACGATGCACATCCATCCCACCGTCTGCGAGCTCATTCCCACGATGTTGCAGGAGATGTCGCCGCTGACTTCTGATGCTCTGCGGGCGTAACGTCGCGGCGAAATATCGTCACCAGATTCGCCATAGCGTTACACTGGCGAATCCGACGTGGTCAGGCAGCTGGCTCGCTCGGGTGCGAAACAGGTTCCGCTGGTGTGTGATTCGGCCACCCGGGGTAGGGCGGCGGCGTCCCGCCGAAAGCCGGACAGCGTTCCTGATGAGGGCACCACTGGCACAACCGCGACGGGCTGGGACGGAAATCGCCTGTTTCACCTGCGGATTGGATGGCACGCCAGATGGCGATAAGCGTTTTCTCGAAGCGCAGCAGCTCGTCACGGTCCGGTGAATAGTCCAGCACCTGTCCGTCGGCCAGGTAGATGAGCCGCAGCCGGGCGGGCAACACACCGCGCGAACGAAGCAGCGCCACCGCGTAGAACTTCATTTGAAACATCGCCTTGAACTCGGCCAGTGCTCGCGCTGCCGGCGGCGCCTTGCCGGTCTTGTAGTCGACCACCCGCAGCTCGCCGGTAGCGGCGACGTCGATCCGGTCGATAAAGCCACGCAACAGCGTCCCGTCGGCGAGTTCGACCTCCACGCGCTGCTCGCAGCCTTGCGGGTCGAATCGGGTCGGGTCTTCGAGTCGGTAGTAGCCCGAGAGCAAGGCGCGGGCCTCCTCCAGCAGTTGGGTGCGCTGATCGGGCTCCAGGTCGTCGGCCAAGCCGGGCTCGGCGGCCAGCACCCGGTCCCATGCGGGCTCCACCAGCGATCGCGCCGTGTCTGGGCCGCGCTGCAGCGCGGGCAACCCGTAGAGCTGCTCCAGCGCGGCGTGCACCACCGACCCCCGCAGCTGTGCCCTCGACGGTGCCTCGGGTAAGCGATCGATAGCCCGGAATCGGTACAGCAGCGGACACTGCTTGAAGTCCGCCGCGCGCGACGGTGACAGCGCAGGCCGGTACTTGGGTCTATCCGGCGCCTCACTCGTGCCCAGGGCCATGTCCGCAGCCTAGGACGGGTTGCCGACAACCCCGAGCACCAGTTCCGGCGAGTCGGCTGGCACGCTGGACGGCGTGTCAGCAACCGGCCCGTTCGTCGCTGGTGAACGCGTCCAGCTCACCGACGCAAAGGGCCGCCACTACACGATGACGCTCACACCTGGCAGCGAGTTCCACACTCATCGCGGCGCGATCGCACATGATGCGCTCATCGGTCTGGAACAGGGCAGCGTGGTCAAATCCGGCAACGGCGCTCTCTTCTTGGTGCTGCGCCCGCTGCTGGTCGACTACGTGATGTCGATGCCGCGTGGACCGCAGGTGATTTACCCGAAGGACGCCGCTCAGATCGTGCACGAGGGCGATATCTTTCCGGGCGCCCGNGTGCTGGAGGCCGGAGCCGGATCCGGAGCGCTGACCTGCTCNTTGTTGCGTGCGGTCGGAGCGGAAGGGCAAGTGACCTCCTACGAGCATCGCGCAGACCATGCCGAACACGCCCGTCGTAATGTCGGGGTTTTTTACGGCCGGCTGCCGGCCAACTGGCAATTGATCGTGAGCGATCTCGCCCACTCCGACCTGCCCGACGGTTCGTTCGACCGGGCTGTGCTGGACATGCTCGCGCCATGGGAGGTGCTGGACGCGGTATCGCGGCTCGTGATCGCCGGCGGTGTGCTGATCATTTACGTGGCCACCGTTACCCAGCTGTCGAAGGTGGTGGAGGCGCTGCGGGCTCAGCAATGCTGGACCGAACCGCGGGCATGGGAGACGCTGCAGCGGGGCTGGAACGTCGTCGGCCTGGCCGTTCGTCCGCAGCATTCGATGCGTGGGCATACCGCGTTCCTGGTGGCGGCCCGCCGGCTCGCGCCTGGCGCGGTCGCCCCGGCGCCGTTGGGTCGCAAGCGCGAGGGGCGCGACGGCTAGATGACTGGTGCGGTTTCTTCGGGTTCGGGCCCTCGCGACCCTTGAGACCTTCCCGTCCGGCAGGTAGGGATAGGTCGCCTCAGGCCACCAGCGCGCTGACTACCGGGAACAGGTCCGCGCTGACTACCGGGAACAGGTCCGCGCTGACTACCGGGAACAGATCCTTGCCCTTGCGGTCAGTCGTCGCTGCGGTGCAGGCCTCGCCGCGCGGACAGCAGCTCGAACTCGAGGTGTGCGGCCACCAGGCGTTCGGCCGCATCCAGGACTTCGACGGCATGGCTACGGTCCCCGGACACCAGGGCCACACCGATGCCGGCTCGCCGGTACAGATCCTGGGAACCTGTCTCGGCGGCCGACACACTGAACTTGCGCTGCAGCTCAGCGACTACGGGGCGGATCACCGATCGCTTCTGTTTGAGTGATTGCACGTCGCCAAGCAATATGTCGAACTCGAGCCAGCCAATCCACATCCCGCAGGTCAGCCGGAAGGAGTTGTTGTCGGGGCTGGTGCCGGGGCCGGAGCCGGGGCTGGTTCAGGCGCTGGTGGCGGGGACGGAGCTGGGCTTGGAGGTGGACTTGAAGCAGGCGGAGTTGGCTCCGCGGAGTTGCCCAGGGCCAACAACATTTCCGCGGTTCGCCGGGACAACTGCCAGCCCCCTTGGTAGGGCGCGAACTCCATCGGGAACGTGAACCCGCCGTTACTCGAGCCGGCGGTGTTAACGCTGACGGTGGCCGCCACGTCCGATGGGTTCTTGTCCGACCATGCGATGTCGTTCGCCGCGAAGGTCATAGGCAGGTAACCGTTGTCCCGCAACGCGTTGGTGAACTTGTCCAGGGTGGCAGCGCTTTCCGGTGTAGTGCCTTCGACGAGGTTCAGCTTGTTGACGCCGGGGACGTTCGGGTCGGCGAGTCGGTTCAGCACGTCGGTGAGGGCTTCGGGCGGGGGCAGGGCAGCAGTCGGGGTAACCGCGACTGGACTTGATGAGGCAGGCAGTGTTGATGAGGCAGGCGAAGTCTTCGACTCGGTCGTCGAACATCCCGAGAGCCCGAGTGCTGCCAGAACGGCGGTACTCAACGCTACGGCGAGTCGTCGGCGCATCCAGCTAATCGCCCACGCCGCCTTTTGGTGCGCGGAAAACGACAGGCGGCGCGGGCCGGGCGGCAAATGCAGTCGAAGTCACATCAGACGGAATCGAAGTCGCACCGGCTATAGCCGGACTAGCGATGGTGACGCCCGTGGCGAGGCATTTTCCGGTCACGCCTGCCCTTTCGATCGGCTCGACTCAAAGCGACGTTAGCAGCGTGATCACGATCTTAACTTTTCGACGGCATTTAGTTCCGCACATGAAGCGCCAATCGCCGGTAGCGTTGAAGTATCCGCCGCACCAATTCCTGGTGTGGGAAAGGAGCGCAACATGGCTGACTCAGAGCGTTCTGAAGCATTCGGTACCGGTCGTGAAACAAGCCTGTCCAGCGGCGATGCGGCCGAATTGGAAGAACTACGGCGTGAGGCATCGGTGCTGCGCGAACAACTCGAGCTTGCGGCTGGGGCGCACGGGAGCGCTCGCTCAGCGCGCGATGTGCACCAGCTCGAAGCACGAATCGACTCGCTTGCGGCCCGCAATTCGAAATTAATGGAAACTCTCAAAGAAGCCCGGCAGCAACTGTTGGCGCTTCGCGAGGAAGTCGACCGGCTCGGGCAGCCGCCCAGCGGCTACGGAGTTCTGCTGTCCGCGCACGAGGACGAAACTGTCGACGTGTTCACGTCGGGTCGCAAGATGCGGCTGACATGCTCGCCGAACATCGACATCCCATCCCTGCGGAAGGGGCAAACGGTCCGGCTCAACGAAGCCCTGACCGTCGTCGAAGCCGGCAGGTTCGAATCGGTTGGCGAGATATCCACTTTGCGTGAGGTCCTGGCCGACGGTCACCGGGCACTGGTCGTCGGCCACGCCGACGAGGAACGCATCGTTTGGCTCGCTGAGCCGCTGGTGGCCGAGGATCTGCCGGATTCCATCCCTGACGATGCCAACGACGACACCAGGCCGCGCAAGCTGCGCCCTGGCGACTCGCTGCTGGTCGACACCAAAGCCGGGTACGCCTTCGAGCGGATTCCAAAGGCCGAGGTCGAAGACCTGGTGCTCGAAGAGGTGCCCGATGTCAGCTACCAGGACATCGGCGGCCTGACTCGCCAGATCGAGCAGATCCGCGACGCGGTGGAGCTGCCGTTCCTGCACAAGGAGCTGTACAAGGAGTACTCGCTGCGGCCGCCCAAGGGTGTGCTGCTGTACGGCCCGCCCGGCTGCGGTAAGACATTGATCGCCAAGGCGGTGGCCAACTCGCTGGCCAAGAAGATGGCCGAGGTGCGCGGCGACGACGCGCGCGAGGCCAAGTCGTACTTCTTGAACATCAAAGGCCCCGAGCTGCTGAACAAGTTCGTCGGCGAGACCGAACGTCACATCCGGCTGATCTTCCAGCGGGCCCGCGAGAAGGCGTCGGAAGGAACGCCGGTGATCGTGTTCTTCGACGAGATGGACTCGATCTTCCGCACCCGCGGCACCGGGGTCTCCTCNGATGTCGAGACGACCGTGGTTCCGCAGCTGCTCAGCGAGATCGACGGNGTGGAAGGGCTCGAGAACGTCATCGTGATTGGTGCCTCCAACCGCGAGGACATGATCGATCCCGCGATCCTGCGGCCCGGGCGTCTCGACGTGAAGATCAAGATCGAGCGGCCCGACGCCGAAGCGGCACAAGACATCTTCTCGAAGTACCTGACCGAGCTGCTGCCGGTGCACGCCGACGACCTCGCCGAGTTCGATAGTGACCGTACGGCATGCATCGAGGCGATGATCGAAAAGGTCGTCGACCGGATGTACGCCGAGATCGACGACAACCGGTTCCTGGAAGTCACTTACGCCAACGGTGACAAGGAAGTCATGTACTTCAAGGACTTCAACTCCGGGGCGATGATCCAGAACGTCGTCGACCGGGCGAAGAAGAACGCCATCAAAGCGGTGCTCGAGACGGGCCAACGGGGGCTGCGGATTCAGCATCTGCTCGACTCGATCGTCGACGAGTTCGCCGAGAACGAGGACCTGCCCAACACCACCAACCCCGATGACTGGGCGCGGATCTCGGGCAAGAAGGGTGAGCGGATCGTTTACATCCGCACCCTGGTCACCGGCAAGTCGTCGAGCGCATCGCGAGCCATCGACACCGAATCGAACCTGGGCCAGTACCTGTAGGGCCGGCTGAAGTCAGTCGGTCTCCCGCGAGTAGCTGTTGGTCAGATTGTCCTGCAGGACGTGGGCTGGCACCGTCCTGGTGTCTACCCGCAGCGTGTCGGCGAGCACTCGCGGCTGGTAGGTCCATCCCTCCGGCAGGTCGAGCCGGCTGGCGAGTCCGGNCAGGTCAGCCCGGGACAGGTTGGGGTCTGCGACCTGGCTCCAGGTCTGCATCACCCAGCGCTGCCCGTCGGGATCGATGAGTTCGTAGACCTCCTGGCCGGCGTCGAAGACGAAGACCGTATGGCGGCTCACTTCGCTGACGGTGTAGGGGGCGGGGTTCATCGACGACAGCTGCACCGTGGCCTGCTGGATCATCTCGATGCCACCGAAAGTCTTCGTCACCTGCGGGCCCTGAGGCTCCTTTTCGATGTCGTTCATCAGCCAGTACCGCGGACCGTTGAGCAACGCTGCGGCCGCACCGTTTTCGGTGGCGATGGCCTGCGCGTCGAGTGCGGACCACAGCTCGGCGGGACAGTCGTTCAACGGGAAGCTGTTGTAGACGGTGGCCTGCGGACCAGATTCTCCGACTTCCACGAGAAGCACTTCGCCGTAACGCTTTCCGGACAAGTCGGTCACTCGTTCACCTGCTTCACTTGTGGATTCGGGGCGGACACCAGTGTGAAATTAATCACTGCCGTCAGCGCCGTCAACATCACACGGCACCCGCGATAGCGCCGCGGTAGCGATTGCGTGCAATCTGGGTGGTGTTGAGGTCGTCGATCAGCGGGTTGAGAACTGCTGGCGGTTTTGTTGGTCAGTGTGGCGGGCGCTGGCGTTCGGCCCCTTGCCGGGTTGCCCGGCAGAAGGGCAATTCCGCACGTCGCCTAGTCTTTAAGTTATGCAACGGATTATCGGGACGGAGGTCGAGTACGGCATTTCGTCGCCGTCGGACCCGACCGCCAACCCGATCCTGACATCGACGCAGGCGGTCTTGGCCTATGCGGCCGCCGCCGGCATTCAGCGCGCTAAGCGCACCCGTTGGGACTACGAGGTGGAATCGCCGTTGCGCGACGCCCGCGGATTCGACCTGAGCCGTTCGGCCGGCCCGCCACCGGTGGTGGACGCTGACGAGGTCGGCGCCGCCAACATGATCTTGACCAACGGGGCGCGCCTCTACGTCGACCATGCCCACCCGGAGTACTCGGCGCCCGAGTGCACCGACCCGCTGGACGCGGTGATCTGGGACAAGGCCGGCGAGCGCGTGATGGAGGCCGCCGCGCGGCACGTCGCCAGCGTGCCGGGAGCCGCGAAACTGCAGTTGTACAAGAACAACGTCGACGGCAAAGGCGCGTCGTACGGGACGCACGAGAACTACCTGATGTCGCGTCAGACGCCATTCTCGGCCATCATCGCGGGACTCACGCCGTTTTTGGTGTCCCGGCAGGTGGTCACCGGCTCCGGCCGGGTCGGTATCGGGCCCTCCGGTGACGAGCCCGGCTTCCAGCTGTCTCAGCGCTCCGATTACATCGAGGTCGAGGTCGGCCTGGAGACCACGCTCAAACGCGGCATCATCAATACCCGCGACGAACCGCACGCCGACGCCGACAGGTACCGCCGGCTGCACGTCATCATCGGCGATGCCAACCTCGCCGAGACGTCGACTTACCTGAAGCTGGGCACCACCGCGCTGGTGCTCGACCTGATCGAAGAAGGTCCAGCACATGGCATAGACCTGACCGACCTGACGTTGGCCCGGCCGGTGCACGCCGTCCATGCGGTCAGCCGTGATCCGTCGCTGCGGGTCGCTGTGGCCCTGGCCGACGGGCGCGAATTGACCGGCCTTGCGCTGCAACGGATCTACCTCGACCGGGTGGCGAAGCTGGTCGACAGCCGCGACCCCGACTCCCGTGCATCCCACGTCGTGGAAACCTGGGCACACGTGCTCGACCAGCTGGAGCGCGACCCGATGGACTGCGCTGAACTGTTGGACTGGCCGGCCAAGCTGCGATTGCTCGAGGGTTTCCGGCACCGGGAGAACCTGAGCTGGTCGGCGCCCCGGCTGCACCTCGTGGACCTGCAGTATTCCGATGTCCGGCTGGACAAGGGCCTGTACAACCGGCTGGTCGCACGGGGCTCGATGAAGCGTCTGGTCACCGAACACGACGTGCTCAGCGCCGTCGACAACCCGCCGACAGACACTCGTGCGTACTTCCGCGGCGAATGCCTGCGCAGGTTCGGGGCCGATATCGCCGCAGCCAGTTGGGACTCGGTGATTTTCGATCTGGGTGGCGACTCGCTGGTGCGAATCCCGACGCTGGAGCCGCTGCGGGGCAGTAAGGCGCACGTCGGAGCGCTACTGGACTCGGTACACAGTGCCGTCGAACTGGTAGAACAACTGACTCGCTGAGCGATGTCCGGTTTCAGCGCGTCGAACACATAGCCCACGTCAACGGTAGGGTAGAGACAATACCGGCGGGCGTATGACGCGGCCGATAACGAAGCAGGAGGCGGCGATGGCTCAGGAACAGACCAAGGGTGGCGGTGGCGGCGGCGAGGAAGACGACCTCGGCGACCTCACGGCCGCGGGCCAAGAGCGTCGCGACAAGCTGGCCGAGGAGACTGACGATCTGCTCGACGAGATCGATGACGTCCTTGAGGAGAACGCCGAGGACTTCGTCCGCGCATACGTCCAAAAGGGCGGACAGTGACCTGGCCGTTCTCTGATCGCCTAGCCACTAGTTCGGCATTTCCCGGAGGCCCCGCTGTAGATCTGTCCTCGTTTGCTGACTTCCTGCGCCGTCAGGCGCCGGAGTTGCTACCAGCAAACTTCGGCGGCGGTGCCCCTCCCAGCGGCGCCGGGGGGCAGCTACCGCACGGAACCACCATCGTCGCATTGAAATACCCCGGCGGTGTCCTTATCGCCGGCGACCGGCGTTCGACGCAGGGCAACATGATCGCCGGGCGTGATGTGCGCAAGGTGTACATCACCGATGACTACACCGCCACCGGCATCGCCGGCACCGCCGCGATCGCTGTTGAGTTCGCGCGGCTGTACGCGGTCGAACTCGAACACTACGAGAAGCTTGAAGGCGTGCCGCTCACGTTTGCCGGCAAGGTCAACCGGCTCGCGATCATGGTGCGCGGCAACCTTGGCGCAGCGATGCAGGGGCTAGTGGCTCTGCCGCTGCTGGCGGGCTACGACACCCGAGCGTCCGACCCGGAGGGCGCCGGCCGAATCGTTTCGTTCGACGCGGCCGGCGGCTGGAACATCGAGGAAGAGGGCTACCAGTCGGTGGGGTCGGGATCGATCTTCGCCAAGTCGTCGATCAAGAAGTTGTACTCGCAAGTCACCGGCGTCGATTCGGCGCTGCGGGTAGCTGTGGAGGCGCTCTACGACGCCGCCGACGACGATTCTGCTACCGGCGGACCGGATCTGGTCCGCGGGATTTACCCCACGGCGGTCACCATTGGTGCGGAGGGGGCGGCCGATGTGCCGGAGCGCCGCATCGCCGAACTGGCTCGGGAGGTCATCGAAAGCCGCTCACGGGCCGACACTTTCGGCTCCGATGGTGAGCCGCGGGGTGAGCAGTGAGTTTCCCGTATTTCATTTCGCCTGAGCAGGCGATGCGCGAGCGCAGCGAGCTCGCGCGCAAGGGCATCGCGCGGGGCCGCAGTGTGGTGGCCCTGGCCTACGCGGGCGGGGTGCTATTTGTCGCGGAGAATCCGTCGCGGTCGCTGCAGAAGCTCAGCGAAATCTACGATCGCGTGGGTTTTGCGGCCGCGGGCAAATTCAACGAGTTCGACAATCTGCGTCGCGCCGGGATCCAGTTCGCCGACACCCGCGGCTACGCCTACGATCGCCGCGACGTCACCGGNCGGCAGCTGGCCAACGTCTACGCCCAGGCGCTGGGCAGCATCTTCACCGAGCAGGCCAAACCGTACGAGGTCGAGTTGTGCGTCGCCGAGGTCGCGCACTACGGCGAGACGAAACCGCCTGAGATGTATCGGATCACCTACGACGGGTCGATCGTCGACGAGCCGCATTTCGTGGTCATGGGCGGCACCACTGAGCCGATCGCCACCGCGCTCAAGGAGTCTTACGCCGAGAACGCCGACCTGTCTGATGCATTGCGGATTGCGGTGCAGGCGCTGCGGGCGGGCAGCGCCGACGCGTCAGGCACCGACCAGTCCGCCCTCGGGGCGGCCAGCCTCGAGGCGGCCATCCTGGATGCTAGCCGGCCGCGGCGGGCGTTTCGCCGCCTCAGCCGCGCCACACTGGAGACCCTGGTGCAGGAACTGGATTCTCCGGATTCTGGCGATTCCGATTCCGACGGCGAATCGTCGGACTAAGGCGCGGCTGCTTTCCTGCTGATCGGGGTTGTCGGGGCTGTCGGGGCTGGCTCCTTGGTTAGCCTGTCGACGGTGCCTTGAGGGTCCCGCCTGCAGTCTTCGTGGGTTCCGTATCGCCGGCCGAGCACCGTGACTGCCATCTTGAAATCATCTCCTGGCGCGGCTGCTCACCGTCGCGCTCAGACAACAAGTACCCTCGATTAGGTGCAGCGGCGAATCATGGGCATCGAGACCGAGTTCGGTGTCACCTGCACTTTTCACGGTCACCGGCGGCTCAGCCCGGACGAGGTCGCCCGCTACCTGTTCCGCCGGGTGGTGTCGTGGGGCCGTAGCTCGAACGTTTTCCTGCGTAACGGTGCCCGCCTGTACCTCGACGTGGGCAGCCATCCGGAGTACGCAACCGCCGAATGCGACAGCCTGGTGCAGCTGGTTACCCACGACCGGGCCGGCGAATGGGTGCTGGAAGATCTGCTCGTCGACGCCGAGCAGCGGCTTGCCGACGAGGGCATCGGCGGGGACATCTACCTGTTCAAGAACAACACCGATTCGGCAGGCAACTCCTACGGCTGTCACGAGAACTATCTGATCGTGCGGGCCGGCGAGTTCTCCCGGATCTCCGATGTGCTGCTGCCCTTCTTGGTCACACGCCAGCTGATCTGCGGGGCCGGCAAGGTGCTGCAGACCCCCAAGGCCGCGACGTTCTGCCTTTCCCAGCGTGCCGAGCACATCTGGGAGGGCGTCTCCTCGGCCACCACCCGCAGTCGGCCGATCATCAACACCCGCGACGAGCCGCACGCCGACGCCGAGAAGTACCGGCGGCTGCACGTCATCGTCGGCGACTCCAACATGTGCGAGACCAGCACCATGCTGAAGGTGGGCACCGCGGCGCTGGTGCTGGAGATGATCGAAGCCGGAGTCCCGTTCCGCGACTTCTCGCTGGACAACCCCATCCGCGCGATCCGCGAGGTCAGCCACGACGTCACCGGCCGTCGGCCGGTGCGGCTGGCCGGCGGGCGCCAGGCCAGTGCGTTGGACATCCAGCGCGAGTACTACACCCGCGCCGTCGAGCATCTGCAGGTCCGAGAGCCCAACGCGCAGATCGAGCAGGTCGTCGACCTGTGGGGCCGTCAGCTCGACGCCGTTGAGAGCCAGGACTTCGCCAAGGTGGACACCGAGATCGACTGGGTGATCAAACGCAAGCTGTTCCAGCGCTACCAGGACCGCTACAACATGGAGCTGGCCGACCCGAAGATCGCCCAGCTGGATCTGGCCTACCACGACATCAAGCGCGGTCGCGGTGTCTTCGATCTGCTACAGCGCAAGGGCCTGGCGACGCGCGTCACCACCGACGAGGACATCGCGGAGGCCGTCGACCATCCGCCGCAGACCACCCGCGCCAGGCTGCGCGGTGAGTTCATCAGCGCCGCCCAGGCGGCCGGGCGCGACTTCACCGTTGACTGGGTCCACCTCAAGCTCAACGACCAGGCGCAGCGCACCGTGCTGTGCAAAGACCCATTCCGAGCGGTCGACGAGCGGGTCAAACGGCTGATCGCCAGCATGTAGATTGCTGCCGCAAACCTCGCAGGCAATCTTCACGATGCGATCGCGATCACTTCTGCGCCCAGCACACAAGTCGTTTCTCGCCGAGCGGCCCGCCGTCGGAGACCGGTGTGTCAGTTTCTGTTGCTGTCCTGCGCCCTGAGCGCGGCCAGTTGGTTCCCGATGGCGGTGGTCGCGCCGGCCCGGTCCTTGTGGTTGTGCTCGTAGCGCAGCAGGGTGGCCACTGCGGCCGAGTCGGTGAGTTGCGTCACCTGCGTCTCGACCTCGCTGACGGTGAGGTCGTCGAAGTTGTCGACGGGTAATTCGCCTTCGGTGAGGCCGCCGGTGAGCACGCGTGTTCGGTGCAGGGTGGTCGCTATGGTGCGTGCCCCTCTTCGGGTGGCGATCCGTTCTGCTTGCTGGAGTCCAGCGTCGCGGCCGGCGGTCAAGGAGTCGGCGGCGGCTTCGGTGACGGTGGCGACACGTGAACGGGTGCGGGCAAGGGCCTCGGCGGTTCGGTTGATCCGCGCGGCAGTCCAGCGGGTCGGGTAATTGGCCGCCCTGGTGAGTCGACCCACTGCCTTCTGCACCGGGGTGGGCTGCACCGCGGTGGGCTTTCCGGAGGCTTCTTGGGCGAGCACCGAGGTGATCCACTCAATGGTTTCTTGATGGGCAGCCTGCAGACGCCGCGCAAGCAATCGGGTGTCGTGATGGTCGGTCGCGTCGGCCAGGACCTCGAGATAGCGCGCGCGGTCGAACAGTTGGTGTTCTAGGGCGAGGTCTCCGAACAGCGCGGCCGTTATCGGTTGAACCTGTTCGACTACCGCCTTGGCCAGTGCGGAAGCGCGGCCCAGCGCCGGGGTGACTACGTCGGGAACGCCGCCGAGTTCACGCAGCGCCGCCGCGATCAGCCCCGCGCGTTCTTGCGCATTGGCCGCGTTCGTCATAAATTCTTGGCGCACAGCATCGTTGCGGGCCTGCGCCCGCCGGGTTTGTGCGATCTGCACCTCGCTGTTGGTGAGGTGATGCAGTATGCGAAGTTGAGCGATGAGCTTGTCGGTGTTTGTGTGAGTCACGTTTTTCTCCTGACGATTTCGGGTCTATCTGCTTCGGACTTCTTGGGCGTGCGCGCCCGGGGCTTAACGAATCGTCGGGATCAGCGAATCGTCTTGTCGTACTGAAGTTTTAAGGAATTTCGGTGCTGGCGGAATCGGTATGGCCTGCGACCGCGGTCGGCGGCAGGCCATACCAATAGCGGTTACTTGACTGCGTCCTTGATGTTTTCGCCGGCCTTCTTCACACTCGACTTGGCTTGGTCCTTCTTGCCTTGGCCTTCGGTGTG
>JGI12635J15846_10001991_pt1 | contig 17894 bp, 13 predicted proteins | sample BlaSpr_A8_OM2_M2_FD_15846 | JGI IMG/M metagenome (IMG submission 15846) | reverse complement strand
CATGCCGACGCCATCCGCCGTGCAGATGGGAACCGGCAAGCTGCTGATTGATCCATCATTCTCGGTCGGAATTGTCGGCCAGAGCGATCCTCTGCTTGTGCGGGCCGTGGATCGATTCCTAAACGATCTCCGCCGCCAGACGGGAATGCTGCCATTGGACATGAAAGTTGCGGATGCTGCCAATGCCGCGCTTGTCGTGCACGCTGCCGGACGTCCGAAGGCCCCGCTAGAGCTAGGGGAAGATGAATCGTACTCCCTCGTTATCACGACTGCGGGCGCCAAACTAGACGCGCCCACGACTCTTGGCGCTCTTCATGGATTGCAAACACTTTTGCAGTTAGTCGAAAATGGCCCAGACGGCTTCGACGTTCCTGTCATAACCGTTCAAGACCAGCCTCGATTTCCGTGGCGGGGGCTGATGATTGATGTGGCACGGCATTTTATTCCGATCGATGTTCTCAAGCGCAATTTGGATGGCATGGCTGCCGTGAAACTGAACGTGTTTCATTGGCATCTTTCCGAGAACCAGGGCTTCCGCATCGAGAGCAAAAAGTTCCCCAAGCTTCAGGAAATGGGGTCGGATGGCCTCTATTACACGCAGGATGAAGTCAAAGAGCTGATCGCCTATGCGCGCGACCGCGGTATCCGGGTTGTTCCGGAGTTTGATATGCCCGGGCACAGTACAGCCTGGTTTGTCGGTTATTCGGAGCTTGCCAGCGCGCCAGGTCCGTATTCAATTGAACGCAAGTGGGGAGTCTTCGATCCCGCGATGGATCCCACGTCGGAGCGTACCTATAAGTTTTTGGACGAATTCATCGGCGAGATGGCGGAATTATTTCCCGACAAATTTTTTCACATCGGCGGGGATGAGGTGAACGGAAAGCAATGGGATGCAAATCCGAAGATCCAGCAGTTCATGCATTCCCATGGTTTGAAAAGTAATGATGACTTGCAAGCTTATTTCAACACTCGAATTCAGAAAATTGTCGCGAAGCACGGGAAGACAATGGAAGGTTGGGACGAAATTCTGCGCCCCGATCTGCCCAAAAGCATTGTGATTCAGTCCTGGCGCGGGCAAGCCTCATTGGCGGAAGCGGCGAAACAGGGTTATCGAGGACTGCTTTCTTCGGGCTATTACCTTGACCTGATTCAGCCTGCGTCGCAGCATTATGCGGTGGATCCTTTAGCGGGTGGGGCGGCTGACTTAACCCCGGAGCAGAAGCAGAGAATCCTCGGGGGAGAGGCCTGCATGTGGTCGGAATATGTCTCGCCAGAGGATATTGATTCGCGAATCTGGCCTCGTACCGCAGCCATTGCGGAGCGGCTTTGGTCTCCGCAATCAACCGCGGATGTGAATGCGATGTATCAGCGCCTCGAAGAAGTTAACCGAGAGTTGGACTGGATGGGGCTGACACACAATTCCAGCTACTTTCCCATGCTTCGCAGAATTGCAGGCTCGGATGACATTGCAGGGCTAAAGGCACTCGCAGACGTGGTTGAGCCGGTAAAGGGCTACAAGCGCGGAAGTACGAGTCCGGTCGAGCCTACGAGTGCGATGCCTCTGAATCGGCTGATCGACGCTGCGCGTCCTGAAAGCGCGGTGGCGCGACATTTTTCTGATCTCGTGAATTTGTTGATTGCTGGACAGGCAACGCCTGAAACGAAACAGCAGATACGTTCGTTATTGCTGGTGTGGCGCGACAATCAGGCGAACCTTAAGCCTCTCGAGGCGCAGTCGTTCTTGCTGAAAGAAGTTATCCCTGCGTCGGAAGCCCTCTCCGGGCTTGGTGAAACAGGACTGCAAGCCATGGATTACCTTGACCGAGGTGAGCGAGCGCCAGAGAACTGGACAACGCAGCAGCTTGCATTCGTTCAACAGGCTGAACAACCAAGAGCACAGTTACTGATCATGGTCGCGCCATCTATCGAGAAACTGGTGCAGGCGAGCGCGGGTCTTGCGACGTCCAAGTAGGGCCCGATCTGCCCAGCTATGCGGCCCGTGGGGACTTCATAAATCTCCGCGCCCGTTCGATTCTTGAGGGCTGACCAACTGGTACGCTCATGGGCCATGGCTCCTCGACCCCCATTAGCGCCAGCGTACCCCCCAATAACGCCAAATTCTTAGTGAAGTTGACCATTTCGCTTTGCTTATTCTGGGGATCGTCAACATTCCAGAAGTCGTGCATGACCGGCGAAACACTGGCAAGGAAGCCCAGGACTGCGGCGGTGCCAATCTTAGGCTTAACTCCCAGAAGTATGCTTGTCCCACCCAGGATCAGCGCCAGCCCGGATCCCTTGACGGCAAGCTCGGGCATCGGCACTCCCTTGAACTTCGCGTATTCGGTCAGGGATTCGGAGTCTGTCAAGTGATGGATTCCGCTGTATAAAAAGAAACCGCCGAAGATTGCCCGGCCCAGCAGAAATGGAAGTTTCATGGTTCGCTCCTTTCGACAATTTCGCTATTGATGTGTGGGAAGCTTCGATTCGGCTGATACGACAGATGTTGCCCGGTCTCCCGATCATTGGGTGATCGTCGGCGGTACCGGCTCAACCATCACAAAAAGAACCCTAGTATGACCTCGCACAGTCTAACAATTCAGTGAGTTCGTCACCGAAGATCCCATCAATTAAGCGCGACGCGGTGCAAAACCTCCGCTTGATTCTTCCCGATGTTTGGGAACTGATCCGTCCCCGCCGCGCCTTGTTAGCGTTGGGCTTCCTGCTGATGGTAATCAACCGCGTTTCAGGGTTGGTGCTTCCCTACTCCACAAGATTCCTGATAGATACGGTGATCGTGAAGCACCAGATTCAACGTCTTCAGCCACTGGTTTTGATGGTCTTGCTGGCCACAGCTATTCAGGGAGCGACATCTTTTTCGCTGACCCAGTTGCTTTCGAAGGAGGCGCAGCGGCTCATCGCTGAGCTTCGCCAGAAAGTGCAATCGCACATCGGACGGCTTTCGATTGCGTTTCACGATTCCAACAAAAGCGGCATGCTGGTTTCCAGAATCATGAGCGACGTAGAAGGTGTGCGCAATCTTCTCGGCACGGGCCTGGTGGACTTAACCGGAGGCCTGTTAACTGCATGCATCGCACTGGTGGTGCTTTTCCGAATCAGTTCGCTGATGACCGTGCTCGCATTTGGATTCCTGCTGTGCTTTGCGCTGGCATTGAGGAAGGCGTTCGGAACGATTCGTCCCATCTTCCGCGAGCGCGGGAAAATCAACGCAGAGGTCACCGGAAGACTGGCTGAATCTCTCGGAGGGGTACGGGTAATCAAGGGCTATCACGCGGAAGAGCGCGAGGCCAATGTGTTCTCGCGAGGCGTGCACCGCCTGCTAGACAACGTCATCAGGAGCCTTACCGCCACGTCGGTAATGGGCTTGTCCGCAAGCCTGCTGCTTGGGGTGGTCGGTGCCCTGATCATGTATTTCGGGGCGCGGCAAATTATCGCCGGGACTCTCACGATTGGCGGATTTTTCACTTACACGCTATTTCTAGGATTCTTGATCGCGCCAATTATGCAGATTGTGCAAATCGGAACCCAGCTGACCGAAGCGCTGGCGGGCCTGGAACGCACGCACGAGATTCTCAGCGAGCGTCCTGAGGATGAAGATCCAAAGCGAACCGTGGCGCTGCCCGACATTTACGGCACCATCGATTTTGATCACGTCAGCTTCAGTTACGACGGCGCCCGCACGGTTCTGCGTGACATTTCATTTCACGCCGCCCCGGGAACCGTAACGGCGCTTATTGGATCCTCGGGCTCAGGCAAGTCCACGACGATTGGACTTGTGGCGGCTTTCTATGTGCCAACGGAAGGAAAGATTCTCGTCGATGGCATTGATTTGAGTACGGTGCGGCTGGATTCTTATCGCACGCATCTCGGTACGGTTCTACAGGAGTCATTTCTTTTTGATGGAACGATTCGAGAAAATGTAGCGTTTTCACGGCCGGATGCGACTGAAGAACAAATTCTGGAAGCATGCCGGATCGCACGTGTGGACGAGTTTGCGGAAAGCTTCGCCGATAAATATGACACCATCGTTGGCGAGCGCGGCGTAAAGCTTTCCGGCGGTCAGCGGCAAAGAATTTCCATCGCTCGCGCAATTTTAGCCGAGCCACGCATCTTAATACTTGACGAAGCGACTTCAAGTCTTGATTCGGAGTCTGAAGCGCTCATCCAGCAAGGCCTTTCGTATCTCATGAAAGGACGCACTACGTTCGTAATTGCGCATCGGCTTTCAACGATCCGGCGCGCCGATCAGATTCTCGTGATTGAGCAGGGACGGATCGTCGAACGGGGGACTCACGAGCAACTGTTTGCTCTGGGTGGCCGCTATCATGAGCTGTACATGAAGCAACACGGTGTCGAGACCAATTTGTTTCTCGCCCCAGGAGAAGGCGATTCGATTCCTTCCACCGAAGCCGCCTCGAAGAAATCCGGCAAGGACGATGCGGATTTGACCGATGCGCTGAATCTGGTGAGAGGGGACGTCCGCTGAACATGGATTCAGGCAATGCCCAGCCATTGGCAATCGCGATTCAGACCGACAATCTCTGCCGCCATTACAAGATGGGAGACACGCTGATACGCGCTGTTGATGGCATCTCGCTACAGGTGCGATCGGGAGAATTCGTCGCACTTCTCGGAACCTCGGGATCCGGGAAATCATCGCTGCTAAATCTCATCGCGGGGCTTGACCATCCCACTTCAGGGACCGTCGTCGTGCAAGGCCATAATCTCGCAGCTCTTTCGCGGGAGGAGCTGGCCAAGTATCGTTTGCGCACGGTCGGCATGGTCTTTCAGTCTTTCAATTTGATCCCGAGTATGACTTTGCTGGAGAACGTTGAGCTTCCCATGCGCTTCGCTGAGGTGGATCGCGCCAAGCGCGTCGGATTGGCTGAAGAAGCGTTGCGACGCGTCGGTCTCTTGGCAAGGAAGCGCCATCGGCCGACGGAACTTTCAGGCGGTGAGCAGCAGCGTGCTTCTCTGGCGCGGGCGTTGATTAATAAGCCTCAAGTGTTACTGGCGGATGAACCAACCGGCAATCTCGATTCGCGCACCGGCACCGAGATTATGAACTTTATTCGAGAATTCAATGAAATTTTGGGAATGACGGTCGTGATGGTTACGCACGAGCGATCTTTGGCCGAGCGTTATGCCCGGCGCATGATATTTCTCGCGGACGGAAAATTGATCGACGACCAAGGGAATAGTGGTGAGGCCGCGGTTCGCGGAAGCATGGAGCAGAGACTGTGAAGTTTTACGATTCAGCCGAGCTCGCACTCCGCAATTTGCGCGAGTCTTTTTTGCGCAACTCTCTTACGACGGTGGGTATCTCGGTCGGTGTGGCCTCGCTAGTGGCAATGCTGTCGCTCGGCATCGGTTTGCAGCAATTGGCGGCGCGCAGGCTGCAGAAATCAGGATTGTTCGACACCGTAGTAGTCACTTCGCGGCGGGATCTTCGCGGCTTCAATCGCGATCAGGAAAGAAATGGTCCGCCTCCGGCGGAGAGTCCGGCACTCGACGAAACACAGCGCCAGAAAATGGAGCAACTTCCCAATGTGCTGGAGGCTTATCCAGACATCCGACTGATTACCGAATTGCGTTATGAAGGCAAGCAGCACCTCACAATGGTCGCGGGCTTGCCCTCTTCTGCAAAAACCAACGACGCCTTTGATGGCATGCAAGGCAGTTTCTTTACGTCTGAGATGGCGCCCGAGGTTATTCTGCAAAAGTCTTTCGCGGAGGAGCTACTCGATCGCACTCCCAAGGCAGGCGCCGACGATGTGAAAGTTGCCGATCTTGCGCCTCCGTTACTCGGCAAGGAATTGACTATGCGCTATGCGGAGCGCACTGCGGCGGAGCCTTCTGACGCAGGCGATTCCGGCGGCTCGGCCTATTCCGTGGTTTCACGCGAGTTGAAACTGAAAATCGTCGGCGTTTGCGATCTTGATCCTGACAGCATGCGTGGACAAGCCCGTGCGCGCGTGTTCCTACCTCTGAAGTTTGCCGAGAGCCTGCATATGATGCGGGCATCGAGCTCTCGTGATAGTTCCGACACGGCGACCGGAGCGCCTACATATTCGGATGTCAGCGTGCGAGTCAAGAGTCCTAAGTATGTGCAGCAGGTCGAAGATGCGATCAAGAAAATGGGATTCAACACTTTTTCGATCATTGATGCAACGAAAAGCTTGCGGCAATTTTTTGCCGTGCTGGATTTATTCCTGGGAATCTTTGGGAGTCTGGCTTTGGCGGTTGCGTCCATCGGAATCGTAAATACGTTGGTGATGGCGATCCTCGAAAGGCGGCGCGAAATCGGCATCATGAAGGCATTGGGCGCCAGCGATTCGGATGTCAAGGGTCTGTTCTTCGCCGAAGCGGGCGCAATGGGCGTTTTTGGCGGGATACTCGGCGTGACCCTCGGCTGGGTTATTGGTCACGTAATCAATTTCGGCACAAATATTTACCTCAAAAGGCAGCAGTTCCCTCCTGAAAATATTTGGTCGGTGCCGTGGTGGCTGGTTGCAGGGGCTATTGCATTTGCTGTCGTAGTCAGTTTGCTCTCGGGATTGTATCCCGCAAGCCGCGCCGCCAGGCTCGATCCCGTGCAGGCACTGCGGTACGAATGATTCAACCATCTTGTCATTCCGAACGGGCGCCTCGCCCGGAGGAATCTGCTTTGCCCGGGGGATCCGCAGATTCCTCGCGCGATGCGCTTCGGAATGACAATGTCAAAGAGTGGGGTTGCCGCACGCTCTTGTTTCTGTTGTGTCTATCTCTCATTTTCCCAACCAGTTCTCATGCGCAGGGACGCATGAACTGCGCCGTGTTCAACAGTCGCATCCTCCAACAACCAGTCCATTACTGTGTGTTATTGCCCGATGATTATGCCGCGAATGTTGCAAGCCACCCGCCAAAGCCATATCCGGTCCTCTACTTTTTGCATGGCCTCGGTCAAAACGAGCAAGCCCTCTTCAAAAGCGGCGGATGGGATTTAATTGAAGACCTGCGCCAGCAAGGCAAGATCGGTCAATATTTGATCGCATCTCCGGATGGAAAGAACAGCTTTTTCATTAACTCCGCCGACAGTAAGGTACGGTACAGCGATTTCTTTGTTCATGAATTCATGCCTTTTATTGAGAGCAAATACGTCGTCAGGAAGGGCCGGGCTGGAAGAGCGATTACCGGGCTCTCCATGGGTGGATACGGCGCGTTGCGTTTCGCGTTCGCGTATCCGGAGTTATTTTCTGCGGTCAGCGCGCAGAGCGCCGCACTTATGACTGAGTCTCCTCAAGAACTGAATTCGGCATTGCAGTCTCGAAGTCAATTGGGAAAACTCATGGGATCGCCGTTTGGAGATCCGATTAACATTCCACATTGGAGGCAGAACGATCCATTTACTCTAGCGCGGACGAATAAGGCTGCGATCGGAACGTTAGCGATCTATTTCAATTGCGGAAAGGAAGATGACTTCGACTTCGAAGTGGGTGCTCAAGCCTTGCATCGCCAGCTTCAATCCGAAGGAATCAAGCATGAGTTTCATTTATATCCCGGAAATCACAGTCCAGATTATTTTCTAGCGCATCTCGGAGAAACGCTGGAGTTTCATTCGAAGGCGTTTGGCTTGAGCAAGTGAATTCCGCGCACTAGTTGAGGGCACCTACGCTTCGCTTGAGATAGTTAACTTATTCAAATGGATTACAATGCTTTGCTCCTTTCATGCGAACCCTTGGTTTAGCGCTCAGCTTGGCTTTCATGCTAGCCACCGTTGCGTGCGGCGGTAACTCAACAAACCCAACTCCAAGCTCCCCGCTTCCCCCACCGTCGACGGCAACACCCGACGTGCGCGCCGACTATCTAGTTTCGCAGATGACGTTGGCGGAAAAAGTGCAACTCGTTCATGGAGGCGCAGCGCTTGACTGGACTCAGCACACGCTTCCACGCGGCGGAGCAGGCTGGATCCCCGGCATCCCACGCCTCGGTATTCCCGATTTGTATTTCTCGGACGGAAGCGTTGGAGTGGGAAACAGTGTCGGCCCAGCGACTGCGCTTCCCTCCTCTGTGGCCAGCGCCGCCAGTTGGGATCTGAACGAAGCAGCCAAATATGGGCAGGTGATCGGCGCGGAGTCGCGAGCTTATGGCATCAATGTGAACCTCGGTGGCAACGTCAATCTTGCGGGTCGCGAACCTCGCGGTGGTCGCAACTTTGAAACCAAGGGGGAAGATCCCATTCTTGCGGGCAAGATTACTGCCGCCCATCTCAAGGCAATTCAGGGCCAATTCGTCATAGCCGGCATCAAGCATTTTGGCTTCAACGATCAGGAGACGGGGAGAACGACAGCCAATGCACTGATTGATGAGCGCTCTGGCCGCGAGAGTGATTTGCTGGCATTTGAAATCGGCGTGAAGGATTCTGGCGTGCAGTCCGTGATGTGCTCCTACAACCTCGTCAACGGTACGTACGCGTGCGAGAACCAGTATCTTCTGAACACCGTTTTGAAAGGGGATTGGGCCTTTCCGGGCTTCGTGATGTCCGATTGGGACGCCACTCATAGTACCGTCAATGCAGCCCAGGCAGGACTTGATCAGGAGCAGCCGGAAAACATTTATTTCGGATCAAATTTGTTGCAGGCGGTGCAGACCGGACAAGTCCCACAAACACGCATCGACGATATGGTCCATCGTATCCTCCGCGCCATGTTCGCGGTGGGCATTTTCGATCATCCCGCCACGGTGCAACCCATCGACGCCGTCACCGATGCTGCCATTGCCCAGGAAACTGAGGAGCAGGGCGCTGTCCTGCTCAAAAATTCCGGTTCTCTTCCTCTAGATAAAACCGCAATTGCATCCATCGCGGTTATCGGCTCGCACGCTGATGTCGGAGTGCTCTCAGGCGGAGGTTCGGCTCAGGTCAATCCCGTTGGAGGACCGGCGCTCACCGAAGGTAGGCCGTGTCCCCCTTGCTGGGCTCAGGTTATGTGGGATCCTTCGTCCCCGCTCCAAGCCATCCAGGCCAAGGTGCCTCTAGCCTCGGTCACATTCAACGACGGATCGAATGCCAGCGCCGCCGCCGCTCTCGCCGCTTCCTCGAATGTGGCAATCGTATTCGTCAGCCAGTGGGAAAGCGAAGCCATGGACCTCCCCAGCCTCAACTTCACCGACGTAATCCACCCCACACCAATTAACCAGGATGCGCTCGTGAATGCGGTTGCCGCAGCCAATCCCCACACCGTTGTAGTTTTGGAAAACGGAGGCGCTAACGTGCTGCCGTGGTTGGCAAATGTAAACGCCGTGCTCGAGGCCTGGTATCCAGGACAACGCGGCGGCGATGCCATCGCCAACATTCTCTTTGGCGACGTCAACCCTTCCGGCAAGTTGCCAATCACATTCCCAGCAAGTGTCAACGACCTGCCGCGCCCGGTGCTGGCAACTCCTCCAAACTCAACCACCCCTTTCAATGTCGACTACACAACGGATGCGGCGAACGTCGGCTACAAATGGTATGACACCAAAGGCCTCACGCCGCTCTTTCCTTTTGGTTTCGGCCTCTCCTACACAACGTTCGCCATCACTAATCCTCAGCTCACCGCAAATCTATCTGCCAACTCTCTCGGATTTCAGGTAAGTTTCAGTCTGCAAAACACAGGTGCGCGCGCCGGCTCTGAGGTCGCGCAGGTCTATCTTGGATTGCCTGCCAGCACTGGAGAACCAAAACGCCTGGTGGGATGGCAGAAAGTTCCGTTGTCGGCAGGTCAGCAGCAAAGTGTAACGGTTAATGTAGTGGCCGCAGACTCTTCCCATCCTCTTTCTTACTGGGATGTCAACGCTCACGCATGGCTTGCAGCACCGGGGACCTACACGGTGTATCTGGGCAATTCTTCCAGAAATTTGACCACTGCTGGAACCTTTCAGCTTCCCTAAAGACAAGCTGCATCGCCAGCTTCAACGGAATGTGAGCGATATGGCGATTTTGCGCCACTCAACCGATCAGGTGATACGCCTCACGGTCCAACGCCTTCAAGAATAGTAAGATACGGGCGCAGGAGTCGGGGTTTATTCCGGGGGAAGAAAATGTCTGAGGGATTGTTTAGTCTGCTGCACCTGCTGCTACTGCTTTTCGTGGCCCTGATTATTTTCGGAATACCGCTTCTGCTCGTTTTTCTTTTGGCGCGATGGTTGGATAAACGCCTGCAACGTCGACCGGGTGTGAGGGTGTCGATTGTCTCCATAGTGATCGGCGGAATCACTGATGTTGTCGCGTCAGGTGTTCTCGCGTTACCTGTGGTCATTTACGTGATGGTGAAGTATGACCTTTTACATTCAGCTAAAGGTCCCGCCGCAATCGCCTCGTCGATTCATTCGAGCGCGTGGCTGTATGGGCTGCAATTGGGAATTGGCCTCGGCTGTTCTGTCCTAGGGGGATATGTTGCCGCTTGGATGGCCAAACACGACGAACTGCTCAACGGGCTACTCTCGTCATTCCTCTGCACCGCCATCGGGGTCTATTCCATCATGTCAGGCAAAGACTCCCAATCGGTGCTCGTACAGATATTCCTCCTGGGAGCAGCCCCCGCTTTTGCGTTCTTTGGCGGTTATCTTAGGCAAACACAGAAACGCATGGGTCGTACGCCGGGCGTAATGGGACCCTTCGCCTAAGGTCCATTGACGTAGTCAGGCAAGTTCACTAATTGGTGAGCTAAGCGCTCTTCCTAGAGTTTCAATCGCTTTATTGCCGCTCTTGCCGCGTGATAGCCGCACATTCCGTGGACGCCTCCTCCTGGCGGGGTTGAGGCCGAGCACAGGTATACATCTTTCGCGGATGTAGCGTAGCCACGGGCCGTCGGACGAAACAGGAACTGCCCGATGTCCATTGCTCCTCCAACAATGTCACCGCCGATGAGATTCGCGTCCATTGCTTCCAGCGCCGCTGGAGAAAATACCTTCCGAGCCAGAATGCACTCGGCGAATCCTGGAGCGAAGCGTTCGATCTGCGCCTCGAGCCTGGGTAACATGTCAAAATCTGATCCGTTCGGAACGTGGCAGTAAGCCCATGCCGTGTGCTTCCCTTCCGGGGCACGCGTCGAGTCGAACAAACTGGGCTGTACCAGAATGATGAACGGGCGCTCCGCAGTTTTGCCTTGAGACATGGCCTTCTCCGATTCGGCGATTTCTTCGAAGCTCCCACCAACATGGACTGTCGCGGCGCGCAGGCACTCGGAAGCTTTCCACGGAATCGGTCTCGACAGAGCGTAATCCACTTTGAAGACTCCCGGGCCGTAGCGATACTTCGCTAGCAGGCGCTTGAATGTGTCCGAGAGTCTCGCGCCGCCCAACTTCAATAATTGTCGCGGTGTGACGTCGCAAAGCGTGATGTCGTAATTTTTCAGTTCAGACAGACTCTCAATCCGATGAGATGTGGTAACAGTACCGCCGAGTTTTGCGAGATAGCTGGATAAAGAATTCGCGATGGATTGTGATCCGCGCATAGGAATCGGCCATCCGACAGCATGCGCTGCTACTCCGAGAACAGCGCCGAAGACGCCGCTCAAGGGTTCATCCAGACTGAGAAAAGAATGGGCTGCCAAGCCAGCGAATAGCGCTTTCGTTCGGGGGCTGCGAAAACGGCTCGTTATACTCTTTGCCGACGTCAGCGTCATGAGCCCAAAGCGTCCGAGCAAGAATGGATGACGAAATGGTGCGTGAACTGGCGCCAACACTTCCGGTGAAAATTCGTGCCAGTGATCGGCGAACGGCTCCATGAGACTTCGCCATGCTTTGCCATCGATCCCAAGCGCCGCGTCCGCGTCTTCGAGCTTTCGCTCAAGCATTACCGCGGTTCCGTCGTCGAGAGGATGCGCCAAGGGTGCATGCGAATGAATCCAAGTCAATCCAAAATTCTGCAACGGCAAGCTTGAAAAGAAGGGAGAGCCAACGCCCAGAGGATGCACCGCAGAGCCAAAATCGTGCAAGAAGCCGGGAAGCGTCAACTCCAAAGTGCGAGCTCCGCCACCGGGAATCGCTTCCGCCTCGAATACATCGACCTGAAGGCCGCGCTGAGCGAGAACAATCGCTGCGGCCAAGCCATTCGGACCGCTGCCGATCACGCAAGCCCTGCGATTCATATTTCCCGTGCCCAGCGAGTTATTGCTTGTTCACTCATGTGAAGAATTATGGTTGCGGAACACTTGCCGATGGCCACTCCAACACTTCAATCTTACCGCTGGCATCGCGTCCCAAGGTCGGAGCGTATAGTCCGCGAAATTCACGACGCCACCATATTCCCTGCGAACGCTTCTCAGCCATCGTAGTAAACCAGTATTGCCAGAGCACAGCGCGGACCTGTTTTGGCGGTTGATGAGCGAAGGGGTTGCCCGCAAAAAGAGACAGCACATCGTGTTCGTTCGCGAGCAAACGTTCTTCGGTACTTGGAACGATTGGATATTCACGCCAGGAGCCCAGAGATGCAAACCACAAATTCCAATCGAAGCGAGGCTGATAAGGCGCGTAAATTCCCGGCGGCTTTCGAACATCCTGCGGCTTGAAGCGAAACGGGTACGCGACCCAATTTTGCCCGTCCAGCGAACCCTGGAACTCAATTTCGTATCGCCCGCGTGTCATGACTGCAAAGAGTCCGTATCGATTGGCGATGCGAAAAGGTTCAAGTGCAGTCACCGGCGAAGTGGGCAATGGAGCCGTGGGCAAGAACATCCATATCAGTTGAGCGGTGGTCACATAGAAAATCCAGCCAAGCATGACGGCGGTTACAGAGAGCCTTAACGCCGTCATTGGCGATGTTTTGGACGGACCACTTTCGATTCTGCTCACATCGGAAACCGCGACAGAAGTTTTCGAACTTAGTGGCAACAGCTTTTTGAATCTTGCCGGGATGAAGCGCGCACAAAAAGCATCGTCGAGAAGCAAGAATCCCAGTGTGAGCACCAGGTAATTCAGAAACGCATAGTTGGCGGTGAGGATTATTCCGATTTGCCAGGGAGTGACGATGAAGAAAAGAATAATCCGGAAACGGCGAGGCAGGAGAAACATCCAGACAAGCCCAAGCTCAAGAGCGAGCGTGCCGTACACAGAAGCTGCATGAAACCAATGCGGCAGATGCTGAACGTACCAACCGATCCAAGTGGGTAGCGGACCGTTTTGATAGTACTCGTCCATGGCCGTGAAATTGCGCCATTCGGGGTCGCCGCTGGCAATCTTTGCGACGCCGGACTCGAAGTAAATCCGAAACCACTCCCATTGCAACAGGAACCAACTCGCCCGCGACGCAGTCCATGCTTCTCCCCAACCCGGGCGAAGTCCTGGCGGGGCCAGAAATAGCGATATGAATCCCGCTTCGAGCAACATGCCGTCGGATTGGTAGCTGGAGAAATCTCCTGCGGCCGCAACGAAAGATAGAAAGCAAACAAAACAAATCGCCAGCGCCCCGCGGGGCCATACATTAAGAACGATCAGCAATGAAGCCAGCATCCCTACCCAACCAAGGGCCGAGAGCATGTGCGAACTACTGGAGAACCAAAGCAACGTCGGCGCGAACCAGAATCGCGCAGGGCCGAGTTGCGTGGCTACAGCGCGCAGATATTGACCGGCGGGAAGAATTCCATTGGGGCCGATGAGGCCTCGGATCTGAAACACCAGTGAGAAGAATGCCGAGAAATAGATGAGTCCGAGCGCACGAAGAAAAATCCAGCGCGGGATCAGTCGATCCGAGGAGCCTCGCTCCGAATCGAAAAGCCAGCGAACGACGGACGCAGGCGACCATTCCATTTCGTGTCCATCCGGCAGTTATCAAGCCGCGCGACAAAATTCGGGGTAACGCGTCATCACTTCAAGGTCAGTACCTTCGTTCGCGCCTCGGCCACGAAGGTCTCGTCTTTCAATGATTCCAGATTGATTTCCACGTTCGCCAGCGCTCCTTCGATTGCGGCGCGGGCAAGTGCGATCGCCGTAACCAAATCAGATTTCATATTTGGATTTGTAATCTGTTTTAGTCTTTCAGCAATAGCGGCAAGTTCTTTCGCCTTCTCCGCGACATTAAGAGGAACCATCGTGGCCCGCTTCAACGCGGCGTTGATAATGCCATCGCCATCTTGTATTTCCTTCGCCCGCTTATAGGCTTTTACTACGGCGTTGTAAGATTCAGCATCGGAATCGATCGCGCTCTTCAATTCTTCGCGCAGCACCGCCAGCCGAGTGATGGCCTCAGTTAGAGCAGCCTCATATTGCAGATATGCCTTTTTGCTTCGGGAGATCGAAGCTACCATGCTCGCCAACCCCGCAGCCATGGCCGCGCTAGCGGCAGCGGCACTGCCTCCGCCGGGAGTTGCCGTTGGGGCCGCGAGCTGTTCGATGAATGGTTCGACGCCGGCTCGAATTCCACCGACTGCCATTCTTCCGCCCATCACCGCAGACAGCCGGTTTTCAAGGATCATGGACGAATCAAAATTCTCGACTTGCAGGAACCATTCTGCTGTCAATTCCAAAGCCTTCTTCGGAATCAATCCTACAATCTCGCTGCTGACGGGAATCACGCCATGCCGCGCCGCTTCCCGCTTCACAAGTTCAAAAACGCGATGAATTGGAGTCTGTTCGAAGTCTGTGAGATTCATGGAGACCTGTGCCATTCCGCGCACGAAAAATCCAGCGCCCTTCACGAAACGCAGGCCGCCGCTGGAGGCGCGCACCGCTTTGGCGACTTTCTTCGCAATCTCGACATCGGCAGTGTTGAGAAACACGTTGTAGGCGATGAGCGCCTTGCGTGCGCCCACTACGACCGCGCCAGCCGTGGGATGGAGCAGCGCCTCTCCGAAATCAGGCTTGCGAGCAGGGATGCTGGCGATCTCGGCGCGTATCCCCTCGAACTGCCCACGCCGGATATATTCTAAATTTTGGCGCTCAGGAGAAGTAGCCGCCGCCTCGTAGAGGTAGACTGGGACCTTGTATCGCTTCCAAATTTCTGCTCCGGCCTGGCGAGCCATCTCAACGCAATCTTCGAGCGTAACGCCTTCAATTGGAATAAACGGAACCACATCGGCCGCCCCCAAGCGAGGATGCGCGCCGCTGTGTTTCGTCAAATCTAATATTTCAGACGCCTTTCCCACGCCCCGAATTGCGGCTTCCTGAATTGCCTGGCGTTCGCCAACCAGCGTAATTACGGAGCGATTGTGATCCGAATCCATCTCGCGGTCGAGCAAATAGACGCCATCCATTTTCATGGCTTCGACGATGGCGTCGACTTTCGACTTTTCGCGTCCTTCGGAAAAATTCGGGACGCATTCCACGAGTGTTGACATATGGGAGAAGAATATCTGGCGGAGTCAGGGGCTGCAACTGCCCACGCGGGTTGAGATCACAGACCGCGTAAATCTTCTGCGCAGTGGGCGAGCTTTGCTCGCCTGGACAGCCGAGGGCGGCTGTCCCTACGTGAATGCCCTGGTTTCTAATGCTTGAAGAATCTGCCAATTCCCAAGCGTACCTGCACAGTGTTCAGGCCAGGGTTCGGTACTGCCAGCCCGGCATTTGAAATGTGCATGTAGCGGACTTCGACGCTCCAGTTATATTTCTCTCCCAGGAAATGGGTACCTAAACCTGTACCGGGCATGAAGTTAACATTGTTCGTACCTGCGGGAACATTGTTGTTTGTAAAAAGCACACCGCCGCTTAATTCGAAATAGGGAACAATCTTGCCGCGGGTTGCAAAATTCCATTTCACATTAAACGGATTAAAACCGGCACCATAGGATGTGGTCGATGGCTCAAACTCATTGGCGCCTTGGAAAACCATGAATACCGGGACTATATCCACGGCATATTCGAAGCGTCCTTTAAGAAAACCCGGGCCAAAAGGACGAGTCAATATCCATCCGTAACGCGCACCAACGTTCCAGACTTCCGTATTCGAGGTGCCTCCGGGAACCGAGTGTCCTCCTCCGGTCCAGAGTTCAATTTCGTGTCCACCGCCTTCAGGGCGCGCCTGCCCGGCCGCCAGCGAAGACAGCAACAGAATCAAAATGATTAAGAAAGGCGCAAATGGTGGTGTGGCGCGGGCACTCTTGCCCGTGTTGACGGAACAAACTTTCGCGGGNAAGAGTGCCCGCGCCACACGAGACCCAAAGATCACAGTCCCAATCCCCCGTCGACGGTCAGAATCTGACCGGTTATAAAACTGGGAGCGGCGGCAAAGAACAAAACCGCCGCGGCAACGTCTTCCGCTCTACCATTGCGCCGCACCGGAGTCTGCTTGGCCATCTGCTTCATGAATGCGGCCGCGGATTTCTCGCCGAGATCGATCATTCCAGGAGCGACGCAGTTGACGCAAACTTCAGGCGCCAAGGCCTTCGCCATAACCTTTGTAAGCATATGAAGAGCGGCTTTGGACGAACAGTAGTGAGCATGAGTCGCCCACGGTCGCAATCCTCCTAGTGATCCCAGGTTGACAATTTTGCCGCGCCGTTCCCGCAGAAGTTTTAAGCTTGCCTGGGACATCAGAAAAGGCCCGCGCACGTTGGACGCGAACATCGCATCCCATTGTTTGAACGTCAGATCTTCGAATTCGACGGTCTCGTAGTTGGCCGCGTTATTGACCAGGATATCCAGCCCGCCAAACTCTCTTTTGACTTCACGAACGGCGTTGGAGACGCTCTTTGGATCAGTAACATCGCACCGCAACGCCATCGCTCGTCCTCCAAAACCGCCAAGGTCGATGACGGTGGACTGCGCTTCGCGTGCCGAGGTGAGGAATGTGATGGCGACGTCCGCGCCTGCGGCAGCCATTGCTAATGCCGCGGCTCGTCCCAGCCGACGGGCCGCGCCTGTGATCAACACAGACTTGCCTGATAGCGGCTTGTCGGCCGATTGAGAGTTACCTGCTATCACCATGGATGTTGCGATTGTAGCTGCTTTAATCGACCACGTTGCAGAGATCGCGTGAGGTTCTCACATGATCTTGCCCGAGGCTAAATCTTTGACTAACTCCAGATCCGCTTCCAGGAAATCGAAGGATGGCAATTCTGAACGATCCGCCCAACGCATATCTTTAAAGATCTTATTTTCCAGTTCACCTTTATAGTCTCTCACTACGAAGAAACGCAGCTCCACCGAACTTCCATTCTTGTATTGATGGCGAATTCGCGCGACTTCATCTCCAACGCTCGCCTCTATTCCAAGCTCCTCGTCTAGCTCGCGTCGCAGCGCATCTCTTGGCTGCTCTCCCTCTTCGATTTTTCCGCCGGGGAACTCCCACTTCAGCGGCATGGTTTGATGGCGGGTTCGCTGGCAAACCAGAACCTTGCCGTCTTTAAATATCAACGCTGCAACTACCTGCTTCACGATACCTCCAGAATGGATTTCGTGTTGAGGCATCGTAGACCAACCGACTGTGGAAAAACTTCGGGATGGATGGCAAATGCCAACGCCCGCAGACCATAAACCAGAGTGGGGGCTGGCGTGTTCAGGAATTCGTCGCGTATGCAGTAAACGCGTCCCTCGCGAGCCGCACGCGTGCCCTTCCATCCACGTTCGCAGACGATTTTCTCAAGGGGAACACGATCGCCCACTCCGCACCAGGCGAAGACTACTACGTCCGGATTTTCGGATAGAACAGCCTCGGCCGATATCTTTGCGCCAGCCGTCCCGATGAATTCCCCTCCAGCCGCTTCAATCAGTTCCTTAACCCACGGCTGAGACTCAATCAGCGGCTTGCCCCATTCCTCGCTATAAACTCGTGGCCGCGGCAGATCAGCGGTCTGTTGCCGAATCGCCTCGATCTCTTGCTTCATCGTCTCAATCACCGTTGAGCCGGCTTCGGGTACTCCCGCCAGTCCAGCGATGACCGCGATGTCACCATAAATATCGGATAGACTTTGCGGCGCCAATCC
>JGI12635J15846_10001990_pt1 | contig 17899 bp, 9 predicted proteins | sample BlaSpr_A8_OM2_M2_FD_15846 | JGI IMG/M metagenome (IMG submission 15846) | reverse complement strand
GTGGCGATGAAGGTCGGGCCATCGAGCGCCAGCATCCCGCCGTTCTCGCCGGGGCCGGCGGCAATCGACTGTTCGTGGGGGATGCCCGGATGGGGCGGCGGAGAGATGCGCACCGCCAGCGCATTGCGGTGCCCTGGCAGGAGGAGGCCCGTCACGTTGAACGTGCCCCGTGTGAATGCGCCGCGGATGCTGCCGACATGGGCGCCGTTGAGCCACACCTCGGCTGCGTAGTTGATCCCGTTGAACACGAGAGTGGCCTCTCGATCACGCAGATCCGCAGGCGCGTCGAACTCGCTGCGATACCAGTAGTCCTGGCGGCTCAAGCTGTCGGGAATGGCGAGATTGTCGAGTCCGAAGTCGGGGTCGGGATAGAGCCCGCGTGCGATCAAGGTGGTCAGCACCGTTCCCGGCACCACTGCGGCATACCAATGTTGTTCGCGATAGCCCGGACGCGACAAGACTGCTCCATCGACCGCTACCTCCGGCGCCGGACGTAGGTGCCACGCCTCGAGCGTCCACACGCTGGGCGCCTCGGCGGAGAGACCGCCGCGCACGGCCGCCATCATGGGCGCGGATCGCGGCGCGCTCGGGGCAGTGCGGCTCTTCGGCAGCGTCCACGGGTCTTGCGGGGCCTGCAATCCGCGCCACGCGTGCTCCTGCAACGGCCAGCCGACGCCCACCTGATCGAAGTTAATGAGCGAGAAATCCGGGGCCGCACCGGCAAGCAACCGCACGGCGCCCGCATCGAGCGCCGTGGGTTCGAGCGTGAATCCTGCGAGCGATCCGCCGAAGTGGGACGAGCTGCCCGGCACGGGATCGCGCGGCGTCGGCGCGATGTCGATGCGCGGCACCGTCCGGATGGTCATCGCCTCGAGAGCGTCCTGCGCTCGACCGTCCAGATAGAGCCGCGCCGTCGTGCCATCATAGGTGGCCGCGATATGATGCCAGCGGCCGGGTTCCAGCTGGACACCGCTCTGCAGCGCGGCCCGCGGGCCCAATTCGAGTCCCAGCTCGCCGTCCCGCAAGACAATGCCGCGCCACGCGGACAGGCCGTCCGTGTCGCCCACCGCCGCGACTATGACGGTTCCCGGTTGCCGCCGCGTGGAGAGGATCCAACCGGCCAACGACCATGGGGTACCCGCCCTGGCGACACTGGCATCCGCGGCAAGCGGACGCTGCATACCCACGCCTCCCTCAAGCACGGCGACGTTATAGGGGCCAAGATTTTCGGATGCCGGCGCGCGGGGCGGTGCAGCCGCCAATGATGCCGCTGCGGCGGCGCAGGCAGCGAACGCCGCGAACGAGCTCCACCCCACGGTTTTTGTCGCCATCAACCACTCCCGGAGCCGGCCCGCGCATGACATCGCTGACACAATAACGCCGATTAAACACAAATAAAATATTTAATCGTTGACGGCTGCCATCCCCAGGAGTTAGCCTCCATTTGCGTCGATCCGGGGTTCAAGGGCCCGTCGATGAGGGGTTCAGAGCGCGGAAACCCGCTAGATTGCGGCAAAAACGCCACCAAGCGGGCGGATGTAATGCGCCGAGTAGAGAACAACGTCCAAGATGGGGAGTGCCAAATAACATGTCGCATCGTAGGGAAAAGCGCGCGCGTCAGGCTGCTCGTTTCGCAATAATGACAGCGGTGTCATTGGAGGCATCGCTGTTTGCGCATGCCGCCACCGATGACGTACCCCAATCCAGCTCGCAGACCGCCGCCCAGGACAACAGCGAGTTAGCGGAAATCGTCGTGACCGGCTACCGCCAATCGTTGCAGACGGCCTTGGATACCAAGCGCGACTCGTATCTGCCTATCGAGTCGGTAGCCCCGGAGGATATCGGCAAGATGCCGGACAACAACGTGGCCGAATCGTTGCAGCGCCTGCCAGGCGTGCAGATCGATCGCTCCGGCGCGAATGGGCAGGGCACCTCCGTCCTCATCGACGGCCTACGCCAGAACCTCGTCACTCTCAATGGCGATGTTTTCCTGACGGGCAAGGAATTCTACGTATCGGGCGAAGCCTCCGGCAACGGTGCCGGCGCCAACTCCCAGTACGGCTCGCTGCAAACCATCCCGAGCGAATTGGTGAGCGGCATCGATGTCATCAAGAATCCGAGTGCGTCGATTACCGAAGGCGGCCTCGGCGGCACGATCAATTTGAAGACCGCCGATCCGCTGCTGGCGCCCGACGGCTTGACGCTCGGCGGCCTGTTCCGCGAATCCGACGCCCAGCGCCAGGACGACAAGACGCCCGATGCGACCGTGGTCGGCTCGTACAAGCTCAACGATCGCCTGGCCGTCAGCGCGAGCCTTACGTATTCCGATCTCAAGACATTGACCGACGAGTACCAAGCCGCAAATCGAAGCGGCTGGGTCGTCTCGAACTCCGCGACGAAACCCTATACGGGCTCGCTGACCGCGGCGGATGTGGGCACCATCGGGCAGAACTACATCATCCCTCAACTCGGCTACTTCACCAATGTGAACGATGAGACCAAGGATCGGGGCGCCTCCTTCGACATCGGCCTGAAGGTGACCGACTCGATCAAGACCAATTTCCTCTGGTTCTACGCCCGGGAAGAGGAAACCACGATCGATTATTCCGACAAGGCCTGGTTCAACGGCCAGGACACCAGCCCGCAACCCGGCATCGATCCGACCAAACCCTACTCCATCGACGGCAACGGCGTGGTGCAAAACGCCACCTTCAATGCGCTGGGCGCGGAAACGGCAACGCTCTATCAGGACAACATTTCACAGGCGAACAATTTCCAATGGGTGACCAAGTTCGACGATGGCGGTCCCCTGCGCGGTCTTTTCGATGCATCCTTTGCGCACGCGACCTCGAACCTGCAAGCAGCCCAGGCGGATGTCGAGCACGGTCTCTACGATACCAACAACGGAGTCGCCACCTCGCCTAGCGCACCGGGTTGCAACAACGGCCAGCTCTGTCCCACCTCGACGACGGGCAATCACGGCTACGAATTCAACTATTCCAACGGCGGCACGTCGGGCCTGCCCTCGGTGGGCTATTTGCCCGCAGATGTCCTGAGCAATCCGGCGTACACCACCTTCAAATCGAACTGGGCGTGGGCAAACCTGACCGATGAAAAGCAATTTGCGGTGAAGGGGGAACTGTACTGGGATCCGGCGTTCATCACGGATGTGAAGACCACGATCACGGCCGGCGTGCGCTATGCCGGGCGCGATGTCGACCAGACGTTCGGACGCTACTTGATCAATGGCACGGAGGCTGGCGGCGTGGCAGGCAGTTGCGGCGCGGGCAACACGCCAGGCGCCGGCTTCGGGCCGTGGCTCTACTATCAGGACCCGGGGTACTGCCAAGCTGGCGCCCCGACCATTCCCTACTCCACCGCGACCTCGAACCCCAATTTGGCGCTGAACGTGAACAACTTCGGCGCGGGCAACATCATCGTGAAGAATCCCTCGACCAGCGGCATCACCAACCCATCGACGTATCTGGAGAAGGTCTGGTCGGGTGCCGGGGTCGTCAACAATACGGAGCGATTTTTCGAGGACCCCCTGAGTTCGTTCCAAGTGACCGAACGCACCACAGCGCCGTATCTGATGGTCGACATGGGCGGCCCGAGCAGCCGCTTCCACATGAATTTCGGCGTGCGCCTGGTGAACACGGACCTTACCATCAACGGCGGTGCGGCGAACCCGCATCCGACGTACTACGGCACGGCATCCTGGAACGGGGTGGAGTCGAACGTCATACCGGTCACGACCAAGCGCAACTACACCGACGTGCTGCCGTCCTTCAACTTCGTGCTCGATGTGACGGAAACCCAGAAAGTAAGATTCGGCGCCGCGCGGGTGGTCGCGCCGCAGGATCTGTACGAGCTGGGATTGGGCAATTCGTACAACTTCACCCGCGGCGCCAACAATCCGATCACGGGGGCGGCGCGCTTCATGTTCGACGGCGGCAGCGAGGGCAATCCGTACCTGGATCCGTATCGCGCCTCGCAGTTCTTGCTGTCGTACGAGAATTATTTCGCGCCCGGGGCCGTGGCGCAGCTCGCAACGTTCTACAAGCAGGTCGACAATTTCGTCGAAATAGAACACACGGAGACTTTCTTGAACGACGACTTCGGCGGTCATACGGCGGCCGTGTCCGAGCCCGTGAACGCCGGCAACGGCCGGATCTACGGTCTCGAACTCGGCGGGCAGTATTCGTTCGCCAACATGTCCGATTGGCTGCGCGGCTTCGGAGCCGCGGCGAACTACACCTACTCGCAGTCCCAGTCGCAGCAGCCCACCAGTTTTGGGGCACGCGGGCCGATCCCGGGTGTTTCCCGCGACGCGCTCACCGGCACGCTGTACTACGAGAATCACGGCTTCTCGATCCGCGGGTCGTACTCCTATCGCGACAAGGCGATCAACGACTCGCAAGTGGGAGCGAGCTTCCCGTTCGGCAACAAGGTCTATCAGATATACGAGGCCCCCTACGGACAGCTCGATGCCCAGGCCAGCTACGACTTCAACCGGCATGTCGGCATTCTCTTCTCGGTGCAGAACCTGACCGATGAAGCGCAGCATACGTATCTGCAGTGGCCGAATCAGCCCTTTACTTACGACGACTCGGGCCGCCGCTTCTTCGTTGGCATCAAGGGCAAACTCTAAGCCGCGCGCCGCCGCACCCCGCCTCGATGCGTCATCCAATCAAGCGCATTGCGATCGTGGGCGGCGGCACCGCCGGCTGGATGGCCGCAAGCATCCTGGCGCGGGCGTTGCCCGGCACCGGTACGGTGATCTCCGTGATCGAGTCGCCGGACATCGGCACGGTGGGCGTCGGCGAGGCCACCATCCCGCCGATCGTCGATCTGCTGCGCTTTCTCAACATCAACGAGGCAGATTTCGTTCGCCATACTCAGGCGACCTACAAGCTCGGCATCAAGTTCAACGACTGGCTCCGGACCGGACACTCCTACTGGCACCCCTTCGGAACGTTCGGCAGCATGATCAACCTGAGGCCATTCCATCACGCCTGGCACAAGGCGCGTGCCGACGGCCTCGCGCCGCGGTTCAATGATTTCAGCTTGTGTGCCGCGCTCGGCGATGCGCGCAGGTTTCGGTTCCCGGATCCGACCGCGCAGGGCCCGGAAGCGGGACTGCGCTACGCGCTGCATTTCGATGCCGTTCTGGTGGCCGCGTATCTTCGCGCCTACTCCGAGCGTCTCGGTGTCGTCCGGCTCGAGCGAACGGTCGCGGATGCAACGCGGCGCGCGGACGGCTTTCTGGATGAGCTCGTGTTCACGGACGGCTCGCGGCATGCAGCGGATCTGTTCATCGACTGCAGCGGCTTTCGCGGCATGCTGATCGAGCAGGTGCTGAAGACCGGCTACCTCGAATGGCGTGACTTTCTGCCCTGCGACCGGGCGGTGGCCATGCCGACCGACTCGGTCCAGCCCCGGCCGCCTTACACCGAAGCCAGCGCGCGCGATGCCGGCTGGCGCTGGCGCATCCCGCTGCAGCACCGCGCCGGCAACGGCTACGTCTACTGCAGCGAATACCTCGACGACGACGCGGCGCTCGACGATCTGATGCGCACGGCGCCCGGGAAGCCTCTGGGCGAACCACGCCGGCTGCGCTTCGTCGCCGGCCGCCGCAAGCTGTTTTGGAACCGCAATTGCGTCGCGTTGGGCCTGGCCTCCGGCTTCCTCGAGCCGCTCGAATCGACCAGCATCCATCTCGTGATGAGCGGCGTGTACAAGCTTCTCGAGCATTTTCCGAACCTCGAATTCGCCCAATCCAACATCGATTCCTATAACGGCGAATTGATACGGGAGATCGAGCGAATACGGGATTTCATCGTCTTGCATTACTGCCTGACGGAACGCACCGACACCCCGTTCTGGTCGCACTGTCGATCGATGGCGCTCCCCGATAGCCTCCTCGAGCAGATCGAGCTGTTCCGGCACACCGGCCGCATCCGGATCAAGCCGGGAGAACTGTTCACCGACCTCAGCTGGTTTTACATTTTCGACGGGCTGGGCGTGCGGCCGGAGACCTACGATCCTCTCCTGGATGTGGTGACGCTGCCTCAATTGCGGAACATACTCTCCTCCATGGCTACCGCAACCGCCGCAGCGGCGCGAGCAGCATCCTCGCACGACAGTCACTTTGCCGCCGGACCCGCCGCACGATGACCGCCTCGAAGCCGTTGCTGGGCGGCGTCGAACTGGGCGGCACGAAGTGCGTATGCCTCCTCGGCACGGGTCCCGGGGACATCCGTGTTCAAACCTCGGTACCAACCGGCGATGACCCGGCGATGACTCTCGGCAGAATCGAGCGCATCCTGCACGACGCCGCCGCCACGCACGGCCCGATTCACGCGCTCGGTATTGCCTCGTTCGGCCCGCTCGATCTGAGCCGCCGCTCCCCGACCTACGGTTTCATAACTTCCACTCCCAAGCCCGGTTGGCGCAATACCAGCGTCGCCGATCGCCTCGCGCAAGCGTTCGATGTGCCGGTCGGCTTCGATACCGATGTGAACGGTGCGGCGCTCGCCGAGGGGCGCTGGGGTGCGGCCCGAAACCTCGAGGATTTTGCCTACATCACCGTCGGCACGGGGGTCGGCGTCGGCTTGGTCGCCGGCGGGCGGCTGGTGCACGGCTTCGCTCACCCGGAGCTCGGCCATATCCGCATCGCACGCAGACCCGGTGACCACTGGCGCGGAGTCTGCGAGTTTCACGGGGACTGCGTCGAGGGTCTCGCGTCGGGCGTGGCCATCGCCGCACGCGCCGGCATGCCGGCACTTCAGATTCCCGCCGACAACCCGGCGTGGGGGTTGGCGGCGCACGCGCTGGCGCAGCTCCTGCACACCCTGGTGCTCGCGACAGCGCCTCGGCGCATCCTGGTCGGCGGCGGGGTGATCGAGGCGCGGCCGGCGCTTCTCGACCAGGTACGCCGCGAGCTGCTCTCGAGCTTGAACGGCTATTTGGATCTGCAGGCGCTGGCGGGCAATATCGACCGATATGTCGTGTCCCCCGGACTCGGGACCCTCGCGGGCCCGTTGGGTGCGCTTGCCCTCGCCGCGGACGCGAATTGACGCATCGATGCGCAAACCAAGCGCCTCCCATGATCCGGCCGCGCACGCACGAGCGGCGCCGCATCTCTCGGGAACCAACCTGACGCGGGCGGGTGACCACAACCAGCGCGTCACGCTGCACGCGGTGCGAATCAACGGGCCGATCACCCGAACCGAGCTCGCGCTGAAAACCGGGCTGACTCCGACCGCCATCGCGAACATCACCAATCGGCTGCTGAACGATCAGCTGATATTGAATGCCGGCCGCCTGCGCGGCGCGCGCGGACAACCCGCCTCCAAATTCGTGATCAATCCCGACAGCCGATTCTCGATCGGCCTCAACGTCGATCGCGACCACGTAACCCTGGTCGTTCTCGACTTCGTCGGCAAGGTGCGCGGGCGAGCCTCGCGCGAAATTCATTTCGCGAAGCCCGAGGCGGTCAGGGCCTTCTTCAGGCGCTCGGTGGGACAATTGCTCGCCAAAGCCGGCATTACCAGAGATCGCCTCGTCGGGGTCGGCGTCGCGTTTCCGGACGACATCGCGCGCGCGCATTTGCCGGATCAGCCCGCGGACTACGCAGCCTGGGCATCCATCCGTATCGAGGATTTGATCCGCGACGTATTGCCGATTCCGGTGTTCATCGAGAACGATGCAGCGGCTGCGGCGATCGGCGAGATGCAATTCGGATCGGGTCACCGATATCGAAGCTTCTTTTATCTGCTGGTGACGGCGGCGTTGGGCGGCGGCCTCGTCGCCGACGGCGGCTATATTCGAGGCGCCACCGGCCGCAGCGGCGAGATCGGCTGGCTGCGCGCGCACAACCGGTCCGGCGAGAGCAATCAATTGCAGAACATCGTATCGCTGTCGTGTCTGTACAGCCGCCTTGCGGAGAAGGGTTTCAAGGTCGCGACGCCGCGCGGACTCATGAGGCTCGAGCCTGCCGCCCGCTCGATCGTGGATCGGTGGATCAGCGAGTCGACCGAAGCGCTGGTCGATTCCTTCCTGGCGATCAATTGCCTGATCAATCCGGAAGCCATCCTCATCGGCGGCCGATTGCCCGCGGAGCTCGTCGACCGGCTGGCGAACGCGCTCAACGATCGGCTGAGCGTCTTTGCGTCGCAGATTCCGTCGATCGCCCCGGTGTCGCGCGCCTTGACCTCGGATGACGCGCCCGCCGTCGGCGCCGCCACCCTTCCCTTCGCCTATCGCCTGTTGCCGACACGCTTCGCGCTGCTGAAGGCGTCTTGAGTGAGCGCTCGATTCGGCGAACGGCCGGCGTGGAGAGCGGAACTGCCGCTCCTGCGCGATCGCTTGACTCAGTGGCTTCTGCAGTGCGCCTATCCGTGCTGGGCGCACTACGGAATCGATCCGAGAAGCGGCGGATTCTTCGAAGCCCTCTCCCAGCACGGTCGCGGCCTCGGTGCGCCGCGCCGTGCGCGGATTCATCCGCGGCAAATTCATGCGTTTGCACGAGCCCGCCGCTTCGGCTGGCGCGGAGATGCCTCCGAGATCGTTCGGCGCGGAATCGACTATTTCACCGTCCGCTATCGGCGCCCCGACGGATTGTTCCGCACGCTCGTGGATGCGGAAGGAATGCCGCTCGATGAGCGGGCACTCCTTTATGACCAGGCGTTCGCGCTCCTGGGCTACGCCGGCGCGGCCGTGACGCTGACGGCGTCGGCAATATTCGAGCGCCGGGCGCTGGATTTGCGAGGCGTCATCGAGCGCCGGCTCGGGGCAACCGGCGGGGCGTTCTACTCCGACGACACGGGCGGCGCGCTGCGCGAATCGAACCCTCACATGCACTTGTTGGAAGCCTGCCTGACTTGGGCGGAGGCCGGCAACGACAGCGGATGGAGCGCGTGGGCACGGGATCTGATCGACCTGGCGCAATCGCGGTTCATCGACGAGAGCACGGGCGCGCTGCGTGAATTCTTTTCACCATCGTGGGAACCCGCGCCCGGCGTGGAGGGACGGCTCATCGAGCCGGGCCACCAGTTCGAGTGGGCCTTCCTGCTGCTCAAGAGTCCCTGGGCGCATACGGAGACCACCAAACGGGCTGCGCTTCGGCTGATGGCGGCGGGAGAACGCGGCGTGCGCAACGGCGTCGCCGTCAATTCGCTGCTCGACGATTTTACGGTTCACGACCCCAACGCGCGCCTGTGGCCCCAAACCGAGCGGCTCAAGGCAGCCCTGCTGGCCGCCAGAATGACGGGCGAGGACTGCTATGGGTCCATCGCCTGCGCGGCCGCCTCGAGCTTGCTTCCGTATCTTGCGACGCCGGTGCCGGGGCTGTGGTTCGACCTGCAACTCCCGGATGGCCGGATCGTCGATTCGCCCGCGCCGGCGAGCACTTTGTACCACTTGGTCGACGCGATCGCCGCGATCGACGAAAGCTCGAGCGCCGTGGTGGAGAGATCCGGCTCCTAGCTGGAGACGCCGCGCGCCGGCGCGCGGCCCGTCGAGCTGCGCACGATCAACTCGTGCTTGAGCAGCTGGCGGGGTATCCGCTCGGGCCAGCCATTCCTTCTCGGTTCGAAGCGAATGATGAGATCCGCCGCGAGGCGGGCCATCGCGGAGACGGGTTGCCGCACGGTCGTGAGCTCGGGCCACAGCATGGTTGCGATCGGCGCGTCGTCGAAGCCGGCCACGGATAGACGGCTCGGCAGATCGAGCCGGAATTTGCGTGCCATCGAGATCACCGCGGCCGCCATGTCGTCGTTGCTCGCGAATATCGCCGTCGGAGGCGTCGTGGCGCTCAACATTCGTTCGGCGCACACCAATCCGTCGGAGAACAGGAAATTGCCGGTCTGCACCAGGTCGAAGTCGACTGCGATCTGGTGTGCGCGCATCTCATCGATGAAGCCGAGGTAGCGTTGTTCGGTGGCGCCATGCTCGGGGCGCCCCAGTATGAAGCCGATGCGGCGATGGCCGAGGCCCAACAAGTGGGCCGTGACNTGGCGGGCGGCGGCGTAGTCGTCGATGCCGATCGAAGGTGTGGCGCTCAAGTTGTACTTCGGCGCGATACGCACGATGGGAATCGCAGCCTCCTGCAATTTACCGAGAACGATCGGGTGATCGCTGAGCGGCGGCAACAGGATCACTCCCTCCAGGCGCAGTTGGCCGATGAGCGTATCGATCTGCTTCTCGATGTTCGGGCTTTGCACGTCCCAAGGCTCCACCATCAGGTGCAGGCTCGACTCCCGGCAGCGCTCCACCGCGCCGGATTGAAATTCGCTCAGATAGTCTCCCGGCCGATCGCAGAACAATCCGATGAGAAAAGATCGATTGCTGGCCAGTCCCCGGGCATTGAGGTTCGGACGGTAATTGAGCTTGTCGATGGCCTCGAGAATGCGGGCCCGCGTATCGGAGCGCACTCGCGGCTCGTTGTTGATGACCCGCGATACGGTCTTCGGAGACACTCGGGCGAGATCGGCCACCTCCTGAATGGTCACCGACGGGGGGATGAGAGCCATGGCGCAGTCCTAAAAATATACGGCGCCCTATGGTAGCCGCCCCGAGCCTTCGGCGCGCGCTGAACTCCTCGAGGCAGGCGCTTTCAAGGACATTGCGCAGCCGCCCCGGCGTCCGGAGAACGCAGCCTGACCGCGGCGATGGTGAGCGCGAACTGGCCGGCGGTCGAGAGCTCGAACGGCGCCTCGACCCTCGCGAGATCGACGTGCCCGGCTGAGAGACAAGCGAGCGGCACGTCGAGCGTCCGCCACCGGTGCAGCGGCGCAGACTTGAAGACGGCGGTCAGATCGAGAGAGGCTCCGGCGCCGCACGAGGTCGCGATGCACCGCATTTCGAGCGTCACACGCTGCTCGGGAGCGCGATCGATTCGATAACTCAGTGTAAGGGCGCCGCCGCGCTGCGCGAGCGAGCTCAAGTCGGCCTCGCGGCCGCTGATCAGAAGCGCGCCGCGCCGAGGGCCGTCCCACGCCGCCGCGAGGCCGTCGAGCCCGCGCGCGACGCCGACGGCATCGTGCGGACTTCGTTGCCGCTCGTTGGTGACATGCACTTGCTCGCCGCCGTCGGCCACGAACATCGACCAGGGGGCGACGACGTGGCCCCCGTAGAACAAGCTCCCATCGGGAGCCTGCCGCGCAGCTGGGACTGCCGCGTTTTCCGACAGAGTCGGAACACTTCGAGGCGAGCGGTAATCGAGGCCGGAGCCGCTCGGGAACAACGAGCCGGAAACGATACCGGCGCCGTCGAAGGTCACCGGGATCGCCGTCGCGGGCCAGGAAAAGCTCAACCGACCGGTGAAATCGAACGGCACGCTGCCGTCGGCCGCGCGGAACAGAACATCGGCGATGCCCTCGCCCTCACTGCCGGGGAGCCACGCGGCGACGAACGCGTCGGAGGCATTGAGTTCGGGATTGACCCATAGCGGGCGGCCCGACAGGAAAACAGATATGGTCGGAATGCCCTGACCTTTCAGATGGCGAAGCAATTGCAACTCACGTTCGTCGCCGGGCGCGAACTCGAGTGTCTCGCGATCACCCTCGAATTCCGCATACGGATTCTCGCCGAACACGACGATCGCAGCGTCGGGCTTCTTGCTGAAGGTGCCGTCGCGGCTCAGCGTCGCGCTGCCGCCGGCCGCCCGCGCGGCGCGCTCGATGCCGGAGAAGATCGAGGTCGCCCCGGGAAAATCGGCGTTACGGTTATGAGCGCCCTGCCAATCTATCGTCCAACCGCCGCTTTGCATGCCGATATCGTCGGCCGCATCGCCGGCAACCAGGATCCTCGAGTGCGGATCGAGCGGCAGAATCCCATCTTCGTTCTTCAGCAGAACCAGTGATTTACGAACGGATTCCCGGGCGATCGCGCGGTGCGCAGCGCTGCCCAATTGGCGCAGCGCCTCGGCGTCACCGGGCGAATTCGCCGCCGCCCGGCTGAACAACCCGGCCAGTGCCTTGACACGGAGAATACGGCGTACGGCATCGTCGATGCGCGCTTGCGGGATCTCGCCCGACCGTGCTTCCGCCACGGTGTTCCGGTACAGCTCTTTCCAGCTGTCCGGCGCCATCAGCATGTCGATCCCGGCGAGGAACGCGGCGGCGCAATCGGACTTGGTGCATCCGGGCACCTGTTCATGCGCATTCCAGTCGCCGACGACGAAGCCATCGAAGCCGAGCCGTCCCTTCAATATGTCGGTCAGCAGATACCGGTTGCCGTGCAGCTTCACGCCGTTCCAGCTGTTGTAGGAAGCCATGACGATCATGGCGCCTGCCTCAATGGCCGGCAGATAGCCCGCGGCGTGGACATCGCGCAGTTCGGTCTCGGCAACCACCGTATCGCCCTGGTCGCGGCCATCCAAGGTTCCGCCGTCGCCGACGAAGTGCTTCACCGACGAAAGCGTGTGGCCCGGCGACATGAAATCCGCCGTGCCGATCCGCCCTTGCAGTCCCGCCACCATCGCCGGCGCATATTGCGCGACCAGCGCCGGCGACTCGGAATAGCTTTCGTAGGAGCGGCCCCAACGTACGTCGCGAGCCACCGCAACGGTCGGCGCGAAGGTCCAGTCGATGCCGGCAGCGGAAACTTCCTCAGCCGTCGCTCGGCCGATTCGATAAATGAGATCGGGGTCGTGCGCGGCGCCGAGACCGACGTTGTGAGGAAAGATCGTGGCGCCGATCAGCTTCGCATTGCCGTGCACGGCGTCGATACCGAACAAGATCGGAATCGGTGCGTGGCCCAGGGCGGGCGCCGCCAAGGCCGCTCGACGAAAGTCCCTGGTGAGCCGCATCCAGGCTTGGGGTGGACACCGAACATCGTTGCCGGGCGCCGCGTTCCCTCCGGCCAGGAGCGATCCGAGCTTGTACGNGCGCAGTTCTGCCGGTGTGATCGAGGCGATGTCGGCTTGGATCATCTGTCCCACTTTTTCCTCGAGTGTCATGCGCGCCAGAATTCCGTCGACGAATGCGTCGGTACCGGCGATCGCCGCGCTGTGCGAACCTTGGGGCCAAAGATTCGGATGTAGACTGTCGGTGGCCGCTGCAGTCAGTGTCGTCCCCAAGGCGATCACGCTCAGGCTGGCGGCGAGGAGCGCGTGAGTGCGGGGGTTGTTCGACATAAATATTTATAAGTGCCTGTTCTAACAGTAATTTTTCCAATCGAGCTGCTGGAGCGACTACGCCCGCCGCACTCCCCGGGGACGGAGGGACAGGGGATTAGAAGTAAAAATGTCAGCGCTGTCAATCTGTCCGCGATGAATGCCGCCGTTCGCCTCGAGGATCCCCGTGTCGCCGGCTAGCGGCGTCTCCGGCCTGCTGGCGGCCGTCGACTGGGTCGTCATCGGCGTCTACATCGGTGGCTTGATCATCCTCGGGCTCGCGATGTCGCGTCGCCACGTGGGACCTGCGGATTATTTTCTCGCCTCTCGCGCGACTCGCTGGCCGGCCATCGGATTGGCCATGCTGGCCTCGAACATGTCATCGACGGCTCTCGTCGGACTCGCGGGCGGAGCGTATGCCATCGGCATCTCTGTTTATGACTANGAATGGACGGCGACGGTCATACTCGTGTTCTTTTGCCTGTTCCTGCTGCCGTTCGTCATCCAAAGCCGAACCTTCACGATGCCGGAATTCCTCGAGCGCCGTTACGATCGCCGGGTGCGCGTGCACTTCGCGCTGATGTCGCTGTTCCTGATCATTTTGGTGGACGCCGCCGGCGTTCTGTACTCGGGCGCGCTCGTATGCCGGTTGCTTTTTCCGGCGTGGCCGTTGTGGTGGATCGTCGCCGCGCTGGCGGCCGCAGCCGGACTGTATACGACGTTCGGCGGCCTGCGTGCCGTGATCTACACTGAAGCCGTCCAAGCGATCGTACTTCTGGCCGGCGCCCTCATGATATCGATCAGCGCATTCAGCCGGGCGGGCGGTTGGCATGCCGTCATGACCGGCGTGAATCCTGCGGCGATTTCGCTGATTCGTCCGATCGGCGACGCCGGCGTCCCGTGGCCCGGGTTGCTGTTCGGCATTCCGCTGCTCGGGTTCTACTATTGGTGTACGAATCAATCGATCGTGCAGCGCGTGCTGTCCGCCAAGGACCTCGACAACGCACGGTGGGGCGCGCTGTTCGCCGGACTATTGAAGCTTCCCGTCTTGTTCTTGATCGTACTGCCGGGGACCTGCGCTCTGCTGCTGTTTCCTCATCTGCCGAAACCCGATACCGTCTATCCGACCTTGATCCTGCGGTTGTTGCCCGCCGGTCTCATCGGGCTGGTGGTCGCGGGTTTCGTCGCCTCGACCATGGTATCCATTGCCTCGATGCTCAATTCCGCTTCGACTCTCATCACCATGGACGTGGTGAGGCAATTGAATCCGGCGCTGAGCGACCGCCGTATCGTGAGAGTCGGCCAATGGTGTACGGTCGCGCTGCTCGCCGCCGCCGTCGCCTGGGCTCCTCAGCTGCAATCGTTTCCCTCCTTGTGGCAGTACCTGCAGGCGGTCCTGGCCTACGTCGTACCTCCCGTCGTCGCGCTGTTCCTGTGCGGAATGTGCTGGCGCGGCGCGACCGCGGATGGCGCGAGCGCTACCATGCTCATCGGCTCGCTGTGCGGCCTGGCATTGTTCCTCAGCAATGTCGTATTTCGGTGGACGCACATCCATTTTCTGTATGCCGCGCCGATCCTGACCGCCGTCGATGTCGGAATTCTCGCCGCAGTGAGTTCGCTCCGACCGCGCGAACGCTCTCCCGCGTCGAGGATGTGGCAGGCGAGCTTCGGCCGCGCCGAGAATCTCCACGGGCGTCCGCTCTGGCAGGACTATCGTATTCTCGGCGCCGGTTTGCTGGCGCTGACGGCCGCGATCGTGATCATTTTCCGATAGCGCACGGCCGCCCATCGGCCTGCGCAGCAACGAATAAGTGACAGCGCTGTCAAGCTCCACTTAGAATGTCATCCTCGGCAATGTCCGAAGAGGACGACGCGTGACTGCTCCAAGGAGAAACGACCCGTGCCCGTGCCGCAGCGGCGGCAAATACAAGCACTGCTGCGGCCGCATCGGGCCGCACTCGTCTCGAGGTGTCTCAGCGGCTGACGCGGCCGCGCACGTGAATCTCGGCAATGTATTGGCACGCCGAGGCCGGCTGCAGGAGGCGTTGGCCAGCTACGAGCGCGCACTCGCCCTCGATGCGAGTCTTGCCGAGGCGCACAACAATCTCGGCAACGTGTTCCTCGAGATGGGACGGCGGGAACAGGCGCTCGCAAGCTATGGGCGCGCCGCCGCCGCGAAGCCCGGCTACGCGGAAGCGCACGAGAACACCGGCGGGGTGCTTCTGGAACTGGGGCGGACCGAGGAGGCGATCGCGAGCTACCAGCGCGCCCTCGAGATCCGCCCCACGTCCGTCGCTGCCTGTCACAACCTGGCCAACGCGCTCGCCGGTCTCGGACGAATCGACGAGGCGCTCGTCGCTTATCGGCGGGCGCTGGCTCTCGCTCCGGATTCTGCCGAGCTGCACAACAATCTCGGCAGCCTGCTTCGCACTTGCGGACGGCTCGAGGAGGCGGTCGCGTATTTCGGCCGCGCGCTCGCGCTCTCGCCCCGGTTCGCAGAGGCGCACGCCAACATGGGTCTGGCGCAAAGGCTCCAGAGCCGGCCCGGGCAGGCCCGCGCGAGTTGTCGTCGGGCGCTCGAGCTCAAGCCCGGTTTCGCGCCCGCGCTGTCGACCCTCGCCGAATCTTATGCCGACGAGGGCGACTTTGCCGGCGCGGAGCGGTGCTTCCGGCAAGCGATCGGCGTAGACCGCGATTCGGCCGAAGCCTGGGCCGGCATAACGCGCCTGCGCAGAATGACCCTGCAGGATGCGAACTGGCTCGGCGAGGCACGCCGAATAACCGAGCTGCCGCTGCCTCCACGCAAGGAGGCGTGCCTACGCTACGCGATGGGCAAGTACTTCGACGACGTCGGAGAGTTCGAGCACGCATTCGATAACTTCAGGCGCGCCAACGAGCTCATGAAACGCACCCGCCCTGCACATGACCCGCAGACGATGACGCGGAGCGTACAACGGATCATCGCGTCCGAGGATCGGGAATGGCTGGGCCGGGGCCGGCGCGCGCCGCCTGACGCGGGGCGATCCGTCTTCATCGTCGGCATGCTGCGATCGGGCACAACGCTGGCGGAGCAGATTCTCGCATCTCACCCCCATGTCTTCGGCGCCGGCGAGCTGCCGTTCTGGAACGCTGCCGCGGAGACGGTTCGATCTGCCCCTGATCATCGAGCGCGCGCGCTTCGGCTCGAGACACAGGCAGTCGACTATTTGAGAATGCTGGCCTCGCAGGCTCCCGGCGCACGCCGGGTGGTGGACAAGATGCCCGCCAATTTCCTGTCGATCGGCCTCATCCACGCGGCATTACCGAACGCCCGCATCATCCACCTGCGGCGCCATGCCCTCGATACCTGCCTCTCCATTTATTTTCAGCACTTCGAAGCTGCACTGTCGTATACCAACGACCTTCGGGATCTCGCCCACTATTACGGCGACTACCTGCGTGTCATGGAACATTGGCGTTCGGTGGTTCCGGCGGAAGTGATCCTGGATGTGCCTTACGAGGCACTGGTGCACGAGCCGGAGCGCTGGAGCCGGCGGATGATCGAACACATCGGTCTGCCGTGGGACCCTCGCTGTCTCGATTTTCACTTGACCACCCGCACGGTGATCACCGCGAGCAAATGGCAGGTCAAGCAGGCCATCACCACCGCCGGCGTGGGGCGCTGGCAAAACTATCGAGCACATGTGGGCGCGCTGCTCGAATTGCTGCCGCCGGATGCTCCCTCGGACCGCGCGAACATCGGCGGTGGGGCGGGTTAGGCCGGTACTTGCTGCGCCATCCGAGGCGAAGGCGAGGCCTCCTTGATCGGCAAATTCACCGCCGCTGCCAGGAGTGCCAGGACGATATCCGCATACCACACCCACTGATAGGAGCCGAGCTGCGCCATGGCCACTCCGCCCAGCCAGGCTCCGAGGAAGCCGCCGATCTGATGCGACAGCAGCGTCAGCCCGAATAGCGTGGTCAAATAGCGGGTGCCGAAGAGCTTTCCCACCAGTCCCGCTGTCGGCGGCACGGTGGCGAGCCAGGACACGCCAAGCGATGCCGCAACGATGTACACATTGAGCGCCGTCTTCGGCATCAAGAGATAGCAAATCACCACCGCCGCCCGGCTCGCGTACAACAGCGCCAGCAGATACTTCATTCGGTAGCGTCCGCCCAGCCAGCCGATTCCAAGACTGCCGCCGACGTTGAAAATGCCGACCAGTGCCAGCGAGTTCGCGGCCACCGACGGTGCGAGTCCGCACATTCTGAGATCGCCCGGCCAGTGCGTGACCAAGAACGCGATGTGGAACCCGCAGGTGAAGAACCCGGCGTTCAAGCATAGATAGCTTCGATCCCGCAGGGCGATTCGCAGCTGGTCCCGCAGAGTCAATTGCCGCGGCGCATCAGGCGACGTTTCCGCGGAAACGTCGCCTGGATGAGCGGCACCCTGGCCTCGTGCTCGAAACACCCACGCGATGGGTACGGTCGCGAGCCCCGAGATCGACAGCGCCAGCAAACCGACGCTCCATCCCACACCGCTGATCAGGAATTGAGCGAACGGCGCGAACAGGAATTGGCCCATCGACCCGCCGGCGTTGATCAATCCGGCGGCGAAGGAACGGCGGTGCGCCGGCAGATATTGAGACGTGACCCCGATCAGGATCGCGAAGCTGCCGGCCGCACTGCCGGCCGCGACCAGGACGCCGAGTGAAAGGATCAATCCGAGCTCGGACGTGCTCCTGGAGGCAAGTGCCGCACCCGCCGCGAGCATCAATCCGCCGGCGATGAGGACGCGAT
>JGI12635J15846_10001989_pt1 | contig 17902 bp, 13 predicted proteins | sample BlaSpr_A8_OM2_M2_FD_15846 | JGI IMG/M metagenome (IMG submission 15846) | reverse complement strand
TGCGGTCGTGGCGGAACTGGCAGACGCACCAGCTTGAGGGGCTGGCGGTAGCAATACCGTGGTGGTTCGAATCCACTCGACCGCACCAAATTTCCCGCAAAATCTTTCTACTGGCTGGCTTCGAGTTGCTCCAGGCTCCTGCTATGATTTTGAGATGGCCCTGCAGCTTTCGGATACTGAAGCCCGCGTGCTGGGCGCGCTGGTCGAAAAAGAAAGCACCACGCCCGAGTATTACCCGCTCTCGCTGAACGCGCTGGTCAACGCGTGCAACCAGAAATCCAACCGTGATCCGGTGATGGCGCTTGAGGAAGAGGCGGTGCGCCAGGCGCTGCGCTCGCTTTCGGAGCAAGCGCTGGTCCGCTCCGCGGGCGGCGATTCGCGCGTTCCCAAATTCGAGCACCGGCTCAACGAACTTTACAACTTTCACCGGCACGAGATTGCCGTGCTGTGCGTGTTGCTGCTGCGCGGCCCGCAAACACCGGGCGAACTTCGCACGCGCGCCGAGCGCATGTACGCGTTCGAGGATCTGGAAGCGGTGCATTCCGCGCTGCACCACCTGATGCGCCGCGAGCCGCCGCTCGCGAAAATTCTCCCGCGCCAGCCGGGGACCAAAGAGTCGCGTTACATGCACTTGTTTTCTGGGGATACGGCTCCGGCGCTCCACGAAGAAACAGAGCGCGCGGTCGAACCGCACACTGGGGCCACGGATTCGCGCGGTGGGGATCGGATCGTTCAACTCGAAACCGAGATCGCAGAATTAAGAAGGGAATTGAATACCCTGCGCGAGCAATTCGCCGCCTTCCAAAAGCAGTTTCAATAGCTTTTCGCGCTGCCTTCTTGTCCCGTAAAGTGATGACGAATCCCAATGAAGACGTCTATGGGCATCGGACATCAGGCCGGGTTATCCTGAATCACCTTGCTCCCACGACTGGAAATCAAGTCACTCAAGTTCCTGGCGCTGCTTGTGGTTGTGTTCCCGGTTTTCGGCGCCCATGGGCAGGAAACCGTATTCGACGTTCCGAATGCGGACATTCTGGACAAAGGAAAGGTCTATGGAGAACTTGACGGGACTGTCCGCATCACGGATCCCCTGGCCACTTTCACCCCGCGCGTCGTCGTTGGAATTGGTCGCGGAATCGAAATCGGTGCGAATTTAGATGGGTTGAGCGCGCCCGCGTTGGGCGAACTGGAGATTTCCCCGACGGTGAAGTGGCAGCTCTGGCAGCGCAAGTCCGCGGGATGGTCTTTTTTTGTCGGCGATGACCTGTTTTTCCCCGTGAGCCAGCGGACCTACAACGCAGGAAATTATGTTTACGCATTCTTCGCCAAGGAGTGGAAGTACGGCACGCGAATTGCCTTCGGGGGATATGACTTTTCACGGAACGTTGTTGCGACCTCCAATCGTGCCGGAGGACAGTTCACTGTCGAACAGCCGGTGAACCATCGCTTGACCCTCGCAGCAGAGTGGTACACCGGCAATACGGCTGTCGGCTACGTCAATCCTGGCGTGATCCTGAAACTCACTTCAAAGTTCACGCTTTACGGCGCTTATCAAATCGGCAACGCGGGCGTCACGAAAGGCAATCATCAGTTCCTCTATGAAATTGGGTACAATTTCAATTAGTCCCCGGCTTCCTTTGCCATCGGCCGCCTTGCAATTCTGCGGGTTAGCGCTAAGATACGGGCTTAGGTTCAGGGTCCCGCCGATGGCGGAACTGTATAGAAAATGGTCACTTACGACGACGGCGCCAGCGCGCCCCAGCCCACGCGTCCTTCTTTTCTCGCGCGCTACGTCTTTTCCACGCACCACAAAACGATTGGACTGCAATATCTTTGGCTGGCGCTGGCCAGCGTCCTTGTAGGAGTTGTTCTCTCCACTTTGCTTCGCGTGCACAGTTCTTGGCCCGACACCGCGATTCCGTTTCTGACTGGATTCGAAAACACACCTGAGCGCTACGCTGCCGTTCGGTTGTTGCACGGCTCGCTGATGGTCTTTTTCGTGCTCACCGCCGCGCCGCAGCTTGGTTTCGGCAATTACCTTCTGCCGCTTCAAATCGGCGCTTCGGAGATGGCGTTCCCCACGTTGAATTTGGTTTCATTCTGGCTGACTGTGGCTTCGCTGGCCGGCATGATCGCTTCCTTTTTCTACCAGCCGGAAATCGGAATTAATGTGTGGCTGGCCAGCGCGGCGGTCTTCGCGGTTGGTGCCTTGTTAAGTGCGTTGAATTTTACGGCGACCACGATTGATTTACGCGCCGAGGGAATGAGCTTGCCGCGGCTTCCCGTGACAGTGTGGGCATGGTTTCTGAATTCCATTCTCAGCATGCTGATTTTCAGCGTGCTGCTGGCGGGTTGCGCCGCGTTGCTTTCGGACCGGCTGCTGGGCTCGCTGTTTTTCAGCGACACTTCTTTCCTTGCCGCGCAGCCGCAAAATCTAGTGCGCCAGGGGAACCTGCCGGTGCTGTGGCAACGATTGTTTTGGTATTTCGCGCAAGCCGAGGTGTATGTGGCGATGCTGCCGTGTTTCGGTATCGTCACCCATCTGATTTCCACATTTTCGCGAAAGCCGGTGTGGAAGGAACGCCTTGTGGTTCTCGCCTTGTGCGGCGTCGGGTTGATTGGCTTCTGCGTGTGGGGCTACCACATGTTTGCCACGGGCCTGAATCCGTACGCCCCGCTCGTATTTGCGGTGCTGGCTTCTTCGCTGGGCGTGCCAGCGGCATTTTTGCTGGCGAGTTGGCTGGGAACTCTCTGGGAAGCGCGCCTGCAGCTCACCACCGCGATGCTCTTTTCCATCGGGTTCATTTCGCTTTTTATTGCAGGGGGACTGTCCGGAATTTTCCTGGCCCGGCATGACTTGAGCAGCGCGGCCGTGAGCGAAGACTTCGTGATCGGCCACTTTCACCTGGTGATGGGCGTGGCGGCCACGTTTGCCATCCTTGCGGCGCTGTTTTTCTGGTTCCCGAAACTTTTTGGCTGCCGGTTGAGCGAGCCGCTGGGCAAAGTGCATTTCTGGATGACCTTTGCCGGGGTGTATCTAATCTTCATGCCGATGCACTGGCTGGGACTCCTCACGCAGTCGCGGCTGTTGCCGGATACGCAACGGGCCGCGCTGGCCTCCGCGGGCGCTTCGATTCGCACGCTGGTTACCGTGGCAACCATCTGCACCGTCTCCGCCCAAATCTTGTTTGTCATTAATTTTGTGCAGGCGCTGGTCCGGCGGAAATCTGCGGAAGAAGATAACCCCTGGCACGCCACGACACTCGAATGGAGTGTGGCTTCGCCGGCCCCGGAATCCAATTTTGGAAACGCCAAGCCGACCGTTTATCGCGGGGCCTACGAATTCCCCGAAGGTCTGGCGAACGATTTTGCTCCACAGCACCTCGCGCCCGAGCTGCTGACCCAGAAAATCCATTGAGGCAAGGAAAGGGATGCCATGCCGGGCTCAACTGCAACGCCTGAAATCGAATTGATCATCGAGAAAAACCCCAGCGACGGTGGGGGGGGGAATCTTCCGCCCGCCGGTGGCGATGGCGGCGGCGACGATGGTAAGCGACCGCGCCAGTGGAAGCCTTCGCCAAAGCGCTACTACACCGGCATGGCGCTGGGGATTGTTTCAATCCTTATGTTTTTCATGGCGCTGGCCAGCGCGTTCCTTGTTCGCAGAGGAAGCGGCGATTGGATTCCGGTGCATATTCCCACGCTCATGTGGATCAACACGGTGGTGCTGCTGGCCAGCAGCGCCACGCTGGAAATGGCTCGCCAGCGCCTGTCGCAAGGCCGGCTTTCCGTTTACAGGAATTTGTGGCTCCTCACAACGGTTCTTGGCGTAGGTTTCCTGGTGGGGCAGATTGTGGCCTGGCGACAATTGGTGGCCGAGGGAATCTATCTGGCCAGCAATCCCGCCAGCAGCTTCTTCTATATTTTTACAGGGGCGCATGCACTTCATCTGTTTGGAGGAGTTGCCGCGCTGATCTACGTAGCCACGCGCAATTTTAATCAGGCGCAGGTCACGCGCTCCGTGGCGGCGGAAGTGACTTCGTACTACTGGCACTTCATGGACGCGCTGTGGCTTTTCCTGCTGGCCCTGCTTTATCTTGGGAAATAAGTCGGCGAGGCATCGTCAGAGAACTCCACTCAGGTTTCCGATTCCGGAAATTCCTCCAGAATTTTGTAGCCGCATTCTATTTTCTTGTCGTGTGGTGTGTCTAAATCCTCTTTTTTCTGTAATTCCCAGGAATCGAAGATTGGCCGTTTAGTTGCACTACGGCTAACGACCGCAGTTTTTCTTCAGTTGGTGGCTGGGGATCACGTTTTCCCGGTCTTTCCGCGCGAGGTTGTTGGGGGTTGCTGTTTGGAGAGTTCCGTTGCTGGTGGGCCGGAGCTCGAGGCTGCTCTCAATCCGCCTTTTTTCCCAGGATGTGGGATTGCGAGAAACGTATTTTCTTGTGATTCCGTGATTCTTCCGCGAGCGAGTCTTCCAGTGCAGCGGCATTCGTGTGCGCGCATTCGGCAAAATCTGAATATGGGAGCTGCGTTGATGACTCGATCTGCGCGTGTACGTCTGTTTGTCTTCATCGTTGCGATTTTTGTTTTTCTTCCTGCGCTTTCTCACGGGCAGGAGTTAGCGGGCCTAGTCGGCACGGTCACCGACGAAAGCGGCGGAGCGGTCACCAAGGCCACGGTGACGCTGGTCAACACGCGGACCGGATCTAGCACGCAATCGCAAACTGGCGACACGGGATTATACCGTTTCGTGCAGTTGGCGCCGGGACCCGGTTATGAACTGAGGGTCAGCAAGGACGGATTCAAGAGCATCACGATTTCCAATCTGTATCTTGCGGTGGCAACAACACGCACGCAGGACCTTCAACTTTCGGTCGGCACGATTAGTCAGACCGTGGAAGTAAGGTCCGAGGGTTCCGTTAGCCTCGACACCACGGACTCGACGATCGGGAACAACTTTGACTTGCGCGCGGTCTCCAGTTTGCCCAATGAATTCAGAGGCAACGCCGCGAACTTGCTGCGCCTGCAGCCCGCCGTGGTTTCCGCGGACCAGAAAAGTAACGCCTTCGACGACAACGGAGGGAGCCGCAGCGGCGCTGTCGCCGGGGGCCGCGCCGACCAAGACAATATCACCGTGGACGGAATCGACGCCTCCGACTTCGGTACTGGCGCAGCCTTCACGCAGGTGGCGCCAACCCCGGTGGACGCCATTCAGGAATTTCGCACCGAGGTGGCGAATCCGCTGGCCCAAGAAGGACGCGGCAGCGGAGCGCAAACCATCATCACTACGAAAAGCGGCACCAACGAATGGCACGGCAACGCGCGCGAGTATCACCGCAACACCGTTACCGAAGCCAACGATTTCTTCAACAATAAGAATGGGGTCGCACGCCCGGCGCTGATCCGCAACCAGTTCGGTGGAAACGTCGGCGGCCCAATCAAGCGGGACAAGCTGTTCTTCTTCTTCGATTACGACGCGCGCCGCGATGCGTCCCAGATACCTGTAACCAGAATCGTTCCGCTCGATAACGTTCGCCTGGGAAAGATCGCCTACATCAACAACGGCACCAATCCGGCCACCGGCAAGCCCTGCGACGCCACGAGCACCCAGACATCGACTCCCGCTTGTATTTCCTTCGCGGACGCTACGACTTTGGCAAACCTTGACCCTTGTTCCAACACCGCAACGGCACAGGGCCCATGCACCGTAACTGGAAACGCGGGCGATGCAGCGGTAGCGCCGGGCTTCAATCCCGGGCTTCTTGCGCTGTTCAATTCCCGTTATCCACACGCGAATGCGCAGGGCGCCGGTGACGGAATCAACACCGGCGGGTTCATTTTTAACGCACCGAATCCGGATACCGTAAACACCTATACCACGCGAGTTGATTACAACATCAATTCCAACCAGAAGTTGTACACCAGGTTTACCTTCTACAACGTGCATGCCATCGTCCCTGGCCTGCAATCGGTTCAATTCCAGGGCGATCCCATCACCAACCCCGCGATCAACAAGGATCGTTCCTGGGTCATTGGCCACAACTGGGTCATCAGCCCGACGCTGGTCAATACGTTTGTCTATGGCGAATCTCGCGCCGAGTTCGACGGCCTTGCCACCTTGGCGGGCGCAGCCGCCCCCGGCCCGAATCTGGGCGTCTATGCTGGGCTAAACTGGCTCTTCCCCACAGGAATTACCGCTCCCTACGCCCGGCCGGGCGGCAGCAGCTCCCTCAATCCAGTGCCCACGTTCCGCGACGATCTTTCCTGGCAAAAAGGCAAACACTCCTTTCAATTCGGCGGCGTGTTTCGCCCTATCCGGACGCGCAGCCTGCTCGTCAATAACATCATCTTCACAAATCAGGGATTGGTTACCAACCTGGGGGCGCTCGATCCCAACTTGAGACCCGGCAACATTCTTGCAAGTTCCACGGTCGATCCCAACGGAATTGCCGCCACCAACTGGGACGCGGCGTTCGCCAGCTTTGCGGGCCTTGATGGACTGCAATTCAACGTTTTCAACTATGCCAAAAACGGCAATGTCATTACCCCAGGCGATGGAGCGCGCCGCGATTACCGCTACTATGAGTCGGAAGCATACGCGCAAGACACCTGGAAAGTCCGCAGGGACCTAACCGTGACACTCGGGCTGCGATACGGTTACGACTCAGTGCCGTACGAGTCCAACGGTTACGAATCCACCACCAACGTTCAGTTGAGCAACCTGCTGACAACGCGTTCCCAGAATGCCACGAACGGTGTGGCAACTTTCGATTCGACTCCGCTTCTGACTTACGATCTCGCCGGCAAATCGAACAGCGGGGGCCGTTCGCTTTATCAAAGCAACCCGCTGAATTTCTCCCCGCGGCTCGGTCTGGCTTAGAACCCCGGATTCAAGGAAGGTCCCCTGGCAGGAATTTTTGGGGATCACAAGACCGTGGTGCGGGCCAGCGCGGCCCTGATTTACGATCACGCGGCGCTGAGCGCGATCAACTTCATCGAGGATCAAAGCAGCTACATTTTTTCCGGCTCCAATTCCTTTTCCGCAAACGCCAGCACCCCAGAGCAGTTGTTTGCGATTTCACCGCGATTTACCAACGCCGACTCGGCGGCGGTCAACATCCCCATTCCGCCGTTCCAAAAAACGGTCACGCCCTTTACGGGAAACCAGTGCCCATCGGGATTCCCGGTCTGCGGCACCTTGTTTAATCAGTTCGGGAATTACGTGATAGATCCTCATTACAAAACACCCTATTCGCTGGCGTACTCGCTCGGAATTCAGCGCGCGCTTCCCGCCGGCTTTCAGTTGGAAGCGGACTACGTTTTGCGTCTCGGCCGCAGGCTGGGTGCGTTGGCGGATGCGGGGCAGATATTCAACTTCGTCGACCCGGCTTCCAAGCAGAGCCTTGCGTCCGCGGTCAACGCACTGGAGATCGATGCCCGCAATAACGTTCCCGTAGCCCAGGTTCAGGCACAGCCGTTCTTTGAGAACCAGTTGGCGGCGGCGGGTGCGAACTGTTCGGGCTTCGCAAATTGCACCCAGTTCGTTTACGGCGGCAGCGGAAACTTCACTTCGCTGCAGCAGGGTAACTTGAACGGGGTGATCCGCAGTCTGGCGCAAGCCGCGAACCTTCCTCCGAACGTGGGATTCACCTCGCAATTTGTCAGCAATTACTACCTTTCGAACAAGTCCTATTCGGACTACAACGGATTGATCGTCATTCTCCGCAAGCGTCTTTCCCAGGGCGTCCAGATGGATCTCAACTACACGTTCTCTCACTCCATCGACAATTTCTCCGGCATTTCCAACAACAACGGGAATCCCTTTAACAACGCCCAATCTGTTCTCTGCGACGCCGTCAACCTTGGAACCTGCAAAGGCAATTCCGAATTTGACGTCACTCACCAGATCTCGAGCGACGTTATTTATGACTTGCCGTTCGGCAGGGGCAAAGCCTTTGCCCGCAACAGCAGCCGGTGGCTCGATGAAATCATCGGCGGCTGGCAGGCGTCGGGAATCTACACCTGGCGCACCGGCTTCGCGTTTCCCGTGCTGAGTAACGCTTCCACCACCACGTTCGGAAACAGTGCGTACGCGATCTTCAGCGGCAACACTTCCGCGCTGCAGGTGGACCCGCACACGGATCCCAATCTGAGCAACAACGGGATCCAATTGTTTAAGAATCCAGCGGCAGCGTTGGCGGCTTTCTCCGCGCCTACCGGCCTGCAGACGGGCAGCCGCGACGAACTCCGCGGACCGCATTTTTCAAACGTGGATCTCGCGGTAGTGAAAAACTTTCCGCTTTTCCGCGAGAAATACAAACTCCAGTTCCGCGCGGAGGCCTACAACGCCTTCAACCACCCCAACTTTGCCTTGCCCGCGTCCACCAACATCGACGGCACGAATTTTGGCCAAATCACAAATACCTCGTCGACGTCGGGAGATCAGAACGCGCGCGTACTGCAGTTCGCGCTGCGTCTTGACTTCTAGTCGTCTATCGCTGTGTGCAGGAACAAAGGGGAGGGCCTCGCGTCCTCCCCTCTTTTTTCGCGCGGACTAGCGCAAGCGGCCAGGCGGATCGGCGCCCGGGGGCAATTCCGACACGCGTTTCCTGTCGATGACGTTTGCCGTGACCTTTGTCGGTGCCGGGCGCGGGATGCCTACTCCCGCGTTCCAGTCCAGGTGGTCCTTGCCGCAGGCGGAGCAATAACCTTTCCCGGTATCTTCGTCGCGCAGGCTGGCCAGTTCGTAGCAGCCGCAGACACAATCACAATAGCCGGTTTCCGATGCGGTTCTCAGTGGGACTAGTGCCATTTTCGGTGCTCTGGCAAACGATAGCACGAGTCGAGCGGCCCCGAAAGGCGTACAGCCGCCGAGATTTCGGGAAGCCTGATTAATTATTCAAGTTTTTCAAATGAGCGAGGCGGAATGGCGAGCCGAAGTTTTCTCGCAATTCGGCCCAGTGTTGCTCGGGAATCGAGAGAAACACTTCCACGACCTTGGGATCGAACTGCGTCCCGGAACACCGGCGTATCTCTTCCCGGGCATGGGACATCGGGAGGGCCTTGCGGTACGGCCGGTCGCTGATCATGGCATCCATCGCGTCCGCAAGAGAGAAAATGCGTGCCCCGAGCGGAATCTGCTCGCCGCGCAATCCTCGCGGATAACCGGTGCCATCAAAGAACTCCTGGTGCGCCAGGACGATCTCCGCCGCATCGCGAAGAAAGGGAATCTTGGTGAGCATGTTGTAGCCTCTCTCGCAATGGGTCCGCATGATAGTCCTCTCGTCATTATCCAGCGGGCCGGGCTTTCTGAGGATGGAATCTGGAATCGCCATTTTGCCGATGTCGTGAAGAAACGCGGCTCGCGCCAGCACTGGCAGGTAGGGAAGCGGCACCGGAACAGCTTTGGCGATGGAAATGGTAAATGCAGTTACGCGTTGGCAATGTCCTTCGGTCTCGGCGTCCTTCAAGTCCAGCGCGCTGCCCAGCGCTTCGAGCGTGTCGTCGTACGATTGCTCCAGCTGCGTGATCGCGACCGTGAGCTGCGCAGTCCGTTCGTCCACCTGCTGCTGCAGGTTCAACTGGTAGCTTTTGTTTTCCAGCACCAGCCGCCGGTGCTGCAATGCCCGCCCGACTCCCAGGAAAAGCTGATCTTTCTCGAAGGGCTTCAGGATGTAGTCATAAGCGCCGCGCCGTATGGCCTCGAGGGCGGTGGAAATATCATGGATTGCGGTCACCATGATCACCGGCACCTCGGGATCATGATTTCGCAGCCAGTCAAGCAACTTGATGCCGTCCATTTCCGGCATGATCATGTCGCTCAAGACGAGGTCCGGAGTCTGCCTCCGCACGCATTCCTGGGCCGCCCGGCCATTGCTTACGGCCGTGCAGCTGTAGCCGCGAGATTCGAGCATCGTAGAGACGACTTCACGAATCGCCTCTTCGTCGTCCACCACCAGGATGTGTTCCAGGTCCACGTTGGTTTATCTCCCAAGCAGCATTATACGGGACGGCACACTACCTTTGTGGTGCCCTTGCCCAGTAAGAAAATAGCGTGTTAGCGTCAATCCAGCGTGGTGTCGTTGCTTCGCTTTTCGGAAGGGACACGGCACTTTCACTTTAACTCACCAAGACTGACCCCGGGGAGGGGCCGCCGTGATCGCGACGCAGGGCATCCAAGGGATCGCTTTCTTTGAAGCCACGGCTTGCCTTACGCTGCTGGTCCTGTTCGTTCACCTGAAACGCGATAACCCCGGCGTTTTCTATAAACTTTGGCTTTTTGGCTGGATTTGCCTCACGGTGGCATCCTTCAGCGAACTGGGCTATTTTTTCGGTTACTCTCCCGCGCTGCACATACTGGCAACGGCATCGGGGATTGCCGCGCTGGTATTGTTCCTTGCTTCGATCGTGCAATTGACGCTGGGGCAGAATCGCTACTTCTGGCCCATGATCTGGCTCTCTGCCATGATGGCCCTGACGGCTGGCTACTATCAAGCGAAAGCCGGTCCTTGGGGGCAAGCTCGCTGGGAGAGCACCGTCCTGCAGAGCATGATCTGCCTGGCATCCGGCTGGCTGCTGTGGCGAGCGGCGGATTCGATTCGAGGTCACGGCACGAAACTTCTGGCGGGCGCATTTACCTTGCTGGCCCTCAACAACTTTGACCGGCCTCAATGGACCTTCGGAGAGATTCATCTGCTTCGCCTTGCGTTTGATCATTTCTTGAACGCGAGCCTGGGCATCGGGATGATCGTTTTATTGCTGGAGGCGGCTCGGACCCGGTCGCTCGAAATCAGCGAAAAGATGCGGCAGTTCACCCTGCTGACTGCCTCCAGCAGCCAATCGCTTGCGCTGCCTGTGATGCTGCAAAAGGTGCTGGGACAGATCACCGGCAGCCTGGGAGTCACGCACGGCATCATTCGCTTGAAAGAAGGGGAAGCCGACGCTGCCGAATATGTCTGCCGCGCGTCCGTGGGATATACGGAATCCTACTTGAAGCAATTGGAGCGCATGGCCGCCTCCTCTCCGGGTTTGCAGGCCATGATTCAGGAAGACTTCCGCGTTTCCCGATTTGAGGATGAAAAGGATCCCAAAGTCCGCCGCGCCATGGCCGATGCGGGAATCACCCAACTGATCAGTATGCCGCTGCGAGGGAAAAAAGGCGTTGTGGGCGTGTTGAATGTCGGCGCGCTTCCCGGGAAGCGTTTCCACGAAGATGAGCTGACGTACCTGGTGAACGTCGCAAGTTTCCTGGGCACCACCGTCGAGAACGTAAATCTGTTCGAACAGATTAAGACCGTTCAACAACAGTGGGTCTACACCTTTGACTCCATCGGTGATCCCATTCTGGTGCATGACAGTGAAGGGCGTATCGTGCGGGGAAATCTGCGGCTTGCGAACCTGCTTGGCCGGGACTTTGCTTCGATTGTCGGCCGCTCGGTCAGCGATCTTTTCAGCCCGCGAGCCGCGGTATTCAAAGTTTGTCCTTACTGCGAAGGGTGCTCCGGCGACGCGGATGTTCCCGACCCCTGGCTCCAGGGCTTTTTCCTCGCTTCCAATTCCGACTTCTCCGACCCCACAGGGCGAAAACTTGGCACGATTCACGTTTTGAAAGACATCACGGAAAGGAAGCGTGCGGAAGAAAAATACCGCCACCTGGTCGCCAGCGTTCAGGAGGGCGTGTTCATTTCGACGCTGCAGGGGCGCTTCCTGGATTTCAACGACGCCCTGATGCGGATCATCGGCTACGAAAATCGCGACGAACTTCTGGCCGTCGAAATCGCGCAGACACTCTATGTCAATCCGCAGGACCGCGAACGCCTCAAACGGCTTCTCCAGGAGCACGGATCCGTCAACGACTTTGAATTTGAAATTCGCCGCAAGGATGGCGAACTCCGCACCGTCAGCGAGTCTTCCACGGCCATTCGCGATGCCGCGGGAAACGTCACCGCGTACCAGGGATTCCTGCTTGACGTGACGGAGCGGCGGCGCGCCGAGCAGGAGATCCGGCGCCGCAATCGCGAATTGCTGGTGCTCAACTCCATTGCCGAAACCCTCGTGTCCTCTCTCGATCTTCACGATTCCCTGCAACGCACGCTTCGCCAGATTGTTGAACTGTTCAGCATTGACGCCGCTTCGCTTTACCTGTTCGAACCGGACGGCCTGTCGCTGCGCCGCGCCGCTGCCGTTGGGCATCGCTCCGATTTTGCGAAGAATTTTCCGTTGCTGCCGGTTCCGCCGGAATTGATTCAGCAGATCCGCGCGGTGCATGCCCCGTTTCTTTCCGCTCAAGGGTTGCCGCTTCCTGGCTTGGTCGCCGATCTTAGGAAAAAAGAACAAATCGAATCCGCGTACATTGTCACCTTGTGGTCTAAGGACAAGATCGTGGGTGGACTGGTGGTCGGCAGCCGCGTTCCGCGGGAATTCTCCGCGCCGGACATCAGTCTGTTAATCGCCGTCGGGAGCCAGGTTGCCAGCGCCGTGGAGCGCAGCCAGCTTTACGAAGAAACGCGCCAGGCCTACGAAAATTTGCGGCGCACGCAAGAGCAGTTGCTGCACAGCGAAAAGCTCGCGGCCGTCGGGCAGCTCATTTCCGGCGTGGCCCACGAACTGAACAATCCGCTCACCGCCATTTTGGGGTACAGCCAATTATTGGAATCGAGCGGCCAGGTCGGGCCGCTGGCGCTGAGCTACTCCGAAAAAATGTACAAGCAAGCGCAGCGCACCCACCGGATTGTGCAAAACCTGCTCAGCTTTGCGCGCCAGCACAAACCGGAGCGCGTCCCCGTGGCCGTCAACACGGTCATGGAAGATACCCTGACGTTGCGGGATTACGATCTGCGGATGAACCAGATCCGCGTACACCTCGATCTTTCGCAGGATCTTCCGCTTGTTCCAGCCGACCCGCACCAGTTGCAGCAGGTTTTCCTCAACCTGATCAACAATGCCGTTGACGCGATTCTGGAGCATTCCACGCAAGGCGACCTTTGGGTAACTTCGGGCGCCGACGAAAAATATATCTTCGTGGAGTTTACCGACAGCGGTCCCGGGGTGAAGGATCCCTCGCGGGTGTTTGATCCGTTCTACACCACCAAGCCGGTCGGCAAAGGAACGGGTCTTGGCCTCAGCATTTGCTACGGCATCATCACCGAGCATGGCGGCACGATCCGAGTTAGGAATTCGCATCCGCGAGGCGCGAGTTTCCGCATCGAGCTGCCTCTGCAGTTCGACGCGAAGACACCTCAATTGACGGAAGCCACCGTAACCAATTGACAAAAGGGAAGTGCAGGGAAGGACTGCTTAGAGGCCGTCGATGTTCTCGTGGCCCAGGGCGGAATGTCCGGCGCCTTGCACTGCTGCTTGGGCAATGCGGGTTGTCGCTGTGTCCAACTGCCGGGCGATGTCGGTCGCCATGTTCGAAAGCAGAGTGAATCCGGAGAAGGGCTGAAGCCCCAGCCGGAGCCTCCACCGCAGGTAGGCGCAGTTCATCGCAAACGCCACGCTCAGCTTCCAGCGCTCCATTTCCTGCATCCCGACAACCTGCGGTGACATCACCGCCAGTGCCCTCGAAATCTCCAGCAGCGTCTCAAATTCTTCCTGCAGTTGATCCAGATAGGTCAGCGCGATCCGCCTGCGCTGCTGCCGGAGTGATTGCATCAGCGCAACCTGGCCGGATTCCCGAAGGTACTCGGTATCCTCGGGCTGCAGCACCTGCAGAATATGCGACATGCGCGAACAATGCCGCGATTGTGAAAGCGCCTCGAAAACATCCAGGGCCGGCCTGATCTGGCGTGTTGGCGGCCGCAAGGCCCATGCCAGCAAGCCAACCAGCAGAAGCGCGAAGAGGATAAGCAGGATTATGGGAAGGCTCATTGGCGCCGGTCCCCCAGGTGCAAGAGCTGGATCAGATGTTGATTGAGCAGGTACAGGCGCCTGTTCACTTCGGAGGATAGCTTTCCGTAAAGTTCCGCCGGAATTGCCGGGGGAACCGCGACCTCTTCGGATGCCGCATAACGGTTCGCGGCGCTGATCCAGACGAGCAGGCTGGCGATGAATGCGAATAGGCCCAGAAAATTCCAGAGAACCGCATACTGCTGAACGACTTTTTCGAGCAGCGAGTAATTAATTACGTAGAAGGAAGAATAGAGACAGAATCCCACCGCGAGGGCGCGTTGATACTGGTTGATCGGAACCCGGTAGTAACGCGCGAAAATCAGCATGGTCACGATTACAGCGGCCATCGCTAATTCAAGTCCGCGAATCCCATTCATGATCAGCCACTGCCACGCGCCCTTCGACAAGGCAAGGTCGTACGCAATAACACCCACCGCGACGCACAGGAACAGCCTGCGAGACAAAGCCCAGATGCCCGCATACCGGGAAAGTATGGTTCGGTTGAGTTCCAGGAGGGCGAGGGACCTTAGAATGACAACGAGAGCTTGCGTTCCCCAGGCAATCTTCCAAACGGTCACTTTGTCGAGATTCGCATTTCGATAGAGAAACGCAACGGCAGCGCTCTGAAAAATCACGGACACGAGATAGGCGAAAAACAAGGGATAGATCCGTTGAAGTTTACGTCGCACAAGCTGGACGAATAGCGCCAGTTCAAGAGAAGTGGTGAGGGCCCATGCGGCAGCCTGCAGTTGAAGGGGCTCAACCATAGGCTGGCGAATCTACCATAACTTAACTGGCCAGTAAATAGCTTGAGCCCCATAATTTCAAGCGGTACAAGTGAACGCATTGGAATTCTCTAAACTGGCCAAGCCACAGGCGCGCTTGCCGTCCGGCCGGATTACGCCGCCCCGAAGAGCTTTGGAGGCGGCTGAGTTGGCGGTGGGAGTGGCACTCCGTCCGCAGTTAGGACAACACGAAGCTTTGGAGGCGGTTGAGTGGGCGGTGGCAAAGGGACCCCGTCCGCTGTCTGAACGACACCGAGTTTCGGGGGCGGTTGGGTTGGCGGAGGCAACGGCACACCATCCGCGACATGGGTATTTCCCCATCCGGCTCTTCCCGCGAGCTGATGGTTGACCGGAACGGCGATGGAAAGTACGATTAGACTTACTGAAAGCGTAACTTTCAGGATAAGGAACTGATTTTTCATGGGCACCCTCCTGGCTGCGAACGGTGACCCAAATCTGAACGGTTGCTTTACGGGCGATGAAGAAGTTCCGGAGGCGGAACGTTCCCGCGCGTGGGAGGACCAGATGCAGGAACAACTTCGCATCCACCGCCAGATTCTTTACGACCTTGCCCTCCATTACCTCGAACCACTAACCGGGAGTTTTGCCCGGCTGGCCTATCTGGCGAGCCTTAAGAACCCGTCCACCAAGGCGTATGCGCACGACCGCCTGTCCGCAACCTATGGGCAGGATCCCGTTCGGGAAACGCTGGCCAAATGTCACGAGGAATTATTTGAACGTCTGTTGGAGATGCCTTTGGCACAACAGGAGCAGGAACTGCGGCAGTTTATCGGAACGCTCCCTGAAGGGGTTCCGGAAGGTTTCCGGCATTGTCAGGAGCGGATCGAAGATTGGATTCCGTCGGGGTCGCCAGGCTATCTCAAGGAACTTTTTCGATCCAATCTGAATGCACTGTTGGGGTTGCTTCGCGAGCGCAATCCCAAGGCTCGTTCAGATAGGTGATCACGCCGACTACTTTTCCCACCACCTCGGCCTCTGCTGGAGTTCGCCAGGCTTCCGGAGCGCAATGCGAAAGCATGTGTGGCTGCATCACGAGTCTTGATTTCAGTTTCAGGAACCAGCCGCAGCGGTAACCCCCTCTTGTTTCTACGAAATACAGCGGCCGGTCGTACTCGGTGCACCAGTCCTCCTCTTCAATGCTTCGGACCGCCGTATCTACCACCACCATGCTTCCCGGTCGCAAGATGGGGGCCATTCGCCGGTCCGAGAGCCCGATATATCCATAGCGAAAGCGGTTGGTTGCCTCCTGCTTCATTCCGGGGAAACATCGGACGTTTCCAGGCTGCTCGTTCAACAGCCCAGTGCAATCTGAGCCAAATCTCGAACCAAACTGCGCGCTCATAGCAAAACTTACAGGGAACTCGTGCAGGTGGGTGCGCTGCGCGGGAAACGCTGCTCCGTCTTCAAACGTTTGCTGGAACGGCGCTTCATACCACCCGGAGATTTCCAAGGGGCTCAGATGGTAAATGGTTGCGAGGGAATATAATTTGTGCAGGCTGGGTACTACATTTCGATTTTCAATGTCCGCCAAGCGGCTGATGTGAAGGATAAAGTCCGGCCTCCCTCGCTTGGCCGCAATGTCATAACTGTACTGTTCTACCTCCCGATAGGTTAACCCGAGCATCTCCCGTGTCTGGCGTAAACGCAGGCCTGGTGGATACATTTCTCCCCCTTGACGATGAAGTGATCTGCACCTACCACTCTAGCAAATTACCATTTTGTTACGCATACAGAACAACATAGCCCTCTGTGGAAATCCATGTGGGTATGTTTCGTTGTGAACATGCATTTCCACCAAGGTCCGATTTCGACCGCGTCTCAGGGAATCTGCTATCCTGACCTTCTATGGCCCCTCGCCACCGTTGTCTCGGGCATCGTCTTGCCTTTGTTCTACTAGGGACTTTGGTTCTCTCCACCGGCCCTCTTGCCGTCGCTCAACAGGCCGCCCCCGCTCCCCCGGCGGCTACCCCATCTGTGGGAACCAGCAACCCCGAGTTTCTCGCTACCGCCGATGAAGTGGTCAAAGAAATGAGCCAAATCACCGGTTGGGGACTCAAAACCCCGCTGAAAAAATCCATTCGCTCCCGCGAAGATATCCACGCCTATGTGCTCCACCAGATGGACGACGAAAAAGACGCAAAAGATCGTTACGCCTCCACGCGCAGCGCCGAAGCCTTCGGACTGATTCCAAAGGACTTTAATCTTGACACCTTTCTGGTCGACCTGCTGACGGAGCAGATCGCCGGACTTTATGACCCAAAGGCGCACGAGTTCTATATCGCAGACTGGATTCCGGCGGACGAGCAGCGGATGGTGATGGCTCACGAGCTTACCCACGCACTACAAGACCAGCGCTTTGACATCGAGCCCTGGGTGCACGCGGCGCGGCCCAATGACGACGCCGAAATGGCTCGTGAGGCCGTTCTGGAAGGCAGCGCCATGGCCGGCATGCTAGAGTACGAGTTAAAAGGTAAAGGCTTGAAACTGAAGGACCTGCCTGAATTTGACCCTTCCGTGTTCGTCGGCGATCTGGCGGAAACTCCCATACTCAAGAAAGCTCCGCCGTTCATCAAGGACTCGCTGATGTTTCCCTACTTCAGTGGCCTTACCTTTTCGATGGGGGTGCTCAAGTCTGGTGGATGGCCGGCGTTTTCTTCCGTGTTTGCGCGTCCTCCCGCGAATACCCAGCAGATCCTCCACCCGGACCTCTATTTCGCCAACAAGGCACCCCTGCCCCTGAAAGTGGACTTGCCTTCCGCTGTGCCGGGCGAGAACTGGGTCCTGCTGGAAGAGAATACATTGGGCGAGTTGGGATGGAAGGAAGTGTTGAAGCAATTTATCGACGAGCCGCGCGCCAAAGCCATGGCCGCCGGATGGGATGGCGACGATTACGCAACGTTCGAACAGAAAAATTCCAAACATCTGATGTTATTCACGCGTATCAGGCTGGCCGATATGGTCTCCGGGGCGCGCTTTTTCACGGAGTATTCCGAGGCGCTGGAAAAGAAATATCCGGACCGCACGGACGTCTCGCGCCGCTCAAATTTCCTTGCGTTTGATTCCGCGCAGGGGAGCGTCTTTTTTCAGTGCAGCGGCAGGGAGTGCATCACCCTGGAAGGGGGCAGTTCCGGGTTGTTCCTTCAGTGGATCGCGAAGCTCAAATGGCGGCTGATACCCGAAGCCCCACCGTCGCCCGCCTC
>JGI12635J15846_10001987_pt1 | contig 17902 bp, 13 predicted proteins | sample BlaSpr_A8_OM2_M2_FD_15846 | JGI IMG/M metagenome (IMG submission 15846) | reverse complement strand
GTTAAGCGAGCGTTTCAAGAGGAAGAGCGTGCGGGCACGCTCAGGGTTCTGACCAGGCACGTGATCCAGCCGAAAGAGGGAGAGATTTCGGCGAACCCACGATCGCGAAGTGCGAAACTGCGGTGCGCGGAAAGAGTGAGTGAATGAAGTCGAGGAAGAAGAGCAGAGCGGTCGCAACACAGTTTCACACAGTAAAAAGAATCGACAATTCAAGGCTGGTGCGGAATGTGCAGCCGGTGCGTTTAAGAAGTTTTTATCGCACGGCGGGACTCGGCGCGCTGATCGCCGCGTGCCTGATGATGTACATCTACCAGCACTTTCGCTGCATCGACCTCAGTTTTCAACTCGAAGATTTGAAGTCGCAGCAATTGCTCTCGAGTTCGCTAAATTCGGAATTGCGGCTGGAGATTGAAGGGCTCCGCGACCCTCAGCGCATTGATGTGATCGCGCGCCGTCAACTTGGCCTGACGCAACCGATGCCGACACAAGTGCAAGAGTACGACGCGCCCACCGGCGCGGAAGTGGCGGCAGCCGGGTATGCCCGTCCGAATCAGGAATAGAGTTTCGACTGTCCCCGCATGGCTCCCCGTGGACCCCGTCGGTGACGGGGTCTTAACGGCAAATCGGCAGCATCTTCTTCCTCGAATCTTCTACGTAATCTCACCCGTGGTTCCCATCAACGATCAACCGGAGCGCCAGCCGACCTAGGATCCATGCCCAAGAATCGTGTCCACGCCGTTTCGAATGACCGCGCCACGGTCGACAGACTTGTCATCGTGGCGGGCGTGGCGGTGCTGTGGGCCTTCGTAGTTTTTCTGAGGCTCGGGTATTTGCAGTTGATTCGGCACGGCGACTACCTGGCTCGGGCGCAGAAACAGCAACAGCGCACAATCGACATTACCCCGCAGCGCGGAACAATTTTTGATCGGGCTGGACATCCGCTCGCGATGAGCGTTCCGGTAAAGTCGGCGTTCGCTGTTCCCGCGGAGATCGCCGACGAATCGATGGCGGCACATCTGCTATCGGGCATCGTGAACGTGCCGGAGGATGTGCTGCTGCAACGGCTTCAATCTTCAAGGGGATTCGCGTGGGTCAGTCGAAAGCTCCCTCCGGAAAAGGTGGAAGCAATTACGGCGCTCAACCTTCGTGGGATTTATTTCCAGGATGAAAATCAGCGCTTTTATCCGAAACGCGACCTCGCTGCACATGTGCTTGGGTTCGTTGATCCCGACGAGCATGGGCTCGGCGGAATCGAATATGAATTTGACAATCTGATTCGCGGCAAGAGCGAAAAGATCGTGGTGATGGCCGACGCGCGGCAGCGTTGGTTCGACGGCAGCGAAGCCCAGCGCGAGCGTGGCGCTAACGTCACGCTGACGCTTGACGAAAAGATTCAGTACATCGCGCANCGCGAACTGGCCGCGGCGATCGCTACGACGCGCGCGCAGGCCGGCAGTGTTGTTGTCATGAATCCGAACAACGGCGAGATTCTTGCGCTGGCGAACTGGCCGGAATTCAACCCGAATACTGCGACCGTGGCTCCCGCCGAATCACGGCTGAATCGATCGGTAAGCGTCGCCTATGAGCCGGGCTCGACGTTCAAGCTGATCACGCTTGCGGCGGCTTTGGATCAAAACGCGATCAAGCCTGACGACATTTTTGACTGCGAACACGGCTCGATTTATTTCAACGGCCGTCGCATCCACGATCACAAACCGTTCGGGGTGCTGAACGTAGGCGAGATTCTGGCGAAGTCGAGCGACGTGGGGGCCATCAAGATTGCGCTCCAAGTCGGACAGCCGCGCTTCTATGACTACATTCGCGCGTTCGGATTCGGCTCGCTCACCGGTGTGGATATGCCCGGAGAGAGCCGCGGGATGCTGGCGAAGGTGGACAACTGGGGTGCGACATCGATTGCTTCGATTTCCATGGGACAGGAAGTCGGCGTCACGCCGATTCAATTGGTGTCGGCGGTTTCAGCGATCGCGAATGGTGGGGTTTGGAATCGGCCGCACATCATTACGGAGATCAGACGCGGTGGCAAGTTGGTGCCGGCGACTGGGGCACTGGCGCCGGGAGAACCGCGGCGCGTCATTCGGCCGGAAACTGCAGCGACGCTGAAGCATTTGATGGAAGGCGTCGTGTTGATCACTGGAACCGGGCCGCTCGCGCGTCTTGATGGATGGACGACTGCGGGGAAAACGGGTTCTGCGCAAAAGATTGATCCGAATACAGGCCGATATTCTCCGACGAACTTCATTGCATCGTTCACTGGTTTCGCCCCAGTCAACAATCCGGCGGTGACGATTCTGGTTTCACTCGATTCGCCGATCGGATTGCACGAGGGTGGACAGGTTTCGGCTCCCGTTTTCAAGCGAATTGCCGAACAAGTGTTGCCGTACCTCGACGTGCCGCGCGATGTGCCGCTGAATCAACGATTGATCCAGGCCGCGTACAAGAAGCGGGAAGCGATCGATGAGAGCACGCTCGAAGAATCGAGCGCGACGGATTTCGATGCGCAGTTGGATGAAACGCCTGCGGAGGTCGTCCCTGCGAAGACGGCTCCTGAACCGGTGAAACGACCGTCCGAAGTGATGATGGCCGTCGAAGATGGAGCGGATGTCACGGTGCCGGACTTTTCGGGCAAGACGATGCGCGACGTGACCACGATGTGTCTGCGTTTGGGGCTCGATCCGGTTTTTGTTGGCAGCAATCTTGCACTGGACCAAACACCGGAAGCGGGAACGCGGGTGAAGAGTGGTTCGCGGGTGACGGTGCAGTTCGGCACGCCGCCACCGTCGAAGAATGGAAAAGCCGCGGGCGCCGCAAAATCGCACAAGGTGGCGCAGCACTAGATTTTTTTGAAATGATATTCAGGAGAGCCGGCTGAAGCAGGCCGGGACTTAAATTGAGCCTTACGCAAGAGTCTGAACGCAAAACTGCTTCGAACGAAACGCCCTCGCGCGAAACGTCTTCCACGCCCGCTCGCGGTACGCGGCCGCCGATGAAATTGGCGGCTGTGCTGAAGGATGTCGAGGCGGATTCGCCTTCGAACATCAACGGCAGAGAAATGCGGCAGCTCGGTTGCGATTCACGCAAGGTGCAGCCGGGTTCATTGTTCTTTGCATTGCATGGGGCGAAGACGGACGGGAACGCGTTCGTGAAAGACGCGGTCGAACGCGGCGCGGTCGCGATTGTCAGCGAAGAGCGGCAGCCGGCGGACTTGCCGGAAAGAGTCTTGTGGATTCGGGTGCGTGAAGCGCGCAAGTCGCTTGCGATTGCGGCGGCGAATTTCTTTGGGCATCCCGGGCAAGCGTTAAAGATGGCTGCCGTGACCGGCACGAACGGCAAAACCACCACGACGTCGATCATCGATTCGATTATCAAAGCTTCGGGCGCGAAGACGGGGCTTTTCGGGACGATCGCGTATCACACGCCTGCGGGAGAGTATCCGGCTCCCAATACGACGCCTGAGTCGGTGGATCTGCAGGGGTTCCTCGCCGAGATTCGCGATAACGGTGGACAGTACGCTGTGCTCGAAGCGAGTTCGCACGCGCTTTCGCTCGACCGGTTGTGGACTTGCCACTTTGCCGCGGCGGTGTTCACGAATCTCACTCGCGAGCACATGGACTATCACAAGAATTTCGACGATTACTTCGCGGCGAAGAGGCGGCTGTTTGACGGAACTGGAGCGGGAGTTCCGGACGCCGCGATCATCAACATTGACGATGAGTACGGGAAGCGGTTGGCAGGATACGCGAAAAACGTAGTCACGTATGGACTCGACTCTTCGGCGCAAATTACGACGAAGAAATTTCAGCTGACTTTTTCTGGCCTTTCATTCACGGCGCAAACGCCGAAAGGCAAAGTGCAGATTTCGTCGCCGCTTGTCGGGCGCATCAATGTTTACAACATTCTCGCTGCGATTAGCGCGGCGCAGGCGCTCGGGCTCTCCAACGAAGTGATCACGGCAGGCATCGAGAAGCTCGCCAACGTTTCTGGCCGATTCCAACGCATCAACTTGGGCCAGCCATTCTTTGTGGTCGTCGATTACGCGCATACCGACGATGCGCTGGAAAAACTGATTCATACGGCGCGCGAGCTCAACCCGAAGGGCCGGATCATCACGCTATTCGGTTGCGGAGGCTGGAAGGATCGCACCAAGCGCCCGGTGATGGGCGAAGCATCGGGACGGCTCAGCGATTTGACGATTCTGGCGAACGATAACCCACGCACAGAAGATCCGCTGAAGATCATTAACGACATTATCGTCGGCCTGCAAAAGGCCAACGCGAAATATCTCGTCGAACCCGATCGCCAAAAAGCGATCGCGCTGGCGATGGACCAAACGCGTCCCGGGGACATCGTGTTGCTGGCAGGCAAGGGCCACGAGGATTATCAGATTCTGGCTGACCGCACGCTGCATTTTGACGATCGCGAAGAAGCCCGCCGTGTGTTGCGCGAGCGCGGCTACGACGAACCGCCGCACGTTGACCCGAAAACTGGGGGCGGCAAAGAGTTTGGCACCTAGCTCGCTTAGGTGATGATCAGGTCCGGAGGCGCTCGGTGCCAATGAGTGGAGCATCGTTACCATTCGTCAGGAGGAGCCCTCAATACTGTGAAAACCGACCGGTCCGTGTGGTATCTCGGTAAGCGGAGTCCTTTGAGGCGTTTATGCGGTGGACGATTACACAGNTGGCTGACGCGGTGGGTGCTCGGACGGGCGCAGGGCTCGACCCCGTGGCCCGGCTGGCCGGCGTCTCGATTGATTCTCGCACGGTACGTGCAGGAGAACTGTTCATCGCCATACACGGACCGAGTCATGACGGACACGATCACGTGGAGAGTGCGCTCGGGCGCGGAGCCATCGGCGCGATGGTGGCCGAATCGGCAGCCGGGCGATACAGCGAGGCGGTTCGAGCGAAGTGCCTCGTCGTGGCCGACACCTTCGTCGGGCTCAAGCAATTTGCGCGGGCTGTACGCGAGGCGTGGGGCGGGAAAATCGCCGGGGTCACGGGTAGCGTCGGGAAAACCACTACCAAAGAGATCCTGGCGGCACTGCTGGGCGCGCGGTTGCGCATCCTGAAGTCGGAAGGGAATTTTAATAACGAGTACGGGCTGCCGCTGACGCTGTTTCATTTGGACGAGACGCATCAGGCGGCGGTGCTGGAGATGGGGATGTCGCGGCGCGGGGAGTTGTCACGGCTGGCTGAAATCGCTCGGCCGGATGTTGGTGTGGTGACGCGTGTGGCGCCGGCGCATCTGGAGTTTTTTGCTTCGGTGGAAGAGATTGCGCTGGCGAAGCGGGAGTTGATTGAGGGATTGAACGGAAGAGATTCGGTTGCGGTGTTGAATGCGGACGATCCGCTGGTGTCGGCGTTTGCGTTTCATGCGCCGGGGCGGGTGCTGACGTATGGGATTGAGAATGCGGCGGATTTTCGGGCGGAGTCGATTGTCGATCGCGGGGCGCTGGGGTCGAAATTTGTTTTGACGCAATGGGATAAGCAGGTTCCGCTGGAATTGTCGCTCGCGGGCAGGCATGTGATTGCGAATGCGCTTGGGGCGTTGGCGGCGGCGAGTGTTTGGGGGATTACGCCGGAAGAATCGCGTGAGGTGCTGCGGAGTTTGCGCGCGCCGGCGATGCGGGGGGAGTTGCTGAAGTTTGCGAACGGCGTGGCGATTATCAACGACAGCTACAACTCGAGCCCTGCGGCGCTGCACGCGATGATTGCGGTGCTGGCGGCGACTCCGGACTACAAGCGGCGTGTGTTGGCTGCGGGCGAGATGCGGGAGCTTGGCGTGACTTCGCCGGAGCTGCACCGCGAGGCGGGCGCGTTCGCGGCGCAGACGGGGAAGATTGATTGGTTGATCGGCGTTGCGGGCGATGGGGCGCAGATTGTGGAAGGCGCAGTGGCGGCTGGCGTGCCGCGGTCGCAGACGAAAGTTTTTGCGTCGTCGGATGAGGCGGCGGAATTTTTGCGTGAGTTTTTGCAGCCGGGCGACTTGATGCTGGTGAAGGGTTCGCGCGGGGTGAAGATGGAGCGCGTGGTGGAAGCTCTAACGGCGCGGCATGGTGACCCGAGCGGCGCTTCGGTGCGTGAAGCCGAGAAGGTGCGCCACTAGATGCTCTACTACATCCTCTACCAGTGGCTGCAGCGCTACTTCAGCCCGTTCAATGTTTTTCGTTACATCACGGTTCGCACGGTGTACGCGAGCTTGACGGCGATGTTTCTGGCGTTTGTATTTGGGCCGTGGCTGATCAAGAAGTTGCGCGAGATGCAGATCGGGCAGTACATCCGTGAAGAAGGGCCGCAGGCGCACCAGAAAAAGAAAGGCACGCCCACGATGGGCGGCGTGCTGATCGTGCTTTCGACGCTGGTGCCGACACTGCTTTGGGCGGATCTGACGAACGGATTCGTATTGCTGGTGATTTTTGCCCTGCTTGCGTTCGCGGGAATCGGATTTGTCGACGATTACGCGAAGGTTTCGAAGCAACGCAACCTCGGTCTGACGAGCAAGCAGAAATTTTCGCTGCAGCTCCTTGTCAGTTTCATCATTGGGATCGGCTTGCTCGGTCTCGCGACGCGATCGGCGTATTCGACGCAGCTCAGCATTCCGTTTGCGAAGCGGCTTCATCCGGATCTTGTCGTGCACGCATTTCTGACTTCGAGGCATTTCTGGTTTCTCGCGTTCGTGCCGTTTCTGGTGTTTGTGGCGATTGTGATTACAGGGTCGTCGAACGCAGTGAATCTGACGGACGGGCTGGATGGGCTCGCCATCGGTTGCACGGTTATCGCCGCTGGCGCGCTCACGGTGCTGACGTATGTCAGCAGCAATTATCGGTGGGCGACGTATCTCGATATCGCGTTCACTCCGCGGGTTGCGGAGGTGACAGTGTTCTGCGGGGCGCTAGTAGGGGCTTCGTTGGGATTTCTTTGGTACAACGCGCATCCGGCGGAAGTGTTCATGGGCGATGTCGGGTCGCTCGCGCTTGGCGGCACGCTTGGGACGATCGCGGTGATCATCAAGCAGGAGATTTTGCTCTTTTTTGTGGGCGGGATCTTCGTTGTCGAGGCGATGTCGGTGATTTTGCAGGTTGGCTCGTTCAAGCTGCGCGGCAAGCGGATTTTTCGCATGGCCCCGCTGCATCATCATTTCGAGCTGATGGGCTGGAGCGAGTCGAAGGTGATCGTGAGATTTTGGATTTTGGCGCTGATTTTTGCGCTGTTTGCGGTGACGACACTGAAGTTGAGGTAGCGGAATTCGATCGATGGAGCTTAAGAACAAACGCGTGTTGGTGGTCGGGCTGGCGCGAACGGGTGTCGCAACGGCACTATTCTGTGCGGCACGCGGAGCGCGCGTGACCGCGACCGAGTCGCGTACTCAGGCGCAGGTCGGTGAGTCTGTTGCCACACTCCGAGCGGCTGGCGTGACGCTCGAGCTTGGTGGACATCAGGACAGAACTTTCATCGAGCAGGATCTGATCGTGCCGAGCCCTGGCGTACCGGCGGATTTTCCGCAGTTACTCGCGGCTCGCAGGGCCGGAGTGAAGGTCTGGAGCGAGATTGAGCTGGCGTATCAGTTTTTAAATGGCTCGCTGGTGGGCATCACCGGTTCGAATGGAAAGACGACGACGACCGCGTTGATCGAACATATCCTTCGCGGCGCCGGGCTGCCGACGATGTTGGCGGGGAATATCGGCACGCCGCTGATTTCGCTGGTCGATCAGACCAAGAAGAATACAGTGACCGTCGTCGAGCTCAGCAGCTTTCAGCTGGAACTCATCGACACATTCCGCCCCAACGTCGGGCTCTTTTTGAATCTGACGCCCGATCATCTCGATCGTCATCACACGTTGAAGGCTTACGGGGACGCGAAGGCGCGCATTTTCGAGAATCAGGCCGCTGAGGATGCGGCGATTTTGAATGCTGACGATGCGGGGGCAGCCCCTTACGCACCATCGAAGCCGCAGGTTTTTTGGTTCAGCCGCAAGCAGCGCGTCGCGCAAGGCGCGTATTTGCGTGGCGAAGAAGTTGTACTGCGGATCGACGGCGAGGACCACACTGTGCTTCGCCGTGGCGAGATACCGCTGGCGGGCGCGCACAATCTCGAGAATGTCCTAGCGGCCACGATCGCAACAAGATTGGCGGGTGCCGCTGTGCCCGCGATTGCGGCGGGAGTCCGCAGCTTTGCCGGCGTCGAGCACCGGCTCGAGTTTGTTGCCGACATCAACGGTGTGCGCTATTACAACGATTCCAAAGCGACCAACGTCGACGCGACACTCAAGGCGCTCGATGCGTTTCCCGGCCGGATCCTGATTATTCTCGGCGGAAAAGACAAGGACAGCGACTACACGGCGTTGCAGGGACCGCTCCGTGAAAAAGCGATTCTGGCGTTGTTGATCGGCGCCGCGGCGGAAAAGATCGAGAAGCGAATCGCGGGCAGCGTCGCGATCGAAAGAGCAGGCACGCTCCAGCGAGCCGTTGAAACGGCGGCGCGCACGGCGCATCCGGGCGACATTGTGTTGCTGGCTCCTGCGTGTGCGAGCTTCGATCAGTTCGAGAACTTCGAGCAGCGAGGGCGCACTTTTAAGGACTTGGTGCGCGGCCTGGAACGGAGCGCGACCGGCTCTGCGGCGCAGTCGCCGGCGGCATCGAGTTCAACGCGGCGATAGGCTGCCGCGTTCGAAAAATTTGGAAGTCGGCAGTAGGAGGTAACGCAATTGCCGAGACAAGTTGAAAACGATCGCTGGCTCTTCGGCGTAACGCTGGTGCTGTGCCTGCTGGGCGCGGTGATGATCTTCAGCGCGTCGGCGGTCACTGCCGAACATCAATACGGCCGCCCGTACATCTTTCTGCTGCGCCAGGCGGTATGCCTGGTGATCGGAATCATCGGCATGCTTGCGTTGATGCGCGTCGACTATCGGCGCCTGCGCGAACCTGCGGTCGTGTGCACGGTGGTCTGCGTTGTTCTATTAATGTTGGTCGGTACCTTCTTCCTCGACAAATCGCACGCCACGCATCGCTGGATTAAATTCGGCCCGGTGGGAATCCAGCCGTCCGAACTCGCAAAGCTCGCCATCATTCTGTACCTCGCCTGGTTTCTCGATATGAAGCGGCGCGCCGCAGCGGCGATGGAATTCAACAAGGAAGATTTTCTGCAGACGATTCTGCCAGCTGTCGGACCGGTTCTTCTCTTTGTGATGCTCATCGTCGCGCAACCCGATCTCGGCACGTCCGTGGACATCGTTCTCATTGCAACCGCGATTCTGTTCGTATCCGGTTTGTCGTGGAAATGGCTGGCGGTAGGCGTCGCAACCGCGCTTCCCGCGCTCTATCTCTTGATTTCTCATGTCTCGTATCGCCAGGCGCGAATGACGGCGTTCCTCAATCCCGATGCCGATCCTCTCGGCGCCGGCTTCCAGTTGCTGCAATCGCTCATCGCAGTAGGTTCAGGCGGTTTCACCGGCGTAGGGCTCATGGAGAGCAAGCAAAAACTCTTCTATCTTCCCGAGGCGCACACCGACTTCATTTACGCCGTGATCTGCGAAGAACTCGGTTTTATCGGCGCCATGATCGTGATCGCACTCTTCGGCGTTTACGCCTGGCGCGGAATTCGCGCTGCGTACTCCGCGCCCGACAGTTTCGGCCGCCTGCTCGCGCTCGGCATCACCGCGATGGTGATCTTCCAAGCGCTGATCAATTTCGTTGTCGTGCTCGGCCTCGTGCCGACGAAGGGAATCCCGCTCCCGTTTATCAGCTACGGCGGCTCCAACGTGCTGGTGATGCTGCTGGCCACCGGCGTGCTCCTGAACATCAGTCAGCAGGCGGAAGCGTAGCGCGGTGAAGCTTTTGATCGCAGGCGGCGGCACGGGCGGACACGTCTTTCCGGCGATTGCGATCGCACGCGAATGGTTATCAAGAGGAAGCGAGAGAGAAGTCGTGCTCGTCGGAACGCAACGCGGAATGGAAATGAAGCTGGTGCCTCAAGAGGGGCTACCGCTCGAGACCCTGCGCGCTGCGGGACTCAAGGGCAAAGGCGGCGCGACGCTCGCGAAAAATCTCGCAATTCTTGGCCCCGGTCTACTCGACGCCGTACGCATTCTGAACAGGCACAATCCGGTCGCCGCTTTCGGCGTCGGCGGATACGCCGCCGGCCCGATGATGCTCGCTACATGGATGCGCGGGATCCCCAACGTGATTTTTGAGCCGAACGCCGAGCCGGGATTTACCAACCGCGTGCTCGCCAAGCTCTCGAAACGCATTGCTGCTGGTTACGAACGCTCCGCAAAAGCTCTCGGACCGAAAGCCATCGTCACCGGCTGCCCTGTCCGTCAAGAATTTTTCGAAACGAAGCCACGCCAGCTGCAAAAACCGTTCCGCCTGCTGGTCACCGGCGGCAGCCAGGGCGCGCTCGTCATCAACCGAGCGTTCGTCGACGCGATGGACCGCCTCGCTGTGCGCAAAGAGGAACTAAGCATCGTTCATCAGACCGGCGAACGCGATTATAATGCCGTTAGAACGGCGTACGCTCGTCGGGAGTACGCAGCGGAGGTCGTACCGTTTTTAAGCAATATGGCGGAGCGTTTCGCGTGGGCCGACGTTATCGTCTGCCGCGCCGGGGCGATCACCGCCTCGGAAATCGCAGCCGCGGGCCGCGCCGCTATCTTCATCCCCTTTGGCGCCGCGACCGACTGCCATCAACTGCGCAACGCGCAGGCGATGGCCAGCGCCGGAGCCGGACGCGTCATTCCGGAGCCGGAGCTCAACGCAGACCGGCTTTGCAGTGAAATTTTCTCCCTCCTCGACCAGCCCCGGGAGATGGAAAAGATGATGACTGCCGCTCGTAGCTTGGCTACTCCCAATGCCGCGCGCGACATCGTCAACTTGATCGAAGAAGTAGCGCCGCGCGGCACAATTGCACCTAGTACACCGGCACGCAGTACGCCTGTCACAGGCGCAGATCAAACGATCCGCGCAGGGTCAGCGGACTTGGGGACTCGAGGATAGCGATGATGGTGTCGTTTCGTAATTTCCAGCGGATTCATCTGGTGGGCATCGGCGGAATCGGTATGAGCGGTATCGCCGAAGTGCTGCTGACGCTGGGCTACTCTGTCTCCGGTTCCGACACAAAGCTTTCGCCGATTACCGAACGCCTGCAGAACCTCGGCGCGACGATTTTCGATAATCACAAAGCGAGTAATGTGATCGACGCGCACGTCGTCGTTACGTCGTCCGCGATCAAATCCGAAAATCCTGAAGTTGTCGAAGCGCATAAGCATAAAATTCCAGTCATTCCACGAGCGGAAATGCTCGCGGAGTTGATGCGGCTCAAATACGGAATCGCCGTCGCGGGCGCGCATGGCAAGACCACCACAACATCGATTGTGGCGTCTGTGCTCGCTGCGGCACATCTCGACCCGACGTTCGTCATCGGTGGCCGCGTCAATCAGGCGGGCACCACCGCTCGCCTGGGCAAGGGCGATTATTTCGTCGTCGAGGCCGACGAGAGCGATCGCAGCTTCCTGCTCCTCGCGCCCGTCGTTGCCGTCGTCACGACAATCGACCGCGAGCACCTCGATCAATACTCTTCGCTGGAAGACATCCAGAACGCGTTCATCGAATTCGTGAACCGCGTGCCGTTCTATGGGGCTGCCATCCTTTGCCTCGACGAGCCGAACGTCCAGGCCATCATCCCCAACGTGAAGCGGCCCATCATCACCTACGGCACGTCAACGCAGGCCGACCTCGTGATCAGTGACATCAAGCTGGAAGGCCTCGGCAGCGAGTTTCGGCTCACCTACAAAGGCGATGACCTCGGCATTTTCAAGCTGCCGCATCCGCCGGGTATCCACAACGTTCGCAACGCCGCCGCTGCTGCCGCCGTCGCGCTCTATCTCAACGTTCCATCCGAACTGATTCGCGAAGGCATGGCGAAATTCTCCGGTGTAGGCCGGCGCTTTGAAGTGAAGGGCGTTGTCAACGGCATCACGGTCGTCGACGACTACGGCCACCACCCGGTCGAGATCAAAGCGACGCTGGAGGCGGCGCGCGCCTCGAAGTTCAATCGCTCGCTGGTTCTGTTTCAACCGCACCGCTACACCCGCACCCAGTCGCTGTGGGACGACTTCAGCCGCGCCTTCAATTCGGCCGACATCGTCGTTCTCACCGACATTTACGCCGCCAGCGAACAGCCTATCCCTTGCATCACCAGCGAAGCTCTCGCCAAATCGATTCGCGAGGCCGGCCACAAAAACGTCTTTTATTTTCCGACCATGCAGCAGGGCATCGAACAACTGCTCAAAGAAGCGCGGTCGGGCGACGCAATTTTGACCATAGGCGCGGGCAACGTCAGCCGCGCCAGCAACGAGCTGGTGGTACTGCTCGGAACGGAGCATCACCTTAACCATGCGCATTGATAATCCAAAGATTCTCGCCGCGTTGCCGGAGCTGGGCGTCGAACTACGTCCCGGCCAGGCGATGTCGGAGCTGACTTCGCTCGGAATAGGCGGCACCACCGACCTGCTCCGCATCAAAAAACACGAAGGCATTCCAGATTTGCTGAACCTGCTAGAACAGCATGGCGTGCCACACAAATTTCTCGGCGGCGGCTCCAACCTGCTCGTCGGCGACGGCGAACTTCCGTGGGTCGTGATGACCCTCGTCAAGCCGGACCCCGACGTCGTGCTCTCGGGCAACTTCGCGCAGATCGACGCGGCCGCCGATCTGGGCCGCACGGTCACCTATTGCGCAAAAAACGACCTCGGCGGGATGGAAGGCTTAATCGGTGTGCCCGGCACCATTGGTGGCGCGCTACGGATGAACGCCGGAGCCTACGGCATGCAAATCGGCAGTTACGTACGTGAAGTAAAACTTTACCGTGCCGCCGAACGAAAGATAGAAATCCTCAGGCACGATCAAATTTCTTTTGAATACCGGCATACATCTTTTGCACCCGATGATATGATGCTCGCAGTGAAGCTGGAACTTCCCTCCAAACCGTTCAAAGAAATACTTCAAGGGATTCGTATCTGCAACGAAAAGCGGCGTTCGAGCCAGCCGCTCGGCCAAAAAAGCGCCGGATGCATTTTTAAAAACCCTCCCGGAAAATCCGCAGGCCGCATGATCGATGAACTCGGCCTCAAAGGTCTGAATGTCGGCGACGCGCGCATCAGCGATCGCCATGCGAATTTCTTTGTCAATGCGGGCTCCGCGTCGGCGAAAGATATGCTCACCTTGATCGGGGACGTTCGAGAGCGCGTGAACAAAGCTTTCGACGTCGAACTCGAACACGAGGTAGTTGTGTGGAACGGGTAAAGGCCATGCCTCGCAACGCTGCCACAGCCGACGACTCGTACCGCCCGGACGCCGTCCATGAGGACGAGCCGCGCTATTTGCGCAGGCAGAAGCCGGTCGAGATTCGCCGCAAGAAGTTCGGCGGCAAGAGCGCGTCGTTTTATCGCCGCGCGTTTGTGTTTGGAGTGGTCGCTACCGGATTGATCACCGCTGCTGCGCTTGCTGGCGATTTTCTCTATCATTCGCCGCAAGTTGCGCTGCTCAAGCCCGAGCAGATTGAACTCACCGGCAATCACGTCGTCAGCCGTGATGCGGTGTTGCAACAGTTCGTCCGCGATCGTGGGCGCAGCGTTCTCAGCATTCCACTCGACACGCGCCGCAGCGCGCTTGAAGAGTTGAGCTGGGTCGAGACCGCCAACGTGCAACGCATTCTTCCCAATCGCATTCGCGTCGAAATCTCCGAGCGCACGCCCATCGCGTTTTTGCGCAATGGCACGGAACTTGGCCTCATCGACGCCCACGGCGTTATCCTCGACCGCCCACGCGGCGAAGATTTTCAATTCCCGATCGTCACCGGCCTCAGCGACAGCGTGTCTCGCGAAGAACGCGGTCGCCGTATGGCTACCTATCAGCAATTTCTCAGAGACATCGACATCGTTCGCGCCGGATCTTCCGACCGCGTCAGCGAAATCGACCTCAGCAATCCAAAAGACCTCCGCGCGGTGATGACAGGAATTTCATCCGCGAATGATTCCCAGGCCGTCACAATTCAATTCGGCGCGGCCGACTTCGGCGGTAAATACCGCCTCGTCGTCGACAATTTCGCGCAGTGGCAGGCGAGCAACGGCCACGTGCGCAACATCGATCTTCAGTATTCAAAGCAGGTGATTTTGAACACCGATTCCAGCGGCGGTACAACGGTGGCAAAATCGCGGTAGCTTAAGAAGTGCGGAGTGCGTTTGGCGAAGAAGGACAAATTTCTGGTTGGGCTCGACATCGGCAGCACCAAAACGTGCGCGCTGATCGCGGAAATCGACGACGAGCAGTTGAAGTTTCTCGCCTTGGGCGCGGCGGAATCGAAAGGCTTACGCAAGGGCCTGATCGTAAACCTCGACTCGACAGTCAGTTCCATCCGTCGCGCGGTTGAAGAAGCCGAAAGCGTGGCGAACGTTCCCGTCGAATCCGCGCTGGTCGGAGTCGCCGGCAGCTTCGTTCGCGGTGTGAACAGCCGCGGCGGCATAACGCTCGGCCACCGCTCGCGCGACATCGAACGCGACGACGTTCGCCGCGCCATCGATGCGGCGCGCAACATCTCGCTTCCCGAAGACCGCGAAGTTTTGCATGTCCTGCCTCATGAGTTTCTCGTTGACGCGCAGGACGGCATCCGCGATCCCGTCGGCATGATCGGCCAGCGCCTCGAAGCCAACGTTCACGTTGTCACTTCGTCGATCAGCGCGACGCAAAATCTCGTGACCGCCGCGAATCGTGCCGGTATCTTGATTTCCGATACGGTGCTCGAACCGCTCGCCTCCGCCGAATCCTGCCTCACGCAGGACGAGCGCGATCTCGGCTGCTGCCTGCTCGATATCGGCGGCGGCACTACGGAGCTCATCGTCTACGGCGGCGGAGTCGTACGCCACACCAGCGTCATCGCCGTTGGCGGCGACCACTTCAGCAACGATCTCGCCGTCGGCCTGCGCACGCCGATTCCCGAAGCGGAACGAATCAAGCGTCACCATGGCTGCGCCTCATCTGCTTTGCTTGCCGAGGATACCGCCATTGAAATCGCCAGCGTCGGCGACCGCCCGCCGCGCATGATTTTTGCGCGCATGGTGACCGACATCATTGAGCCAAGGGCCAACGAATTGCTGGCTCTGATTCGGGATGATTTGCAGCGCGCCGGCCTCGACAAACAGATTCCCGCGGGATTCGTTCTCGCCGGCGGTGGCGCCAAGCTCTACGGCCTGCTCGATCTCGCCGAAACGACATTCCACCTGCCCGCGCGGATCGCCGAGCCGAAAGGTCTCGTCGATATGCCCGAGCAGGTCGCACAGCCCGAATATGCAACGGTCGTTGGTCTTGTGATGTATGGCGCCAAAGCCAGACGGGCGTCACCGCAGCGCGGGGGAAACTTAGTATCAAAATTGAAGTCCATGTTCGCGGGCGCTTCGTAAACCGCCCCGTCGGCGCGCCAAAACGCGCCGCGAAGCGACGCCGCCGGCGAATCTGGGGAAGGCTGAGGGAAGCATGATCGGAAAAGATATGGGGATTCGCATGAGCTTCAGCGAAGAGCTGTCGCCGGCGAAGATTAAAGTCATCGGTGTGGGCGGCGGCGGGTGCAACGCCGTCAACCGCATGATTCGCGCCAAGGTGGAAGGCGTCGAATTCATCACCGCCAACACTGATTTGCAGGCGCTCAAGTTGTCGCAGGCGCCGCTGAAGATTCAGCTCGGCGCGAAGCTTACGAAAGGGCTCGGCGCGGGCGCCAATCCTGAGACTGGCCGCAAAGCCGCGCTCGAAGACACCGAAAAAATTATCGAGGCGCTCGAAGGCTCGGACATGATCTTCATCACTGCCGGTCTCGGTGGTGGCACCGGTTCCGGCGCAGCGCCCGTCGTTGCGTCGCTCGCCAGCGAACTCGGCGCGTTGAGCGTCGCTGTGGTCACCAAGCCTTTTGCATTCGAAGGCAAGCGTCGCATGATGCAGGCCGAGCAGGCGCTTCAGGAATTGATCGGCGCAGTTGACACCGTCATCGTGATTCCAAACGAGCGCCTGATGGAAACGGTCGAGCGCGGCACGAGCTTCTTCGACGCGTTCCGGATCGCTGACGACATTCTTCGCCAGGCGGTGCAGGGAATTTCGGACATCATCACCGTTCCCGGCATCATCAACCGCGACTTTGCCGACGTGAAAGCGATCATGCACGGCCAGGGTTACGCGGTGATGGGCACCGCCGTCGGCACCGGAACGAGCCGCGCCGTTGACGCTGCCAATCGCGCGATTGCCAGCCCGTTGCTCGAAGACAATTCGATCCAGGGCGCGCAAGGTATCCTCATCAACATCTCAGGCAGTTCCAGCCTCACGCTGCAGGAAGTTCACGAAGCGTCGTCGGTCATCCAGAAGGCCGCGCACGAAAACGCGAACATTATTTTTGGCGCCGTGCAAGACGATCAGATGAAAGACACGATCAAGATCACCGTCATCGCCGCCGGCTTCAAAGACGCGAACAAAAAGCAAGTGAAGGAAAAGCCGTCTTACATTCCCAAGACGTGGAAGGTTGAGCCGGAAATTGCCGAGGCCGAGCCGGCGCCGCCTCCGCCACAGCAGACGCCCAACGTCGTGCATCAGGTTCAGGAAAATGTACGCGAAGTCAGCCGCGAAGCCGCGATGGACGACCTCGATGTGCCGACATTTCTGCGTCGCGCGCAAAAAGCCTAAACAACTTCAAAACGTGAAAAGAGGCGCGACGATGTCGCGCCCCTTTTGCTTTTAGTGGCTCGTCGTTCGGATCTAGTCCACTGCACCGGCACTCAAAATATTCGCCAACTTGCCGCTGCTCTCCGGCCGCATGCCTGCACCCGCTACGTACAGCGCCGACTCCGAAATGCCGTCGATCTCGAGCATTTTTTCAATCTTCGAGTCCGCAAACGCCATGGTGCAAAATGGTGCTAGACCCAGCGAAGTCGCCGTCAGGCAAAACGTCTGGCACAAGTGGCCCGCTTCAATCAGCACCGCGCGGTATGCGCGCGCGTAGTCGTACTTCCAGCGCGTTCGTTCAAAAACCGCGGTAAGAAAAACGATGAATCCTGCCGTTGCATACCACCATTGGTGCGCCAGAAGTCGAGTGATGTCGCGCGGCGTTGCGCCGCGTTTCAAAAGCTCGAGGCGATGATCTGCCGCGCTGTAATGGTAGAAACCGTCGGCCAACCCCTTAACATTGCGTGCCATCACGTAAGCCTCGATCGGATGCATCGATCCACCGGAGGGCGAAGTCTTGACCGCGACAGATCCGATCTTTGGCAGCTTGATCCAGTGACGCACACCGAAAGTCAGCCCCAACAAACTGCCGAGAGCCTGCATCGATACAGATTCGGTAGAGAACTTGCGCCACGTGCGGCGTTGCAGCAGGACGCGAGCGAATTCGCTGCCAACCGAAGGACTTGGCAGCGGGATTTGTTTCGCATTGCGATAACGTTTGATCGGAATAGGGATCGGCTTCGACTTCGCCAGCCGCACGAGGGAGCGAAATTCTTCCTCATCGTCGTCGGCGAATCGCAGATTCCGTGTCGATAAGTGAAAGAATCCTGCGACCGGGTTCCACTTGCTCCACGCCGCCAGCGCATCATGTCCCGTGGGAAGTGGTCGATCTCGGCGTTGCAGCAACGAGTGCCGCACAAGCTGTTCGACGGCATGTCTGAGTGACGCTGGCGCGTACTGCGGCATCGCCGTGCACAAATCCGCGACGGACTTCCATTGATCGAAAAAATCCAGCAGGGAAGCGGTGAGCGGCTCTGCGGTTGTCTGGCGCCGGGTCAGAAAATTCTCAAACACGAGAATACGGTCCCGCCAGTAAATGATCACGAAAGGCGATCGCTTGTAACGTGGCA
>JGI12635J15846_10001980_pt1 | contig 17955 bp, 15 predicted proteins | sample BlaSpr_A8_OM2_M2_FD_15846 | JGI IMG/M metagenome (IMG submission 15846) | reverse complement strand
AGGCAAACTCACATTACTTGGATCAGTGATCAACCTGCAACTGAACCCTTAAGGAACTAGTGTACTTCATTCTTGTAGACCGTTCCGCCCTTCATCACGAACTTCACGCGCTCCACTTCGGTGATGTCCTGCAACGGGTCGCCGCTCACCGCCACAATATCCGCCCACTTCCCCGCCTCGACGGTCCCCATCTTGTCGCTCCAACCCAATAATTCGGCGGGCACCACTGTGCCGGTGCGAATCGCCTGCATCGGCGTCATGCCATACTCGACGTAATATTCGAACTCCTTCGCCTGGTTCACTTCCTTCCAATCGAAGCCGCCCGCGTCGGTTCCCAGCGCGATCTTCACTCCCTTTTTCAGCGATTTCTGGAACGCCACCTTTTCCAGGTCCACCATCTTCGTCCAGTTCCCGCCGCGCCCTGGCGCAACGTACGCGCCGACGGTAATCGTCGGCACCCAGTACGCGCCGCGCTTCACGACTTCGTCGATCAGCGCGTCGGTCAGCCCGTCGCCGTGCTCGACCGTGTCCACGCCGGCGCGCAACGCCGCCGCAATCCCGTCGCTGCCGATGCAGTGCGCTGCCACTTTCTTTCCCAGACGGTGCGCCTCGTCCACGATCGCCTTCGCTTCCTCGTCCGTGAAATTCACCATGCTGTGCAGCACGCCGTCCGCTTCGAAATGATATTTCCGATCGGAGTAGTACTTGATCCAGTCCGCTCCATACATCACCTGTTCGCGAACCGCCTTGCGCGCGCCCTCCACTCCATCCACATATTGAACGCCGGTGGGCACTTTCCATTCCCACGAGTAGCCGAGCAAGGGATACATCCCCGTCGGCGTCATGGCCCGCGTCGCCACCTGCATCCGCGGCCCAGACACTTCTCCATTTGCGATCGCCGTCTTCACATCCACGTCAGCATACATCGCGCCTTCTGTTTCCAGGTCGCGGATGGTCGTGAATCCGTGATCCAAAGCGATTCGCGCATTGCGCGCCGCCAGGATCGCGCGGTAGGGAATCGATTCCTTCAGCAGTTGCGCGTCGTAGTCCTCCGCGGTGATATCGCCGTTCAGCAGCACGTGCGTATGCACATCGACGAATCCAGGCAGCACCGTTGCCTTGGACAGATCGATCGTTTCGACCCCCGCGGGCGCGCTTCCTCCTGCTGTCACCGAGACGATTTTGTCGCCTTCAATCACGATCAACGCACCCGCCACCGGCGTATCGCTCTTTCCGTCAATCAAGCGCCCCGCGCGTATCGCAATTCTCTTGGCGGTTGTTTCTTTGTCCTTGGTTTGCCCGAACAAGGATGCGGACGTCCCGACACAAAGTGCGAATCCAGCGATGAAGCCAACCAGCAAAACAGCTGTGCTTCGATGTTTTCTCATCTCTTTACCCCCGTCGACGGGCGCAAAGAGTAGCATAGGCTCGTCGCCAGACGCCCGTCGCCCACGCCGCAACGCCACAAAATCGTCTGCTCGACGTTGACCATCCCCGCAACGAAAAAAGGCCAACCGGTCTCAAGTCCGGTTGGCCTTATGATTCAACTTGCCACAGATTCGAAGCGGTCTCACCCCGGTCTGTGTGTGCCCTGCAAAGCGAACAAACCTACAACAAATCCCCGCGAATTACTGTGCCGCAGCGGAACCCGGGCGCCGCAACGGCCGGCGAGCCAGATCCTCCACCGCCGATACGCTGCGCTTTGCCATCCAAACCACGGGATGGTCGCTTTCCGCGACACGTTCCACTGCCACCGCCCAGCCCTTCTGCAACAGGTACAAGCTGGCGATCACCAGCCCGAAAACCGCAAAAACCGCCGCGAACAACGCGAACGCCGCCAACAATTCCCTCACAAAGTACAGCTGCAACGCCCCAGCCACCCCTAGGAACCACCACAACCACTTCCTGCTGTTGTCTTTGGTCTTCATCTGTTGGCCCTCGGTACCCTCTACTTGTCCCTCAAAGCAACCGACTGTTCACTTCACCCGCCACGCCTTGGAGTCTCCGGTCCGGCTCTCGAATTTGCCGACCTGCCCACTGGTGTCGGTCACCACCTTACCTGTACCATTTGACATGAGTGCCAAGCCAAAGGCGATGGTACGCAAGACACATTTTCGTCTTTAAACGACCGGTCCAGTACGTCACTGTCTCACCTTGGAACGTCGTATTCGATTGTATTTAAAAGACTTAAAAAACAATGGCCGCCGCCGAACATTCGCCAGCCTTTCGTCCTGGACTTGCTGTAGAAGACCTGACCCCGCGACCAGCCGCTTCACCCCTTTTCAGGGGCCTTCCCTTGCCAGAGCAAGAGCCGTAACCCCCGTTGTCGTCACCGGCGGTCTGTGGTCTAATCGCGCCGTCCCGGACCCTAAATGCCACCGTTCCAAATCCTCGCCCTCCTCCTTTGTCTGGTGGTCATCGTCACGCCCATCCTCGCCATCCTGGCGTTTACTCGTGTGCAGAAGCTCGCCGAACAATTGCAGGCCGCGCGACTGAACGAACTAATTGCCCGCGTCTATTCCCTGGAACAGCGCATCGCGAATATTCGGGAAGGCCAACCTGGGCCCAAACCGCAGCAGCCAGACTCCCAAGCGGTACCCGAGGCGTTGCCGAGTGCTATACCCGCCTCAGCGCCGAAAATTGCCTGGCCCTCTCTGCCCGCCGCTCCGCTGAAAGCAGCTGCAGAAACTCCCAAGACCAGCGAGGCCGCCGCGACCATCGACCGTGCGCCCTCGGTCTACCCCCCGCACCCCGGCGCTTCTTCGGGCCGGGACCTCGAGGTCCTGATCGCCGGGAACTGGTTCAATCGCGTCGGAATCCTGGCCGTCATCGTCGCGGTCTCGTTGTTCCTGAAATATGCCTTCGACAACAATTGGATCGGGCCTTCCGGCCGCGTCGCTATCGGCGTCCTGCTGGGCGCCGCCATGCTGCCTTGGAGCCAATGGCTTCTCGCCAGAGGATATTCCTACTTTTCGGAAGGCATCGCGGCTCTCGGGCAAGCCACTTTGCTGCTGTCCATTTGGGCGGGATGCCGCTACTACGCGTTGTTCAGCACCAACGTAGGTTTCGCGGGAATGATCGTCGTCACTGTCGTGATGGCCGTCGTCGCCCTGGGCCGCAACTCCGAGCGCGTCGCTTTACTTTCCCTCCTCGGCGGGTTCCTGACCCCGCTGCTGCTCAGCACCGGCAAGGACGAGGAGATCGTGCTGTTCGTGTATCTTCTGATTCTCGGCACCGGCTTGCTGGTGATTGCGGCCCGGCGCGATTGGCGCACCCTCGCGCCTGTTTCCTTCGTGTTTACTGAGCTTTATTTTTGGGGCTGGTACGACACGTTCTACCGGCCGGCCAAGTTTGAACCCACCATCGTTTTTGCGACGCTTTTCTTCTTTCTCTATTTTGCCTTGCCGGTACTGCGCGCGGTTCGTAAGTCCGCGCTCGACTCCGCGGAGTTGTTCGTTGTTCTCTTGAATTCGTTCGCCTATCTTGGAGCGCTGTATCTCCTGCTGTGGCCGAAGGATCGCTGGACATTGACCGTCCTGGTTTTGGCATTGTCGGCGGCGCATCTTGGTGTGGCGCGTTTGGTACGCTCCGGGAAACCTGGCGAATGGCCCGTCGCGCAACAACTTCTTGCCGGTCTGGCGTTCACGTTCGCGACGCTGGCAATTCCGATCCGCCTCGAAGGAAAGTGGATCACTCTCGCGCTGGGTGTCGAAGGCGCACTGATTGTACGCACGGGTTTTCGGTCGCAGGCTGCCCTGTTGCGCCGCGGCGGGCTTTTTCTTCTGGCCGTGGCCGCCCTGCGCGTGCTGTTCATCCCTCTTCCAGCGCCGCAGTTTCTGCTCAACGAACGCTTTGCTACCTATGTCGGGGTGATTGTCTGCATGGTAGTCGTTCTGTTCTCCGCACGGGAGCACACCATCGCACCGGACCGGGAGAAATCGCTCGCTCCAGACAGGAGCGCGTCGGGCGTTCTCGCCGTCGTGATCAACGTCTACGCGCTCATCGCCCTCTCTCTCGAACTTTGGGATTATTTCGGACGCGCCGTCTCGCTCGGAATTGACCGTGGCCTCGCCCAGCATCTCGCGCTCTCGTTGCTTTGGACCGCGTACGCATCGATGCTCGTCGTGATCGGCATCCAGCGCCGCTCCCCGCTGCTTCGCTGGCAGTCATTGACGCTTTTTGGCCTGGTGGTGCTCAAAGTCTTTCTGTACGACAGCTCGTATCTGGACCGCGCCTACCGTATCCTTTCCTTCCTCGTTCTGGGTCTGGTGCTTCTTGCGGTTTCTTTCTTGTACCAAAACAAGGCCTCGCGGGAACGAACACCTTCATGATCGATCGCGCACTCATGGGCCGCCTCGCGCTTGTATCGCTGGCGCTACGTCTCATCTCCGGCGTTTCCCTGTCCACCGTCGATCTTCCCGATTCGTGGCGCTCCTGGCGGTTCTCCCGGACGATTCAAATCTCCGAGCCCATTGGACTCTCCAAAATCAACGTTCCCGTCAACCTGTACGCCAATCTGGATAGTGAATCTGCGGATTTGCGCATCGTGGACGACGCAGGAAAGGAAATTCCTTTCCTGCTCTACGACAAAAGCATCCGCGCTCCGATGGAGCGGCGCCTCGCGACCATCCGCGAGAATAGTTTTGTGCCGGGTCAATACACTCAACTGCTCATCGACACGGGCGAAAAAATCGCGTTCCACAACGCCCTGGAGATTCACACTTCACAAATCGATTTCATCGACTGGGTCGAAGTCGCCGCCAGCGACGACGCGCGCACCTGGCGCATCGTCAAGGATCGCGCGCCGATCTCCAGCTTCCGCAAGGAAAATATCGAGGGAAGCCGCGTGGTCTTCTACTCGGACAACAACGCGCGTTTCGTCCGCATGCGCATCTTCGAAGCCGATCGTCAGTTTCCGGTCTCTTCTATCGACATTCTGTTCTCACGCGAATTCCACGGCCCTGTTCGAACCTCGCTGCCATCACAGTTCATTCCGGATTCCACAGCACCCGCCACCGCGAGCCGATGGATTGCCGACCTCGGCCCCGCTTCGTTCCCGGTCAGCGGCGTGGCCATCGAAACCTCGGAGCCAAACTTCTTTCGCATCGTGCACATGGAAACCAGCGAGGATGGAAAGCAGTGGCAGAGCTATTTCTCTGGCGAGATCTACCGCTACAAACAGGGCAACAAAGAGGCCGAGTCTCTCGGCGTTTTTTCAGGCGAGAGCTGGCATCAACGCTTCTGGCGGATCGAAATAATGAATGGCGATGATGCCCCGCTTGCCGGCGCCAAGCCCACATTGCTCGCGACTCCCTACTTTGTTTTGTTTTATCCGCAAAGCGGCCATTCTTACCGCCTGATTTACGGAAATGCCGCGGCGAAACTCCCGCAATACGATCTTTCGCGCACGTTCGATTATCACGCCGAACCGAACGCCAAAGTGGCGACTCTCGGCGAAGAGAAAGCAACGGCGAACTACCTCGACCCGCGCCCGTTTAGCGAGCGTCACGCGAATCTCTTGTGGATCGCGTTGGTGATCGCCGCAGTTCTTCTCGGCTACACCGCTTTCCGCGCGCTGCGCGTTCCCACAACGGAAACTTCCTAGTCACAGTCCGTCGTTGAAGCAATTGTATGTTTCAGGAGGTCGGAGCTTTGGTTTACCCTGATGTAAAAAGGGCTCCGGCGTTCAGGACTAGGCAGAATTGGGCTTTAGCCCCTGACAAGAGGTTTTGCTTAAGTCCCGCCGATACGAGAGGTCCCTAATTTCCCTTAAGCGCGTAGCCCACATCAAACGGCAGCTTCCCATCCACACGCAGTACTTTCACCGAGCTATTGATCGAGTACACGTCCACGATGCCCACCGACCCTGGTGTTTCTTCCACCGTGCGCAGCAAATCCGCTTCATTGTCCACAATCCTGATCAATGTGCGGGATTCGTTCAGTTTGCCCAGCGCCGCCTTCAGGTCCGACGCGCCCATACCAAACAGTTTCTGAATCGCTGGATGCAATTCCGGCGCTCCGGGATCAGTCATCACCAGCGTGAAGCTCTTGCCGTCCACCCACGTCTTTTGCGTTCCCTTGCACAATTTCACGAGCTCCGACAACTGCACGTCCTGCAGCTTGCTTCCAGCGGACATGATCACCGCGATGTTTTTTATTGCCGGATACGCCGGCAGCGAAAGCAACAGCGTCAAGATAGAAGCGGCCGCAAAGCAGAGCCGCTGGCCCCGTGTCTTTCCGTTCATAAGACCACATCACCTTTCGAGAGCATTACTCTCAGAGTATCCGCACCGCCGCCGGTACCGCACAAGTATGCGTTTCGACATTGTGTCTAACCGGACGCTGCCGCTGTTTTGTGGCTAATCGATTAATCGGCTTTACCAAAGCGCACACCTGCCCCTGAGGCCAGTATCCGCTCAATGCACCCGGGCGCTACGGTAGCTGCTGGATCATCCGAGTTGCTATCTACTGATCAGGAGTGTATTCATGAACCGCTTTGCCGTGCGCTGTTCGTTGCTCGCAATACTATTGCTCTTGGCGGCGAACACTTGGGCGCAGCAGCCTCCCGCCAATCATGTCACCGAAGCCTCCAGCAAAGAATCCGTGCCGCCCACGCCGGTGGCCCCCATTGCCACACTCGGCCAGCGCCAGCTGTTCGGGACCCTGCTGGTCGCCACGAAATCCGACGACGCCCGCAAGCTCCTCGAGAAGTCCATCGATCAATACGAGAACTATCTTCTGGAGATGTCCGTCTCCACCGCCCACGAGGCGGCTGCCAAAGATCCTCACTTCGCTCTCGCGTTCGCGGTGTGGTCCTACGCGACCTACCGCAACCAGCCCGCTCCCGACGCTCTCAAACACGCCAAGGCCCTCGCGCCCAAAGCCACGCCCGACGAGCAACTGCTCATCAACTGGATAGTTGACGTTGAGGAAGGCAACAATCTCGGCGCCATTGGAGCCATGAACGATCTTCTCGCGCGTTTCCCGAATGACAAGCACGTCCTGTATCTCACCTCGGAATGGCTTTACTCCCAGCAGGATTACGAGCGCGCGCGCAAGATGATGGAGAAGATTTTGCAAATCGATCCCAATTTCCCGCCGGTGTACAACATGCTGGGTTACTCCTACATCGAAACCGGCGATCCCGATCCGGCCAAAGCCGTCAGCTACCTGGAACACTACGCGGCGCTCGAACCCCACCACCCCAACCCGCAGGATTCCCTCGGCGAGGTTCTTCGCCACGCCGGCGACGACAAAGGCTCGCTGGAACATTACGCTGCGGCTCTCAAGATCATCACCAACTTCTATAGCTCGCAGATCGGCGTCGCCGACACGCGCACGCTTATGGGTGACTACCCTGGCGCCCGCATCGCGTACGATAAGGTTTTCGCTTCGGCAACCAACTCACGCGACCGTTTCCATGTGCAATTCCAGAAAGCGCTGATTTCCTTCTGGGAAGGCCAGCCGGAACAAGGCCTCAAATCTCTCGATTCGCTCCTCGTACAGGCCCGCCGCCAGAAAGATCCGTACGCTCAATTCGAAATTGGTTTCGGCCGTGCGCAACTTACCACCGACTCGGCCGCCGAACTTGAACAATTGCGTACGTTGGAAGCCTCCCTGCAAAAACCGGTGATCGGAATGAGCGAGCCGGATCGCAACATTTCGCTTGCTTCCGTGCTGCGCGAAGAAGCGCGCATCGCGTCCGCCAGCGGCAATTCCGACAGCGCCCAGGAAGCCATCGCCAAGCTCGAACGCTCTGCGGCCATCACCCGCGACTTGATCGTGGAAAATAATTACGAATCCGCGCGAGGCTATGCACTCGTCGCTCAAGGCGACCTTGCCAACGCCTCCGATGAACTGGCCACCGATCCGCACTCGCCTCTCGCGCTTCAGCAACTCGCGCTGACGCAAGAAAAACTTGGCAACGCCGCCGCGGCCGAATCCATCCGCGCACGTCTGAAATATCAGCGCGCCCCCACCGTCGAATGGTACCTGACCACTCACGTCACGTCCGGCCCGGCGGCCACAACCCCCGCCCAATAGCCGACGCTTTAGACAAAATCGCGCCGGTGCCGCAGAATTACTGCGACACTGGCGCGACTTGAATTTAGTGCCGGAGCCGCGCTTTAGTTTGGCTTGACGAACCGGAGAGCGCGACCGTCCCTTGTCAACTACAGCGGGTTCTTACCGAACGTCACCCGCAACCCGGTGGACAACAGTACGTCGTTCCCCTTCAGCCCCGTCAGCGGATTGCTGATGTAGCGATCGCTGTAAGTCACCTGCCAGCTCAGCCACGACTTCAACTTCGTCGCCGCGCTCGCATCCAGCTGGAATCGATACTGCCCGGTGTCGGAGACGTTGGGAAAGAATGACATTTTCTCGCTAAGAGTAGTTCGTTTGTTCAACTTCGTATCGTATTCTTCGCCCACCACGACCTCCCCCGTCTTGCGCGTCGTGTTGGTCAGCATGTCCGGCGGATTCGGCGAAAAATATTCCTGCTCGTAGTCCGCGCCACCGAACACATCAAACGTGCTGTTGTCGGTCTTATACACGTGATAGCCGGCGCCGCCGCCCAGCACATTCCGCAAATCCAGGTGCTGGAACTCGTCGTATTCGAAATCGGTGAAGCCGAAGACGAAAATATGATCGTCGAGGTTGAAGTCACCCCGGATTCCTCCCAGAATATTGTGCGCCGTAGTGCGATCGGGCGGCGTCGTATCATCCGTCGCATACACAGCCGTGGTGTACACCGAGATTTTGTCGCGCGTCGTCTGGCGAACTGCTTTGGCCGCCAGGTTGTAGCTCAACGTCGCCGAGTTTCCCCGCGTCACGCTCAAACCCGTGTCCACCAGGCCGCTCCAGAAATCGGTCAAGTGCGGATTCCGCAGCCGGTCGAGTTCCGCGTCGTGCGCTTTCTGCTCGTCATCGTTGCGCACCGCAACGATGGTGTCTTTCGGCGTCGCCACTTCGCCGGTGTCCTTGGTTTCGACATCCAGCTTTCCATCGACGGTGTTCACCGTGCCCACCACCGTCTGCCCGTCCTTCAACTCCAAATGCAAAGGTTCCCCGGCCACGATTGACACGACGGCGTCCCATTGGACCGACACGTCACCAGCGAATTCGGTCTTGATTACCAATACCTTTGTTTTTGTTTTATCGTCGGCCGGTACGTCCGACTTCACGATGGTTCCGCTAATGCGGTCCCCATTTTTCAAGGTTACTTGATCGGCTCGCGCGCTCACCCCCAGTAAGCACAGAACCGCTAGAACAAAGACACTTCGGCGCACAGTAATTCTCCTTTATTTGAGTCAGCGGCAGTCTGCTGTTTGAGTCCGCACCCTGGCTTCAACGGTCTAACGCTCTGGACTGAGCGGATGGTTAGACGTGAAACGGTCGAGAGTTCCTAAGAAACACCCTGAGAAACGACATCCAAGCTTACAGAAATATATCGTGTCGTCCAATGGATTCTACGAATGCCGTAGTGCGTTCCTTTTTCACGCTCATTTTCTGTTCCACGCTCATGTATAATTGACGGTTTGCAACGCAAAACCACGATTCATTCTTCCAACGCTACTTTCTCGGAGAACTCACCTTGCGGATTCGGTTCCTCGTCTTCTCAGCAATCATTCTGGCCACTTTCGCTTCGGCTTGCGCGCAACAGCCCTCGCCGAAAGAACCGCCCGCGGCAACGCAGGCCACCTCGGCATTTCGCCCCACCATCGTATTCATGACCGATTTCGGCGTCGCCAACGACGCCGTAGCCATCTGCCGCGCCGTAATCTACGGCATCGCACCGGACGTACGCCTGACCGACATCACGCACCAGGTCACGCCCTTCTCGATCGAAGAAGCCTCCCGCTTCCTCTACGGCGTCGCCCCGTACTATCCCGCGAACACCGTCTTCTTGATCGTGGTCGACCCCGGCGTAGGCACGTCTCGGAAAGCGATCATCGCTAAATCCAAAAAGGGTCAGTACTTCGTCGCCCCGGACAACGGCGTCCTCACTCCTACGCTCGATCGCGACGGCTTCGACTCCGCCCGCGAAATCACAAACCAAAACTGGATGATCCAGGCAGCCGTCTCCTCCACCTTCCATGGCCGCGATATCTTTTCTCCCGCCGCGGCCCACCTGGCCGCAGGCTGGGACTACAACCTGGTAGGCCCGGCTCTCCCCGAACTCGTCCGCCTCACCACTAAAACCGCCACCATCACCGACAAAGGCATCGAAGGCGACCTCATCGGCCTGGACGATCCGTTCGGCTCCCTGATCACCGACATTTCTCGCGACGATTTCCAGAAATTAGGTTACGTGGTGGGCGACAAGATCCCGGTTCAGCTCAACAAAAAACCCGTTACCCTGCCCTATGGCAAAACCTTCATGGACGTCCCGGTAGGCGACTCCCTTCTCTACATCGACTCCCGAGGCCGCGTAGGCGTGGCCGTCAATCAAGGCAACTACGCCAAGAAATTCAACATACAAGTCCCGGGCACCGTCTTCATCCCCACCAAGCGAACGCCCATCACCACCTTAAGAAAGCACTGACCCTTCTCGTTTATCCGGACCTGGGGTTGCACAGGTTGCGGCTGGGCTTTCTCACAGACGGAAGCCGTGCCACTGGAGGTGAGGCATGACCGTTCCGCAGCCTCTCACTTCGTTCGCCTGTCCCATTCTCAGACAATTTGTCCCTATTATAGACTAAGTGTTTTATATATAAATTAGTTACTCATAAGGCCGTTCTATTGCGCAGTCCTATTGTCACGCGCAAACCTGCCGACGATAGTCGTCTAGGAGGCTACTTTTTCATGAACACCGCGAACACTCGCCTGCTAACTTCTCTTCTATTTCTTCTGAGTAGTCTCGCTGCAGTGGGGTGCGGGTCGACTTCCAGCTCCACTACGCCGGCTACCCCCGTTTCTGCGACGCGCTCTTACAACGGCACCGCTTCGGTTGGAGACTTCCTCACGATTCAAATTGATTCCACCGCTCTTACGATCACCTACACCAACCACACCAACGGGATGTCGGGGACCGTTCCGTACACAGTGAACTCAAACGGTACGTACAGCATTACGGATCCAACCGGCAACCTTGTCGTCGCTTACGAAGTTCCCGGTTACGTCATGCTCGTCGAGTCCAACAAATCGGGCCCCAGTATGAACACCCCCGCTTTGATTACCGCCATCGAGACCAAGCCGGTCTCCGTTTCCAGCTTTGCCGGACAGAAATTCAACTATCTTCAGTTCCGCACCGCAAACGGTGGCGTGGAGACCGGTTACATCAGCATCGACGCACAAGGAGCGATCACTCACGACGGTTACTCCCCCTTTCAGGGACTGCAACAAGGGCAGACGGCTTTCAGCGGCGGCACCTTCACGCCCTCCAGCGTCGTGGAAGATCCCTCGGGTACTTTTTTCACCGTGGACGAAACCGACGGCTCCAATGATTACGTCTTCGGCACACAAAACGGCTTCTTCACCGTAGACACCGGCGCGGGCACCATCCTCGGACTTGCCCAGGCGGCCAGCAAAGACTTCGATCCAACGTTCGCGGGCTCCTACAAAGCTCTCTACTACGAGAAGACCAATGCCCAACCTGGCCCGAACAACACCGAACCTGGCACCGTGTTTCAGGGCGAAGGCTCGGTCACCATCGGATCGACGGGCGCATTCACGCTAACCGACAATCAGAGCAACACTTTGGCCACCGGCACGCTGGCCGCCGTGGCCGACACTTCCTATCTGTACGATTCCACGGCCAACACCTTGACCGATCCTTGTAACGGGCTGTTCACCATTCGCACTACCACGGCGACCTCCCGTCAAGATGTTTTCGTCACATTCCAGGGCAACTCGGTGATCTTCGGGAGTTTCCAAACCGCCCAGCCCTTTTTACCAGGCACCACTCCCTACAATTACTTTTACGGCGTCGGCTTAAAGTAGTTCGCGCTCGCCAGACTAGGAACAGGTCGGTCCCCAGGTTCGCTCCTAAAGAACCTGGGTGCCTCGGCTTCGATGTCAGTTTCTCGGCAACTATCTCTCCTGATGCGACTTAGGCTTTGCGCTCGCGAGCTCACGTCCGCCGTGGCCCCCGAGCAATCTCTAACCCAAGACCGTCACAACGCTGACCTTCCTCAGTCAGACCACCCATCCTTCGTTGTGAAGCATGGATGGACGCCTCCGTCCATGCTTCAATCCTTCTCCAAGACGAGCACGTCACGTGCACGGACCCGGAGACACGGGCTCCGGGCAGCCGCCTGGACCTGGTTTCTGCAAGGCTTGGAAGATTTGATTCGGATTCTTCGCGGGAACCGAGACGCCATTCTGAATCCGAACGTGACGGCAGGATACGGATTTGTCATCAAATAGAGTATTTACCTGTTCGGATGACGATGGCTTGGATGGGGAGAGGCGGAAACTGGCAGCGCCTCCGAATTACTTCTTCACGTCATCACTTCCCTGTTTCCCTGTAACCTTTTCAGGTCCCCTCGGTATTCATCCACGCAAAGGCGAAACTGCCAATGCAGAAACGACCGCAACCGAATGAACCCGGTTCCTGACGAGGACGTGATGCTCCAAGTACGCAACGGCGAAGTGGACATGCTCGGTTTGTTGTTCGACCGCTACCAAACGCCGCTTTACAACTTCTACGCAAAAATGACTCAGGATCGCGTCATAAGCGAAGACCTGGTCCAGGAAGTCTTCCTTCGCATCCTTCGTTACCGCCAGACGTACCGGCCCGGCACAACCTTCCGCACCTGGATGTACCAGATCGCTCGCAACACCCGCATCGATCAGGTGCGCAAAACGCGCCCCGAAACACCATTGGTTACCGAACCCATCGCGCCCACTTCTCTTTCCGATTCCGCCCAGCATAAGCAAGAAGCCGCAACACTTCAGCGCGCCCTCATGTACCTGCCCGAAGACAAGCGCGAACTCCTGGTCCTCAGCCGCTTCCAGGAACTCAAATACGACGAAATCGCGCGTCTGCTCGGCTGCGAAGTCGGCGCCGTAAAGGTCCGCATCCATCGCGCGCTACAACAACTTCGCCAGGTTTTCCTGCAGCTCGAAAGTGGCGCACCGGCAACGGATGCCAATGGCGCGCTGGAGGACTCCCGTCCTAGCGCCGTTCCTCCCGGCAGGAGGCTGCAATGAACTGCGAACAAATCGCCGAACTCTTGCCCGATTACCTGCAAGGCAGCGTGACGATCGACCAAGCGGGCCAGGTCGAACAGCATTGTCAGCTGTGCAACAACTGCGCGCAAGACGTCGCCATGTGGAACAAGTTCGCGCTTGTTCCGCGATTGCAACCCAGTCCCGAATCTCGCGCGCGCTTCGAGGCTATGCTGCACGCATACCGGACGATAAGCGATGAGCGCGCCGGTTCCGTTGAAACCGCCCGCAAGTCCGGCAAGCTCAAGGTCGCGTGGAGTTTCTTCGATTGGTTTCGCTCGCCGCTCGGAGCCGCCGCCTGGAGTGTCGCGCTTCTTGTCATCGGCGTGCTCATCGGTGCGCGCGTCGGTATTGGCACAAAGGTTGCCAATGTCGCCTCGCCTTCGCAATCCGAGGAATTGACCGCCGTGCACTCGGAACTGACCAACATGCGCCAGCTCGTCGCGCTCTCGATGCTGCAACAGCAGTCCGCCAGCGAGCGCTTGCAAGGCGTGAGCTGGAGCGGCCGCGAAGCGCACCTTGATCCGCAAGTTCAGTCGGCGCTTCTACACACGCTCCGTTATGACACCAGCGTAGACGTGCGCTTGGCTGCGCTAGACGCTCTCAGCCGCCACGGCAGCCAACCCCAAGTCCGCCAGGGGGTCGTCGACGCGCTGCAAGAGCAGCAATCCCCGCTGGTGCAGGTCGCGCTGATCGATCAGCTCGCCGAGTGGCGCGATCCCGGCGCCGCACAACGCCTGCGTAATTTTCAGCAAACGCCGAATCTCAACCCCGCCGTCCGCCAGCGCGCCGAGTGGGCCATCAGCAAATTGCAATAAGGAGGAAGTCGTGCGACGAACACTGTTCCACCGAATTCTGGCGTTGTACGCGGCGGCGCTCTTCGTTCTGCCGATTTGGTTCGTGGCGCGCAAGCCAATTGGGCACTTGGCGATGAACGCGCTGAAATCTCTCAGCCGCGCGTTGCAAATCAAGCACGCTTACGCGGACCTTCTTGACGATTCTGACGCCAGTTTTCCGGTACAGGATCACGAGGTTATCCAAAAGTCGTTCTCGCTCGCGGGCGCAACCCACAAATCCATCGAGATCGACAACGTGTTTGGCTCGATCGAAGTCGTTGGCGGCCCTTCCGATCAAGTCCAACTCGTCGTCGACAAGACCACGCGGGCGGAATCCAAAGACGCTTTGGCCCTGGCCCACAAGGAAGTCACCCTGGATATCACCCAGCCTGACGGCGGGCTCAAGCTCTACGTGGACGGCCCGTTCCGCTGCCAGTGTGAAGACGGATGCAGCGGTACCCGCCGCCGCGACGAGGAAGCTTACCTCGTGAAGATGGATTTCGAGCTGCACGTTCCCAGCAATGTCGATGTGAAAGTAAAGACAGTGAACCAAGGGCGCGTCATCGTCCGCAACGTTACCGGCAATTTTATCGCACGCAACGTCAACGGCGACATCGAACTCGACGGCATGGCCGGTTCAGGCATCGCGCACACCGTCAACGGTCCGGTCAAAGTCAGCTTCCGCGAAAATCCGAAAGAAAACTCCAGCTTTCAGTCAGTGAACGGCAACATCGACCTGCTGTTTGCTCGCGGCTTGTCCGCAGATTTCCGCTTCAAGACCTTTAACGGCGGCGTTTATAGCGACTTCCCGGTCACCACCATGCCGGTGCGCGCCCCGCAGGAAGAACATCGCGGCGGAAAAGTTGTCTTTCACGCCGACCGTTTCACCGCTGCGCGGGTTAGCAACGGCGGCCCGGAGATCAAGATCGAAAATCTAAATGGAGATATCCGTATTCTCGAAAACCATGAATAACCAAACTCGCCGTTTTCCATCTATCTTCGCAGTAGGGGTCGCGCTCGTGGGATTCTCGCTGGCCGCGCCGCAGACCCAAGCCCGCGCCGAAGAACAAGGGCAGCCGCAAACGCAGTCCGGCGCCGACCGCGTCTCGGTAACGCTCAGCGATCCCTCGCGCCCCGCACTGGTCAAGGCCGGGCTCGTCAACGGCGGGATCACCGTCAAAGCCTACGATGGAAAGGAAATTATCGTCGAAGCGCGCGCCCGCCACCGCGATGACGGCCGCGCCGAATCCGGCCCCAAACGCATCACCATTGCGACCACCGGACTCACCGTCGAGGAAGAAAGCAACCAGGTCAACATCAACACGGAATCTTACGCGCGCCCCATCGATCTGCTCATCACCGTCCCGGTCCACACATCACTACACCTACGCGCGGTCAATGACGGCGACGTCGTAGTCACTGGCGTGGACGGGGAGCTGGACGTCGACAACGTGAACGGCTCGGTCACACTGAACAACATTGCCGGCAGCGCCGTGGCCCACGCCCTGAACGGCCGGCTGCTGGCCACCTTCACACGCGTCAACCCGCAGAAAGCGATGGCCTTCAGCTCTCTGAATGGCGACGTGGATGTGACCTTCCCCGCCGATCTCAAAGCCAACGTGAGTCTTCGCTCCGACATGGGCGACGTCTACAGCGATTTCGACGTGCAAATGCAAGCCGCCTCCGCGCAACCCATCGTCGAAGACAGCCGGGGCCATGGGGGCAAGTATCGCGTCAAGATCGACAAGACCGTCCGCGGCACCATCAACGGCGGCGGTCCTGAACTGCAATTCACAAACTTCAACGGCCAAATCTACATCCGCAAAGCCGGCGCCCCGCGCTAGACCCGCCCCGCACTCGAACTCGATAACCAACACGGAGTGGGCTACGGTTGCTGCGGGTCTTGCTTTCGGCCGAACCCGCGGCAGAGGTAACTCTTCCACAATTCTTGACGCGCGCGCGCTTGCCTGATATAGACAGCGACGACGTGTCCGACGTTTCAAAACCGGCGGCGCATTTCCACGCGAGCGTTTGGTCGAAGGTGTGCGCCATGTGGATGCGATGTCGGAAAATGCATGGGGAGAATGCTGTATTGACAGATACTGTCTATTAACGCTCACTAGCCGAGTACACGTTCTTGCAATTAATTGATCGCTTGATTGCAGATTCTTATCGGTTCGCAAAGCGCACAAGGAGATCAAATGGGCACTCGCGAACGAGTGATTCTGAGTTCCAAGGCGGATCGTCTTGCAGAGCGAGTTTCTGAGATGGGTTGGTCCCCCCGGCCGGGACTGGGCGCGGTAGTGCCACGGCCAGCCATGGGGGGCGTTCCGGCAAGGAAATCCTCTCCACCTATTGTCCGTCGCCCGGCTGCGGGGGTCTTGCCGGAATACACCGCTCTAGTAGACCGAAACCGAAAGTACGTCCAGGTTTCCGACAGCTTCTGCAAACTCCTGGGCTACGATCGAAACGAACTGATCGGCAGAAAATACGACGACTTGACGGCACCCAGGACGAATCATATCCAGACGATATTCGACCTGTTCATGAAATCGGGTTACATGCACGGCATCTGGGTTTTGGTGCACCGCCGGGGCACTCGAATCCTCGTGCGGTACGAAGCCTGGGTTCGCCCCGATGGCTTGACGGAAAGCCAAATGGAGCTGTTGGGCGCGGGAGCTTGAGCCTTGCCCAGGCCTGCTCCACGGCCGTGACCAACGGCGATCCCCGCAGAAATTACTGATGTTGGAAGTTCGCCGGCATCACCCTGGTTTTTGGCCCGCCTCCGCGTCTCAACCTGTCAGTTAGAAGTGGACGCCGCCGGTTTGTGTTTGCGGTGCTTGCCTTTTGCCGCTTTTTTCGGCTTCTGGGCAGCCTTCAGCTTTTCGTTCTCACTGGCAAGCGCGGAATTTTCCTTCGCCAGACCGTCCACTTTGCCGCTCAGATCCGCGTTGTCCTTTTCGAGCTCCGCCACCCGCGCCTTCAGTTGCTCATTCTCCTGCCGAGCTTTCGTGTCCTGGCAAGCGATCAACGGCAAACCAAGCGCCACCGCCAGCACCAGACTTCCGATCCTGTTCTTGCGCATTCCTTCTCCCCCAATGAAGTTGCCCACCAAAACGGCGTCGCGCGATGGGTCGCATCTTCTTCTCACGTATAGACCTTTGCCCTACAGGAAACAAGCTCAACTTGCGGCGAATCCTGATATGACGCTAAAGAAATGGTAGCGGCCGGCTAACGAACCAAACCGAGGTTTTCCCGAGCAGCGGAATGATTCAGCCGCGCACCTACGCCATGCGAGCGGCGACCGTCGCCGAGTTGCTTTATCCTTGCCACGGTTGAACAATGTGAACTAGGAGAAACCACTTTTTCTCCAGTGAGGTTGCCATGCCTGAAGCCGTAATCGTTTCCGCCATACGAACTCCGGTAGGCCGCGCGTATAAGGGCTCGCTGCGCTCCGCGCGTCCCGACGACCTGGCTGCGCTGGCGATCAAAGAGGCGCTGGCGCGAGTGCCCGGTCTGGACGCCAAGGAAATCGATGATGTGATTCTGGGTTGCGCGATGCCCGAGGGCGAACAAGGGATGAATGTGGCGCGCATCGCCGCGCTGCGGGCCGGGCTTCCCGTCGAAACGTCAGCGATGACCATCAATCGATTTTGCTCTTCAGGGTTGCAGGCCATTGCGCTGGCCGCCGAACGCATTCGCGGAGGCTCCGCCGACGTGATTGTGGCGGGCGGGACCGAGTCGATGTCGCTGGTGCCCATGGGCGGCAACAAGATTTCGCCGAATCCGTGGCTGGTCGATCACTATCCGGACGCGTACATCAACATGGGACTCGGCACGGAAAACATCGCGCGAAAATTCGGGATTACGCGGGAGCAAGCCGATCAGTTTTCGGCCGACTCGCACAAGAAGGCCCTCGCGGCAATTGCCGCGGGAAATTTCAAGGACG
>JGI12635J15846_10001978_pt1 | contig 17959 bp, 18 predicted proteins | sample BlaSpr_A8_OM2_M2_FD_15846 | JGI IMG/M metagenome (IMG submission 15846) | reverse complement strand
ACCTGTTTCGCTGCCAATCGATTCTGCTCAGGAGCTTCTGGGTCATGGTGGTGATGGACGTCTTCACCCGCCGCATCATCGGCTTTGGCGTCGCGCCAGCTAATCTCGACGGGCCGGTCGTCTGCCGAATGTTCAACCGGGCGATCGCGAAGCAGAGACCGCCGCAGTAGCTGTCATCAGATCACGATCCACTATTTCGCTTTCATCGCTGACGGGCGAATCTTCGGGTACTCGAAGTCGATGAGATCTATGCCATTCCCTTTTTTCCTCGTTCCGATGCTTTCGTGGAGCGACTGATCGGGACGGTGCAGCGCGAGTATCTCGATCAGACTTTGTTCTGGAACCAAAGCGATCTTGAGCGGAAGCTCGAGAACTACAAGGCCTATTACAATCAGCACCGGTGTCACACCGGGTTGGCCGGAGCTACGCCGGCTCTACGCAGCGGCGCACCTCCTCCTCAACCAATCGCCAACCTTCTGTCGTATCGTTGGCGGCAACACTGCAACGGCTTATTTCAGACCCCAATTGCCGCTTGAAATTGGAATTCGCCACAGACATGCCCGAGAACGAGTACGATGAACGTCGCTACCAAAGCTCTGGGTATTCGCATCGTGACGGCTTCAGAACTTATAGTCAATTCCGACGTTGGAAAACGCGACGTTACCCGCTGCGCCGGTATCTTTCAGGTATCCGCCGGTAAGGAATCCTGCCATATCTATGTTGATAGTCGTGTGCGCATCGAGCGCCCACAGGATTTCAAAGTTCGGTTGACTGCCTATGTACCTCGCCTTACTTCCGTTGCTAGGTCTCGCCAGACCGCCAGGCTGACCCGATCCGATGAGGTAAACGCCATCATCGAGGCTTTCGCGCCAGAACCAGTCCCAGTCGAAAGCAACCGAGACATTTTGCAGCGGCGTGAACATCAAAACTGGATGCACATCGAAAATGTTGTAGGGACCGAACAGAACAAGCTTCGGACCGAAATAAGCTCCGCGAGGAAATAGAGGGTTGAACGTGCCCAGTGTTCCACCGTTAGGATGCTGAGAGCCACTCGCGACGTCGGCGCGCAAGGCAAGTCTTGGCCACCAGCGCACCGGGAACGTAAAGCCCGTTTCAGTCGCGACAGTCCAGGCGTTGATATAATTTTCCGCGAACGTGCCGAGCTGATAGACCAACTCCCAGTTGTAGTCCCAGCCCGGTTGATTAAAGGGAGCCCCGGGCTGGTGATTGAACAACCGGGTGCCGATACTGTGACGGATCTCGCGCCCACTTCCCTGCTGATAGACCGCGCGCGTGTTATCTATTCCCAAGTAATAGATGTCGGCTTGCCCGACGCTATCGATAAGGGGCAGCGGAACCGTGCCATATGCTCCCCAGAACGTCTGCTGCGAGCTGGGCCGATCGTCGAGCGTGCCATTGTCCAAGTCCGTTGGCTTAACGGCGAAGAGGTCAAGCTCAAGCGTCTCCGTTTTCGCGATGAGTTTGGCGCCGTAAAAGCTCGACTTGACCGTGAGGCCCTCGTTGTTGTCGATCAACCTGCCAGTTCCGTAAACGAGTTCCTGCTGTCCGAGGCGGAGGGTCAGCGAACGTTGGTCGTCGAGCCCTGTGCTTAGATCGAGATACGCTTCATGGAAGTCGCCCTGGTCTTCATCGACACCCGGCCGTGGCCCCGCGTTGTTACCCATCTCCTTGTCATATTGAAATGAGGTGTACAGGCGGACATGCGAACCCAGAGTCAGACCTACTGCGGGGATCACGCGTTGAAGGTAATAGCCGCTGATGGTTTGCGGAATTGCACCCCACGCTTCGTTTTGGAACCATTCATAGCTCGATCGGGTTTCGAACCAAAACGTCAGATAGTCATCGCCGTCTTGATTGAGCGGAATGTACTTCAGCGGATCCCATAAATCGGTGCGGTTCGCCGGATTTTTGAGAAAAGACCAATCTTGCTCACCCTGATAATTCGGCGATAAGGGAGGCCGAGCAGGATTCTCGGGCGGCCCAGGCGGCATAGGCTGAGGCGTCTGAGCCAACGACAGCCGCGAGAACATCAATATTGATAGGAGCACGACAACGATCACGGCGACTGGTTTTCGGCCCGGTCCGCGGGTTTGCTGCACGGGAGCGGCGACGAGAGATTGAGCTTCAGGGTTTGAGGACCAGCCGCCCGCGAACCTCGCCACGATCCACCTCCTCGTAGGCCGTGATTCCCTCGGTCAAGGGAAAAGCCCGGTCGATTGCTGGAGGCTTGAAAGCGCCCTGCTCGAATAAGGGCGTCAAGGCTCCGAGCAGTTTGCTCGACGCAATAGCATCGCGGGCGCGGGTGTCAACTCCAAATAATTGGCTCTCGTTATGATAGAAATCGAGCAGGTCGAAACTGACGCGACGGTCGCCCACCGACGCGAGCTCCAGCAGCCGGCCGCGATGCGCCAATGACTTCAGCGCGGGCTCGAACATCGGGCCGCCCACAGTGTCGAACACAACTTCGGCTCCGCGGCCATTCGTCGCATCGCGCACCGAAGACTCCAGCGGCTTGTCTTGCAGTACAAAGAACTCATCGATAGCGACCGCCGCCAGCGCCTCCGAACTAAGCTTCTGCCGATCGGCACCAATGACGCGCGCTCCGCGAGATTTGCCAATCTGTGCCGCCGCACCGCCGACACCTCCGTTCGCGCCAATGACCAACAACGTCTCGTCTGGAGCAAGACACGCAAATTCGACCAGCCCGAGCCACGCAGCCAGATAAGTGAGGCCTATCGCCGCGGCCTGTTGCATCGATAGCGACTGCGGCTTCCGTCGAAGGCTCGCTATCGGAACGGCGATAAGCTCAGAATGAGAGCCATTGATAGAGTAACCTATCTCACCACCGGTGCCCCAGACCTCCACACCTATCCATTCCTTTGGACCTGATACCACGGTACCGGCGTAGTCGCGCCCGGGGACACGCGGTAGCGTCGTATGTTCCATCTTCCCTAGGACGTTCTTGACGTCGCTGGGAGTTATCGAAGCTGCGACCATTTTCACGACTGCGGTTGTCGCATCAGCCTTCGGCTCTGGGAGCTCGACCATGCGTAAGTTCGAGACCGGGCCGAACTCTCTGAATTGCAGTGCTCGCATCTTCTTAACGCTCTGTACTTCCGGACCGCATCTGCGATGCGGCTAGGCCACTTGGCCCGCCGCAATCAGGTTTGTGCTGAGCGGGCGCCATTGCATATTGATCAACAGCGATATAACCAACTGTCATCGCCACTACCAGCAAGGCGCCAAGGACTAGTGGCGGGGCCGGCGAGGGTATGCCGAACGCCCGGCATGCAAAGCCCAATGCGAAAGCCAGAACGAGACCAACTACGGATTTCATTGCCTGTATACCTCCAGGATCGTTTTTCCAGGAGGTAAAACATGCTCGGCCGTGACGAATCCAAGGGTCATCGCAAGGAGGAGGCAGGCTCCTATCAGGCGCGGGGGCGCCGGCGATGGAATATCAAAGAACCGGCATCCAGCGCCGACAACAAGGCCAAGAACGAGTCCGATGATTGCTGCAGTCATAGTTCGACTCTCCTTAGAACGCGAAGCAATCGCAACCGAAATCCCATAGGTGGCGCGGATGCCAAAGGCGCGAATGTGATTGGCTGGCGCGCGCTGCCGAACAGAGATTAGCTGCAGCGTGCATCGATGGTGCGCGGCAATAACCGCCATACTGCTTGACCGGCGACCAGTCAGGGCTCACCGGCAATGCCGGGGGTGCGAGCTTTGCAAATGGTCCATCGGCATAGACTATCTTGCCGCCTACTATCGTCAGCACGGATTCCAGATGTTTGATCTCATCCTCAGGAATCGAAAAGTAGTCGGCGGAGAGCACACTGAGGTCGGCTAATTGTCCAGGCAACAGTGAGCCCTTCTTGCCGTCCTCTGAAGAGAACCAACTGCTACCTACCGTGTAGAGGCGGAGCGCCTCTGCCCGTTCGAGGCGGTTGTTCTCATTGTAGAGCGCGGTCCCGCCGATGGTCTTGCCGGTGATGAGCCAGTACAACGAAAGGAATGGGTTGTAGCTTGAGACTCGCGTTGCATCTGTACCCGCGCCGACAGGTACACCCAACTCAAGCATCCTCCTGATAGGCGGAGTGCGCAGCGCTTGATTCGCGCCGTAGCGGTCGACGAAGTACTCGCCCTGAAACGCCATCCGGTCTTGAATGGCGATACCGCCGCCGAGTGCTTTGACGCGTTCGATATTGCGATCTGAGATCGTTTCGCAGTGGTCGAAGAACCAGTGAAGACCGCCGAACGGGACCTCGCGATTCACTTCTTCGTACACGTTCAGGGCGCGCGTGATGGTCTCCTCGTAGGTCGTGTGGAGCCGGAATGGCCACCGACTCTCTGCGAGGTGCCGAACCACTGACTTTAGTTCCGCCTCCATCGAGCCCGGCATTTCCGGACGCGGCTCGAGGAAATCCTCGAAGTCCGCCGCTGAGTAGACCAGCATCTCGCCCGCACCGTTCACCCGGTAGAAGTCATCGCCAGCACCGGGCTTCGTCATCCGTGTCCACGACTGAAAGTCGCCCAGCTCTTGCTTCGGCTTTTGAGTAAACAGATTGTACGCCAGGCGGACGGTCATCTCGCCGCGCTCGTGCAGCTCGCGCACGACTTCGTAGTCGTCTGGATAGTTCTGAAAGCCGCCTCCGGCGTCGACGACGCTCGTGATACCGAACCGGTTGAGCTCGCGCATGAAGAGTCGCGTCGAATTCATCTGATCTTCGCGCGAGAGTTTGGGTCCCTTGGCCAGTGTGGCGTAGAGAATCATCGCGTTGGGCTTGGCGACCAACAGCCCTGTGGGATTGCCGTGACGATCGCGTTGGATCTCGCCGGCAGGCGGAGGGGAAGTATCTTTGGTATACCCGACGGCGCGTAATGCAGCCGCATTTAGAAGCGCACGATCGTACAAGTGGAGCACAAACACCGGAGTGTCCGGCGAGACCGCGTTGATCTCATCCAGCGTGGGCATCCGCCGCTCCGCGAACTGGAACTCCGTCCATCCGCCCACGACGCGCACCCACTGCGGGGCAGGTGTCCGGGCCGCTTGCTCCTTGAGCATGCGCAGCGCGTCGGCCAGTGATGGCACACCATCCCAACGCAGCTCCATGTTGTAGTTTAGCCCGCCTCGGATCGGATGCATGTGCGAATCATTCAGGCCGGGGATGACCGTGCGGCTACCGCAGTCGATCACTTTCGTAGCCGGTCCACGTTGCCGCAGGATTTCATCAGCCGAACCGACAGCGCTGATTTTGCCGTCTTTGATAGCGAGCGCTTCGACAAACGACGGAACTCCATTCGTCGCTATCCTCGCGTTGTGCAATATACAGTCGGGTTCCATGCGTGGCTCCTTATTGGACCTTTCGCAAAGACATCCAGCTCAAGCCGCTATTTATGTGCAGCAGCCGCCGACGGTACTACGTACTCGGGGAACTTTGTTGGCGTCGCGCCGTGGACCATGGTGTACGCGTACTCGACACCGGCTCCGTATGCGCCGTAGTGAGTCTTCACGATGTCCATGACCGCGTCGTATGTGTCCGTTTCCGCCCAGTCGCGCTGCCATTCGAGCATTACGGAAAGTGAAGTGACCGGCTTGGCTCCAGCCTGGACCACGCGCTTCATCGCATTGTCGTGCGCGAGCTGGCTAACGTCGCCGCAACAATCTTCGACCACGTAGATTTCGTAGCCGTCGTGAATGGCCTGGATAGTTGGCAGCGCCACGCAGGTTTCCGTCCAAAGTCCGGCCAAAACGATTTTTTTCCTGCCGCTCTTTTCGATAGCGGCAACAAAGTTCTTGTCGTCCCAGGCATCCATCGAAGTACGCTCGATGGGAACTTGGTTCGGAAAGACAGCCTTGATTTGCGGCCAGATATTTCCGCTGAAACTCTTGCTTTCCACCGTGCTGAGAACGACGGGAAGATCAAAAACTCTTGCCGCCTTTGCGAGCGCGACGGTGTTGTTGATGATCGATTGGCGGTCGAAATTGGAAACGCCAAAGAGCATCTGAGGCTGATGGTCGATCAGCGCGACCACGCAATTATCCGGGGTCAGCAGTCCTTTCTCGCTGCGTTTCATCTTGGACATGAGCAACTCCTTTTCTGAGTGAGTTTAATCCGATAGTCGATACAGACGAGCGCTGTGCAAGCGACGTACCCGTCGCTATGCACGCCACATATCCTTGATTATGGGAGCTGTGGCCTGCGGCGCCGCGAAATACTCATTCGCGAGTTTTCGCGAATTCGTGAACACTCACGACTTCGCTTGCGCTCGTTATTGTCGCGGCGCTGTGATGTCTTGGCGAAGTGAAACGTTTTGCTCGGGAGCGTGCCGTGGCACGCATTTGGCTCTGTGAATGCCCCGCGAAGCTCGTGAAGAACTCAGTCTATCTGAGTCTGCGGCGCGGGAAAAAATCGATGCTGAAGATCGTAAGGTCTGCGAATGCGGACTTCGTACTCTTCACGCTTAGCGGTCATATAGACGCCGAGCATGCCGCTGAATTACAACTGGCCTTCGAAGGAGAGGCTCTTCCGATCGTATTGGATCTGCGAGAGGTGAAGCGGGTCGATCGGGAAGTGGTGGCGGATCTCGCGCGCTGGAATGCAGCTGGTATCAAGTTCGAAAATTGCCCCGCCTACCTCCGCGAGTGGATTGTGAGGACTCAGAAGGATCTTCCCTAGGGGCTTTGAAGCGATGCTTGTCTATTTTGAGTGTTCTGATTTTGGATTCCAGCGTGGACGGGCGCATGCTGAGTTTCGCAGCCGCACCTGTGGGGCCGGACACTTGGCCGCGTGTTTCAGCCAACGCCGTTTCGATCAACGCTTTTTCCTGGGTCGCGAGCATTTGGACTAGCGGCTGGCTCGCCGGTACGGTCTGATCAGGGTCGTGGGACAGCCAACTCTCGTCGACTGAAAACNTTTCCGCTTCGCAAAGAATCACAGAGCGCTCGATTACATTCTGCAGCTCGCGAACGTTGCCGGGCCATGGATACGACTGAAAGAGCTCAATAGTCTTTTTGCTGACATACCGTATTTTCTTCCCGGCTTCGGTCGCGTAGCGGTCGATGAAGTACTCGACCAGGATCGGTATATCGTCCTTCCTTTCGCGGAGAGGAGGAATGTCGATGGGAAAAACGCTCAAGCGATAGAATAGGTCGCTGCGGAAAGCGTCAGTTGCCATGGCGGCTTTTAGATCTCGGTTGGTGGCAGAGATCACGCGAACGTCTGCTCGAATTGGCTGATTACCGCCGACGCGCTCGAACTGACGCTCCTGAAGGACGCGTAACAAAGCAATCTGCGTCTCGCAGGGAAGCTCGCCGACCTCGTCGAGGAACAGCGTACCGCCCTCGGCCATCTCGAAGCGGCCAAGACGGCGCTGCGACGCTCCAGTGAACGCTCCTTTCTCGTGGCCGAACAGCTCCGAGGCGATCAATGATTGCGGTATCGCCGCACAGTTCACGCTCACGAACGGCTGCGAGGATCGCAACGATCGTTTGTGTATCGCGCGCGCGATGAGCTCTTTGCCGGTTCCCGTTTCGCCGGAGATAATGATCGTGGATTCAGTCGGGGCGACTTTGGCGATTCGAGTTAAGACCGCCTGCAGAGTGGCCGAAGTTCCGACGATCTCCTCGAACATCGAAGCCTTGTCGACTTCCTCACGTAGCGCGACGTTTTCGTTCTTCGTGCGATCCTCTGCCTGCTTGCGATCCTCGATGTCGGTTCGGGTCGAGTACCATCGCGTCAGGCGTCCCTGTTCGTCGCGGAACGGGTTGTAACGATTGAGGAACCAGCGATATTGGCCGTCTTTCCTCCGGTACCGCAATTCAATTTCGAATGGAAGGCCTCGCAAGAGCCCAGCGCGCCGTCCGTTTTGAAACCGCTCTAGATCTTCCGGATAAATGGTCCGGTCACGAACCTCTCGGCGGGTCACATCATCGCTGGTCAGCCCCGTGTAGTCGAGCATTGCCTGGTTGGCATAGATCGGTTCTCCTTCCGGGTCGTGGACAACGATCATCTGGGCGATCGTGTCAGTGATCCGGCGGAGCTCGCGCTCATCCTGACGCAGCTTCTCCTCTGCCTGCTTACGGTCTTCGATGTCAGTGCTGATGATGTACCACTTTACGACCGTGCCGCTCTCGTCACGCAGCGGCTCGCCGCGTACGAAAACCCACCGATATAGTCCATCGTGCCGACGAAGGCGCGCCTCGGTTTCCCCTGGCTCTCCTGACATCCGCACCTCGCGCCATCTATTCATTAAGGGTGCCAGATCATCGGGATGGATGGATTGTTGCCATCCGTCACCTTGGGATTGTTCATGGGATAGACCGGTGTAGTCATGCCATCGCTGGTTCATGCATTCGTTCGAACCGTCCGGCCAAAAGCTCGAAACAAGTGCTGGAATCGTGTCGAGGGTCCGGCGAAGATTAACTTCTGACCCGCGGATTTCTTCGAGCACTTGCCGCAGTTTGTGTTCTGCCTGCCTACGATCCTCGATATCCATGCTGGCGCCGTGCCATTTGACGATGTGGCCTGAGTCGTCGCGCACGGCTACTTTCTGGTGCAACATCCATCGGTACTCTCCATCTGCCCGCCGCACGCGCGCTTCCACATCGCTCGGTTCTCCCGAAGCCTGAACGGCGCGCCAATTCTCCATGACCTTTCCCAAATCTTCCGGATGAAATGTACGTTGCCATCCCGAGCCGAGAGCCTCGGCCTGTGAAAGCCCTGTGTAATCGCGCCATCTCTTATTAGTAAATTCATTGGCGCCATCGGGCAGACAGGACCATGCCAGCGCGGGGATCGTATCGATCATGTCCCGGAGCTGAGATTCCGATGGATACATCTCCCTGAAAACCTGCCCGATGATATAGCGCTCTTGACGTGTAGGCGCGAGCGTTTACGTTCGCGTCAAACCGGTGAACCACAAGGCCCAGCGGTGAGATTGGGTCTATCCAGATCGCATGATTCGCGGACGTCGGGCGCTCACTTGCTGCGTTGATCGTACGAGATGGAGTAAGCGGCGGACCGCGCCAGCGGAGACTCATCCGCCTTAAACTGCCAAGTTCCTTGCCGCAGCTGATATTAAGCATCGCGCTGGGATCGAAACGACCAATTCCCCAACGGGCGGCAAGCAGCGCGAGAATTCGTCAGCGAGCTCTGGGGGGCACTGTCGGGCGCACCCTTCTCGACGCACTTGCCGCGCTGGACTGACACCTGAGTCGCTGGTGGACGATAAAATTGGAGCTAGTTCGTCGAGCTCTTAGCCCCACTAAGAATGACTGTCGTCAAACAGACGATCTCCGCCAAGCTCGAAGTGTGCGCACCGCGAAGTCAGCGAGTGACTCGTCGTTGCGTTCGCACATGCGAAGCGTACGTCTCCATTCTTCGAGGCCGACAGATGCGCCGTCGAGTGCCCCGAGCTTCCACTTATGCTCGGCTTCTCTAAAGTAGTCAGGCCAAATCTTCTTGTTCGCTTCGACTAAGTCTCTGGCTTCTAATCCAGACTTGCTCGCTGCGATCACCTTACAAGTTTGGACGATTGATTCCTGAAGACCGCTACCATCAAGCAGGGTTTCGTCCAAATCAAAAAACAGCGCTTTGACCGGCTTCATTTAGCGCGCCTTGCAGTCATCAAGGGGCAGCGCTAGCGTAGGTACTGCGCGACAGCGAACGCTGTCGTATGGCAAGGCGGACCAACATTTTGGCGAAGACCTGGTCAGCGGACAATCCGAAAGCCGCGCTCATGGACAAGAAGCGCGCCGTCATTGTCGCCGCTGCCATGGATGCCTTTCTTGACGCCGGCTATGCCGAGGCTTCTGTAAATCACATCGCAGCAGCCGCGGGCGTTTCTATCAAGACGCTCTACCGTCATTACGACAGCAAGGACGATCTGTTCCGCGCGGTGATGCATGCCGCCTGCGGCGACGTCGGTCGCGCCCANGGGGAACGCGCGCAGAGGCCCAGGCCCGATTGGTACGATAGGCCTCCTTCCGTCGCACTTCCCCAAGCCGGACTGGAGTTCCTGAAGCACGTGCTGTTGCCCAAGCAAGTGGCACTCTACCGGGTAGTGATGCGCGATGCGCCGCGTTTTCCGGAGTTGGGACGTCAATATCTCGAGGAGGTCGTTGCGCCTCCACTAGCTCTCTTCGCCGGTTATCTCGATTTCTGGTCCAAGCGGCAGGGATGGATGGTTCACGACAAACTGGCGGCGGCGCGGGCGTTCACCGGGCTGCTCAAGGCCGGTATCTTCGACCGGGCGCTGTTTGAAAACGAGATGCCGGACCAAAAGGAACTCAGACGGCGCGCAGCCGACGCCTCCAAGGCGATACAAGTCCTCCTGTCATCAGGCCGGTATTGAGCTCTTGATCGTCGCCATGTCGCCCCAGGTTGGCCATTGGTGAAGATTCGCGAGGCCCCGCTGGCGGCGCCCCACGATCATTCATGCAGCGACGCCAACACGATGATCGAGGAGCGCACTGGTATTGCGACTTTCGAGTTCGAAGAAGGCCGCTAGTGCAGCGTCGCCGGTCAAGGAGGGGTCGCGTTCGAGACCATCCGCGAGCCGCTCGATCTGTATAGAGTTCCAACGCAAGACAGCTAGTGGACTCAAAGGGAAATTGGCCGGCATGGCAATATGCGGCTCAAGGAGCCTGTCTATCTGACCGGAGACCAAGCGTCCGGCCAACTCGGGATCGGCAATGAAGGGCCGTCCGAGGCCCACAACATCCAGCTCCTGCTTCTCCAGAGCCTCAACCATTGCCGCGGGTGTCCGAAATCCTCCCGTCACCATTACCGGCATCTTCGCAACAGCCCGGATGGGGGCGGCAAACGGCAAGATGTAAGCCTCCCGGCTTATCGCGTCAGCTCTCAGTGCATCGTCGCTCTCTTCGCTGCCGGGGACTGTGGTCAAGCGATATGTGCCCGCCAGTTCCACGAGATCTACGCTGGTGCCGTTGAGGATCTTTACCAGTTCAACGCATTCAGCGCTGGTGAAGCCGCCTTTTTGGTATTCAAACGGATTGAGTTTGACGCCGATCGGAAATCCCGGCCCCACTGCGGCGCGGATCGCAACGATCACTTCCACCACGAACCTCGAGCGATTTTCCAGCGAGCCTCCCCACCGGTCGGTGCGCAGGTTCGATAGCGGGCTCAAGAACTGGGCAATCAGGTACGCGCTCGCCCCATGTAGCGACACACCGGTAAAGCCGGCGTCCTGCACCGCTTTTGCTGCGGTGGCGAACTGATTGATCGCGTGACCGATATCGTCCTCGGTCATTGGTCTTGGTGTGGGGAAACTGACCATCGGGCCCATGTCGAGGGCGATGGCGGATGGCGCAAGAGGCGCCGAATTGATGTTGCTGAATACTTTTCGCCCGGTATGGCTGAGTTGGGCCCAGAAATGCGCGCCGGCAGAGGTGCCGGCACGCGCCAGCCTCGCCAGTTGTTCCTGTCCGCCATCATCATGGATCACGATGTTGAGCGGGCGTTCCAAGTGCTTGGGATCGACCTGGATGTTGCCCGTAAACAGCAGCCCTGCACCGGACTTTGCCCAACGCCGGTAGAGGGTCTCAAGTCGCGACGTGGAATGGTTGTCGAGGTCCGCTATTCCCTCGCTCATCGCGGCTTTGGCGATGCGGTTGGTGAGTTTGGCGCCACAAGGCAAGGTCAGCGATTCGGAAAGAGAGACGTTCATCTCGCATTCTCCTGATTAGGCTCAACCGGGAAGGCTGGCATTGAGGGTAACAGCATACGACAGCAGCCGCTGTCATATGTGCGACAGTAACCGCTGTCGCATGATGTGTCAATTGGTGAGAGCCCAGCTAAGCACCGGAGGCGGATCGAATTCCCTGTTACCTCAAAAAATTCCCTGTTTCGGCAAAATAATTCCATGTTCCGTCGAGTAGGGAATTCCGACAAAAACCCGAGAGCGGATGGGACCTTTTCGGCTACAAGTAAGCCTCCAGGGGNCGATCATCAGGGAAAATACAGGGAATCGATCGTGGCTGCCCGAGTCGCGGCCAGCACAACACCGAAGGTTCCTGGTTGATGCTGGCTTGTGACTGAGGGCCCTTGCCGTCCTGGGCGAGCGATCGCAGGCGGGAGAGCTTTATCCACTGGTGTGCGAATTGATCGAGACTGGAGCCGCAGCGCTTTGGCGTCGAGGAACTAAAGGACTATGAAAAATCAAAAGTGGCAATCGTACTGTTCTGGTGGTTTCTGTTGCTCGGACGGCATCCGGTAGTAGTTGGGCCGCTTCCCGATGCTGCTACCTGCGACACTATCGCGGCGCAAGCGGTCGAAGATGGCGGCAAGGTTACGTCGTGCTGGTCGGATGAGCAGCCCGAGCCTCGGCGGACGGTGAGGAACTAAAAACGACTAGTCGTAGGCTGGCTACGATTGGCGCAACAAAAGGAAAAGGTGAGNNGGGTTATATGGGACTAGTGAAAAAGAAAAAGGCTACGCGGATCAAGCGGGTGTCGATGCTGGAAGATAGCGGCATCGCGACTAGTCGGTTTTCGTGGGGCTGGAAGGCTGTAGAGGCTGACCTAACCGCAAGGAATGGGTTTCGATACAAGGTCGGGGCGTGGGCTGTCGCGGCGAATCCCGACAAGTCAAATAAGGGTCCATGCCCAGAAGGTGACGACGGCGACGGTCTTTGCATCGCCCGCAACTTCTATGGGGCTGCGCAGGGGGGCCGTTCGTGTCGCACGATCCTGATCTGCGCCTATCTCTCGGAGGAAGTGCCCCGATCCTTTGTCTTCTTCTAATAAGACAAAAAGACGCAGCAGGGAGTTCGACGACTACGATGACACCGCTGCTACAGGTCCACCCGAGGGCCTAGATAAGAGCGGTGATTTAGTCGAAGGGCACCGGCTCGATTCTCGATAGAGAGAATCGAGCATAGATGAGCTACTGACGGCCGAATCTAAGTTTCTCCGGTGCCCTGAGGTCGAAGGAAATGCGCGAGCATGCGCACTATTTCCGAGTTTCCCTTGGAGAACGCCGAAATATCGGACTGGGTGGCGGAGAGGGGGGGATTCGAACCCCCGAGACCCTTTCGAGTCTACACGCGTTCCAGGCGTGCGCCTTAAACCGGGCTCGGCCACCTCTCCGCAGCGAACGCGATTATGCATCACTCACATCCGCGGGGCCAGTTCGTGAATTCCAAGGCGCCTCATGATGCGACCGCGCCGCTCGCGCCCGGTTCGTTTATCCTCCGGTTTTTGTGTCATCCTCAGACCACGGGCGGCCGGGAATCAGAAAAGCGGGAGCACTTTTGCACAATCGCGAGATACTCGTTATCGGATATGGGTCGTTGCTCAGCGGCTATGGGTTGCTGGCGGAGCGGCGCGGGGGCGCCAGCCGCCTGGTCGCGCGCGATGCGGTTCCGGTCTCGATTCACAATGCGCGGCGCGGACTGGCCAAACCTTCCAGTCATGGCAGCTATCTCGCGATGGATATCGAACCGGTCGATCTCGCGGCGCCGATTGCCGCGTCTGGCGCGGCCGCTGACATTGGGATCGGAGGGTTGTTGCTGACCTTCGATCGCGAATCCGCACCGCTGATCGCTCGGCGCGAGGAATATGATCCGGACGCGTTCGTGCGCCTGCTCGGGCTGGCGGATCGTGCGGGCAAACCGCTCGGCGAGTTTCTGCTGGAGATTGCCGGCGCCGCCAACTGCGACTTGCTCGCCTACCGAATCGCGCTGCGCACGATCCTCGGCTACACTTCGCCCGGCTACATTTTCCATCCGGTGGAAATCGACGACGGCCGTGTCGCGATAATTGCAATCGGTTCGGGCTTCGACGGTAGCGGCGACCCGGCGATTGTTTCGCGGCGCCGGCAATACCAAATGGAGCGCTTGCTGTCGCTCGACGAATCGATGCGAACCGGAATTCCCGGTTTCGATCGCGCCGGACAAGTAGGATACTACGCAGAATGCGTTCTCGGCGGGCTGCATGGCGTGGACGTAAGCGACCTCGCGCCGCAATTCGATGAGCAGGCCGGATGGGCGCGCGAACTGGCGGCGCATCTTGGGCCGCTCGCGGCGGGCGAGCGCAAAAGGTTTATCGAGGCGACCTCCCTCGACGCGGCGCGCTACGGCCAGCGGTTTCCATCGCGGCGCACGCCTAGCCTGACCGCGCTGTTCGAGCTGGCGGGAGTGATCTAGCGACCGGGACGAGCGATGGCGACCAACGCGAATTTTTCAATTCATGTCGCGAAAGAGAATCTGAAATTCTCGGCCGCGCATTTTATCGCCTACCCCGGTTTTCGCGAACCGCTGCATGGCCACAACTACCAGGTCGGCGTTTACGTCGAGGGCCGCCTGGCGAAGACCGGCTACGTGATCGATTTCGGTCTGATCAAAAAACTCACTAAGGAGATCGTCGATCGGCTCGACGAGCGCACGATCGTTCCGGGTAACAGCGATTGCCTGGCGATCGACGCATCGACCAACGGCGTCGTGCGCATCCGCTACGAAAACGACGAGTTCGTGTTGCCCGCTGCCGACGTCTGTATCGTGCCGATTGTACATAGCTCGGCCGAAGAGCTTGCGCGCTATATCTGGGACGAGTTGTCAGCGGCGCTGCAGGCGCGCGGCGCGCTGACAGAAGTGACGACGATGGAAATCTCGGTGGCTGAGGGACCGGGACAGTCGGCGCACTATCGCAATTCGACCGACGCCATTTGATCCTGTTCGCGTTCTCTTCGTAACAATAACGGCTGCTTGCTTTGTCTATTCTGCTCACTGGCAGTCATCGCCCTGTTAACTACATGCGCATCGTGAGACCATCCTCGACGTAGCGTCACGCATCGGACTCACCCAGTGTCTTATCAAGCGAAAATATCAGAGCGGGAGATGCCGTTCGCGGTTGAGCAGGCGTTGATCGGCGAGCATCCGGCAATCGTGAAGCTGCGCGCTCTGATCGAGCGCGTCGCTGCGGCCGAGGTGACGGTGTTGATTACCGGCGAGAGCGGTACCGGCAAGGAAGTGGTCGCGCAGGCGATTCATATGCTGTCGCCGCGCTGCAATCAGAGCTTCGTGCCGGTGAACTGCGCGGCGATCCCGCACGACCTGCTCGAATCGGAAATGTTTGGGCATGAGCGCGGCGCGTTCACCGGCGCCGCGGGATCGCGTCACGGGCTGCTGACGACCGCCGATCGCGGCACGATCTTGCTCGACGAAATCGGCGAGATGCCGATTGGATTGCAGGCAAAGCTGCTGCGCGTGCTCGAAGACGGCGTGGTGCGCCCGGTCGGTTCGGACCGCGCGACGCGGGTCAACGTGCGCGTGATCGCGGCGAGCAATGTCGACTTGGGCGACGCGGTGGCACGCGGCACATTCCGCGAGGATCTCTTCTATCGCCTGCAGGTGGTGCCTATCGTGGTCGCGCCGCTGCGCGAACGGCGCTCCGACATCCCTCTTTTGACCGAGCACTTTCTCGAGCGCATCCGCGATCGCACGCCCCGGCGCGAAATCACAATCAGCCGCGAGGCGATGGTCGCGCTATGGTCATACGATTGGCCGGGCAACGTGCGCGAGCTCGAGAATATGGTCGAGCGGCTGGCGATCCTGTGCGAGAACTCGACTATCGACATGGCGATGCTGCCGGAGAACCTCGTAGCCGGCACGCGGCCCGCGACGCCTTCGCTCAAGGTCAAGCTGAATGACGGCGGAGTGAACCTCAACGACTTGGTACGGGACTTGGAAGGTAGATTGATAAACGACGCGCTGAAGCAAACCGGGGGGAACAAACAGGCGGCGGCGCGGCTGCTGGGACTCAAGCGGACGACTTTTTCGGCCAAGCTGAGGCGTTGCGGTGTGATCGCTCCCGCCTCTTTGGACCAAGGCGAGGAAGGTTAGACGGGCAGGGAATCTTATGGATGAAGCAATCAGGCCGCCACAGATAATGGTGGTCGACGACGATAAGGATACCGTCACAATCCTAGCCCGCCATTTGCAACGCGAAGGCTTTGTCCCAATAGAGGCCAACTCCGGAGCACAGTGTCTCAAACTGGTGCATGAAAACGAGGTCGATGTGATTCTGCTCGACCTGATGATGCCCGAGATGGACGGCTTCCAGGTCGTCAAGGCGCTCAAGGACAATCCCGAAACCGCCGAGATCCCCATCATCATGATCACCGCCCGCGACGACATGGACGCGCGGGCCGAGGGGATGCGCCTGGGAGTCAGCGATTTCCTCGCCAAGCCGGTATTCCGCCGCCAGCTCGCCAGCCGCGTCCGTGCTCAGCTCGAAGTAGTCGAGACCTCGCGCAACGCGACCGCCGCGATGGATCGGCTCGAAGTCGCGAAGAAACGCTCGCAGCAGCAATAGTCACGGCTGGCCTTGCCGCAGTGCGCGCGCTGCATGATAGCGCATTGCGATCTCCCGATACCTTCACTACAAATTGATCTTCAACGCTCTTCTAGAATCGTTGTTCGAGATGAGAAGGAGTAATGCGCGATGAACGGTGAGACTCGCAAACCGCAAGCCAACATTATTGCGGCGCTCACATACCTGCTGTTCGCCGTCAGCGGCGTGATCTTTCTCTATCTCGAACCGTACAACCAGGACGAGTACATCCGCTTTCACGCGCGTCAGTCGATCGGCTTCTCGGCGGCGTGGTTAGCCATCTATATCGTCTTCCATGTATTCATCGCGGTGCTGCCGCACGGCTTGGGCGCCCTGCTCGATTTCATTCTCGCGCTAATCGACTTGGCGCTGGCAGTGTTCTGGGTTTTCCTGATGTACCAAGCGTACAACGGCGAGCGCTACCGGATTCCCGAACTAGCCGACATAGTCGACAGCATCGCCGGCACCCCGGCGGCGTAGCGTTCTTCCCAATATTCCGGTTCCCCTTCCCGCTCGGGAAGGGGTTAGGGGTTAGGTTGTTCGCATCATTCGTAACTCTGGTGCCCGCTTTTTGTGTCAGCCGGAATGCTACTTATTCGCGCGCGTCCCGNCCGCACCCTTCTCCCCCGATGCCCCGATCGTCTGCTCCTCCACCACCTGCCCATCTCCATCGCTAGTCTTCTCACTACCCTCATCAACACTCACCGGCGGCGGCACCTGCGCCTGGATATTCGCGTTCCCCTGCGGCGCCAGGCGCAAGCTCGGCTCGCGGTTGATCGCGTCAAGCACGCGGCGCGAAATCTCGTCGGTGATTTGCGGCGCCGTATAGGTCTCCGCTGGATAGCGAATGATTACTTCCAGGCCCGACTGACTTAGATACAGGCGGCTCTGCGGTTTGGGCGTCTCGAGCATGATGTTGAGGTCGCGCTCGAGACGCCGATAGTCGCGCATCACGCGGTCGCGATAGCGCGCGAACACTTCGTCAACCGCGTCGAGCAGCCGCTTCTCCGCCAGCCGGTAGTCGACGTCGGGCGCGAGCGTGAGCCGCACCTCGTTCCATACAAAGCTGGTGCCGGGCGCCTGCTTGAAGAAATTGCCCGACGGCTGGAACACGATCGCGTTGGAAAAAACCGCGACCCGCCCGGTCGGCTCGCGATGCGTCCCGGTGCCGCCCAGTTCCATCAGCGAGAGTTTCACCAGTCCGATATCAATCACGTCCCCCGTCACGCCGCCGATTTGTACGCGGTCGCCGGCCTTGATTCCGAAGCGCCCGATTAGAAAGAAGTAGCCGGCGATCGACAGGATCACGTTCTGCAGCGCGACGGCGATACCGGCTGCGGCAAATCCAACCACGGTGGCGGCTGACCCGAGCTCGTCGGAGAAATTCACCATCACGACGATCACGATGAGGATGCCGAGCACCAGACGCCGCGCCGCCATCGCCTGCCCGCGGCGGCGGATGTCCTTCACGTAGCGATTGGTCAGCCATCGCCACACCAGCGAACCGGCGAAAATCACCAGCAGCGAGGCAGTCAGCACGATCAGGCGGATCAGCAGGCGGCGGAGTTCCGTGCTCCAGCG
>JGI12635J15846_10001977_pt1 | contig 17960 bp, 22 predicted proteins | sample BlaSpr_A8_OM2_M2_FD_15846 | JGI IMG/M metagenome (IMG submission 15846) | reverse complement strand
CAGTGGTGGCGGATGCAGTATTCAAGTTTTGTCCCCACAGCGGTGTTGCGGGCTTCGCGGGCCAGCCTCCAGTACCTTAAATCGATCATCGGTGTAAATCTAGTCAAAGGCGGAGGTCTCTGCTAGATCCGCCTCGGAATAGCGGAGAATCCGCTTATACGCCGGCTGTTGTAAAGGCGGTTGCCTTTCCCATCGACCAAGGCGGCGGCGTTTTCAGTGACGATCTGGAACAGCAGTTCGCGCTTTTTCGATTCCCGTTGAATCTGATGGGCGCGGATCTGCGGATAGACCGCCAGGAGGGCCAGTGTGCCAAGTGCGACCAGTTGCCAGTGTTCGAGCATGTGGAAAGCGTTTTAGGAGATATCGGCGGATGGCGGCAAGAAATTTAATAGGCCGCGAGGCCGGGTTGCGCTCCGGAGCGACGGGCGTATGTCGCCGTTTGTTCTCAGGCCGATGGGAGAGCGGGCAAACTTCGCTTGACGGTTCATCATGCCCGCTGTTCATAATGTAGGCATGACGCTGCGGCGGCTCAAGACCTACGCTGGCACTCAGGGATATGTTTATCAGTATTACTTCGTGGGCCAGCGGGCGGCGCTGGCCAATGATGCGGAGGCTCCGGCCACGGAGTTTGTGTTCGATGTGACCTCAGACCGCAAGTTGACCTATGCCGTCAGCGTTTTCCTGCCGGAAAAGTCTGTGGAGGCGTGGGTCAAGGCTCACGGACATTCTCTAACGGAAGCGGAGCAATACGCGGCCGCCAAACTTCGCTTGTTTCGCGCCTTCGATGAGTTGGAAGATCTGAAAGCGGAAGGCCGCCGGTTGGTGATCGATGCGGCTGTGCTGGAGGAAGCGCTGGCGAGTCTGGGAGTGGACTAGATTGTGACCCAGATCACATCCAGTCGTAACGCCCTGGCGTTTCTCCGCCCCGGTTTCTGGGCAGAATATAATGTGTGGAAAGGGATGGGCTCCTGGTTTGTAGAACCTAAAACTATGGGGCATGGAGCAATTCGTACGGATTTCCTGTGACTTGCATTAAGCTCCGCGAACTCTGATACTTACCCGGTCCTTACTTACTTGGTCTATGGCTTTGCTTTGGCTCCGCTTCGCGCTGGCTTGTTATTTCGTCGGGCTGATCTATGCGTTTTTTGCGCTGACCCGCACTAGCGATCTTTTCAGCCGCATTGCGCTGCACGCCGCCAGCCTGGGCATGGTGTTCCATTTCGTGTCGCTGGTCGAGCTTTTTCTTTCCGGGCATCTCGATTGGGCGTCGGTGCATAACGGGGAGTCGCTACTGGCATTTTTTTCGATGACGTTTTTCATGATCATCTATGCCATTTACAAAACCACTTCGCCCGGCGTGGTGGTGTTTCCGGTGGTATTTTTTCTGACTTTCGTGGCCGCGATGGACGAACAACCTGTGCTACTGACCGCTTTCGTGCAGCACAAGGGATGGCTGATCGCGCACATCATTTTGATCTTTACCGGATACGCGGCGCTGGTGCTAAGCTTTGGGGCCAGTCTGCTTTACCTGCTGCAGGAGCGGCGGCTGAAGGCCAAGAAGCCGAGCAGCATGATTTCTTTTCTGCCCGCGCTGGAAGTGATCGACCAAATCGGTTACCGCTCGTTGTTGCTGGGCTTTCCGTTCATGACGCTGGGCTTGATTACGGGGTCGATCGTGGCTATGTCGACCTATGGGCACATTGATTTCGCGGACCCTAAGATACTGCTGTCGATTTTGATGTGGGCTGTGTACATGATCATGGTGATTACCCGGTGGAATTCTGGGTGGCGTGGACGGCGCGCCGCCGTGCTGGCTACCTTTGCTTTTGTGGCCGCCATCGTGGCGTGGGCGGCGAATTATTTTTCTACGATCCACAGGTTTGCGGCATCGTGAGATATCAGCTCATTGGCGTGAATCACAGAAGCGCGCCGCTCGAAGTACGAGAGCGGCTGGCTATTCCGGAATCGCGCCTGCCGGATTGCTGCCGCGATCTTACGGCGCATCCTGGAATTGAAGAGGGGATGATCATCTCCACCTGCAACCGCGTGGAGGTGGTGACCCATACGAGCAATGGCTCCGCCGACCTGCGCGGTTTTCTGCATGATCATTTTCATTTGACGGCGGACGAGTTGGACGCGCATTTGTACGAGTTTCGAGAGAAAGATGCGGTTCGGCATATTTTTCGTGTGGCTTCAAGTTTGGATTCGATGGTGGTGGGAGAAGCCCAGATATTGGGGCAGGTGAAAGAGGCTTATGCCACGGCGCGCGCCGTAGGTTCGGTGCGCGGGCAACTCGATCAGCTCTTTACCCGGGCGTTTGCAGTGGCGAAGCGGGTGCGGACGGAGACTTCGGTGGGGTCTTCGTCGGTTTCGATCGCGTCGGTTGCGGTGGAGCTGGCGAAAAAGATTTTTGGAAGCCTGCAAGGCAAGACCGTGTTCATCGTGGGCGCCGGGAAGATGAGTGAGTTGGCGGCGCGGCACCTGATGGCGCATGGTTGCGAATCGATTTTTGTTTCCAATCGTACCTATGACCGCGCCGTCGGGCTGGCGCAGAAGTTCGATGGTCAGGCGATCAAGTTTGACGACTTGTATGACTCCTGCGACCGAGCCGATATCGTGATCACGTCGACGGGAGCTCCGCACGCAATTTTCCGTCGGGAGCACGGAGAGCAATTTCTCGCCCGACGTAAGAACCGGCCCATGTTCTTCATCGATATCGCCGTGCCTCGGGATGTGTCGCCGGAAATGGCCAAGCTCGACGGCATTTTTGCTTATGACATCGACGACTTGCAGCAAGCCGTCAGCAGCCACGTGGCCGACCGCCGCAAGGAAGCTGAACTCGCGGAAGGCATCGTCGCCAGCGAAGTGGAACGCTTCGAGGCGCGACTGCACACGCTCGATGTAGTGCCGACCATTGTTTCGTTACAAGATCATCTGGAAACCATCCGGCAGGCGGAAATCGATCGCGTGCGCAGCCGCATGGGGCCGCTGACTCCGGAGCAGGAAATGGCGGTTGAGGCGTTGACCCGTGGCATCATCAATAAGGTGATGCATACCCCGATCACTACGCTGAAGACTGCCGCGCGCGAGGCGGAAGCGACGACTGTGATCGACGTTGTGCGGAGGTTGTTCAATCTGCACGACAAAGACTCAGGTCCTCCAAAAAAGAAAGACGAATCGGGGGCGCGAAAGTGACGGACCTGGGAGACGCCGGATGATGGTGAGTTTTGGCCTGAACTCGCGGGCCGCTCGGCGGTCATCACCGTGGTCCTCGCATTGGTCAAGACTCTGGTGTGAAACAGCCGACAACGACGTCAACATAAGCATATGCCCACTAAACTCCGCATCGGCTCACGCGGCTCGCAGCTTGCCCTCTGGCAGGCCAATCACATCTCCGCGCTGCTGCGTGCGCGTGGGCATGAAGTGGAGATCGAGATCATCCGCACCACGGGCGATAAGATTACTGACGTTGCTCTGGCCATGGTTGGCACCAAGGGCATGTTTACGAAAGAAATTGAAGAAGCGCTCGCCGCTGGCCGCGTTGATCTAGCAGTGCATTCATTGAAGGACCTGCCTACCGAACTTCCGCAAGGATTCGAAATCGCCGCCGTCACTGAAAGGGAAGATCCGCGCGACGCCTTCTGCTCGCGGTTTTATTCGCAGATTGAAGACCTGCCGCAAGGTGCGCGCGTGGGTACGTCCAGCCTGCGACGGCAGGCGCAACTTAAGGCTATCCGCCCCGGTCTTGATATTCATCCGCTGCGCGGTAACGTTGATACGCGGCTGCGCAAGCTTGAGCAAGGCGAATACGATGCCGTTATCTTGGCTTCGGCTGGGCTCAAGCGCCTGGGCAGGACGGAACTGATCAAACAAACTCTCTCCGCCGAAATTATGTGTCCCGCCGCGGGGCAGGGAGCGCTCGGCATCGAAATCCGCAAAGGCGATGCCGTGACGCGTGAGCCATTGATGTTTTTGAACGATGATGCTGCCCGCGCCGCCACCACTTGCGAGCGAGCGCTGCTTAACCGCCTCGGCGGAGGCTGCCAGGTTCCAATCGGCGCGTTTGCGGAAATGCAAAGCGGCAAACTGCATCTTGAGGCGATCGTCGCGGATCCCGATGGGTCGAAGGTTCTGCGGGAATCGCGCCATGGAGATGATCCGGAACAACTCGGTGGCGATGTCGGCGAAATATTGCTCCGGCGAGGCGGTGACGAAATCCTGGAAGCCGTTTACGGCCGGGGCCTGGCTGTTCCGCCGAAGCCGTGATATCGGATCGTGATCTGATAGGAAGAGCGGCAGCGTTCTCCTGCAACTTCTGGGCGGCACTAATGCTCTCATGCTCTGCGGCGCTGGATCAGTCTTTGGCCGCCGTTTCTGTGCGCGGGCATTCGCGTGCAGCGCATCGCGCCTGATACGAAAAGTATCGAGATCGAGATGAAGCTGCGCTTCTGGAACGCGAATGACGTGGGCACACACTTCGGCGGATCGCTATTTGCCATGACTGACGCGTTCTATATGCTGATCCTCATGCGTCATCTCGGGAGCGATTACGTCGTATGGGACAAAGCGGCCAGCATCGGCTACAGGAAGCCGGGGCGGGGAACGGTGCGCTAAATTTCGCTTGTCCGATAGCCAGATCGAGGACATTCGGGAGAAACTGAAGACGCCGCCGAAATACGAGCCGGTGTTTTCTGTGGAAATGAAAGACGGAGTAGTAATCGCGGAAGTGGAGAAAGTTTTGCATGGCGAAGTAAGTGAGTGCGCATAAGATCACAGGAGAACTGAAGCATGTACATCCCCGAATTTAACCGGGTTCGCGAGCACGCGGATGCGGTCGCTTTCGTGCGGGCGAATCCGTTCGCCATTCTGGTTTCGGCGTCGGACGATGGTCCGTTCGCGACTCACATCCCCATTCTCGTGCGGGAAGTGGGCGATCAGATGATTCTGCATGGACACATGGCCAAGGCGAATCCGCACTGCGGTCTTCTGGAAAATGACCAGGAGTCGCTGGCTATCTTTCATGGTCCTCATGCTTATATTTCGCCCAGCTTGTATGAGAGTCGGGAGAGCGTTCCCACGTGGAATTATGCTGCGGTGCATATTTATGGACCCACTCGCGCAGTTTCCGATGCGGAACACCTGCTGGAGGAGGTGCGCGAAATCATCAATGCATTCGATCCGGGATATTTCGCGCAGTGGAGCGACCTGAGCGACAAGTTTCGCCATGGAATGTTGAAACACATTGTAGGCTTTGAGATGGTTGCCGGCCGGATCGAAGCCAAGTTCAAGATCAGCCAAAATCGCACTACGAAGGATCAGGCGTCGATCATCGCTTCTCTCGGGCAGAGCACAGATTCGAGTGCTGCCGGGATCGCTACATTGATGGAGGAGCAGGGGTTGGGGGTTTGATTGCAGAGCAAGGACCGTCGGCGGCTCGCAAAACGTTCGCGGATTCATCTTCCACTGAATTTGCCACTGAGCGGCGTGCGCCTGCTCGTCGGGCGGGCGCGACATCAGGCTGGCGCACTCTCAGGGGAACTGCGGAAGCTGGGCGCAACAGTGCTGGAGATTCCTTTCATCGAAATCCGCGCGCCACGTAGTTTTAAGCCGTTGGATTCGGCGTTGCGAAATCTGGAGAGATATGACTGGCTCATCCTGACCAGCGTGAATGGTGTTGAAGCCATGTGGGAGCGGCTGGATAAGTTACGGCTGACGAAAAAAATTCTCAACCACCTACGCGTTGCGGCCATTGGTCCGGCGACGAAGAAAGCGATCGAGCAGCGTGGCGGCAAAGTCGACGTGGTTCCTAAAGAATATGTTGCGGAGTCTGTAGTGCGCAGTTTGCGGCGGCAGGTGAAAGGGAAGCGAGTGCTGCTGGTGCGCGCCAAAGTTGCGCGCGACGTGATTCCGCGGGAACTGCGCAGGGCCGGGGCGCATGTCGATGTGGTGGAGGCTTATGAAACCGTTGTGCCGCAAGCTTCGTGTAGGCGCCTGCGCGATGTGGTTGCGAATCCGCGACGGCGGCCGCACGTGATCACGTTCACGAGTTCTTCGACGGTGCGGAATTTTGTGGACTTACTGGGTGGCTCTCGTTCGGCGGTGCGAACCCAGCGGGCAGTTCGCGGGCAGGACTGCCCGCGCCACACGAGCACTGCTCACCCCGGNCTTGATGGGCTATTACTCGCTTCGATTGGGCCGGTGACTTCGGCGACTCTTTGTGAGCTTGGATTGCGNGCAGATATCGTAGCTAAAGAGTTCACCATTCCGGGGCTGGTCAAAGCCATAGCCACAGCTTTGTCTTCCTCGCGACTAACTATTCCGTGAGCGAACAACTGCAATCTGCCGGGACGACGTGGGCGAGCAGAAAATCGGCGACGCGCTGGTAGGCATCGATCTGATTTTCCACTCTCGCGAAGCCGTGCCCTTCGTTTTCGTAAATCTTGTAGTCGACCGTTCCGCCGCGCTTTTTGATGGCATCGACTACTTGTTGCGTCTCTGATTTGGGGCAGCGAGGATCGTGTCCTCCAGCGAGCAGCAGAAGCGGAGCTTTGATTTGATCGATGAAGTTGATAGGCGAGCGGTCTTCGTATAGCGCCTTATTTGTCCCTACGTCGCCCATGCTTGCCAGATCAGACTGCTGTAGTACGGGATCTTCGTTTTCGATTTCGGTAAACCAGTTGACGAACGGCACGATGGGGACGCCCGCGGCCCAGATATCGGGTGCTTTGGTCAGGGCCATCATGCTGAGATAGCCACCGTAGCTGCCGCCCATGACGGCGATCTTTTTTGGATCGAGATGGCCGGTTTGCCTGATCCAGTCGACGCCGGCGAGAACGTCCTGTAAATCGCCACCGCCCATGTCGAATAAATTGGCCTGCTGAAATTCTTTGCCGTATCCGGTTGAGCCTCGGTAGTTGGGGGCGAGGACCATGTATCCCTGATTGGCCGCGTACTGCACGAAGCGGTTGAAGGAATTCATGGTTTGCGAAGTCGGGCCTCCGTGGATGTAAACGATGGCGGCGTTCTGTCCGTTGCGCGCCATGTTGAAGGGCACGTAGAGAAACGCGGAGATGGTCCACTTGCCGTCGCGGCTGGGATAGTGGATGAGATAGGGCTCGACCATGTCCTCCGAGCGCACTCCGGCGACAAGCGAATGCGTGACTTGATGCAACTTACCGGTCGCCAGCGTATAGACCCAGAGATCGCCGGGAGCAGTGGGGCCGTTGTGATAGTAGAGAAGACGGGTGCCGTCTTTATTATTTCGATCGGGGGCGAAGGCAGAGTGGCCGCCGGCAGGCTCGTTTACGCCTTTCGGGATCGGCAGGACGGTCGACTTGTTGGTGGCGAGATCGTGAAGGTAGATATCTTCATCGCCATCGACGTTGGCGCTGAAGGTGATGTGCTTGCCGTCGGGGGAGAATTCGCCGCCGCGAATTTCCCATTTGTCTTTGGTGAGCCATGAAATCTTTTTGGTTGCGATGTCGAGTTGACCGATATTGTCGTATCCGTTGGCGGCATTCGAGGTGAAGAGTACGTGCTTACCATCGGATGAAATATCGTTGTTTGAGTAGCGTTGCTCACCTTCGTGCGGCGTGAGCAGAGTGCTTGTTCCCGTGGTGACCTCGGCGACGAAGATGTTTGAATCCGTGCCTTTAGCTTGTTCCCGCGTGTAAACGACGTANTTGCCGTCTTTCGACCAGATGGGATTTGAATTGCTCTTATCCTGCGGCGTGTTGCTGGTGAGGTGCTTTACTTCGCGCATCAGCGTGTCATAGATATCGACCTCATAGGCGGCAGATGTTTTCGGCTTAACCAAGTAGGCAAGGTAGCGGCCGTCGGGCGACCAGGTGGGATGGGTCTCGGCGATCTCGCGGGTGCTGGTGAGGTTGACAACTTTGCCGGTTTTCGGCGAGACCAGAAAAATATCCCAGAGTTCGTCGCCGTCGTAATCGGATTGATAGGCGATCCACTTGCCGTCGGGTGACCACGCAGGCGCGGTTTGGCGCTGGTCGCTGACCGTGAGTTGCACCGGCCATCCGCCTTCGGCGGGGACGAGCCAGAGATTATTGCGGCCACTCATGTTCGAGATGAAGGCGATACTTTTTCCGTCGGGGGACCAGGTGGGGCGGCCGACCTGACGAGTCATGTAGAGCTTTTCTATGGTCAGGGTGCGGGGTTCGACCTGCGCGTTGGGTTTGGAGGCGATCTGCTTGGGATCGGTTACGGCTTGCGGCGCGGGAAGAGTCTGAGCGGCCAAGTTTTCGGCGACGACTGAAGTCATGAATATGACGATAGCAAAGAGTAGAAGGGTGCGCATGAAGACGGAAAGCCTCATCGTGAAGTGCGAAGAGAAAGTCTAGCAGAGGGGCTATGCCTGTGGAGGCGCACGCAAAGTGCATAGATCCCTCGCGCAAAGGACGCGCTCAGCATGACAGAGGCCATTGAGAGCGGCGAGACTGGCAGGAGCTATGCTTTCGCGTTCTTGTGCATCTCGACCGTGCTCCAGGTTTTGTCGGCGGCGTGGCAGATATTTTCCAGAGGGCAGTCGACGCATTTGGGCTTGCGGGCGATGCAGAGTTTGCGACCGTGCCAGATGATCTGGTGGGAGAAGAGTATCCATTTCTCGCGCGGGATGATGCGCATCAGGTCTTGCTCGATTTTCTGCGGGTCGTCATTCGTGGTTAGTTCCAGGCGGCGCGAGATGCGGTGCACGTGAGTGTCGACGACTACGCCTTCGGCGAGCTTGAACCACGAGCCCAGGACTACGTTGGCGGTTTTGCGGGCGACCCCTGGGAGGGTTAGGAGATCCGCCATGTTGCGAGGTACCTGGCCGCCGAAGTCAGCGACAATTTTCTTCGCGGCGCCGACTACGGATTTCGATTTGTTGCGGAAAAAACCGGTGGAGCGAACGTCGGGTTCGAGTTGCTCGGGAGTGATGGCGGCGAAGGCTTGGACGGTGGGATATTTGCGGAAGAGTTCGGGAGTGACGCGGTTAACGTTCATGTCGGTCGACTGAGCGGAAAGGATGGTCGCGACCAGAAGTTCCCATGCGCTGGTGTGGGTGAGGGCGCAGGTGACGTCGGGGTAAAGCTGGTCGAGGCGCTTCAGGATTTCGGCGATGCGGTCAGGGTCCAGGGGATTGTGAGCGGATTTCTTTTTTGCTGGCGGGTGTGCGGCGGGGCTTTTGCCACCGTCTGGACGGCCGGGAGCCTGCCCTGAGCCGGCCGAAGGGGCGGCCGTTCCTACATGAACATCGCGGGGAGCGCTCACTGGCTTTGCTGACATGGGTGTCCGCGCCACACGGTCGTGGCGGCCGGTGCGGGCGGGTTGACGAGTGGTTCTACCGCGGGGCATGAGGGCAACATCTTAGCAGAGACCTCGGTAACCACGGGAATGATTGACTCGCCAGATATCCCTCGGTAGTCTGAAGTTCGACCCCTAACACTTCAGAGAATCTTATGGCGGTAACTTCGATTCAACTCGGGCAGGTATGGCGCAGCGATGCTGATGGCCAGGATTATCTGGTAACCAAGGTATACAGCGAGGTTTTTACGCAGTATGCCATGCTGCGCCCGGCAGGGATTGAGGCTCCAGACGCGCCAACTGTCCGCATTAAGGTGACGAAGACTCCGCAAGGTGCGGCGCTGCCCGGCTATACCTTTACCCAGGACGGCTCGTTCTAGGGCGGCGTTTCCACATTCGATTTCCGATAGACTTGAGAGCAGCGTAGTTGTCGATTCTCGTTTAGGGCAGAGGGTTTGCTCAGAAGCGGCGACGGGCAAGTGGCGGTGACCTTTTTTTCATGACTGAAAAACTCCTAACTATCATTTTTGTATTTATCAATTCTGTCATTGGCGCGACGGGCTATGCCGGTGTCGCACTGCTGATGTCGATTGAATCGGCCTGCATTCCGTTGCCTTCGGAATTGATCATGCCGTTTGCCGGTTATTTGGTATTTACGGGGACATTCAAGCTCCTGTGGGTAGCAACGGCCGGGACGATTGGCTGCAACCTGGGGTCGCTGGTGGCGTATGAGATTGGATGTTACGGCGGGCGTCCGCTGGTGGAACGTTACGGGCGGTGGATTTTGATGGGAAGGCGCGAGCTTGACTGGTCCGACCGATTTTTTGCGCGTTGGGGATATCTGGCGGTATTCATCGGGCGTTTGCTTCCGGTGATTCGAACTTTTATTGCCCTACCAGCGGGAATGGCGCGCATGCCGCGAGCACGGTTTCACATCTATACGTTTCTGGGATCGTGGCCGTGGTGTCTGGCGCTGGCCTATTTCGGCATGAAGCTGGGCGAAAACTGGCGGGAGCTGGGGAAATACTTTCATAGGTTTGACGCCGTGATTGGAGTCGTGCTGGTGGCGGGCGCGATCTATTTCGTATGGATTCACTGGCAGAACAGAATTAGCGGGCAGGCGCCAGCGGTTAGTCAGGAGTGAACTGAAGTAGCCAAGCAGTTTCTCAGCCTATCGGATGACGAATAAGTACTTCACTGGGCCACGGCTTCCGCGAACCAAATCAGCAGGCATAAGATCGGTGAAATAATCGTGGGCACCTCAAGCGGTCCCTTCCCGATGAGAGCACCGAGGAGGCCCGCGATTGCGGTTAAGAACCCAATCTGGAATGCGATCATCAGAGGGCGCCTATCGTATGGAAAGCCGCCGTGATGAGAGCATGGATCGCCAAAAGCAATGATAACTGCCAACGAAAAGGTGCTCGCCCCAAATCCGAGGGTCGCTACAAGGCCTCGCCATCGAGGCTCAGACAGCCTCGCGCCGCCGGAGACTCAGCGTGCCCAAGCCCTCGCGACATAAAACGCCAAACAGATGAGAAGAACGTAGACGACAAGACCTGCCACCTACGGAGAATAGACCGCCCTTAGCGCCATTTGCAGGAGCGAAGTTGGGTTCAAGGCTTAGCAAGTTGCGATCCCACGATCTGCCACTTTCCGTTGCGCTTCATGACCACATCCATGTAAATATAGCGGACCGGGAAGCGTCGCCCGCCTTGTTCGACGTCATCTTCTTCCGATCCGTGGACGATGGCTACGTCATCTCGCAGCAGACGAATGTGCCGGCCGGTGGAGGTCATCGAGAGATAGCGGATCGTGCCGGTTCTCAGATTGTCGATCACGTCTTGCTTGGTGAGAGAGTCGCCAGACTCGTCGTACTGGATGTAATCGTCGGCGAAGATGCGCGAGAGTTTGGCTGCGTCGGCGGCGATCAGAGCGCGGTCGCCGTCTTCGAAGAGTTTCAGGATTTCATTTTCGTCATTTTCGGTGTGCATTGATACCCCTCGCGGCATGCATTGTCATCCTCCGGAAGTTGCCGATCGCGAAGCGATCGGCAACTTCGTCGAAGGATCGCTAACGCCTGATTCTTCCGATGTCTCCGCAGCGGCATCCCGATCGATATCGTTGCTCCGGGGATCCTTCGACTTCGCGACTGCTTCGCTGCCCCGAAGCTGTCGCTACGCTCAGGATGACAAGGCTAGCTTTGACCTGCATGGATCATTAGTGTACAAGCGAAGGCATTCTGATTGACAAGGGAGACATTCACCTATGCGTTGCCCTGTCGTTGCTTTACTGCTTTTTGCTGTTGCTTTGCCTGCGGCTACCGCGCAGGCTGCGCCCGCGGCATCCGACAAGCCTTTTGTGATTGAGTATTACTACAAGGCGAAGTGGGGGCATGCGGATGAGTTTCTGAAGCTGTTCAAGAAGAATCACTATCCAGTGCTGAAAAAAGAAATGGAGATGGGAAGAATTGCGAAGGTGTGGGTGGATCAGCCGCGCTATCACACCACGGAAGACGGTCGCTGGGATTTTCGCGTAACCATTGTGTTCAGGAATGCAACCGTTGCGAATGAGGCGTTCGATGAAGCGGGGCTGCAGAAGCAGATGTATCCCGATCAGGAGACCTTCCAGCGGGAGGAGCAGCGGCGCTTCGAGATCCTCGACGGGCATTGGGATTTGCCGGTGAAACCCGTCGATGTGGATGGGAAACCCTGAAGTCGATGCCCGGCTTCCGCAAAAGATGTTAAATGACGGTGACAATCGTGGGAAAATTCCGCATGACTAGCATTGAAATTTGGAATTAGACAGGGCGGTAACAACGTCCATACTGTTAACTATGGACACATTTATATCCGCTGAGGAACTACATGTAGATTTGCTGCACGAGATTGGGAACCGGCTGGCGATGGCTGATGGCTTTCATGATGTTCTGACTCGTGTGGTCGAGTTTGCGTCTGCGCTGGTGAAGTGCGATTCCTGCCTGGTGTATGTTCTGGAAGGTGACGACCTTGTTTTGCGCGCGTCGAAAAATCCACATCCCGAGGCTGTTGTGGATCGGTTGAAACTGCGCGTGGGGCAGGGGATTACGGGATGGGTTGCGGAACACAAGGAATCGGTGGCGGTGCCCGAGAAGGCGGCGCTTGATCCGCGGTTTCAGTTCTTTCACGAGTTGCCGGAAGATAGTTATGAAGCCTTTTTGTCGGTGCCGCTGATGTGCAGGGGGCGCGTGGTGGGAGTGATCAACCTGCAGCATCGGGAGCCGCATATATACCGGAGGCGGGAGATCCGGTTGATTTCGACGGTGGGATTTCTGGTGGGCGCTGAGATCGAGATGGCGCGGCTCGAGGATGCGAATACCAATCTGTCGGAACAATTACAGACGCGAAAAATTGTGGAGCGCGCCAAGGGAATTTTGCAGCGCGATCTGGGACTGAGCGAGGAGCAAGCCTACCTGGCCCTGCAAAGGCAGAGCCGCCAGAAGCGCAAGGCGATGAAAGAGATTGCGGAAGCGATTGTGTTGAGCGAGGAAGTGAAAGGAAATTCGCGTACGCCGGGTCCTTCGTGACTCTTGTCCGTTGGGGCGGTCACTGCCGCTGAGCACGATCGGTCCTGAGTCTTTGCAGTTGTCGGGTGATAAAAAACCCGGGAGTGGATTTGGCAGTCTGCTCCCGGGCCGGTCTGGCGGTTATCGAGCGGAACTTGCGGCGGAAAGCGCATGCATGTCAGCGATTTCCTTCGCCGGGTTCGTGGGCGCTGCAAAATGCAGCGTGACCTCAAACATGGGGAGGTTCATGGCGCTGACGTAACTCTCGCCCAGTTTGGAGTTGATGATCAGCCTAGCGGGCGCGGAGTCGTGAGCGGCGGCGGTTTCCACCACCAACATGAAAGAGGCCGGCGCCCCTGAGATTTTTCTCAGCGTCAGTATTTCCGACGGGCCCATGGGCTGGAGCGTGAACTTGTAATCTCCGGCTGGGACGATGGCATTTTGCCAATGCACTTCGTGCGGCAAGGTGAAAGTGCCACCCTCGTCCTGGGCGGAGGCCAGGCTGGGCGCGAAGTTGAGAGCACTCCAAGTTAATACCGCGGCGTAGGCGAATTTGCGAATCGATTTCATTGGAATCTCCTGTTATTTGTGGCATGCCTGAGTTCACCCACACACAGCGAGCGGCCGCGTGCGATGAGTTCAGATTGAGAGGAGAAACAACGAGGTCAGGAGAATTGCAATACCGACATCAGGGCCGGCATGCAAACGTCAGCTTCGCGGGACCGGCTGCTGAGCTGGTTTACGAAGTGATTTCACTCTGAAGGAAGTTCGCGGTAGAGTCCAACGCAAAAAATCTATGAGGATGATTTGTAAGGCAGAGCCGTGTGGTCGAGGGTTCGGCTGCGCCTTCGCGGTACTGCCCCTTCGACTCCGCTCAGGGCAGGCTTGGGCGGCAGTCCCTACATGGGTTGGGGTGGTCCCCCATCAGGTGATGGTAAGTATTACGCCCGGGTTTTGGGGATTGAGTGGTACTCCGCTTGATGATGATGGTGTGCCATTAAAGTGATTTTCTGCGCGTTTGGCCGCTCTGGTTTGCAAATGTCCAGTCTGATACGAGAACATATGAAGTTTGGAAATCCCTACAGATTGTTACTGAGGAAGCGGCCAACATATGGCGACACCGAAGAAGTCCGTAAAGGCTACGCAGGTTGAAGTGAAATCAGAAAGTAAGGCGGGGAGCGGTTCGGCGCGGAACGGCGCCATACAACCGGCGAAAGGGAAGCTGGGCGTGATGATTCCGGGCATGGGCGCGGTGGCGACGACTTTTGTCGCCGGCGTGGAAGCGATCCGCAAGGGCCTGGCGAAGCCGATTGGGTCACTCACCCAGATGGGAACCGTGCGGCTGGGGAAGCGTACGGACGGGCGCTCGCCGAAGGTCAAAGAATTTGTACCGCTGGCCGGACTCGACGATTTGGTATTTACCGGCTGGGATATTTTCGAAGACAACATGTATGAAGCGGCCTCGACGGCAGGCGTGCTCGATCAGAGATTGCTCGATCAGTTGAAGCCGTTTCTTTCCACGATCACTCCGCGCGCAGCGGTCTTCGATCACAACTACGTAAAGAGGATCGACGGTCCCAACGTGAAGAAGGGCAAGACGAAGATGGATCTCGCAGAGCAGTTGCGCGACGACATCCGGGAATTCAAGAAGACCAGCGGGGTGAGCCGGCTGATCACGATGTGGTGCGGATCGACGGAGTCCTTCATCGAGGCGACCCGAGCGCATCAGTCGGTGAAATCGTTCGAGAAGGCGCTGCGGGAGAATGACGAGATGATCGCGCCATCCATGATCTATGCTTACGCCTCGTTGATGGAGGGAGTGCCGTTTGCCAACGGTGCGCCCAATCTGACGGTTGATCTTCCGGTAATGCTGGAACTCTCTCGCAAGAATGAAGCGCCGATCTGCGGAAAAGATTTCAAGACCGGGCAAACTTTGATGAAGACCGTTCTGGCGCCGGCCTTCAAGGCGCGTTTGCTTGGCCTGAGTGGATGGTATTCGACGAACATTCTGGGCAATCGCGACGGGGAAGTGCTGGACGATCCGGGATCGTTCAAAACGAAGGAAGAGTCGAAGCTGGGAGCGCTGGAGCATATTTTGCAGCCGGGTTTGTATCCGGAGTTGTACGGGAACATGTACCACAAGGTTCGTATCAACTATTATCCGCCGCGTGGCGATAACAAAGAAGGCTGGGACAACATCGATATCTTCGGCTGGCTGGGATATCCCATGCAGATCAAGGTGGACTTCCTGTGCCGGGATTCGATTCTGGCGGCACCGATTGTGTTGGATCTGGTGCTGCTAATGGATCTGGCGAAACGGTGTTCACAACTGCGGGGGTTGGGAATTCAGGAGTGGTTGAGCTTTTACTTCAAGTCTCCCATGACCGCGCCGGGGCTCTATCCCGAGCATGATCTTTTTATACAGTTGATGAAGTTGAAGAACACGCTGCGGCATTTGAAGGGCGAAGAGCTGATCACGCATTTGGGGTTGGAGTATTACGACTGAGAGATTGGGTGCAATCACATTCTCTACCACACGGTTTTAAGTAGCGTGCTTTTGCGAATGTTTTCGTCGCGCGTGATTAGAGTTAGACCCTCGGCACGAGCGGTGGCGCCGACGAGACGATCAGCGGGGTCTTTGGAATGATCGGATGGGAACTCCGCAGCCAGTGCGGCAATCTCGAGCGTGATGGGCAACACCGTGACCTTTCTGGTCAATAGTCATAGCCAAGCTTCCACGGTGCCGTGGGGTAGGGTAGGATTTTTCCTTCGGCAAACAGCGAGGCAAGTTCCCACAGAGTGACAGCGGAAATGCTCAAGCCGTCGCGGGTCCGTGCGCGCCGGATCTCGGAAGCTGCGGTTCGCGATAGACGCGTCGAATCGTCCCCGGCCCAGATGAGAACGTGAGTATCGAGCAGGATCACTAGGAAGATTCCCAGTCCTGAGGTGGCACCGCCGGGGACTCGATATCTCCAACAATGCGGAAGACGCCTTCCAGAGTGCCAATGAAGTCGTCTTCGCCGTTGTCCGCGGGAACTAGCTTGGCAACCGGCTTGCCCCGCTGGGTGATCAAAAGAGGCTGTCTGGTCGCTTGGACGTCTTCCATCAGCGTGAGACAGCGGGCTTTGAATTCCGCTGCCGCAATTGTTCTCATGGACAGGTTGTAACATACGTGGTCATGATGAAGTGACCACTTAGCTTTTTGTACCGGTTTCGCGTTGGACTAGACGAAATCCAGCGCCATCTTAAGGGCCCGGTTGAGTTCTGCAATTTTCTCGCCCGAAATTGAGCCGACATAGTTGGTTAAGCCGCGGTTAAGCCGGACTTTTGCAAGCCGACGAGATCGTCGCACATGAGCCAACCGGAATGGTTCAAACCTTCAGCAACCCCAACGGCTACCCGGGTAGAAAGCTCCTGGCGCTGGTGAATACCGGTGCACAAATGACCGTGGAGAAGCGCCAGTCGATCAGGGCTTGACGGCTCACCACCGCGAAGATGCGATACGATTTCGGATCCCCTTGCGGTTTATGCCCACGCTAGAGGTCGCCGCGTCTCACATTCACTCCGCTTAATCTTCCGACGCCTGGTATTCGAGCACGTCCGCAACTTCGGAGTTCAGCTGGTCAGCCGCGCTGTTGATCCGTTGGATATCGTGGGCATGAATACGCGCCCGTCGCCGTTCTCGCAGGTAACGGCGCACCACGCCTTCGATAAAGGCGAAGCGAGAATGCTTCGATCCCGCCAGTTGGTCGATGCGCGAAAGGATCTCGGTGGAGAGTGTGATCGAAATCGTCCCCTTCATACTACCCTGGCGAGCACCAGTGCCAAGTGGGGGCAGCGTTGCTTCATAGCCGGAGTAGACCCTACCAGGCGGGTTTGCCGTCTTTGAAGCGGAGGGTCAGGGTGTCGCCGCCTTTGACGACTTCGCGGGCCAAAGTCAGATCCGCGCCGGCTTGCGTGATCTTGGAGCCAGTGAGCTGGATCTCGTCCCCGGCCTTGATGGCGAAGCCCATTTCGTCGAGAAAGCTTTTGGGGCAAAGATAGATTTGAACCGAATCCTGGCCGCTCTTCATCACCAGATAAGCGACGGGCTTCGCGCCATCGGGAGGAACCAGCTTCAACTCTTCCACCGATCCTTTGAGCGTGGCTTCGGTGGTGGGGTCGTATTTGGGTTGGGCTTGTTTGGGCGGAGCTTGGGAGAAGGCGTAGGTGGCTAGGATGGCCAGCGCTGTGAGGTTCAGGAGATTCTGGTGAATCCGGTGGCGCTGCTTCATGGCAGGCCCTCCATGCGGCGAATCTTATGCCTGAGACGAAGGGAAAGCAATCTTGTTGATGGGAGGGGAATTGATGGTTTTGGCTCATCGGTCAACACTGGCGGTTTTATTTCAGAAGAGCCGGCTATCCAAAAGCAGTAAAGGGTACGTCTAACCGTATAAGCCTTTTAGCGCAGTGGCGCGCGTGGTGTGGGCGTATAATCTGTGGTAAGAGTAGCTGTAAAGGAGTTCCCTATGAAGTTCCGAGGGTTGGCAATTGCCGTAGCGTTGGCGGCGTTCAGCGCGATGCCCTGGACGATGGCGCAAACACAGCCTGGACAGAATCCTGGCCAGAACACTCCCCCTCAAACCAATCCCGGTCAGACCCAGCCCGGTCAAACGCAGACTCCAGCCCAGGTTCCGAATTCTGATCCCGATGCCGGGCAGCCGAAGGCGGGGGATGTGCAGAACGCTCCCAAGCAGCCGGCGGCTAATTTGCCGACGCAAGATGACGACCAGATCAAGCATGACGGCACGAAAACCGATGTGGATGCGGTGGGGAACCGCAACGTTGGTTGCGGCCGCGGCGTGGGCAACTGGTACAGCATAGAGAAGCAGGTAGCCATGGGTCGCTCCTATGCGCAGCAGATCGAATCGCAGATCAAGTTGATCAACGATCCGGTGGTTACGGAATACGTCAACCGCATCGGGCAGAATCTGGTGCGGAACTCGGACGCGCAGGTGCCATTTACCATAAAGGTCATCGACTCCGATGTGGTGAATGCCATGGCGCTGCCTGGCGGATTTTTCTACGTCAACTCGGGATTGATTCTGGCGGCGGATGAAGAAGCCGAAATGGCGGG
>JGI12635J15846_10001972_pt1 | contig 17971 bp, 18 predicted proteins | sample BlaSpr_A8_OM2_M2_FD_15846 | JGI IMG/M metagenome (IMG submission 15846) | reverse complement strand
CGGCGGAAAATCGCCGCATCGGCGGCCGAGGTCAAGGCGCCGGCGAGCAACGCAGCGCGCATGTCGGAAGACCTGTAAGCGAGTAGCGCAGCCGGCAACGCAGAGATCGGCCGCCTAGGCGGATGAGCCCGCAGGGTGCCACGGGCGCCGCGCAGCGCCGCCCCTGGCATTTCCGTCGAACTTTCGGAGCGGGACACTGAGTTGCAACAAATCGCCCCGCGGGCGACAGGAATAGGTGAGACATGCAGCAGGTGGCAGGGGTCAAACCTTCCAGGAGCGGCGCGAGCGGCGAGCAAACCTTCGCCGACCTGCTGCAGCCGCTGATCGAACCGGGATTCCGTCTTGCCCTGGCGATGCTCCACGACCCGCAGGCGGCTGAAGATGCGGTTCAAGAAGCCTCATTCACGGCGTGGCGCAAGCTCGCCCGAATGCAGGACCAGGGAAGACTTCGTCCCTGGTTCCTCGGCGTTGTCGCCAACAAATGTCGCAACGCGCGGCGCAACAAGTGGGTCGCCGGCGTGAGTCTCGGCTTGCCCGACCAGCTGTCAGTTGTCTCCGCGGAAGAGCGGACGCTGCGTGGTGCCGATTTGCGTCGCGCCGTCTCACGGCTGCGCCATGAGGACCGTCTCGTGGTCGTCCTCTACTTCTATCTCGACATGCCGCTCGAGGACGTCGCGGCTGTTGTGGGCGGTTCGGTGAGCGCGACTCGCGCACGCCTCTATCGCTCGATACGAAAGCTGCGCCCAGATCTCGATCTCGAGGAGGCACTCAGGTGAGCCTGCGCACCCAGATCCACTCGGCGTTTGACGAAGTTGCGCCGCCGGCCCACGGCCTGCCTGAGCGTGTCGTGCAAACCGTATTGACGGAAAACGCAGGTCATAAGAGGAGGGAGCGATTGATGCTTCGCTTGCGCGTCCCATTGGCTCTCGTGGCGATGTTCATGCTGGTCGCACTGGTGGTAGGCGTGCTGATCGGCGGCCGGTTGATGCAGGACTGGAACGCTTTCCACAATGTGGCGCCGGCCGGCGACAATTACCAATCGCAGGTCGCGCAGCTTGAGGCCGTGCCGCTGCGCGTCCCGGTCTTCGCTTCGCAACTCGACTGCAAGTCCGGGCCGTTCAACTCAGCTGGTTCTTTGGGCTCTGGGCCGGTGTACGGCGATGCCGGGCCCATATCAAACAGCACATGGGGTGCGTATTACTCCATCGTTGCGTACGCCGACACCGACGTCGCCGGTCCGATCCTGGTGCGCGCTATCGACCTATTCACCAGGCAGCCTGTGATCTTTATCGGGCAGTACGCAGCAGGCCCGGTGGCCGTGAGCGACACGTTCAAGGGTCAGACTTACGACCAGCATGCTGAAGTGCTGCTGAGTACGAGCACCTCCGACAAGCAAGCGGTGTCGCACAAGTTCGTCTGGAAGTTCATCGACGGAGTGCCGACCAGCTACTCGGGCTCGACCGGCTGGCAGATCGACGGCATTGGCTTCAGCGAAGTGTTTGTGGTCTGCTGAGCAGAGTGCTCGACAGCAGGATGCCGTCCGCCCAGTAGGTCCCGGTATCGCCGGCCGGCAGCAGGTCGTACGTGCGGTCGCCGGAGTAGGGGACGAGCTCCCAGGTGGTGATGGTCGAGCCGTCGAGTGAGTCTCCCCGGGCGAGCGAGCCGAGCTGGCGGCCGTCCCCGGTGCGGTGGCCGGGCGACGCCAGCAGCTCGCGTCCGTCCGCGAGGACGAGGTGGACCATCAGGTGACCCGATGGCACCTGGATGCTTCCGATCTCGAGGACCGGTTCGGCGATTCGCGCGCCATTGGCGCCGGCCGTCCAGACGGACATGCCTACCTTCACCTCGGTCACGCGCACCTCGCCGTTCGGGGTGGAGATCAGCGTGGCGGCCGCAAGGCAGATCGGACAGTTGGGCGCGCCGGTCGGCGTGGTCGAGCGCACGGTGACGACTCCATCCGTGCGGACGGTCCCCGTCACCATCACATACGAGGCCGCTCCGCTCGTCGGGTGGGCCCTGAAGCTGAACCCGTAGCTGTCCCCAGACTGGGTCAGAGTGAGCGCGTTCAGGTTCTTCCAGACGCGGTAGATGACCAGCTTCTCCTGGTCGTTGACGTCGGTTGCGGAGAGCTTCTCGTGCGCGATGATCGTCGAGTAAAGCTCAGAGTCGGCCTGGATCTGGGGGTAGGTCGCGATCGCGTTGGCCTGCTCGCCGCCCTCGCGGGCGATCGGGTAGAAGTCCCGGTCGCAGTAGGCAGGCAAACCCACCGAGTCGATGACCGCGAACTTCAGCTGGGTGATCGTCAGGGGGGCCCCGACCGGGGCCGGCACGGCCGAACCACATGCGATGGCCAGGAGACTGACGAAGCAGGCAAGGGCGCGTCTCATGCTTGTTTCCTTACACGCGCCAGGCCCGGAATGGTAACGCCGGGGAACCAAATGCACCCCTCACGCGTATTCAAAAGCGGTGGGTCGGTCTCATGACGAACCTATAATCGCCGGAGTGGGGGCAACGGAAGTCGTTACTCGAGTCGCGGATGCCTTCATGGCGAACGTCAGCCGTGCCATCGTCAACAAGGAAGACGAGATCCGGCTCTGCCTCGTCACCCTGCTGTGCGAAGGCCACCTCCTGATCGAGGACGTGCCAGGGGTCGGCAAGACGATGCTCGCCAAAGCGCTGGCCCGCTCGCTCGACTGCACCTTCCGGCGCATCCAGTTCACGCCCGACCTGCTGCCTTCGGACGTGACCGGCGTGCGCGCCTTCAACCAGAAGCTCAACGACTTCGAGTTCCGGCCCGGCCCGGTCTTCGCGCAGATCCTGCTGGCGGACGAGATCAACCGCGCCAGCCCCAAGACCCAGGCTGCGCTGCTCGAGTCGATGGAGGAGCGCCAGGTCACGATCGACGGCGAGACGCATCCGCTGCCGAAACCCTTCATGGTCATGGCGACCCAGAACCCGGTCGAGTACTCCGGCACCTTCCCGCTGCCTGAAGCTCAGCTCGACCGGTTCCTGATGAAGGTGCGGCTCGGCTACCTGTCAGAGAAGGAGGAGGCGAACCTCCTCAACCAGCACAAGGTCGAGTCTCCAATGCTCGAGCTGCAGCCGGTCGTCTCACCGAACGAGCTGAAGGCCGCGCAGAGCGCGGTGCGCGAGGTGTTCGTGAAGCCAGAGCTGCGTGAGTACATCGCCCGGCTTGTCGGCCGGACGCGTGGCAACCCGGAGGTTGCGCTCGGTGCAAGCACGCGTGGAACGCTCAACCTGTTCCACGCGAGCCAGGCGCTCGCCGCCGTGCAGGGCCGGAGCTACGTCCTGCCGGACGACATCAAGGCGCTCGCGGAGCCGGTGCTGGCGCACCGCATCATCCTTCGGCCCAACGCAGAGATGCAGGGCCAGAGCGCCGGAAAGCTCGTCGCCGGGTTGCTGGAGCGCGAGCATGTTCCCCAGATGGCATACGACGGGTAGTTCCCACTAGGGGCAGATGAGCAAGGTCGCCCTCGCCGCAGCCCTCGCAATCCTCCTCTTCTTCACGTGGCTGACCGGGATCCGGCCGGCCTATGCGTACGCGTATGCCCTCTGCCTCCTATTCGTCGTCGCGTGGGCATGGCCGCGGCTTGTGATTCGGGGCATGACCTTCACGCGCCAGCTCAACCCGGGTACGCCAACAGTGGGTGAGTCGTTCGAAGAGGCGATCGAGGTACGCAGGCGGGGCTGGATTCCTGCGCCGTGGGTCGAAGTCCGCGACTTGAGCCAGATCCCCGATTACCAGCCCGGTCGCGTCATCTCGGTCAGCGGCGAGGTCGTCAAGTGGAAGTCGCGAGGCGTTTATCGCCGGCGCGGCTGGATGGCGTTCGGGCCGACCTCGCTCCGAGTGCGCGAACCCTTCGGCCTCTTCGACAAGGAGCTCAAGCTCACCCAGCGCACGTCGGTTCTCGTGTACCCGCGCGTCAGGCCAATTCCCGACTTGCTCACGCCCAGCGCCCAGCAGGTGGGCAACTCGCCCAGCTTCGGCGCGTGGGCCGATTACCCCCCGGAGACTGGCGGCGTCCGCGACTACACGACAGGAGACAGCTTCGGCCGCATCCACTGGGCGCTTTCCGCCCGGCACGGCCGGCTCATGTCCAAGACGTTCGAACAGCCGCTGACGACCGACCTCTGGATCCTCCTGGACCTCGACCGGAACGTGCATACGGGCGAAGGCGAGGAATCGACGGTCGAGTACGCCATCAGCCTCGCCGCGTCGATGGCCTCGCAGGTCCACAGCCGCGGACGGCAGGTCGGCCTGATCGCGAACGATTCGAAGGGGACGATCCTCGAGCCGCACCGCGCGGTGCGACAGGACCGCCTCATCCTCGACTATCTCGCCGTCGCGCAGGCCGACGGCCGCACACCGCTGACCCAGACGCTCGCGTGGGACAAGATCCGCCGGCTGCCCCGCCGAGCCATCGCCGTCATCACCCCGAGCGCCGACCCCGCGTGGGTCCGGCTGCTTCAGTCGGTGCGCGGACGCCGCTCAACGCTCATCGTGTTCTACCTCGACGTCGGAAGCTTCGGGGGCCCGGACCAGAACCCCAGCTTCGACCTCGGCCAGGATGTCGACCTCTATGTCGTGCGCCGAGGCGACGATTTCGCGCGCCTCGTAAGGACCAGGGATGCAATTCGCATCGCCTAGCGGCCGCCTGGCGCTCGCGCGCGGACAGCTCTGGAGCCGCGCGCGCTCGTCGGTCGGGGGCGGTGTGCTCTGGTCCGCGCTGATCGTCTTCCTCCTTACCTACGCGATCGCGAGCTCGACCTCCACGGCCGGCTGGGTGAGCGGGATCGAGGTGATCCCGTTGGTCGCGCTCGGTGGCGCTCTCTTGATGGCCGTGCTGGCGGTGCTACCTGTTCCGTGGCCGACAGCCCTCGGGCTTGGCATGGTCCTCGGCCCGTTGGTGGCGTTGATCGCGGCGGGCCCCGCGCTTCACGCTGCCCATCCATTCGATCCGGCCCTGGTAGGGGCTGGAGGCCTGTCGCTGCGAATCGTTTCGGTCTGGTGGGGCCGGCTCACCGACGGCGAGGCCGCCAACGATCCATCTTTCTACCTGTTCCTGATCTGCTGGCTCATGTGGGTCACAGGCGCCTGGTTGAGCTGGTGCGTGCTGCGCTGGCGCAAGCCGATGCTCGGGCTCATACCCGGCGCGGCAGCGTTCGCCACCAACCTCCTCAACGTCCCGTTGAACCAGAACGGCTACACGCTCAGCATCCTCGTCCTGACGCTTGCCCTTCTCCTGTGGACGAACTACACCGGCTCGATCGCGAGCGCGAATCGTGCGCACGTCAAGTTGACCGGCGACGCGCGCTGGGACTTCTGGGAGAGCGGGCTTGTGGCGATGGCTGCGCTCATCGTGCTGGGGGTCATGCTGCCCCCGATTTCCACCGCGGATCGCACCACCAACGTGGAGTCGAGCCTCTTCACGAGCTGGGCGCAGCTGCAGCAAAGGCTCAGCAGCCACGCGGGCGTCGTCGGGACCGGGCCCGGTGGATCGGGGACCACCGGCTTTTCCCCCGACGTTCCTCTCGGTGGCCCGCTCACACGCACGAGGGACCCGGTCTTCACCTACACGAAGGACACGAAGGTTGGTGACTTCGCCAGCACGATGTACTTCCGAGGCGTGGACGTGACTGCCACAGTCGGCGGTGAGTGGCGTTATTCCGCGACCCCCGGACTGCGGCGTTCCATCGGAAAGAACCAGGCAGCGACCTACGCCGAGAGCTACCAGGGGCTGGCGTTCGCAGGCGTCGACGTGAAGATGCTTCGCCCGCCGATCGGCAACGCGGACATCGTTTTCTACCCCGGCGACCTGTACCGGATCGACCGGCCGACATTGGCGACCCAGGTGGTGCTGCCGCTGAGTCAGATCGGCAACCTGTACTCCGTCGACCGGCTATCGTCCGTTTCGCCGCCGTCCTCGCTCGGCAACTATGTCGTGACTGTCGAATACTCCAGCGCGACCGACGCACAGCTGAAGGCGGCGGGTACCAGCTATCCGGATTGGGTCCAGCAGTTCTCGATATTGCCGGCGACCGGCTACCGCAGCCCTGAGGTGATGAGCTACATACATGACCTCGCCCTGAAGATCGTGACCGACGCGGGCGCGACCAATCCGTACGACGAGGCCACCGCGATTCAAAACTACCTGCGCGACCCGCAGCATTTCACGTACAAGCTATCCGGCTACCCGCAGGCCCCCGTCGGAACGGACCGGCTCTATTTCTTCTTGAGCTCATCTCATCAGGGGTACTGCGAGTACTTCGCGACCGCGATGGGAGACATGCTCCGCTCGCTCGGCATCCCCACCCGCCTCGTGAATGGCTTCGGACCTGGCTCCTTCGAAAGCTCCACCAGCAGCTTTGTGGTGCGTGGCGAGGACGCCCACACCTGGGTCGAGTCGTACTTTCCCAGTTACGGATGGATTCCTTTCGAGCCGACACCCGACATCGCAGGAGGCTACGAGCCGATCACCCGCGGCTCGCAGGGGCAGTCGCTCTGCCTCCGCGACGAGAACTGCAACCCCGGCGGGACAATAACCGGTGGCGGAACTCAGCCAACGCCGAGCGCGCTGCCGCCAGGCTTCCGCGAGCCGGGAAACCCCGGAACGGGGTCGACGATCTTCCGGGCCCCGGACGCCGGGACGCTCACCACCATCGTCGGCGTGCTGCTGGCTCTCATCCTCCTGTTGGCAGCGGCGATTGCGCGGTACCTGAGGCCGCGCACGGTGATGGGCGTCTGGAAACGCATGATCGCCCTGTCTGAGCTGGCCGGCGCCAAACGCCGGCCGGGCGAGACTCCTCTGGAGCTCGGCCGGCGCCTCCAACGAAGCTTTCCCGAAGCGTCTGAGCCTGTAGGCGCGCTCGCGGGTGGCTTCGTCGTCGCCGCCTACGCGCCCGAGGAGATTGCCGCCGGCACGCGCCCGTCGGTGATGGAGGCCTGGAGCGCGCTGCGCCCGTTCCTGGTGCGCAGGGTCCTGGCGCGGCTTCGACCGAACAGGGCATAACCTTGCGTGGTGGAGAGCAGCAAGACCGGCACTGGTGAGCTCGGTGTCGCGGGGCGAACCTACCCGCCGGTGACCTTTCAGATCGAGCCGGCCAGAGTGGCCGCTTTCGCGCGAGCCATCGGCGCGGATCCCGCGGCCGGAGTTCCGCCGACTTTCGCGGCCGTTTATTCGCTTGGAGCGACGGCGCCGCAACTCTTCGGCGATCCCGAGGCCGCCGTCGATTTCGCGCGCTTGCTGCACGCCGAGCAAGAGTTCACCTGGTCGCGGCATCCGGGTCCGGACGAGACTGTCACCTCGCAAGGGCATGTGGCGACTGATATCAGCCGCCGCGGCATGCGCTTTGTGACATTCGAAACGGACACCACCGACGCGCGAGGGAAACCCATCTGCCGGTCGAAGGCGCTCTTCGTGATCCGTTCGTGAGCCGCCGCGAGGTCGCCTTCAGCAGGGAGCAGATCGCTGCTTACGCCGAGGCGTCGGGCGACCACAACCCGATCCACATCGACGACGATTTCGCGCATACGGTCGGGCTGCCAGGCATCATCGCTCATGGCATGCTCCAGATGGGACTGATGGCGACGGTTGCCGCGGAAGCCGCTGGCGGACCCGAAAAGCTGCGACGGATTTATTGTCGCTTTGCCGGCATGGTGGTTCCGGGTGACGTGGTGACGTTCACTGCCGAGCCGCTCGCCGCGGGCAAGCTCGACCTGCGAGCCATCAACCAGCGAGGCGACGCGGTGCTGACCAAGTCGGTCGCGGAGCACGACTGATGCCTCTCGATTTTTCGCTCACGTCGGAACAGGAGGCAATCCAGCAGCTCGCGCATGAGTTTGCGGAGCGGGAGATGCGGCCCGTCGCCGCGCACTTTGACGAGACCGAGGAATTTCCCTATGAGGTCGTAAAGAAAGCGCACAAGCTCGGCTTGAGCCCGGCGGGCTTCTTGCCCGAGGAGTACGGAGGTCAAGGGCTCGACTTCTTGACCGAGCTGATTCTCAACGAGGAGCTCAGCTGGGGCTGCGCCGGCATCGGCGTGTGCATCCAGTCGATGGGGCTGGCGATCGCGGGCATCCGCGCCAGCGGCACGGAAGAACAGAAAAAGCGATGGCTGCCGGAGTTCACCAACCCCGACAAGCTTGTCCTCGGCGGCCTTGGCCTGACCGAGCCTGATTCCGGCTCCGATGCGCTTTCGATGAAGACACGTGCCACTCGCGTCAGCGACGGGTACGTCCTGAACGGGACCAAGCAGTTCTGCACCAACGGAGGCATCGCCGACTACCACGTCATCTACGCCAACACCGATCCTTCGAAGGGACCGGCGGGCATCGCGTCTTTTCTCGTTCCGAAAGGCACATCCGGCCTGCGGATGGGTCGCAAGGAGCAGAAGCTTGGAGTCCGCGCGAGCCACACCGCGCAGGTGATCCTCGAGGACTGTCATGTGCCGCTCGACCACCGCCTGGGCGGCGAGCCTGACGCGGACAACGCCGGCCCTGGGGCGCTCGGCGCCTTGATGACGCTCGAGGCGACGAGGCCTGGTGTGGCCGCGGGCGCACTGGGCATCGCGCGAGCGGCCTACGAGTTCGCGCTCGACTACGCCCAGGATCGCAAGCAGTTCGGCAAGCCCCTATGGCAGCACGAAGCGATCGGTTTCAAGCTCGCCGACATGGCGATGAAGATCGACGCCGCGCGCCTGCTGATCTGGCGCGCGGGTTGGATGGCCACACGGGGCCTAGCGTTTGAGCGCGCCGAAGGATCGATGGCGAAGTGCTTCGCCGGCGACGTGGCCATGGAGGTCACGACCGACGCGATCCAGGTCCTTGGTGGATACGGGTACATCAAGGAGTACCCGGTGGAGAAGTGGTTTCGGGACGCGAAGATCTACCAGATCTGGGAAGGCACCGCCGAGATTCAGAGGCTGGTCATCTCTCGCGCGATCGCCGGGTCGCGCGGCACCATCAACCTCAGGGGGTAGTCGATGTTCGATCTCACAGGAAGGGTTGCCGTCATCACCGGGGCCTCGCGCGGCCTGGGCCGCCAGGACGCGCTCACGCTCGCCCGCCAGGGAGCCGACGTCGTCATCACGGACGTCCTGGTCGAGGACGACCCGGATCTCCAGAAGACGGCGGAGGCTCAGGGCAGCATGCTGGCGCAGGTCGCCGTGTCGCAGGGCTGGGTCCATTCCAACAGCACTGCGGAAGAGATCAGGAAGATGGGCCGCAAGTCGCTGGCGATCAAGATGGACGTGACCAACCGCGACCAGGTGCGCGACGTCTTCAAGAAGGTCAGGGAGCAGTTCGGCAAGATCGACATCCTGGTCAACAACGCTGCGACCCTCGACCACGCGGCCTCGATCCCGAACCAGTCGTACGAACTGTGGGACCGCGACGTGAGAGTGAACCTGACCGGTGCGTTCAACTGTACAAAAGAGGTCTGGCCCTACCTCGTCGAGAACAAGTGGGGAAGGCTGATCTTCATGTCGTCAATCGCCGGGACCCTCGGCGGGTTCGGCCAGGCGAGCTATTCGTCCACGAAGGCGGCTCTGATCGGCCTGGCCAAGACCGCAGCCCTCGAAGGTGGCCGGCACAACATCACCTCGAACGCAATCGCGCCCGGGATCATCGAATCCGAGGCGGGCAAGGCGGCCGCGGAGACAAACCCGATGTACGACCGTTTCAGGGCGCGCACGGTGTTCAAGAGATTCGGCCAGCCCGAGGACATCGCGAACACGATCGCGTTCCTTTGCTCGAACGAGGCGGGCTACATCACCGGCGCGGTGATAGAGGTGGCCGGCGGCATCCCACTGTTCACAGCCTGATGGGTGAGCTTGTTGACGTCCGCCGCGAGGGGTCCATCGCCCGTGTCGTCATGCATCGGAACGGCCTCAACGCGATCGCCGAGGACTTGATGGTGGAGCTTGCGTCCGCCTTCAACGAGGTCGGCGAGGACCCGGCGGTGCGAGTGGTGGTGCTCGCCTCGGACTACGAAAAGTACTTCAGCGTTGGCGCGGACCTCGGCATGCTGGGAAGCATCGACCGGACCTCGCCTGAGGCGGCCGACCAGGTCGGCGCCTTCATGAAGCGCATGAACGCCCATTTCTCATCCATCGAAAGGTGCCCCAAGCCGGTGATCGCCGCGATCAACGGCCACGCGCTCGGGGGAGGGAGTGAGCTCACGCTGTGTTGCGACTACCGGGTCATGGTCGAGGACGGACGATCGCGGATCGGACAGACCGAGTCCGCGCTCGGGATCATCCCGGGCGCCGGAGGGACCCAGCGCCTGCCGCGCCTGATCGGTAAGGCGAGGGCGCTGCGCTACCTGATCGAGTCGAGCCGGCTGTCAGCGCACGAAGCCGCGGCGGTGGGGTGGGTCGACATGGCGGTCGCACCCATCGATTACCGCGCGACGGTCGATTCGCTCGCGGCCAATCTTGCCAAGGCCGCCACCTTCGCCATTGCCATGATCAAAGATGCCGTGCTGCGAGGGTTTGACCTTCCACTGGACGAGGCACTGGACATCGAGGCGCGCAATTTCGCGCGAGCGGCATTGAGCACCGACGCCGCGATCGGGATCATGTCGTTCCTCTCGAAACAAGAGCCGGAGTTCACCGGCTCGTAGGCTTGTCGAAATCGGCCGGTGCTGTTCGTCGTGAAGATAGAGCGGCGCCCAAGACCGCACTGATTGGAGGACCGGCATGAAGTACGTCCTGATGTTCGTCGATAGCGTCGAAAACCAGGCAGCCTGGGCGAACCTGCCGAAGGAGCAGATGGCGGCTGCCTACGAGCACGTCAACAAGTGGTTCGAGGACCACAGCAAGACGGGGCAAATCGTCGGAGGTGAGGAGCTCCTGGGTCCGAACAGCGCGACGACCGTTCGATTCAAGAACGGCAAGCCCATCGTCACCGACGGCCCCTTCATCGAGGCCAAAGAGGTCATCGGCGGATTCGCGATCGTCGAGGTTAAGGACCTGGACGAGGCGCTTGCCATGGCCAAGGTTTGGCCAGGAGGCGGGGAGGACAGGATTGTCGAGGTGCGGCCCGTGGTCGACCACTCGGCAGAGATCGAGGAATCGCGCACGAGGATGTCGGAGACTCCTGCGAACGGCTGAAGGAACACATACCGCCGCGGAATCAGCAGTCGCCGCCGTCTTCCGCGAGGAGGCCGGCCGGCTGACTGCTGGGCTGGTCCGCGCCCTTGGCGACTTCGACCTCGCGGAGGAAGTGGTCCAGGACAGCCTTGTGGCGGCGCTCGAGAAATGGCCGGAAACAGGCATTCCAGACAAACCCGGAGCGTGGCTGATGACCACCGCGCGGCGGCGGGCCATCGACATCCTGCGTCGCGACAAGAGATATCGCGAGAAGCTCGCTCTCCTGGAGCGTTCTCCATTGGCCCCTGAGCCTGCCGAGGCCGATGACCGGCTCCGGTTGATCTTCACGTGCTGCCACCCGGCGCTTTCGCAGGAGGCGCAGGTCGCGCTCACGCTGCGCGCCGTCGCCGGGTTCACGACCGGGGAAATCGCGAGCGCGTTTCTGCTCACTGAGGCGACCGTGGCCCAGCGCATCGTGCGCGCCAAGAGAAAGATCGTCGACGCGCACATCCCGTATCGAATCCCAGATGCGACCGAGCTGGCGGGCCGGCTGGACGGAGTGCTTTCGGTCCTCTACCTGATGTTCAACGAGGGCTACCTGAGCCGCGGCACGCAGGTCGCCATGCGCCGCGACCTGGCCGATGATGCTTTGTGGCTCACGCGCCTGGTCGCGACCCTGATGCCTGACCAGCCCGAGGTGATCGGCCTGCTCGCGCTCATGCGGCTCAACCTGGCGCGTTCGCGAGCCCGGTTCGACGAATCCGGCGAGATGGTGTTGCTTCCGGACCAGGACCGCTCCCTATGGGACGTGGCCGCGATCNCCGAGGGCATCGAGCTGCTGGAACGGGCTGGCGCGATGCGGGCGAGCGGGCCCTACCAGGTCCAGGGCGCGATCGCCGCCCTGCACTCGGAAGCGCCATCGTGGGAACAGACGGACTGGCACCAGATCGTGGTGCTGTACGACACCCTCGTGCGGATGGCGGACAGCCCGGTGGTCAGGCTCAACAGGGCCGTCGCGCTGAGCCACTTCGCCGGACCCGAGGTCGCACTGGGAGAGGTCAACGACCTGGCCATCTCGCTCGAGGGCTACCACCTGTTCCACGCGGCGCGGGCCGACCTGCTGGATCGGGTCGGTGAACGGGCCCTCGCCCGAGAGGCCAGGCTGCGCGCGCTCGAGCTCTGCCAGAACCCCGCCGAGCGCTCCCTCCTCGAGCGAAAGCTGAGAGGCTAGATGAGATTCCCGGCCATGCCGAGGTCCGCCGAGCGGCGCCGCACGAGCTCGATCACGGCATCGACGCGCTTCGGATCGGCTCCCAGGCAGCGGATGACCAGCTCCTTGGTCTCGAAGTTCGGATAAGAGCCGACTGACACGTCGGGATAGCTCTGCTCGAGCTCTTTCATCAGCGGGTAAAACCGCGCCTCCACGGCAAACGTGAAGCGAATCTCGCGCACTGTGGCGGCCGAGCCCTCGGAGAGAAACTCGGGTTCCAGCTCCTCGGTGAAGATGGCCTTCAGCTCGAGCGGGACTCCTGGGAGCACGAAGATTTGCTTTCCACTCGCTTCGTACACGACACCGGGGGCCATGCCCCGGCGGTTCTTGAACACGTGAGCGGGCTCTGCGGGGATGCGCGCCATGCGGAGGTTCCCCTCCGTGACGACGGGGGAGTCCAGGAGGCCCGCCGCGTGCATGCGCTCGACACGGCGTTCGATGCGGGCACGTGTCTCTTCCCACACGACGAGATCCCGGCCGAGGGCATCGGCCAGCGCAGCGAAGGTGCGATCGTCGGGCGTTGGGCCGAGCCCGCCGGAGCAGAAAACGTGCGTCACCTCATCGTCGGCCAGCTCGCGGCGGATCTGCTCGACGATCTCGTGGGGGCGGTCGCGGATGGCCGTGATGCGTTTGACCGGAAAGCCCAGGAGGCGCAGGCGTTCGGCGAGCCAGTGGGAGTTGGTGTCTAGCGTGAACCCGCCGACCAGCTCGTCGCCGATCGCCACGATGCTGGAAGTTGGCACAACGGCAACATATAGCCTCGACGAGGTGGAGCGTTTGCACGGTTTCGTCCACGGAGATGTGCAGGGAGTCGGGTTTCGGTACTTCCTGATGCGTGAGGCTTCGCGCCTCGGCCTCACGGGCTGGGTGCGCAACCGCGATGACGGAACAGTCGAGTTCATCGCCGAGGGGAGACGGGCGGACCTGGAATGGCTGAAGCAGGCCGCCGAGCGAGGCCCGCGCATGGCCCACGTGGACAGGGTCGAAAGCCAGTGGTCGCCGGCCGCGGGGGGCCTGGACAGTTTCGATCTGACCGGATAGGTGGACGTGAAACGCGTCCTCAAAATTGCCCGCCGCGAGCTTGGCGCGCTGTTCGTCTCGCCCGCCGGCTGGGTGGTGGTCGCGTTGTTTGTCCTGCTGTGCTCCGCTTTCGGGTTCGTGCTCCCGGTCCTTGCAGGTCAGTCCGCGACCATGGACGGCGTCTTCGGCGTCATCACCAGTCTCTTGCTGCCCCTCCTGGTCCCGGTGATCACTGCGCAGGTGTTCGCCGGCAAGCGCAGCGAAGAGACCGTGGAGGCGGCCGTCGGGAAATGGCTCGGAGCCTTCACCTTCTACGTGCTGCTGCTCGCAGCGACGCTCGCGTACGTCGTGTTGCTCGCGATTTACGTGCCCGCGCACCTCGCCTCACTCGATCTCGGGTTGATCGCTTCGGTCTATTTGGGACTGCTTGTGGCAGGAGGCGGGGCTACCGCGGTGGGAGCCTTTGCCTCAAGCCTCACGCAAAACCGAATCGCTGCATTCTTGCTTGCTCTCGCTTTCCTGCTGGTGACCTGGTACGCCGGCACGTTGCTCGGATTCCTCACGCAACCGCCGATCAATCAGTTCTTCGAATACGTGGGGGGGTCCAGCCACTACCAATCGTTCGGACTCGGGCTGGTGACTCTGAAGGACACGGTCTACTTCATCGGTCTGGGCATCGCAGCCTTGTTTCTCACCACGAGAGTCCTCCGCTCGAAGTCCGCCAGCCTCTTACTGGGCGCCGCGGCGCTCGTCCTCGTCATCGCCGTGAACGTGGTCGCATCGCGGACCGCATTCTCGTGGGACCTCACCCGCAGCGGGATCAACACGCTGGCGCCGCAGTCGCTCCTGGCCGCCCAGCGCCTGGACACTGACCTCACGGTGATCGGGCTGTTCCGCACCGCTCCTGGAAGTGGGCGGACCCAGGCCGAAGCGCTCGTCGCTCTGTACGAGGCGCAGAGCCCTCATGTGCTGTATCGCGGCGACAGCTTCGATACGGACTTCGCGGACGTCCGAAAGTACTCGGTCACCGAACCAGGCACCCTGGTGCTCGACTACCGGGGCAAGACCCAGCTTCTGACACCGCCCATGCAGACCGAGCAGGACTTCACGTCGGCCCTCTTGAAGCTCGAATCGGGGCGCGGGCCAATCGTGTGCTGGGCGGCGGGCGTCGGGGGCCGCAGTCGAGCTGATACCGGTCAGAACGGCTACTCGAGCATCGCGGCCGTCCTGGCCTCCAACAACTTCCAAACCAGGGATCTGCTCATGGCCGACCTGACCGCCGTCCCCACCGACTGCGACGAGGTGGTCCTGATCGCGCCCGCCGTCGCGCTCTCGACTGCCGCGGTCAAGGCGGTGGTCGACTACACGGCTGCTGGAGGCAGCCTGCTCGTAGCGGGCGACCCGTGGAGCCAGACGCCCGCCGCCACGGACTCCTTGAACGAGGTGTTGAAGCCGTACGGGCTGGCGTTCTCCGGCGCCCTGGTCGTCGAGCCCGACGCGTCGCGGGCCTTCGACGTCATTACGCCCGTCACCTTTGCGTACGGCCGGTCGCCGATCACCCGGGACGTCCAGGGGATCGCGTCGGTGTTTCCGCAGACGACGGCGATCACCGGCACGGGCGTTGCCGGCTCGGCGCCCGTCGTGATTTCGGGTACGACCAGCGTTTCATACGCCATCGCCACACCGAGACAGGACCTTCCGCGGCAAGCGGGGGACATTGCCGGGCCGTTCGCGATCATGGAGACGCTCGAGGTGCCAGTTGGTCAGAAACCAGCCCGGATCGTGATGGTTGGGACGACCGCGTTCGCGGAGAACAAGGTGCTGCCACCGAGCAGCAACGCCGCCAACCTGGAGCTGGGGCTGGGGATGTTCCAGTGGCTTGCGCGCGAGGACGGCCTTGTCTCGCTCCCGCTCAAGCCACCTCGTGCGCTTCCACTCAACCTGACCCAGCAGGACCAGGGCACCGTCATCTTCATCACCATGTTGCTGATGCCCGCCCTGGTCGTTTTCGGCGGGGTCATCTTTTTGCGGCGACGCCGGGTCCGATAGCAAAACCGCAGTTCGTTTAACCTAACGCTCCGCGGCATTGCGCCGCGCGGCGCGAGGGCGACGCGACATTTCATGGAGGGCTAGTGGATCCGAATACCGTCTGGTTCGGCGTGGCCGGTGGGCTCGCCGCGGTGCTTTTTGCCGTCGTCCTGATCTTCCTGGTGCTGCGCATGCCACCAGGGAACGAGCGCATGCGAGAGATCGCGGCCGCAATCCAGGAAGGCGCCTCGGCTTACCTGAACCGCCAGTACGCGGTGATCGCCGTCATCGGCGTGATCATCGCGGTGGTCATCGGCCTTTTCATCAACTGGACCACCGCCGGGCTGTTCATCGTCGGCGCCATCCTGTCCGCGTCCGCGGGTTACGTCGGCATGAACATCGCCGTGCGCTCCAACCTGCGGACGGCTGAGGCGGCACGCAAAGGGCTGAACCAGGCTCTCGAAGTCGCGTTCCGCGGCGGGGCTGTGACCGGTTTCATGGTGGTTGGGCTGGGGCTGCTCGGCGTTTCCGCGGCTTACCTCCTCTTCAAGAAGCCGGAGGACCTTGTCGGCCTCGCCTTCGGCGCCAGCCTCGTCTCGGTGTTCGCCCGGCTGGGCGGTGGCATCTACACGAAGGCCGCCGACGTCGGCGCGGACCTTGTCGGCAAGGTCGAGGCGGGCATTCCCGAGGACGATCCGCGCAATCCCGCGGTGATCGCGGACAACGTGGGCGACAACGTGGGCGATTGCGCCGGCATGGCCGCCGACCTGTTCGAGACCTACGCGGTGACGATGATCGCCGCGATGCTGCTCGGCTCGCTGCTGTTCAAGAACCAGATCGGCTGGGTGATCTACCCGCTGCTCCTTGGCGCGGTCAGCGTGGTCGGATCGATCGCCGGCGCTTTCTTCGTCCGAATCTTCAACCCGAACTGGATCATGGGCGCGCTGTACGCGGGCCTCCTCGTCGCGGTGGGCATCGCGGTGGTCGGCTTCTACATCGTCACGCAGTACATGAAGGGCAACGGTTACCTGCCGGCGGGCGGTGGGGTGAGCGATCCCAACAACCTGTTCTTCGCCGCATTGATTGGAGTTGTCACGACTGTGCTCATCGTGGCCATCACCGAGTTCTTCACTGAAACCGCCTACTGGCCGGTCCATCTCATCGCCAAGGCTTCGGTGACGGGACACGCGACCAACATCATTGCGGGGCAGGCGATCGGCATGATGGCCACCGCACTGCCGGTCCTCGTGATCGGGATCAGCATCCTTTCGGCCTATGCGCTCGGTGGCCTGTACGGCATCGCCACCGCCGCGGTTGCGATGCTCTCGATGACCGGGATCATCGTCGCCATCGATTCCTACGGTCCCATCACTGACAACGCGGGCGGCATCGCGGAGATGGCCAACCTTCCCCCAGAGGTGCGTACGGTCACCGACCGGCTGGATGCCGTCGGCAACACGACGAAGGCTGTGACCAAGGGATACGCGATCGGATCTGCGGGCCTCGCGGCGCTCGTCCTGTTCTCGTCGTACACCCAGGAGCTCGCGCGCGCGGGTCACTCGACGCAGTTCGAGCTGTCTGACCCATTGGTGATCGTGGGCCTCTTCCTCGGTGGCATCCTGCCCTTCCTCTTCGGCTCACTTGCCATGCTGGCGGTCGGGCGCGCGGGGGGCCTGGTGGTCGAGGAGGTGCGGCGGCAGTTCCGCGAGATCAAGGGGATCATGGAAGGCACGGGCAAGCCCGAGTACGGGACCGCGGTGCGAATCGTCACCGCCGCCGCCCAGCGCGAGATGATCCTGCCGGGCGTCATCCCTGTGATCGCTCCGCTGGCGGTCGGCTTCATCCTCGGCCCGCGAGCCCTCGGCGGAATGCTGCTCGGGGCAATCGTGACCGGCCTGTTCCTCGCGATTCAAATGACGAGTGGTGGCGCGGCCTGGGACAACGCCAAGAAGTACATCGAGGAGGGCCACCTCGGCGGCAAGGGATCGGAGGCGCACAAGGCGTCGGTCACCGGCGACACGGTCGGAGACCCCAACAAGGACACCGCCGGACCGGCCATCAACCCGATGATCAAGGTGATCAATATCATCGCCATCCTGATCGCGGGCACGGTCGCGACCCATTACCTGATCCACTAACCGAACCGGGGGTAGACTCGTCCATGAGGTGGACGACTACCAGAAGGAGATCGCCGACCTCGAAACGCAGGTCGAGCGGCTGGTCGAGAACGAGGGCGACGCCAGGACCATCGCCGAGCTCACGATGCAGCTCGAGATCCTGAAGGTGATCTATGCGCGCACCCTGGACCTTTACGGGCGCGGCCTCAAGGACGACGGCCTGCGGTACGGCCTGCGCATCCAGGGCTATGGCGATTGGACGATTGATAATGTCTACGCGTTTGTGTACGAGCGGTCCGTCGAGCTCGAGCCAAGGGCACACAGCGCGTTCGTCGGGGGCATCAAGGCCGCGGATTTCGCCCTGATGCTCAATCCGTAAGAAAGGAGGCCGGCATGGAGACCCCGCTGACACCACTCGAGTTCG
>JGI12635J15846_10001971_pt1 | contig 17972 bp, 19 predicted proteins | sample BlaSpr_A8_OM2_M2_FD_15846 | JGI IMG/M metagenome (IMG submission 15846) | reverse complement strand
TGCGGGAGATGAAGTCGATGTTGGTGACGTGGGCGGAGAAGGTGGAGAGATTCTGCTCGATGGATTGGTAGTCTCCGATGTCGGCGAGGATGGCGTCGAAGACGGGGAGTTCGGCGCGGTCGGCGGGGACGGGGATTCCGGATTGGGCCATCAGGGAGAGGAGGCCGAGTGTTTTTAGGGCGATGGTTTTGCCTCCGGTGTTGGGGCCGGTGATTACTAGCTGGCGAGCGGTGCCTTCCAGGGCGATGGTGATGGGGACTATTTCGAGATTCTTTAGTTTTAGGTTGCGTTCCAGGAGAGGGTGTCTTGCTCGGTGGAGGAGGAGGCGAGCTGCGCTCGCCTTGGACGGACAAATGCGTCCGTCCCCACGCGAGCTTTCGCCCTCATGTTGTACTTCTCGTCTACAGTCGGACAAGGTTACTTCTACGCAGTTGTAGTCTTCGGCCAAACGCGCTTTGGCGAATTGGAGTTCGAGGTCGGCAAGGATTTCGGCGGCGGATTTGATGGCTTCGGCGTTCTCGCCGATTTGACGCGTCATCTCCAGAAGGATGCGGTGGATCTCGGACTGTTCGTCGTCGAGGAGGCGGACTAGTTCGTTATTTTGGTCGATGGTTTCCAGCGGTTCGACGAAGACGGTTTGGCCGCTGGAGCTGGCTCCGTGGACTACGCCTTGGACGCGGCGTTTCTGCTCGACTTTGACGGGGATGACGAAGCGCTCGCCTCGGATGGTGATTAGCTCGTCCTGGACGGTGTTGCCTTCGGCTAGCTAGTTTGCGGAGATAGCCGCGGAGGGAGTCCTGGATGGTGCGTTTTTGTTTGTCGATCTCGCGGCGGATGCGGTTGAGTTCGGGGGAGGCGTGGTCGTCGAGAGTGCCGTCGGGGAGGATTTTGTTGCGGAAGGCGCGGAGGAAGGTGGTGAAGTCTTGAATGCCTTCGGAGAGGGCGGCTATGGCGGTCCAGTTGGAGCGCATGGCGGCGGGAGGCTGGCGTTGGATTTCTCGCCATTCGGAGGCGCGGTCGGCTACGAGGATGATGTCGCGGATTTCGGTGGTTTCTAGAGCTGCTCCGGTGATGCGGGATTGGTCGAGCAGTTGACGGATTTCCAGGAGGCCGGCGAATTCGAAGCGTCCGCCTACTCGGCGGTATTCGCGGATTTCGGTGGTGAGTTGGTGCTGAGTTTTGATCCAAGCGGGGTCGGTCGAGGGGGCGAGTTCTGCGATGCGGCGCTGGCCTAGGGGCGAGGGAGCGTAGCCGGCTAGGAGGTCGCGTAGGGCGTCGAATTCTAGGAGGCGCGAACTGGTGTTGATGACGGGATTGGGGACGGACGGCATGCTTTTTGATGGTACAACGCTGGGTGGAATGGTGGATGGGGGATTTGTTTCTATTTTGAGAGTTTAAGGGCGTTCACCACTAAGGGCACTAAAGTTCACGAAGGATTTCTTTTTTGCGTAGGCCTGGTCGCCGCAGGGTTGCGGGCTGCAGTGTAAAATCAAGAACACATCAACAGCTTCTGCAACGAAATGACTCCGTAGCTCAACTGGATAGAGCATCAGACTTCGAATCTGAGGGTTGGGGGTTCGACTCCCTCCGGGGTCACCACTTTTGGTTATTTCTTTTCTAAACTCCCAAAGAGCTTGGTAGCACTTGCACTGTGGTTACTTGCGGTGGGTTCCTTTTCACGGTGCAATCATCGTGGGGGAGCGAACTATGCTGCGTGTTTTTGGGTTTTTGGGGACGGTCATTACGATGGCGATCGGGATGTACATTTATTCGCTGCAGGTTAAGACTTTGGCGCCGAGCGCGGGCGGGGGGAATCCGGAAGAGATGGCTACGATCACGGGCGTGAAGAACGACCTGATTGGTATTGCGAATGCCGAGCGGGGATACCTGGCGTCTGAGGGAAAGTATGGCTCGCTGGATGATTTGACGGCGGGAAAATATCTAACGGTCAAGGGTGAGCGTGAGCCTTACATTTATAACGTCGAGATAACGTCCAGCAGTTTTCGAGCGACGGCTACGCGGACTACGAAAGGTGCTCCGGCACAGTTGTGGATTACGGAGACGATGGAAGTGAAAAGTTCGAATTGAAGAGTGGCGTCTGGAGTTGTTGTGGTTGCGTTTGATGCAGAGATCAGAATCTTTACCACAGGGCACACAGGGGTTCACAGAGAAATGCCACTGGGGAATCGGATAGCAGAATTAGCTGGCGCTGGTCTAGCTGAACTAAATCGTGGTTAGGTTTTTTTCCATTCGGTGAGGGACATAAGTTCGTCCATGATTTCTTGCAGCCGCTGTAGCCGGCGTTCCTGATCGGACGCTCCAATCATTTTTTTCCCGCCTTGCAAATATTGGCGATTCGCTTCGCTGATCTCTGCGATTTCGTCGCGTAACTTCCCGACTCGCTCTTTGACGGACTGCGGCATACAGATAGGCTAGCAGAACCTTGGGAAGTTGGTTTCGATTCGAAGGAATATTTGTTGTCGGAGCAGTGATTTGATAAGCAGGCCGCGACCAGATATGCAACGCGGAGTTCGAGTTGACTGGATGTGCGGGTTGACTTGCAGCGGCCCGGCGGGTAAATTTGCGGAACTGCTTTTTTGATCTTTCTCAAAATTTGGTTCGCGCATGATCGTAGGCCAGCTCAATGCTGGTGCTATGGGAAGCGGGTGAGAATCCCGCGCTGCCGCGCAACTGTAAGCGAGGACACCGCAACCGGTCACTAGGGAAACCTGGGAAGGCCGATTGTAGAAACCGGATGTTGAAGCGAAAGCTGGCATCCTTACTCGCAAAGCCAGGAGACCGGCGTGAACCGTCCACAAAACCCTTTCGCGTGATAAAGGAGACGTGACATGCGCTTGCTTGCTGGTAGTTTTTTTCTGTTGACGATTTTTCTATCTTTCTTGTCCACGGCTGTGTCCGCGGCATCCGCCGAAATCAGAATCAAAGTTATCGATCCTCAAGGCTCGGCGGTAGCGGGGGCGCAGGTTCGATTGCTGGCGAATGATAAGTCGCTTCCAATGCTGATTCAAAACACGTCGGCCGAAGGGCTGGCTGTGTTTCGGGACGCGGGATCTAAATCAAACTCTTATAGCGTGCGAGTGTTGGCCGCTGGTTTCGCGGTCGAAACAGCGGATGTCGCCAAGAACGACGAAGTCTTAACCGTGAAGCTTCGGCTGGCTACGGCTGCGGAAACTGTGGTGGTGACTGCGACTCGCACTCCGGTTGCGAGTCAGGCAGCGGGGGCTGACGTTAATACACTCACCGGCGGACAACTGGAGTTGATGCAACCGGTAGCGGCGGAGGGTGCGATACGTTTCTTGCCGGGAGCTGTAGTGAATACTTCGGGTCAGCGCGGCGGAATCTCGTCACTGTTTGTTCGTGGTGGCGAATCGACTTACAACAAAGTGATTGTCGATGGCGTGGCCGTCGATAATCCTGGGGAGACATTTGATTTTGGGACGCTGCCGCTGGCGCAGGCGGACCGTCTGGAATTTGTGCGCGGGGCGCAGAGCACTCTATACGGCTCGGATGCTATGACCAGCGTGGTTCAGGTTTGGACGCGGACTGGGAGCACAAGGGTTCCAGAGTTGCGATTTGGAGCGGATGGAGGGAATTTCGGGACGGCTAATGGATATGCATCGTTGGCCGGAGCGGACGGACGTTTCGACTACAACTTTTTTGGCGACCAGTTCAACAGCAACGGGCAGGGGATTAACAATGCTTACTCGGATTCGCTGGAAGGGGCGAACATTGGCGCGGCGCTCAGCGATAGTGTTTCTTTGCGAATCCGGATGCGCCATTCCAATAGTCATACGGGAGTTCCGGGGGAGTGGAGTTTTAATGGATACGACCCGCTGGTGCTGGTAAATGGAGTGCTGCAGCCGCTGCCGCCGGATCCTAGCGAGTGGTCGCAACTGAACAGCCTGCTGGGAAGCGTGGAACTTGCCGTGGCGTCGCCGTCGGGATGGCAACATCGATTTACGGGCTTCGACTATCTTTATCGCTATACGGAAGTGAATTTGAATGGCGATCCGGCGCGCGTCGATGGATATGGCTTTCCTTCCGACTATCCATCTCACGCATACGATCACATCAACCGGGTGGGATTTGAATATCAGGGGGATTATTCGGAGCGAAGGTGGACACACTCGACGTTTGGCTACCGCATCGAGAATGAAAATGGTGTTGTGGGAGATTTGTTGTATCCACCCTCTACTTCTGGGCAGCGGTTGACGCAGGATGCTTATTTGCAGCAGCAATTAACGCTGGGCAGACTTTCGGTGATTGCTGGAGGGAGGTTCGTTCACAACAGCGTGTTTGGCAACACGGGAGTGCCGCGTGTCGCTCTAACGCTGCTCGCTTTTCGCGGCGGAGAATTGTTTTCTGGTACGCGCTTGCGTTTTTCTTATGCCACGGGTTTTATGGAGCCCGCCCTGTATCAGACTTTTGCCAGTCTTCCGTACTATGTTGCGAACCCAGCTCTTTTGCCGGAGCGAACACGAGCGTTCGAGGCTGGATTTCAGCAAAAACTTTTTGCGGGTCGCTGGGCTGTGGATGCAACTTACTTCAATAATCTTTTTCACGATCAGATTGAGTACGGGACCAATCAGTCGGCGTATCAAGGCTATCCGGCGGGAACCTTGGGGCAATTTTTTAATGTGCAGCAGTCGCTTGCTCATGGGGCCGAGATTCAATTGCAGGGGACGCTGCGGAAGAACCTGTTGTTGACGACGGCCTACACCTATACGTCGACGCAGTATTTGCAGGCTCCGCTTTGCACTGCGGCGAATTTTTGTAATCCGCTGTATGACACCGGGAACCCGCTGCTTCGCCGGCCCAAGCATTCGGCGACGACGATGTTGAGTTACCTGGGGACACGGTGGGGGGCGAATCTGGGAGGTAGTTTTGTGGGGCGGCGTCCGGACTCTGATTTCGAGGGATTCGGAATTACTCACGCAGCGGGGTATGCACGAGTGGATTTAGGCGGGTGGTATGCGATCACAACGCGAGTCAGCGCATACGTGAATGTTTCGAACGCGCTCAATGAGCATTACAACGAAGTGGTGGGATATCCGGCGCTGACGGCTAATTTTCGAGCGGGGATGAGGTTTCGAATCGGGGGCGAATAATTTAACGGCGGGTGGGGGAAGTCTCTTTTACTTCTTCTTCGGAGTTTAAGTCATCGGAGTTTAATTCGTCGCACGGATTACTTGGTCTAAGATTTTTTTCTTTGGCGCAATTCCCGGCGGCTCCGCCATTGTAGCGATGGCGTACCTCGTGGAGTTTTTGGACTTCTCTTTCGCCGAGGGGTTGCTCGTTGCCCAGCAAGTGGGTGACGAGAGCGATCTTTGCGAAGTGCTCTACGGTTTCCATCTTCATGTAGGCACTTTCGAGCGAAGGTCCAAATGTGACCACGCCATGATTTGCCATCAGGATGGCGTCATGGCTGGGAATAAGAGGCGCAAGAGCGTCGGTCAATTCGGGGGTGCCGGGAGTGCCGTAGCGGGCCAAGGGGATAGAGCCCAGGCCGACGACGACTTCGCAGACCAGGGGACGGTTCAAATCCAGACCAGAGGCTGCGAATCCGGTTGCGGTTGGCGGATGGGCGTGAACGATGCCGTGGACGTCGGGACGCAGGTGATAGATCAGAAGGTGCATTCCGATCTCGCTCGAAACTCTGCGTTTTCCGGCAACGCGTTTTCCGTCCATGTTAACGATGACCATGTCGGAGGCGCGCATTCTGCCTTTGCTGATACAGGTGGGGGTCACGAGGAGGTGGTTTTCGTCGAGACGGACGGAGAGGTTTCCGTCGGTGGCGGCGACGAACCCATTCTCGTGCAAAGCGCGGCCGAACTGCACAATTGCTTGCCGATGCTGGCGGTCATTAAATCTGGTCATTTGTTATGGGATGCTGGTGTTATGGGATTCTTGCCACAGAACCCTGCGCGGCCCATGTTACAGCAGGGCTTGGAAGTCTTACAACAGTTAGCTTCTGAATTATGTGACGAAATGAAGAATTGCAGTGAACGGAACCCGCGCAGGACCGCTCGGTGTGAGCGTCCCCCTATAATCTTCGGATGCTGGTCTCGGAGTTTGACTATGTTCTTCCTGTTGACCGTATTGCTCAAGAGCCGCTAGCTGACCGCGCCGCCTCGCGGATGCTGCACGTGGATCAACTTAAGGGGACACGGCGCGATGGGGTTTTTCGCGAATTTCCTGACTTGTTGCGGCCGGATGATCTGCTGGTTCTGAATAATACGCGCGTCTTCGCAGCCCGGCTCTATGCCCAGCGGAGCGGAAATCGAGCACAGGCATCGAATTCCAGGCACCCAGTGCATGATTTCCTTCGCGGAAGAGTAGAAGTGCTGCTAACGCGGCAATTGACGGTTGATCCGAATGAGTGGGAGTGCCTAGTGCGGCCGGGGCGGAAGATTGGAGTCGGCGAAAGGCTTTATTTCAGGCATCGAGACGCGGAGGCAGGCGGCTCCGATGCGTCATTGGAGGCGGAGGTTGTTGCGAGCGGCAGTTTCGGCGAACGGCGCGTCCGCTTCGAACCGGTGCCTAATTTTTTTGACGTGGTCGAGGAGATTGGACAAGTGCCGCTTCCTCCTTATATACGGCGCGATGCCGATGGAGGGGGGCCTTCCCAGAGCGACAGGCAACGGTACCAGACCGTGTATGCTCAGCCGCGAGGGTCGGTGGCGGCGCCTACGGCTGGTTTGCACTTCACGCCTGACGTACTAGGCGAGATTCGAGGACGGGGAGTTGAAATCGCTGAAATCACGTTGCACGTTGGGCTGGGGACTTTTCAGCCCGTGCGAGTCGAAAGGGTGGAGGATCATAAACTGCATCGCGAGTGGTACGCAATTTCAGATCAAGCGGCGGAGGCCATTCGGAGGGCGAAGAACGACAAGCGCCGTGTGGTGGCAGTAGGCACTACAACGGTACGGACCTTGGAATTCGCTGCGGAGTTGGGAACTCACGTCGGAAAAGGTATCGAAGCTGGAAGCGGGGAAGCGGATATTTTTATTTATCCGGGATACAAGTTTCGCGTTGTGGATGCGCTGCTGACTAACTTCCATTTGCCGCAATCCTCATTGTTGATGCTGGTGTGCGCCCTGGGCGGCAAGGATTTGGTGATGGCTGCTTATAAGCATGCTGTCGAGGCGGGTTATCGATTTTATTCGTATGGGGATTGCATGTTGCTTGAGTGAGAGGAAACTGAGTTGGAAGGTAAAAGTATGCACAATTCGGAGCAATTTAAGCATGTAAACTTGTTTCACATTGATTTTTAAATTCTTCATCTCATCTTTTTCTAGCGTCCTCAAAGCTTGTGACGCCCGCAAGGCCTTGATTGCTCTCTTCGTGCTTAGTTTGAGTGTTGCGGCGCAAGTGCTGCCCAAGCCGGCTACGAACGGGGCGCCTCCTACGACTGGCAAAGAGGACGCACAACTTTACCGAAATGCTGCTTTCGGATTCCGCTACAAGATTCCATACGGATGGGTGGATCGCACCGCCGAGATGAACTCGCAGGAAGTTCAGCGCGGTGCGGGAGCGGATACGGATGCCTCTTCGATGAAGGCGAGAGACTCGAGGGCAGCGGAGAAAGCTGAGGTGCTGCTGGGGGTTTTCGAGCGGCCTCCGGAAGCGTCGGGAGAAGGCGTCAATTCCGGGGCGGTGATTGCGTCCGAGAGCGCGACGTCGTACCCCGGGCTTAAGAAGGCGGAAGACTACGTTGGTCCGATAACAGAAGTGGCGACCTCACAGGGTTTTAAGAGCGCGGGCGACCCTTATATGGTGGAGGTTGAGGGCCGTCAATTGGTGCGGGTTGATTTCGTCAAATCGAGGACGAGTGCGGTCACGATGCGGCAGTGCACGCTCATCTGGCTGGCGAAGGGCCGAATCGTGTCGTTCACGTTTATCGCGAGCGGGGAGGACGAACTGGATGACATTATGGACGGGCTTCATTTTGATTTTGGGTCCCGAGGGGCGGCGACCCACTGATTCGAAGGCATAATTTTCAGGCTTTTTGGTGTCATCGAGAGAGGCGAAAACTACGTCCCAAAGTGGAACAAAGCAGGCAGTTTACAGTCTCGGTTCCAACCTCAAAAAGAGCGCTTTTTGTGGTAAAATAACCAGAGTGTAGTTGATCGCTAAATAGCAGAAAATTCAATAAGTTGTACCAATTGGCAGTGGCGGAATCTACCCTAGTAACCGAGGGCATCGATTCGGCTTTTACATGGAGCAAAATGGCTACGAAAGAATTGCAAGCCGAACTGGTTGGCGCGCGAAATGTTGATGCGAAAGGCGTCGACGGTAAAAACAAGAACGGCAAACCCATTAATGGGGATTACACCGCAGATTCGATCAAAGTGCTGGGCGGCATGGAGGCGGTGCGCAAGCGTCCGGCGATGTATATCGGATCGACGGGCGAGATGGGTTTGCATCATCTTGTGTACGAGGTCGTAGACAACTCTGTCGACGAGGCGCTGGCCGGTCACGCTGACAAGATTGAAGTCACGATTCATCTCGATAACTCGATTACGGTGGTCGACAACGGGCGTGGCATTCCGGTCGACAACATGGATATTGATGGGGAGAAAATTCCTGCGGCGCAGGTGGTGATGACGACGCTGCATGCGGGCGGCAAGTTTGACAGCAACTCCTACAAAGTTTCGGGCGGATTGCACGGCGTGGGTGTGAGTTGCGTTAACGCGCTCAGCGAGGAACTTGATCTTGAAATATGGCGCGACGGGTTTACCTGGGAGCAGACTTACTCGAAGGGCGAGCCGACCAGCAAACTGAAAAAAGCTGGGGCCAGCAAGAAGACAGGCACCAAGGTTCACTTTGTCCCAGACAAGACTATCTTCACCACCACCCTCGAGTACAACTTCGACACGCTCTCGCAGCGTCTGCGCGAACTCGCGTTCCTTAATAAGGGGCTGATTATCACGCTGACGGACGAGCGCGCCACCGATTCAAAGACGGGAGAGGCGAAGCATACTGAGTTCAAATACACCGGCGGGATTGCCGAGTTCATCAAGCATTTGAATCGCGGCAAGCAGACGCTCCATGACAAACCGATCTACATGGAAGCGGACAAAGATCAGGTACATATCGAGATCGGGCTGCAGTATAACGACGCGTACTCGGAATCCGTTTTCAGTTTTGCGAACAACATCAACACGGTCGATGGCGGGACACATCTGTCGGGCTTCCGCACCTCGCTGACGCGAACAATTAATTACGCGGGACAGCAGATGGGGCTGTTCAAGGATGTGAAAGAGAATCTTACTGGCGATGACGTGCGTGAAGGTCTCGTCGCCGTCATCAGCGTGAAGCTGCCGCAGCCGCAGTTCGAGGGGCAGACCAAGGGCAAGCTGAATTCTGACATCGCGGGTATTGTGCAGGCAGTGGTTAACGAACGGCTCGGAGCCTTCTTTGAGCAGAATACTGCGGTTGCCCGAAAGATCATCAACAAGGCGATTGACGCGGCGCGGGCTCGTGAGGCTGCGCGTAAGGCGCGCGATCTTACGCGACGAAAGGGCGCGCTTGATGGTGGAGGCTTGCCAGGCAAACTGGCGGACTGCTCGGAGCGGGATCCCAATCGATGCGAGTTGTTTCTGGTCGAGGGCGAATCCGCAGGCGGGACGGCGAAGCAGGGGCGGGACCGGCGCTTTCAGGCGATCCTTCCGCTGAAAGGAAAAATTCTAAACGTCGAGAAGGCGCGCTACGACAAGATGCTGGCGCATGAAGAAATTCGTGCCATGATTACGGCGCTGGGCACGGGCATCTCGAAAGAAGATTTCGATCCGACGAAAGTTCGCTACGGCAAGATCATTTTGATGACCGATGCGGACGTGGACGGCTCGCACATCCGGACGCTGCTGCTGACGTTTTTCTTCCGGCACATGCAGGAGCTGATCAAGCGCAACAACGTTTATATTGCTCAGCCGCCGCTATTCGGGATTAAGAAGGGCAAGACGCATCAGTACATTAAGAACGAACACGAATTCGTGAAGGTGATGGTGAAGCGCGCTTCGGAAGGCTTGGTCGTCCGCTATGGAGACGGTGCGGCGAAAATAGAAGGCGCGGCTCTGACCAAATTCATTACTGTGTTGAACGAGTATCTCGGATTTCTGGACAAGCTGAACAAGCGCATTCGGGTCGAGGAAATCACCAGCCTGTTGCCGAAATTCGACTTGGCGAAGCGGGTTGACTTTGAGGGAGACAAGAAGACTCCGCCTAAGAAGATCGAGAAGCTGGAAAAAGAGTTGAAGCGGCTGCAGAAAGATTTGAAGTTGAAGAGCGTGGAGTCGCGCTTTGACGAAGAGCATAATCTTTGGGCGGTCCACTTCGTGAATTCGCAGGGGGCGGAGCACATCATTAACTGGGAACTGGCTGCGACTCCGGAATGCCGGCAGGTGATTGCCAAGTTCAAGCAGATTGAGCAGTATCTGGAACCGCCGTTTGTGGTGGAGAGTTTGCCTCGGGCTGCGAAGACGGCGACTGGGGCGGGCAAAGACGAAGAGGACAACGAAGACGCGGGCGAGGGCGCGGACGCCGACGAAAATTTGAGCGCGGCTGAGGGCACAGAATCCGAGAGGGCGCAGAAGAAATCTGGCAAGGCTCCGGCGCGTCGCGGGAAAGAGCCCGAGATTGTCGAAAAGAATACTGCTCGCGAACTTTTTGACTATGTTTTGAATGAGGGGCGCAAGGAGTACATTGTCCAGCGGTATAAGGGCCTGGGAGAAATGACGGCGGAGCAGCTTTGGGAGACGACCATGGACCCCGAGCGACGGACGCTGCTGCAGGTTCGGCTGGAAGATATTGCGGAGTGCGAGACTATTTTCACTACTCTCATGGGCGAGGATGTTGAGGCGCGTCGGAAGTTTATTGAGGATAACGCGCTGGATGTAAAGAATTTGGACATCTAGCGTGGGTAGTTGCCTCGATTGGATTGGCCGAAATATTGCTTGGGAACGGACAGGTCAAAGGCCGCGGACTGGAGTGTCCGCTCCACACGAACTCGCTGCACACGGGCGGTAGATGCGGTCGAAGAGCAGCCATAGTGTTGCGATGATTGCGAAGACGAGGTAGCTTCCTTCGGGGCCGACGGAGCCTCCGGATAACCAGACGGGGCCGTGCAGGGTGGAGTTGAGCAGGTGGCCTGGGAGGAGGGCTCCGCTGTCGGGGACGGAGTAGAGAAAACTTTCACCCCAATCCCACGCCATGTGAAAGCCTACGGCCCACCAGAGGTCTCCGGTGCGACGCAGCGTGAGGCATAGAAAAAAGCCGATCAAACCAGCGGCAATGAGCCCTGTTTTTGCTTCGCCCGGATTGCTTTTGTGGATGTATCCGAATGCTACTGATAGAAGAACGGCTGCGGGCCAAAAATTAATTCCACGCGATAGAACCCATTGCGAGTAGCCGCGGAGAAGGAATTCTTCGAAGAGGGCGGTGAGCAGAAAAAGCGCGCCGTGATAGGCGGCAAATTTCATGATGCGGGTTCCGTGCAAAGCTAGCGAACCGAATTCGAATGCGCCGGCAACGTGCAGTACGAACATCAGGGCGCTGATTCCTGCTATGCCCCAGAGGGATCCGATCCAGAAATTTCGGCCGAAGATACGGTGGGGAGGGAGTCCGAAGTCGCCGAACGGACGGCCTTCGATGCGCGTCATGGCGAACGCGGGCAGGATGGCGGCGAGCATCATGCTTGCCTCCATGATTAAGCGCCACCAGGTTGAGTTGAAATTTGATTGGAGTGACGTCAGCAGCCAACCTTCTAATTGGAAAACAATCCAGACCATCGCCAGATACGCGAGCCAGCGCGGGAATGCGTAAAGGCCATCTGGTCCTACGAAAATTGAGCGCAGCGCGGAATGGTGAAGGGCTGGCGCGGCCGTGATTGATGACGACGGCGCTAACGATGATGACGACGTGAGCGAAGAAGGGGGCAGAGAGTTGGACGCGGAGGAGTCCGTTTCGCGCGAAATCGCGGCTGGATCTGATTCCGGGGAAGAAGATGATAATGGGTTGTTATCCATCTTTAGTTGTCCAATGCAAGTTATGCAATGCGAGTTTTCCGATGCGAGTTATCCAGTGCGTCTCCGACATGGTAAAACAGTTGGTCGTGCTTTGTTGCGCACATGTTGAGACGGGTTCTTGATTCCGCTGCTTTCCGCGGCCCGCAAATCGCGGCGGCCGGACTACTTCTTGTTTACCTGCTGCAATGCGTATGGCTAGCCGGAGTGCAAGTGAAACAGGCGTCGCTGCCGGATTCTGACCACGCGTTGCGGATGTACCAGGGTCTCGAGCAGTGGAAGGGCGACGCTATAGCGGGGACGCCAGAGTCGCTGCGAGCAGAAGCCGCTACGGGCGTGCCTTCCGCAGGCAGGTCTGGGCATCTACGCGTGCTGGACGGTTTTGACCAGGACCGTTCGCCTCTGTACTATCTGCTGGCCGCTGTACCGCTTCTCTTGCCCTTTAGTTCGAGATGCCCGGAATGGCTTCGGCCGTTTGCGGCGACTGCGCCGCAGATGTTCTTTGGCATGATGCTGGGAGCTTCGTTGTGGTATGTGGCGCGGCGCCTCTATGGCAACGCCGGAGGCTATATCGCTCTGGCTCTGTACTGCTTTTCGCCGGGAATGATCATGAATACCGTGGGCGCCGAGAGTTTGGGGGAGATGGGGGCCCTGTGGGGATCATTTGGAATCATTTTCACGGGGATCGCGGTGGCGCACACGCTGTATGCTCCGCGTGAGGTGCTGGTCTGGAATTGGCGGCGTATCCTGCTCCTCGGATTATCGATGGCCCTGGCAGCGGGGAATCAATTTTCTCTAGTAGTGCTGGTGTTGATAATTTTGCCGATCATGTTCTGGGTGGCACCGGTACGGCGGCGGGCGGTGCTTGCGATTTGGACCATGGCGATCGCAGTTGCCGCAGTGGTAATTTTTGCCGCCTACTCTTTTGAGCCGGCGCTATTGTGGCAAGGGATGCTGCACGCGCGTTGGATAGATTTCGAACCTGCCGCATTCAGCATGAGGATCGCATATGGCAGTGTGGTGCGATCGATCATGGCGGGAAGTCCGGCGCTTATCCCGGCGCTTCCCGTGGCCCTAGTTGCATACTTTGCGTGGAAACGCGCACGCTATTTCGGCAACACCATTCCGCTGCTCATCGCTATGTTATTTGTGATTTTGACGCTGAGCGCGGCCAGCTTTCCGGGGCAAGCATTCCGGTTGGGCGCACTGGTGTTCCTGTTTGTTTTTGTTGCCGGATTGTTCGCCGATTTGCTGGAGACTCAACACTCGGAACTGGTGGCGGCAAGTCTTTGGGGAGTTCTGGGAGCGTCGGCACTATGGAACGTGTGGCAGTTACTGCGCCTCTGAATTGTGACTTTTTAGCGACCTCAACGAGATTCGCAAGTTAAAATTAATTAACCTATAAGTAAGGAATTAATGATGAGTAGCCCTAACACGAGCGAAGTATCGAAAACAATTTATGTTTCGCGCACCGGCCTGCCGCTGAGTTTTAAATTCGAGTGGCCGTTCCGGCATGCCACGTCTGGCGCGGATTTTGACGTGCTGCATGCTGCGGTTACGTTGGAGAACTCGGGCGGACTGCGGGCATTGGTAGCGGTGAATCTGTCAGTCACGCTGCGGGAGGTATTGCCTTCGCTTGAACCAGAGAATACGGAAGCTCCAGTGATTAACGCTTTGCGGAAGGAAGTGGATAACAAGCAGACGGAGTTTGTGAAGTCCGGAAAACTGGTGCCGCTGCCGTTGTCCAGCAGGCATTACAACTTTAAACAGCAGCGATGGGTTTTCGGCAAAGCGAGCGACGAGGAAATCGAAAGAGCGATTCAGCGAAAAGTTTATTGGCAGACGCGGGTGGTTGGCGGAGATGTCTGGCTCGGCGACCCGACCGAAGCTCTGTACCTGGATACTACGGCAGATCACATTGCGGAAATGGCCGCGGGACTAGAGAAGCAGAAATTGTTCACTTTGGCGAGGCGTTTTGCTACCGCGCTGCCCGCGCTGATGGATCAGAAAGAGCGGTTTGAATCGGAGATGGCGGAGGCACTGCATCAACTCGAAGAAAAACACGCGTTTGAGCGCGGGTAGGAACAAATTGGAGCACTGGTCGTTTCTGTGCCGATCATTACTTCGGAGATCATTGCTGCGCCGATACTTCGCCGCCGTCGATGCGAACCAAGTTATATCGCAGCAAGTTGCGCGTAGCTTCGAGGACGGACGGTAGGTGAACGGCGCGTTCATGAAAGACTTTGAATAAGTCCGTCGCTGGAATGTGTCCTTTCTCTTCAACTTGATTGAGAACCGCTATCTCCACGTGATCGAGTTGATGCTCGATCGTTAATGCTTGTCCAAGCAAAGTGGCGGATGTTTTCGCGCGGAGATCGCGTCCGGCCGCGTGCGCGTCGAGAAGGGCTATGGGACCGGCAAGGCGCAGGGAACTGGGGTGAAGGATATCTGGCCAACCGCCGATGCGTGTCGATCGTTCGGCTAGAAAAGCCGCATCGATCTCGGCGCCCGCAGGCGGAGCCTGCCGCACACTAACTTTTCCGAGTGACCCAGACTCGCGAGTTTTGTCATAATACTCTGCGCCGCTGCGATATCTCCGTGATCCAATACAAAGCTGGCACGCTCGGTCATAGACTGAAGCATGTCGCAATCTATTAGCCAACTTACATTAGACGAAAGCGCGCATTAGCCAGAATGGTTTGTGGCCTTGAAATGGGCGGCCGCATCGGAGCAGAAAAGCCTTTGGTGCAGGGAAGCGGTCGGCCGACTCGGCGGGCGCGCATGGTTGAGAGGCTGACCATGTTTGTGCTGAACGCGGATACCTGAGGTGGTTGCATGCTCGCCGCATAATTAGAGTTGCGCAGCATCCGTATGTACATACACATAAGTATGCACTCTAACATGTTGACGGCAAGTTATTAGTTAGACAAGGAGCCGTAGGACGCGTTCCATGGGCTCTCAGCATCAATGACTTACGCAACTTTCCAACTAACGATCCTGCGCAGCAACTGTGTTTATGTTAGATAACACGGCAACCGCATTAAACCGACATAACCAGCATCTATCTTGTAATTTAGTCGACGAGAATGCGGATTAAAAGTGGAAGACTAATAATTATATTGACTTATTAATACATAGGATTCTATTGTTGTGGTGCAGCACTTTTATAATGAACTTATGATGGGACTAAGGAGTAACGGTCATGATAGAAGCATACTTGCACGAGAGCGATGAGCAGAGTTTTGGCGAGTTCCGCCGAAAAGTGCGTTCGTCCGAAGTGCTTTCGGCCGCGATGCAGCGCTTGTTACATACCCTTCATTTCAGCGGTCGCGTAAGCGTTATTGTGCAAAACGGAAAAGTGCTAAAGTCTGGCTACGAGGAGGGTTACTTCCGGCATTCGTCCGAGGTAGCTGCCAGATTGCAGTGATAAGTTGCTCATAACTAAATAGCAAGACAGGTCATCGTAAGAGAAACGAGCCCTGGGCCGAGAAATCGGTTCAGGGCTTTTTTAGTGAACACGGATGTCATTTCGTAGTTAGAGAGGCAATCATGAATGTTACAGGCAGCGAGCAAGACCAATGGATTCGACTTGATTTGAAGTATTGCGAGAGATGCGGTGGATTGTTTCTGCGTTCTGAAGGGACAAGTGGCGTGTATTGCGGGAGCTGCAGCGCCCACTTCGCCCAGAGGCCAGCGCCGGGTGAAACTTCACCTCTCAAACGGCGCCGCCGCAGAACGCGCAAGGCAAGCGCCGTTCAGCGGGAAGAGACGGAGAATTCACTTACCGCCTGCAATGGAACGGTTTCATCGGTGACGGAGGTATCGGCATGAATCACATACTTAATGAAGTCCAGATAGTGAGCTTGATGGGACAGTTTGAGGCGCAACCGACGATACAGGACGAGGATGCCGATCTGTGGTTCTATCGGAGGCGTACGGTAGCGTTATTGCGTCGTTATGCAAGGGCGTCGATAGAAGTCGGGCGACTGCCATCTTTACTTGGACGCGAGTTCTTCCGATCGCGGGTTACGTCCTATACGATGAGAAATTTCGAGGACGTCGTTATTTTTGTGACGGACATGGAGCGCGCTATTGCCAGACTCAACGACTACGATAAGAAGCTTCTGGCAATGAACATTCTGGAAGAATACACAATCCCGGAGGTTGGGAGGTTGCTCGGATGTACGCAGAGGACAGTGGAACGTGCGCTCCAAAATGCGATCGACCAACTCTCGCGGATTCTCTTAGCCGGTGGTTTGCTGGAAGAGCAGCAACTGGTCGCAAAATGTTGTCAAGAGGGCAAAGACAGCGAATCGAAGGTAAGTGATTCAAACAAATGGAAAAATAAAAGTACGGAACTTGGCGGTACACCCCCCACCAATTTGATATCCTGAACTTAGAGTCTTAAATGCAACAATTCTTGAGAGGGCGCGACGGAAGTCGCGCCCTTTGTGCTGGTGCGTAGGTCAGGTTGGGAGATGCGGCAACTGGCGACGCGGGGTTGCAGCAAGTAGAATTGATATCAGAATTACTTAGTTACGAAGTTCGAAATAGATTACGACTTTTGCCGACTGGAAGAGCGTTGCGAGGCATGGATATAACGTGGGTGACGGAGAGAATCGGGTTGGGTGGAGGAATTTGGAACTCCAAAAACATGGAAGAAGTGGCGCGGTCGGGAGTAACGCATGTGGTCAACATGCAACTTGAGTTCGATGATCGCCCGCTGGCCGAGCCTTTAGGAATTCATGTTATGTGGAATCCAACCGACGATGACTTTTTACCGAAGTCTGTAGATATGCTGAAGCGCGGCGTGGATTTTGCGCTAGAGGCTTTGGAAGATCCAGAAGCGAGAATATATGTACATTGTGCTGCGGGAGTACACCGAGCTCCGATGATGACATTAGCGATCTTATGTGCTCTTGATTGGCAAATAGAAGAAGCTATGGCATTAGTCGAGACAAGACGGCCAGTGGTGGACTTTGCGGATGTGTATGTCGAGAGTGTGCGCCAGTTTGTCGCGTCGCGAATCGAGAGTAAGTCGAAGCCTTGACTAACAATCGGAAATGATGTGGAGGAATTATGTCGAAGGGCCGCCGCTCAGCAGAGCGGCTTTTTTATTGGGCGAACATGAGTTCACTTCCTCTGGCGAGACGAAGAGTACGCGTTAGGCGGCCTTTTATCGGACGAAATCTGCGGTTGTCAATGATGACCGAGGTGCGGCTTTCTTTTTTCCTCCTGCTCTTAGCAATACAAATTCCGAACGTGTCGTGGGGACAAGGGCCGGCGCTTACGACGATCGCAGGCACGGTGTATCGAGCCGATGGAACGGCTGCGGCTGGCACTGTGCTGATTTCGTGGCCTTCTTTTCAGACATCGGAAGGGGATGCAGTTGCGGCCGGAAATCTTAGCGTGACCCTAGGAGCGCTGGGAGCATTCAGCGCGCAACTAGTTCCGAATGCCGGCGCGTCGCCAGCGGGTACATTTTATGTAGTGGTATATCAGCTAGATGATGGCACGGTTCGCACAGAATACTGGTGCGTCCCGGCGACTTCGCCAGCGACGATCGAAGCTGTGTTGACGACACCGGGCACTGGGTTCGGGAATTTTGCCGCGACGCAGAAGTATGTAGATGACAAAGTGGCAAATCTCGCGCTGGACGCTACCGTCGTTCATCTGGCGGGGAGTGAGACGGTGACGGGTGTTAAGCAATTTCTCGCCTCGCCAGCATTTCCAACACCGAGCGGAGCGACGGATGGCGCGAACAAGGAGTATGTCGACACAGCAGTTGCAAACGTGGGCGCGGGCGCTTTTGTAGCTAAGGCGGGCGACACGATGACAGGACCTTTAAATTTACCGGCTGATCCCTCCGCCCCGAATCAAGCCGCCGATCGCCATTACGTGGATAACGGACTGGCAGGAAAAGCCGAT
>JGI12635J15846_10001970_pt1 | contig 17972 bp, 14 predicted proteins | sample BlaSpr_A8_OM2_M2_FD_15846 | JGI IMG/M metagenome (IMG submission 15846) | reverse complement strand
AGCAATTATCAAGAAGTTTATTTTCCTTAGCTGCGCTTCGGTCTACGGTTCGAATCTCCCATCTCCCGCCTCGGAGGATCTAAAACTGGCCGCTCACACCCTTGCCGTCAACGTCCATAAGATGGAATCGGATCAAGCGGTGCAGCAGCGTGCTCCTTCCGCGCGCGGCTGCAGCGTCTATGTGCTGCGTCCGGCGGCGTTTGCAGGCCCCAAGGCCGACAATTATATGGTAGCCGCTTTACGAGGGACGCCTGCAGGCCGCGGAAAGCTTGCCGTCATGCTCACCAGAGATCGAAAGCGTCTTCCTTGCATTCTCCCGTGGGGTAAGAGATATCTCGAGAACAAGATCCAATTCGTTCACGTGGAGGACGTAGCGCGGCTAATTGCGTATATCCTTCGCAAAACAGAACCAGAGGCGCGGCGGCTTACCATCTTGAACGTGGCCGGGCGCGGCGATCCCCTGACGTTCGAGAGTTGCCTCAAAATTTCACAAGCCAAGCTGGTCCGGGTTCCAGGTGTCTGGGCGATGCGAACACTATCGCGGATATTCTGGAAGACGGGGATTTCAAGAATCCCTCCAGAAGCAACCCCTTACTTGTCGGGCCAAGGAATAGTGAATACCTCTCGTCTACGCGAATTTCTGGGGCCCTACGACCCAGAGGTGATTCGACATACAGTTTCGGATGCTTTGGCTGACTCCTTCCAAGGGACTTCTTCCGCCCAGGCCCACAGCCCCAGAGTAGCGTGACCTGCTCGCAACCTCTCGCTCTAAGCGCAATTTCCCTGCAAAACCCACTCTGAAAAAGCTTGAGTTACAACTCAAAAGAATCCTTCGGATGGTTACCCTAGTAATAGGCAATTGTTAGTTTTTGGGCAGACCATGCAACCAAAAAGACCTACCATTAATAAGTCAGTGCCAGCATGAAAACCGAAATGGCTAGCCACTTAGGCCGTTACCAGATTGACGCCGAAATAGGGCGTGGCGCCATGGGATTGGTGTATCTGGCACACGATCCGAAAATCGACCGCCCGGTAGCGATCAAGACCATCTCGCTTTTTACCCAAGAGATCGAGGAAGAACAGGAGTTTCGGGAACGATTCTTCATCGAGGCCAGAGCCGCTGGCCGTCTCTCTCATCCTGGTATCGTAACGATTTTTGATGTAGGCGAAGATCCCGCAACTCACGAGCCCTACATTGTCATGGAGTACGTGCCTGGTCAACCACTCAACAAGATCCTTTCCGGAGAAAACCGGAAACTTCCTCTCGGGCCTGCCCTGCAAATCGCTCAAGAAGTGGCTGAAGCCCTCAACTATGCCCATGCGCAGGGTGTAGTTCACCGCGATATTAAGCCTGCCAACATACTGATTACTCTCGATGGCCATCCTAAAATCGCCGACTTTGGAGTCGCAAAACTCAATCAGGGATTGATGACGATTCCGGGACAAATTCTGGGAAGCCCGGCTTACATGGCACCCGAACAATTGAGTGGCGAGGGCACAGATCCCCGCTCCGATTTGTTTTCACTTGGCGTAATTCTCTACAGCATGCTTACTGGCTTTAGACCTTTCCAGGGAAACAGCGCCGCGACGGTTAGCTTTAAAGTTGTGAACAAAGATCCTTTGCCTGTGACGTCGTTCGATTCGAACTTGCCTGCGGCTCTCGACCGGTTGGTTTCACGGGCGATCGCGAAAGATCCAGCCCACAGATTTCAGACGGGGATGGAGATGGCGAAAGAGATCCAGTCAGTGCGCGAGCGGCACGGTCTGCTCGGGCCAGTGGCGCCAGCGGTGCTGCTCACCGCATCTCCTGAGCGGACCGCAGGTACAAAGGTTGCCACGACGCGGGTTCCGACTCGACCGATCTCTTCCCCCACTCAACCGAATATTTCCGCGTCAGGTATGGTTGCTGGCAAACTCGAAACAGCAGCCGCAATTACTGCTAAATGGGTGTCCTTCGCTTCGACGTCTGTTCTGAAGATGCTACCCAGCGAGATCGCTTTGACCGCGACGGCTGTCCTAGTGCTGGCAATCGCGTTTATTGCGTTTGAAACCATCCATCTAAGAAAGGCTGGAGTGGTCGCAGTGAGTGCGCCCATAGCTCAGAATCCTGGTCCCGTAGCTGTCGTGGTTCCAGCCGCAAACCCGGCCTTCCAGGAGGACGCCCTAAAAGAGTTAATGGACGAGCCGCGGGTCGATATTCCGATTGCACCTGAAAAGCACACACTAAACGTTCCGAAAACCCACATCAAAGTAATCCGAAAACCACCCGGCAAACCGGAGGCAAAACTCCCTGCGCACAAGGATGCGGCGAAACTGCCGGCTGAGGTCAGTACGACGAACGATAATCCGCCCGCAGCGATATCAGGCTCCCTACAGAACATTAGAGTCACGTCTGTGGCCCCACCAGCCGCCGCCAAGATACCGGCTTCTCTACCGAGCGTAAAAGCCGTGTCCGCTACCCCTCCAGCCACCGCGACCCTTCAAATACAAATCGCATATCAATTTGCGGAAGTCGAAGCTTCGGTTTGGATTGATAACCAATTGACCTATGACCAGAAGCTGTTTGGTGAATCAAAAAAGCGCGCTCTTGTCTTCAAAAAGGTGGAAGGACACGAGATCAGCAATGTTAACGTGCCGGCGGGGGAGCACCGAATCCATATACGGGTCCAATCGGTTTCAAGCCAATACGATCAATCGCAGACCTTTGTTGGCAAGTTCAATGCCATCGGGCAGAATGTCCTCGCGCTCACGTGTGACAAACGTAGCAATGGACTGCAAATAACTCTGAGATAGTCCCGACTGGGGGGCCAAAGTCTCACTAGGATTAGGCCCGAGTATTCAGCAAGAATAATCCAGTTCACGAACGAGAATCGCGCGGACCGCAAAAGGGCGTCGTGCCGCCATTGCTCAGAAAACACCAGTAGGATATAGTCTGGCTTACAAAGGATTTGACTGCGTGTGGTCAGCTTTACCAGGCCCCGCTCTCGCCGTCTGAGTCTTTTAGATACACGCGCCCTAATAGCCGAGTTCCGATAGAAGCTCAAGGAGGGTCCAACCTATGGAAACGCCGAAAACGGCGGATATTGCGCATATTGGAAGATCCGTCGTCGTGAAGGGCGAACTCTCCGGGAGTGAGGATCTCTATGTCGACGGACAAGTGGAGGGAACCATCGAATTGAAGGGTAACAGCTTAACAATTGGGCCAAATGGCCAGTTGCGCGCGGACGTAAACGCCAAGAACGTGGTAGTCCATGGAAAGCTCGAAGGAAATGTGCGGGCGACTGAACGTGTGGAATTGAAAAAGTCTGCGGTTGCGGTTGGAGACATCTTTTCTCAACGAATTGCGATCGAAGATGGCGCATATTTCAAGGGAAAAGTGGACATCCAGAAGGACGCACCGAAAGCTGCATCTGAGACTTCAGCCAAGTCTGATTCTGGCAGCGTTTCGGAGGTGAAATCAGCAGAGGTTGTTTCCGCGGGGGTGGCCGCATCCGCAGGAACCAGTTCGGGAGCAGGGACGAGCAAAACTCCGGTAATTGAACAGAAGAAGTTTTAATCCATCCCCGTCGACATTCCGCGCTATATTTAGAATGGTGAGGTAGTGTAGAACTGAAGTCAGGTCATTTTCATGGCAACACATAGCTTCATGAGATTATTTCGCGGGACGTCAGTTGATGAAGGCCAGAGTGTCAGACCCTCTCAAAATAAGCACCGGCTCACTCGCAGGTCGAGCGGCATGGCGGAATTGGCTCGGATTCTGGCTTGTCCGGAAACGCTTTGCGTTTTAGACATCGGCTCGACCTCCGCCACCAACATCCGTTTTCTTACCGAGTTGGGACACAAACCTTACAGCGAAGATTTGCTTGGTGCTTCCACCGATCCATCGCTGATGGTTCGCGACGAACTTGGCCAGATGTCGCTGGACGGCAAGCGTTTCTTATCTGAAAATCTGACTTATCCCGCGGCGCATTTCGATGTTGTAATGTGCTGGAACCTGGCCGACTACATGGATGAAACGCTGGTGAAGCCGGTGGTTGCGCGGCTATGGTCGGCGCTGAAACCCGGAGGCGCGCTGCTTGCGTTCTTTCACACGCAAGAAGCCGGAATTGATGCTCCTTGTTACCGCTACCACATTGTCAGCCCAGACACACTTGAGATGCAGCACATCGAAGCCCGCCAGGATCAACGAAAAGGGCCGGTCGGTTCGACGCAAAATGCCAACCCTGGAGCATTTCGCCTACAACGAGTTTTCAATAATCGGCATATAGAGAACCTGTTTAGGGATTTCGGCTCAATCAAGTTTTTTTTAACTCGTGACAACATCCGCGAAGTGCTTGTCGTCCGCTAGGACCGTTCAAAGCCATAGTTCACTGCTTTGTCTCTTGAATACCGTCATCTTGAGCGAAGGAAACGGCACGTGAGTCCGCAGCCGTCTGCGTTCACCTTGTTTGTGCGACCAAATATCTTGACAGGCGAGGGCTGTTGCGGAAGACGTAAATCACAGGCAGCCTAACCGCTCGCGGTAGTTCAAGCATCCGGCGAATCATCGAAGATGCTTTGACTACAGGAGCCAGACGTCGGTGATAGGCCTTCTGATATGAGCGCGAAGCATCTTGCAAAGAAAGCTCTTTGCGGAAAAATGGCATAAGGGTCTGCGCCGCAAGGGCACCACTCCGCAGGGCCATCGAAATTCCGTCACCGACGAAAGGATCGACAAATACAGCAGCGTCACCCGCCATAAAAATTCCATCGCTTACCGGGGCCGGAGCTCGAAACAGGAGTGGAGATGTGCTCACCGGGTCGCTGAGCGCTTTCCACCTGCGGCTTCGCTGTTCAAGTTCAGGGTGCTGGCGGAAGACGTCCTTCAACGTACTTGCCATGTCTGCACGCACCATCGCGCAGGCGTTTATGCGACTTTCGCTTTCGCCGGGTTCACCAATGTTGACCGGTTGCACGCCGCAGTATCCCCCGTCAAAAAAATAGAGATCTACTGAGGGGTGTGAGGAAGGCTCTGAAAAGTGTCCCTTAAGGCCAAGCCATTTTTCAGACAATCCCGGATCCTGCGCTCGGTTCGCGGTCAGGTTAGACCAGCGGCCGGACGCGTTGATGACGGCTCGGGCCTCGAAATCCCCGTTGGACGTCACGACACGAAAAGGCCCGGTACCAGAGACCTTCTGAACTGTGATCCGTTGGCGAGAATCTATACCGTGAATCCGTGCCGATTCCCAGAGCGCTGCATCAAGATCCAATCGCGCAATGCTGGCCGCGGGTGGAGACACAGAAGTCTCGATCGTTCTCCCGTCCAGAAAAACTCTGGTGGTGGAGATTCGAATAGCATTTTCGAGCGATGCTTTGTCGCTCGGGCCGAGCAGACTGCCGAGAAGATCGAGAGCCTCGGCGGATACAAATTCCCCGCAGACTTTGTGCCGCGGAAATAGTCCGCGCTCAAGCAACAAGACTTTCGCACCCTGGCGCGCTGCCGTAATAGCCGCGGAAGTACCCGCCGGACCGCCGCCGATGACTATTAGGTCGTACATGATAGTGAGATGCGACTCATTGCTTCCAAACGATCACACCCATGCGAAATAAATAATGCCGCTGAATTTCGACTCTCGCCGCAGTCGTGGGTTGTAACAGATCAGCTACTTCGTCAGGGGTGTATGCCCTGCGGACCGAAGCCGGGGCGTCGTGACGCGTGATCCGGCTGTGGAATAAGGGCAACGCGGCATAGACTAATCCCAGATGGACCGGATGCCGGACCAGATCATTGATCAGCACAGCGACACGGCAAACCCTCAAGCCCTCAGTCACAAACTCAACCAACTCCTGGGGCGACAGATGATGAGCGAAAAGGCTGGAATCGACGAGGTCGAAGCTGCCATCTTGAAAAGGGAGTTCCATTGCATCGGCAACCACGGCCAGATTTCGTACGAGGTTCTCGCGAGGAACTGAATTCTTCGAAATCCGTGAAGGCAGGTGAGCGGGCGCACGATCCAGCAAAGTGATCCGCAACTGAATGCCGGAATTCTCCAACCGCTGGCGTACGGTTTCGGGCACGTATCCCGAGCCAGCAGCTACTTCCAATAAAGTGAACGAGGTGATCGCCAGTTTCGTGGATACGTGCTCGATCATGTGTTTCAGGGTTGCAGTCCCGCCGAAATTCTTATTGATGCCACGAAGATCCAACAGCGATTGCGCGATTTCCTGGGACGATCCGGAATCGGCGTCGAGCAACTCGGGGATGACAACTCTTTTCATTTGGAAAACGATAACCACAAAGGACACAGAGTTTCACAGAGAAAACCAATCGATCCAACCTCTGAGTCCTGTGTCCTGTGTGGTAAGAGTTTCTAAACTTCCGCCAATTCTTCTTCGAGCAATTGTTTGTTGTAAAGGTCGCTGTAATAGCCGTTCAACATCAACAACTCCTCGTGCGTGCCCGCCTCGACGATGCGGCCTCCGTGCAAAACTGCTATACGGTCGGCGTTGCGGACGGTCGATACGCGATGCGAAATGAAAATTGTAGTCTTATCCCGCATAATTTCGCGGAGGCGATTCAGAATTCTATCTTCGGTTTGCGTGTCCACACTGGAAAGAGCGTCGTCAAGAATCAAAATGCGCGGATCCCGGATTACGGCGCGAGCGATCGCCGTACGCTGCTTCTGCCCGCCGGAAAGCGTGATACCGCGTTCTCCTACTAGAGTGCGATATTGCTCGGGAAAGCCCTCTATGTCTTCGGCGATGCTAGCCGCGCTCGCCGCCCAGCGGATCTGATCGTCGGTGGCGTTTTCTACTCCGAAAGCGATATTTTCCCGCACCGTCTCGCTGAACAGAAAAGTCTCCTGGGGTACAAAGCCGATATTGCGTCGCAACAATTCCAGGGGATAGTCACGAACGGACCTGCCATCGATCAGCACCGTGCCCGGGGCAGCGTCGTATATGCGCGCGATCAAACTAACCAGCGTCGTTTTTCCTGAACCGGTTGGGCCTACGATCGCCAAACTGCTGCCAGCTGGGATGCGCAGATTAATATCATGCAAAACCGGCGTGCCGTTGTACGCAAAATTAAGATCGCGAAACTCGATATCGCCTTCGATTTCAGAGCCGGACACAACGGTCGCAGATTCGTCTCCAATCTCGGACCTTTCCACGAGCAAGTCGTTGATGCGCGCCATGGATGCGGTGCCTCGCTGGAAAATGTTGATCACCCATCCCAGCGCGATGATTGGCCAGGTGAGTTGCACCATGTAAGTGTTGAACGCGACAAATTCTCCGACGGTGATTCGTCCGTAAAGTACTTCGCGGCCGCCAAGCCACAACACAAGCACGATCGCGAATCCGAGCATAACCTCGAGCGTCGGCCAGAGCATGCCCATCAAACGCACCAGTTTCAGACTGCGGGCGATGTATTCCTTGTTGGCGGTTTCAAACCCGGCGATCTCATACTCCTCCTGCACGTAGGCTCGAATCAGACGGGCTCCGGAAAAATTTTCCTGAGCTCGCGCGGAAATGTCGGAGAACATGGCCTGAATTCTTTCGAATCGCTCATGAATACGCTTGCCGAAGTACTGTATGGCGATGCTGACCACGGGCAGTGGCAAGAACGCGTACATGGTTAACTTAGGGCTAATCGAGAGCATGAAAACCAGGGCTCCGGCGGTAAACACGATTGTGTTTGCGGAGTACATAATGGCCGGGCCCAGCAACATTCGGACCGCGTTTAGGTCGTTCGTCGCGCGAGCCATTATGTCGCCGGTGCGGGTTCGCTGGTAGAAGGAATAAGACAGGCCCTCGAGATGGCGGAAAAAATCGTTGCGAAGATCGAACTCGATCTCTCGCGATACTCCGATGACGATCCAGCGCGTAAGAAACTGAAAAACTCCTTTAAATCCGGCCACCGCGAGTAGCAAGAGTGCGTAGATCAACAGCTTATGGCGAGTAACGCCGCCATGTAAGTCGTCGATTGCCCTGCGAATGACCTGAGGAAATAAGATCCAGATTCCATTGTTCAGCAAGATGCAAACAGCCCCTAACAGGTAACTGAGGCGATATTTTCTTAAGTAGGGAAAAAGCGGGCGAAGACTGTTGGGCAGCAGCATGCGTTCTTAGTAGATGTCATTCTACCAGCGCTAGATGCAGCCAGTCCGGTGGAAGCATGGGTGAGGACCGCCAGACGCAGTACTAGGAAAGTGGAGGATCACTCCGGGGTGTACGGCTTCCGTGTCAACCTTTGGTCAATGTTGGGACCAACAGGTTCTTTGGTGCTTCCTGCGCCCTTGGCAAATCCCGAAGTAAATCGTGGCGGAAAACCATAGCCGATGTGAGGGAGAGCAAAAGGACCCAGCCTCCCAAAAAGCACCACGTGAGGCCAATCAGGATTGAATAAACAATATCGGCATCCATGGAATCATCCTTCCCCACTGGTTATTTATCGCAAGCGAATTGAAGGTGGCCTTTTCCCGTCAGGCGTTCGTAATTTCTAAGAACACCCTGTACGGCGGTAAGTTTGCCCAGAGCAGTTATTTTGTCGTTCATCAGAATTTGGTCAATCTGAGTCAGCCAGTATTCAACTGCCCTTTCGACCCCGGCGGACATTTCGTCCGCAACGATCTGAATGAAATCAGTGGCAAGTGCTGTGGTTGCCAAAGGTGCTTCCCCTTTCTCAAGATATGGGAGGGAAACTCCCCTCCCTTCTCTTGCTTTGCTTGACTACTGATTCGGAGTCTGCTGCTGTTGCTGCTGCATGTGTTGCGCCATCCATTGCTGGTGCTTTGTTTGCATTTGCGCAAACTTGGTTTTCTGGTCGGCGGTCAGAAGCTGATAAGCCTGCGACATGAGACGCGCGTGCTCCACCTCGAGTTGGGTATGAACCTGGGCTTCTTGGGCTGCAATAGCCTGGGCCTTGGATTCGTCGAAGTTGCCGCTGCTAATCAACTGCATCATCTGCTCATGGGCTTGCCCTTCCTGAACCATCAGTGGATGAAGCGTTGGTTTTTCGGTGGCAATGAGTTGCTTGATTTGCGCCTGTTGCGCGTCCGTAAGATCGAGAGCCTTAGTGAAGAAGGCTAACTCATGCCCGCCGAAATCCCCGTGGTGTCGTGGCCCGGGACCCATTCCAGCCTCTTGGGATAACGCGAAGCCTGCCATCAACAAAATCGCCAGCCCCGCTACAAATATTGTATTTCGTTTCACGTTTACTCCTCCTTGACCATCTCTGTGGGCCAAATCTGCTTCCGTGATTTGCTCCACTCCATACAAACACGAGTCGCGGAGAATTGTAGTAAAAAGACAGTCAACCGGAGTAAAGTTTTGTAAAGCGCGAACGACAGTGGTTTGACAATTCTTTACGCGAATAGTCAGTTCTATTATGTGAGACTTAAAGCGTGGATCAGATTCTGCTCATTGACGACGATGTGGAACTGTGCAGCCTGGTAACTGAGTATTTGGAGGCAGAAGGTTTCAAAGTCGAGGCAGTCTTCGATGGAAAGCGAGGCTTGGAACGCGCCCTCAACGGTCCTCAGTTGCTGGTAGTGCTGGACGTAATGCTGCCGGGGCTTAACGGTTTGGATGTGCTACGCCGCATTCGAATTGCTTCGAAGATCCCGGTTTTATTGCTCACAGCGCGCGGGGAGGATGTTGACCGCATTGTGGGACTGGAGATTGGAGCAGATGACTATCTTCCAAAACCGTTCAATCCTCGCGAGCTCGTGGCACGCATTCGCGCCATCCTTCGACGAACCAGAACGGCCCCGCAGAGTGATCCCATTCCAGAAGTAGTCCGTGTGGGAGACATTGAACTCGATCCCGCCACTCGTACCGTACGGCAAAGAGGAACGCGCATTGAGTTCACTTCGGTTGAATTCAATCTCTTGGAAGTTTTGCTGCGAGAAGCGGGACGGGTCGTAGCGCGCGAGGAATTGGTGGACACAGTTTTGAGTCGAAAATTTTCTCCATTCGACCGCAGCATTGACATGCATATAAGCAAAGTGCGAAAGAAGCTCGGAGACTCCGATACTGGCGCCGAATTGATTAAGACCGTTCGCGGAGTTGGCTACATCTTCGCCTTGGCTCGCGATCAGGCGCCGAGCAATGCCAAATGAAGAGTTTATTTCTCAAAATTTTCCTTTCGTATTGGCTGGCCTTCGCGCTGTTTCTGATAACGACAATCCTTATGACTTTAGCCTTGCGGCCACCGCGGGAAACCTCGAGCACGGAGGCACTGCAGGATAAGTTTTTAAGCGACGCCGTGCAAGCATACCAGGCAGGTGGCCCGGAAGGGCTGCACAGTTATACGAGGGGCCTGCGGGAGACACAACACGTCCGCGTCTTTCTCTTCGACCAGCAGGGCCGGGACCTCACAGGACGAATTCCTCCCGACTGGATACAGAGAGTACAGCGAGGACAGACTCATACTGCCGATAGCATTTGGGGACGTTTGGGGCCAATGCAGTTTCTGAGGCCCTCTATGACCGCCGCAGACGGACGGATTTATTCGATGGTCATCGAACTGCCTCCTGAGCGCACACTTTTCGGTCCCCATGGGGTCCCCGGACTCGGAATTTTGATCGCGGTTATCTGCTCGGGTCTGGTTTGCTATGCGCTGACCCGATATCTGACATCGCCCATTGTGCGACTCAGAACAGCTACTCAGAAATTAGCCGACGGCGACCTGACGGCGCGTGCCGGATTCGGGCGGTCGCGAGGGCACGATGAGATGGCTGAATTGACGCGTGACTTCGACACCATGGCCGAACGCCTCGAAAATCTGGTGAATGCGCAAGGCCGTTTGCTGAAAGACATCTCCCACGAGTTACGGTCTCCACTGGCGCGGTTGAATGTAGCACTCGAATTGGCTCGTCAACGCGCCGGCCCCGAAGCTGGGAGCGCCCTTGAACGTATTGACCTCGAGGCTTCCCGGTTGAACGAACTGATTGGCCGCCTTCTTACCATCGTCAGACTGGAGAGTGGAGGTGAAGCGATGAGGAAAGTGCCGGTTCACCTCGAAGAACTAGTTCGAGAAATTACCAAGGACGCAGCTTTCGAGGCGCAAAGCCGCCACTGTCGTGTCGAGTGTTCGATCATTGACGAATGCGTAATCATCGGCGATCGCGGGCTGCTAAATAGTGCGATCGAGAATGTTGTGCGCAATGCGGTGCGATACACGCAGGAAAATACCGCGGTCGAGGTTCGTATGGAGTGCGGACCGAGACGAAATGAGTCGGAAGCGATTGTGCGAGTCACGGATTCTGGCCCCGGAGTTCCCGAAGAAGCGCTGGATAAGTTATTCCGGCCGTTTTACCGTATCGATGACGCTCGTGGCCGCGGAACCGGCGGAGTAGGGTTGGGCCTAGCAATTGCCGAACGTGCGGTAAAGCTACATGGCGGCGAAGTCAGGGCAGCAAACCGTCCGCAAGGAGGACTGGTGGTCGAGATCAGGCTGCCGATGGTGCAACGTGCAATTCACGAAGTCATCGCGGAACAATCCGTCGGCCGGGTCTAAATAGCCCTCGTCTGAGCACTACCATCCCGCCATGAGGTTTGCTCTTCAGGTTCATTCCTGATAAACAATTGAGGTACTCCTAAATAATTTTGCGTTTCAGCGCGGCGCTCCTAGTGCTGGCAGGGGCGTGGATTCAGCGGGGATGAAGACGGATGAAGTTTCGATGGTTGGCAATTCTTTTGGTTCTGCCCTGGGTGGTCATTTCAACCAGCTGTTCGAACAACAATAACTCCTCAGCTACTAGCGGAATCGGCTACCTTTGGCTGGCGGCCCAGGGAAACACTACGGTTCAGGCGTACACGATCAATCTGAGCAGCGGTTCGCTCAGTTTGAACGGCAACGCAGTAGTTACGGGCAATGCCCCTTCTTCGATGCTCATCACGCCCAAGGCTGATGCGGTGTTTATTGCGAACAGCGGTACCTCGGCACCATCTTCCCCCGGCGGAATATCGGCATATACCGTGAACAGCAACGGAACACTTACGGTGGCGGGAACCATAGTTCCAACTGGCCCGACTCCAATCGGAATGGCAACAGACTCGGCGGGAAAATTTCTGTTTGTGGCCAACCAGGGAAGTTTTGATCTCACCCAACCGGGCGCGCAGCCAGGCTCGGTCTCTGTATTTTCGATCAGTGGCACGTCACTCACTCCCGTGGCGGGATCGCCTTTTTCCACGGAAACCGCAGGTGCCACGATCGGTACTGGCCCGGTTTCGGTAGCGGTGAGCACATCCGGAAATTACTTATACGTCGCCAATCAGTTTGCGAATACCGTATCTTCGTTTCAGATATCCAGCACCGGGGCGCTAACTCCTTTGAGCACATATTCAGTTGGAAACTCGCCATCCGCCGTTTACCTCTCGGTGGCGCAAGGTACTGTGCCAGCGGGCTTGTTTCTTTACGTCGCCAACACCGGTTCAAACAACGTGAGCGCCTTTTCGGTCTGTGATGCTCAAAATGCATTTGGCTGCTCGACGCCGAACGGTGTGCTCGCCCAAGTTACTGGATCCCCTTTCCCGGCGCAACCTGGGCCGGTCGCGATTGCGATGGACCCAACGGCACCCTTCCTCTACGTGGCCGACCGGCAGGCGAATCAGATTTCTCAGTACTCGTGGAGCTCTGGTACTGGCGCTCTTACCCCGTTGAGCGTTCCGACGATCTCGGCAGCGGGCCAACCGGTTTCCTTGGCGATCCGTACTGGACTTGGCGTAACAAGCACCACCGTCGGAATCGATTACCTCTATGTGGCGAATTTCAATGGCAGTTCAATTTCAATCTATAGCTTGAATACGACTAACGGAGGGTTAAATGTGCTGGGCAGCCCAGTAACTACTTTTTCCCAACCTTCGGCAATTACTGTCAGATAATCACGTGTGCTTCCTCCTATATGGTTTGGATTTAGAACACCGCCAGAATTCTGCATGTCTTACTGCTCAGTAGTTAAGAATCCCAAAAAGCCGCCTGATTTGAAAAGCTTGCCTTGGTCGAAGCGCTGTTTAGTTTCTTTTATGGTGGTAACTCTCATGAGCGTTGTTGCGTCAGCCCAAACTTTGCCGGTCCCCGCAGCTATCACTGACCCCAAGCAGATCAGCAGCAAACCGAACGCGCTGGTTGAGCAGAATCAGCAGAGTCTCTCGATTGAAAAGCTCTACATGACGCGAGCGATTGGCGCTAGCACATGGTCTCCTGATGGCAAGACCATCGCTTTCATTTCGAACATCAGCGGGCGGAATAATATTTGGCTTGTCTCCGCCGAGGGAGGCTGGCCTACACAACTAACCGTAAGCGATCAGCGGCAGACGCAGCCGGCATGGTCTCCCGACGGAAAATGGATCGCTTACATGTCGGACTACGACGGCGATGAGCAATGGGATATCTTCCTGGTATCGCCGAAAACTGGGATGGTAGTGAACCTCACCCATACGCGGGAGATCGCTGACGAGCATCCGACGTGGTCTCCCGATGGCCGTTATCTCGCGTACATGGTGAAACCGAGGACATCGTCAGTATTCGAGATCGATATCTACGACACATTGATGCGCGATACCAAGCACCTCACAAGCGACACGCCAAAAGACAAGATGAATGTGAATCCAATCTGGTCGCGGGACGGAGCTTTCATCGTCTACACCCAGGAACAAGCTAAGGGAACGGACTCGAATATCTTTATGGCCGATGTGGCCAGCGGAAAATCGATTTCGCTCACTCCGCATGAAGGGGAGAAACTCTACAGGGCGAACGATGTCTCTCCTAAGGCCGTAGCTGATGGCCAAGAGGTCCTGATTGCATCCAACGCAGAAAACGGCTACGAAAATGTTGGCATTCTGGAAGTCAGCCTGAAGGGCTCTGCGGACGGAATCATAACTCCAGCGCGAATTAAATGGCTCACCCACGACAAATGGGAAATTGATGGTGGCAACTTTTCCCCCGATGGAGAACGTGTTACCTGGACCGCAAACGTCGATGGGTACGTCAACATCTATCTGCACGACTTACGTGCGGGAAAAACGAGTTCCCTCCCCCTGCCCAAGGGCGTGAACACTTTGGGCGGTTCGCAATCTGCTTTCACCCCTGATGGCTTGCGGATGCTTTACTATCACGACGGTCCCACGTCACCGCGCGATGTTTGGGTCTATTCTCTTGCAACTTCCAGATTCCATCAGGTCACGCATGCGCTCATATCTGGAGTGCGTTCCGAAGATATGGTCGAGCCGGTTCTGGTGCATTATCCGAGCCGCGACGGCAAATGGACGATCTCCGCCTTCGTATACATGACCTACAACATGGCGCGGAATAATCAGAATGCCGCAATCGTATACGTTCATGGCGGACCCAAGTCGCAGACGACGGCTTCGTTCAGTCGATTCATTCAGCACATCGTCAATCAGGGCTATATCGTAATCGCCCCGAACTATCGCGGGTCTACAGGCTACGGCAAGGACTTTGAAGATGCGAATCTGTTCGATATGGGCGGTGGCGATTTGCAGGATGTCTTGGCTGCGGCCGATTGGATTAAACAAACCGGCTACGTAGATTCGAAGAAAATAGCTCTGATGGGTGGGAGTTACGGCGGTTATTTAACCATGATGGGAGTGACAAAAGCGCCCGACGTTTGGGCTGCGGGCGTCCCCATTGTTCCGTTTGTAAATTACTTTACCGAGATTGAAAATGAAGATCCGGTGCTGCGCGAAATGGATCTCGCTACCATGGGCGATCCGGTTAAGAACAAAGCTCTGTTTGAAGACCGTTCTCCAATCTTTTTTGTGGACAAGATCAAGGCGCCCTTGCTGCTGCTGGCTGGAGGAAACGATCCGCGATGTCCAAAAAGCGAGACGCAACAAGTTGTGGACGCCGTAGCAAAACAGGGCGGTAAGGCGGAATACAAAATCTATGAGAATGAAGGACACGGTTTCGCCCGCATCGAAAACCAAATCGATGCCTACAAACGCGTGTCAGATTTCTTGAAGGCTCACGTCCCGCCGGCGAACTGCGGCTGCTCACTGAATGAGTGAACGTTTCGCGAAGATTGACAACGTCGGGTCCGCGGAATTGGCCCGTGCATGGATTCAACAGCGGCTGGAAATTTGGAGCGGGAGACCGGGATCGAACCGGCGACATCCAGCTTGGGAAGCTGGCGTTCTACCGCTGAACTACTCCCGCTGAAATCGGCCTTGATGTTACTTCATATTACCTCATGACCGCGTAGAATCTAACCCACGAATTGCAAACCTCGGAACGGATCAACCAACTCATGAATCTCGCCATACGACGCTCCAAAATTCATGCGGACGGATGCTACACAACTAAGCCGATCAAAAAAGGTTCAATCGTCACTGAATATACGGGACCTCGCATTACGATCACAAAAGCAGATGAGCTCTACGAAAACTCTCCGCGCACTTATTTGTTCGGATTGACGAATGGCACTCATGTCATAGATGGAGATGGAGTGGCCGCATTCATAAATCACTCCTGCGATCCCAACTGCGAAGCCGATGAGGTTAAGGAACGCGTCATCATTACGGCGATCGAGAACATCGCAGCCGGCGAAGAAATCACCTACGATTACAACCTCTATGACGGCGAACTCGACGATCTTTCGCCCTGTTACTGCAGCTCCAGGAATTGCCGTGGAAGTATGTACTCCAAGAAAGAGCTGGCCAAAAGAGCGAGGCTGAGCAAAAGCGGAAACAAGAAAATAAGGAATTCACGTGAGAGGTAGTCAGGCTGGGACCAACGTTCAAGCTCTTTCTAACAGTAACCGGTTTTTTAGCGTCGCGCGCAGCCAGGCGCCATGACCAAAAAACGAGCGCGAACAACTCGCCGAAGGGTCTGACGATTTCCGGTTTGCGGGCATAAACGACTTTCTTTCAAGAATCCACTTCAAGCGCTTCCAACCGGAGACTTGCGGCGCGAGCGGTTTCCCGCAGGAGCGGGTCTGCGTGGGTCAAACAGCACTCCAGATCGCGCGCCATGGATTTTATCCGGAAGGATCCAATTGCATATGCGCCGCAGGATTTCAGCCAAGGGTCTTCACTTGACACGAGATCTTTGACCGCCTGCTCGCGGGTCTCTAGCTTCGTGCGCACTAACTGATTCGCCAGCCGAGCCCGCTCTTTCGGCGTCACTCGCCCATCCAGCAGCGGCACAAGCGTGACCCGCAATGCGGACTTCAAAACGTTTTCCATGAACTCCAGAGCGTTGTCATACATGGATCTGTCCTTGGATTGTAGCCCAAGGTAAACGGCGTAAAAATCGACCTGGGGATGTAACAGGCCCAAGAGTCGAAAGATCCGCTCCAATTCCTGCTTGAGCGAGTCCGTCAGCGCAGCCCCTACCGTATCTTCAGGTGTTCCCGGAAGGGAGATGGCCTCCATAATCTGATAAGTACGATAGTGTCCGAGGATTTCAGCTGCCAACACCGTCTCGAGCATTTGGACGTCGAGCGGGATCTCCATGTGGTCGCGGTGGAGCTTGTTTAACGCGCTAATGACGCGGAACCGCAAGGCTGTGTCGCCTTCCATCACATTCTCCAACAACACCTGCGCAGCGGCGGGTGTGCCGATGCCCGTCAGGACTGCGGGAATTTCTCTGCGTTCTTCCGGTGGCACGCTCGAATCTCCCAAACGAGCACTCAGAAGGTCAACAATTGAGTCGCCGAATGCCACAAGCGCTTGCGTTGTAACCTCACGAAGGTCCGCGTCATGAAACTGCCTCAACAGTTGCGAAATGAGCGCCCCCTTTCTAAGGTGACCTGCGGAGCAAATTGCTTCGCGCACAACGTCCTTTGAGGGATCTTCCAGCAAACGCGCAAGCAGAGGATCGAAAGCGTCCGGGAGTTGCCCCAAAAGCCGCGCGGCTTCCCGTCTCGCTCTTTGCCCGGCTTCTCCTTCTTCATTAGCCATGGCCTCCAATATTTTCCCGGCCGTCACTAAGTCTTGAGCTTCACCTGGCTGGGCCAAGTAAGTGGCTACCGCAGAACGTAACGAAAAATCCTCAAATTCGCTTAATTCCTGAAGCTGCTGCAGTGGGTCGACATGCGCGTGATGCACCAAATACAGCATCGCCTCGGTCCGAACTGCGATCTCAGGGTCCTTGAGCATCTTTTCTACTGTTGGCAAGACGGTGGTGTCCGCCGCTGCCGAGAGAATGACAAGCGCCTGCTGCCGCACCTCGGCGGCGGGGTGCTGGAGGAGAGTTCGCACCGCCGGATGCGGAGTCTTGGCACGTTCGACCCCATAGAAGCTGAGAGCGTATAGAATTTCCTTGGGGTCGGAAACCTGGAGTTTGCTTGCCAACAGTTCCGACGTGGAGCGGTCCAGTGTAAGAGTGGAGGCCTGCTCGGTACTTAGGCGGTGCTGACTGAGTAACTCCTGGAATACTGCAAGATACTGTCTACTCCCGACAAAGACCGCTCCCAGCCAGCCCGCGATCAGAGGCAGGACAATAAAGCTCAGGTGCCGCGGTGCAACGTGAAGGTAGGTCGCGAAAATAAGCACGACCACGCCTGCCAGGCCGTCTCCAAGCCGCCACAACACTGTGTCGATAAACCACTTCGCTTGCAGTTTCACACGATGTGCCAGCGGCAAATAAAGCAGCTCCACGGTGGACTTATCGAGCGAGTAACGCAGTATCTGATCACCGCCTTTTAGAAAAATTAACGCGGCCAATGTTCCCCAGATCAACAAGCTGGTCGACCCCAAGAATACTGTGAGGGGAAGGACGAATAACATCGTCCCGATTCCAAAGCGGCGAAGCAAGCGCGTCGTAAGCAGAAGCTGAAACACCAATCCGACGATTCCGGCGTAAAAATAAAAATCACCGAAGAAAATTGCCAGACTGTCCTTGTGCGGGAAGAACTCTTTGGCAATTGCCTTGAACTGCCATCCGGTAAGCGTGGTCACGAAAGAGGAGAGGCAGATAATCGACGCGACGGCCAGCAAATACCTCGAAGAAAGTATTAGTCGCAGGC
>JGI12635J15846_10001969_pt1 | contig 17973 bp, 14 predicted proteins | sample BlaSpr_A8_OM2_M2_FD_15846 | JGI IMG/M metagenome (IMG submission 15846) | reverse complement strand
GAACGCGGAGAGCGCTCTGCCTCGGTAGCCGAACCCAAAGATTGTGACTCTGCCCCCATCAATCGGATTGATGGGGTCTTTCTCTCCGTCAACGACTAGCAGAGGCACGGATCCCTGCTCCGGGCATGAGGAATCTTCTGGAACCGGCAAGCTGGCGCCAGCTATGGCGATTCCGGCGACTTGCTCAGGGGTTTGCAACGCCAACCGAAGCGCCATTTGACCGCCATTTGAATAGCCGAGGACGTAGACATGTTTTTCATCAATTTGGCGCTGCGCGACTTCGCGGGCGATCAGACCCTTGACGAATCCCATATCGTCGATATTTTCGATATGGGCTGCGAAGGTGGCTTTTGAATGGCAGTCATTCCAGTTGTGCTTATAGCCATCCGGGTAGACCACCACAAAGCCATGCTGATCCGCCAGCTGGTCGAATTCGTAGCCGGTCCACTCACGCATCGACTTCGCATCCATCAGCGAGCCATGAAGCACAATGACCAGCGGAGAATGCGGAGAGATGTCGTGAGGTACATATTCCAAGAACTCCCGCGTCCTGCTGCCGATGGGGATCGAATCTCGTTGAATCGCGGCAGATAGGGTTGGGCTGGCTGGCGACGGAGCGTACACTTCAATGAAGTAGAAGCCAAGAGCCACAACGATCAGCGCAGCCACCGCAAGCCCAAGAATTTTAGTTAGCGCTTTCTTCATTCCCTTCGTGTCCCACTTTCCTCCGCCAATCGCCCAAGCTCCAATGCCCCAGTAATATTTTCATTTCACAGCTTGTTAAGCATCATCAGAAAAAACACCAGCGGCAGATAAATAATTGAAGCCATCAGCAATCGGCGGGCGGCGGCATTGGATCTTTGAAAAGCCAAATGGGCGCTGTAGTAGAAAAATCCTGAGCTCAGCACACCGGCCACGACAAAATAGACGGGACTGGCGCCGCCAAACACCGTCGGGCTCAAGCTGACTGGAATAAGAGCAAGTGAGGCCACGAGGGCCTGCCAGGACATGAAACGCCCGCTTTGCTCTCCCTGAGGAAGAACTAAGTATCCAGCGCGTGCATAGTCTTCGCGATACATCCAGGCAATAGCCATGAAGTGGGGAAACTGCCAAAGGAACAGCATGGCGCACAATACCCACGCTTGGAAACTCAACTTGCCCGATGCCGCAGCCCATCCTATTAGCGGAGGCATGGCGCCGGGAAGAGCGCCGACCAGCGTACACAGAGGCGTCTTCCGTTTCAGCGGGGTGTACAGGGTCAGGTAGCTCACTAGCGTGAAGATCGCGAGCAGGCTCGCCAGTGCGTTAACGGCGGCCGCCAAGTAGATGCTGCCTGCAAGGGACATCAGAATCCCGAACCAAAGAGCTGACGAAGGCTTTAGCCTACCGGCAACCAGCGGACGCCTTGCGGTCCGCCGCATCTGCGCATCGAAACGACGCTCAAGATACTGGTTTAACGAACCCGCGCCGCTAGCTACCAACAGCGTACCTAGCTGAGTGTGAATCAGGAGCAGGAATGGGAAGCCGTGAAGCTGAGCTGGCCAACCCAGATAGAAGCCGGCAAAGGTTGCGATTGCAATCAGAAAATTAATTTCCGGTTTAGTAAGAGCCCAATAGTCGGCGACTGCAGCATAGAAGCGCACAGGGCAAGGCTGCTGCGCGACTGGCGTCAGTTCAAATGCGGCAATACCGGGTTCGGTTGCCATATTCAGGCGACCTCAACTTTCGAAGCGCGTCTCCGAGGCGAGAGCATCTGGACTGTGACGACAGCCGCTGGGACCAGATAGGCAAAAGTCACCCAAACCCACATCAGCGCGCCCGCGCACTCCTGGTCTCCAAGAGCGGAAATATCGAAGAGCCGATGCGCAGACCGGTAGTGCGGGTAGACAACCCGGTTGCAAAACGTAAGAAATGCTGAGAGCGCGTCGCATGGTAGCGTAGCGAGAAAAAAATACAAGGGAACGGACCACTGAGGCCATCGTGCAAGACTCGGCCAAGGCTGGACTACGGGCAGCCAGAATAAAAAGCCAGCGGCGAGAAAGCACGCATGTTCGAATTCATGCCACCTTTGCGACTGCATCCCGAGCTCGAACAGCGTAGGAAGATGCCATCCGATCACGGTGGCTGTGGAGGCTAGCCAACAGAACGCTGGGTGAGTAATAATGCGTCCAGCCAGGCGCACTGGCGGGTATCGTAAAAACGGTCGCAGCGAACTGCGAACGAATCGTTGCGGGATGCCGTGCAGCAATGCGACCCCCGGCGCTCCGAGCAGAATCAAAGGGGCCGCTACTGTCATCAACAGAAGATGTTGTGCCATGTGGGCCGTGAGCAAATAATGATCCATACCGGCAAGGGGAGATCCGGCTGCGGCCCACAATGAAAACAGTCCGCCCATGAACGCTGCAAGCCGCCACACCGACAGCACATTCGGAAAAGCGTTCTGAAGCCTATACCAGCCCCGCAAGTAGGCGAGCGCCAACACCATAAGAGCCAGCATGAGCAGGATCGGAGGGCCGTCATGGACTTCAGATGACATGGTGCCCTATGGGCGTGCTCCGAATTCAGCGGTGCGAGAAGCGTCACGCGCCGGGGCCTGTCCAGCCGGGCGCAATGTCTCGAGAAACGCCACGAGTGCGGTCGTCTCCGCGGGACTCAAGTTTTTCCCGTAGGCTGGCATGTTGCCGCCGCCCTGGATCACCTGGCGGATGAGTTGATCCTGCGTGAGCGCGACGGCGACTCGATCCAGATCCGGGCCACGCTCTCCGCCGGCGCCGCCCAGCGCATGGCAGTTGTGGCACTGCTTCGCCTGAAAAACGAGCGCCCCTTGCCGTTCTAAGGCCGTGCGCCCTTTCAGGTATTGTGCTGGAATCGGTTCGCCGCTCCACGCATCCATCACCGGACTCCACGGCGCGTAGCCCGCCAGATGAGTGAAGGTACCGAGTGCCACTGCCACCAGCAAAATCGTGAGAACGGCGATGGGGCGGCGTTTCCAACTTTTCTCGCCTTCCCCGGAAAAAAACGGGAGGGTCAGAAGCACGACAAGCACGATCACCGGTCCGATCAGCAACGCTGGAGTTTCCATGGATGGCGGAAGCAGGGACAGCACCGCATAAAGCCACAGGAAAAAGTAATCCGGACGCGGCGCGGTCTGGATAATCGTTGGGTCCGGCTGCCCGCTTGGCCCGAACGGGCCGAAATACACAGCGCAAGCGGCTATGCAAAGAAGGATAAAACCAGAGAAAAACAAGTCCTTCGCCACGGCGCCGGGGACAAACGGGATGCCATCTCGGTGCGTCAGCTCGTGATACTCCTTCACATACGTCGCGCGGCGAACGATTCGACCGGGCATCGGCCATTCGTTGATTCCGAGCTTCAGCACCAGGAGCAGGTGTAGGCCAACAAAGGCAATCAGCGATCCCGGGATCACGAATACGTGCAGCGCGAAAAAGCGCGAAAGCGTCGCACCTGCGATGATCGGGCCTCCCAACAAGAGGTTCACGATAAACGGCCCCAGGACCGGTACGCGGCTTGCAATGGACGCTCCGATGCCGAGTCCCCAGTATGCGTCCTGATCGAATCGAAGCACCTGGCCGGTAAAGGCCATTCCGAGCGTCAAGAGGAGCAGAAGAATTCCAACAATCCAGGTCAGCTCTCTGGGGAATTTGTAAGCTCCGAAAAGGAACACCTGCAGCATGTGGATGAGGACAATCGCGACCATAAAGTTCGAGCCCCAACCGTGCAGGGCGCGAATGAACCAGCCAAGTGTGACCTGGTGATTGAGAATCTGCAGGCTATTCCATGCTTCTCCCGCTGAGGGTACATAAAGGAGGGCGAGGAGAATGCCGGTGACAAGCTGGAGACCGAACACAGTGAGCGCGGCGCTGCCAAAGACGTAAGCCCAGCTTGCGGTTTGGCGCGGAACCGGGTGTTGCATCGTCTCCCGGATCGGCGTAGCGAGTTGAAGGCGATCATCGAACCAGCCACCGACCTTTTTGATCAAGCGCACGGGGGCCTCCCGACAGAGATGTTTATCAGGCTCGCCGTGGGAGCACCGGTAGTGGGCATTTGGCCCGCGTCGATCAGCAGCTTGGCTTGCTCAACCTTATAGTGATATTCAAACAGGCCACGCTCCGGAGGTCCGGAGGCGCGCGAACCGTCCGAATAGTAAACGCCACCATGGCACGGGCACATGAATAGGCCAGACTGCGGGAACCAACGAACCGGGCACCCGAGATGCGCGCAATTGATCGCAAAGACCTGGAATTTCTCACCATCAACGCGACGCACCCAGCAGGGAATATTCGCGGTTTCGCCATCCGACGGATTCGCGACCGGGTTTCGATAGGTCGCCAGGCGCGTCTCGCCTTCCGGAAACTGGGCGAGCGGGCCAAGCGAGAGCCAGGATTCGTACCCTGGCCTCCGCTGGCGAATCACGGGAGAAAGGATATACCGCACGATCGGCACCGCAAGGATCACGCCGACGGCTCCATTAAGGAGGATTCCGAGCTTCATCAGCATCCCACGTCTCGAAAGTTCATCAGGTAAAGTCATCGAATTCCTCCTTCCGGTTGCAGGGCACTTGCATAAGGCTGGCCCGGGAACTGTGGCCGCTGCGCGGCAATCCAAGCCACGACATCGGAGACATCCTCTGGAGACATCGGCTTGCCGGGCACGTCGTTGCGCCAATCGGGAGCGCCTATGTCGGGCCGCCCGACAATTACAGTGGTCCGAAGATTTTGGTCGCTCACCAGTCCGAGATAGGAGCCATCCACGATGGAACTGGCTCGCTTACCTCCGCGGCCGTCTGCTCCGTGACACGACGAGCAGTAAACGCTATAAACGGCGGCTCCGTGCTGCGGATCACCGGGTCGCTGAGCCGCATAAGGCGGAGGATGGGCGTCACTCAGAGCATCCGGCTTGCTCCAGCGGGTTCGAATTCCACCGATGATGACGTTGATTTGGTCGTCAGTCAACATTCCTCCGGAGTGCTGCGCAAACGCCGGCATGGCGGTCCCGGGAACGCCGTTAGCGGTTACGCGACGAATCGTGGAATTGTCGGCGATGGCGAGATAAACGGGGTCGGCGAGTCCGATCGCAGCGCCGCCCTTTCCATCCGGGCCGTGGCATCCGGCGCAGTTCTTGGCATAGAGGAAACTGAAATCCATAATCTTGGTCGGCGGGATCGGCTGCGAATCTACTGGTGGGCGCCCGGGTGCGCTGTCGCGAGTGCCGCAAGCCGCCGTGGCTAACAGCGCCGCCAGTATCCATGCCGCGAGAAGACTTACTCGAGGCGTCATCGTTTTTCGTCCTCTCTCATTCCGGACGCTTCCAAGCCCACGCGCAAGGCGAGCGGTAATTGCTGTCGCGTGCGTATGCGTTCCTGCCGGGAAACGACGAGACCCGCGACAATCCCAAATCCCACTTGTGATGCCACAAACCAGAGCCAGTCGATTCTCTGGTTGAGCACCGGATTCACGATTCCGAGAATGCTATGAATCAGACCAGACCACAGCAGCGGCGCAATGAAGCCTCCCAGTAGAATCGGCCGCCGCGGAAGCATCGGCAACATCGCACCGTAGAGCAATCCGACGAGCAGGGACGTGATCAAGTGAATCGGAACGGCGATCAGGAAGGCGCGCAGGTGAAACGCGGCGATTTCAGCCGTGGTGTCGGTCGTGGCGGCAGGGAAAAACCCGGCAGCCAAGAGATTGATCGGATACCAAATGCTCGTGTGGCTCAGAACACCGTAAAGCATCGCAAGGACCGCCATGGCCACGCTTCCAGCCAGACCGCCCTTGATTCCCGCCGAAATTGGATAGATCTCCACCGGCAGCCACGCCCGCCGTAATTCGTGCTCGATCTCCATTCGGGCCACTTCGTGCCGCATCGTTGTAACGGCCGGTGCTTGCGGCGCCACCCGCACCGTTTCACGGGCCTCGTAAGGCAGAACGTCGCGAAACCAACCAACAGCGCCGGCGATGGCGACGGTTGCGCCAAGCACGCTCACTGCTTCGCTCGTAACTAATCCCGCAAACAGCAGCGTGATTCCGAAGGCAAGGACAATCGGCCACGGCGTTGACGCCGGCACCTCGACGGTGTCCGCCGTACCCTCGCCGCTCTGGTTCACTAATCCGAAAGCCATGTTCTTCCTTTTCTCAGCGGCCGACGACATAAACGACGATGAAGACCACCACCCACACCACATCCACGAAGTGCCAATACTTCGACAAAACCTCGACGCGTTCGGCGTGTTCCGCTCTTACATGTCCAAGAAGCGTGAAAAGCGACACCGTCGCAAGAGCAAGCAGGCCCACCGTTACGTGAAACGCATGCAGGCCGACCAGTGAGTAGTAAGTAGTCCCGAATAAGTTGGTTTGGATGGTCAAGCCTTCNTCGTAGATCAGGTGGCGCCACTCACGANCGGTNCCCGCAAGGAATACNGCNCCAAGAACGATNGTCAGAAGCCACCANAGNGCGAAGGAACGCACNTTCCCACTCCTCAGCNACCTCACGGCAANGTGAATCGTCAGGCTGCTAGAAAGCAAACAAATCGTGAACAGGATTGGANCATGCAGGACGTCTTGCGGCTGGGGTCCGGTCAGGCTCTTGCCGATGTAGAAGATATAGGCAACAACAAAGATCGTGAAAATTGCGGCTTCGGCGGCAATCAGGCAATACATACCGACAGGGCCGCGCGCCGGAAGATCCCATCGGATAGCGGCTTCGGGAATGGTTACGGACGGTGCGCTCATAAGGCCTCTCCCTACTCGTATTGCCAATCGGGATCTTCCGGATGCTTGATATCCCACAGCGGCCGTCGGCTCTTCACCTCGGGGATGGCTGCGAAGTTGTACGTTGGCGGCGGCGAAGTCGTGGACCATTCGAGCGTCCATGCATCCCAGGGATCGCTCCCGGCAAGCTCACCCCGAAAGTACGACCAAAGCAGGTTGCCAATGAAAACCAGCACGCCCGCCGCCTGAAAGAAAACACCTACGGTCACGATGAGATTCCAGATGTCCCAGCCGCGGCCCGGCTCGTAGGTGTAGATTCGGCGAGGCATCCCGAGAATACCTGGAATATGCATGAAATCGAAGGTCAGATGGAATCCGATGATGAAAAGCCAGAAGTGCAGTCTGCCGAGCGTCTCGTTGTACATTCTTCCGGACATCTTTGGGAACCAATAGTAGAAGGCCCCGAAAAGCGCGAACAGAATGCCGCCCACGATGACATAGTGAAAGTGGGCGATGACGAAGTACGAATTTCCGAGTTGCCAATCAAATGGCGCTGCACTCATCATGACCCCGGTCAGGCCTGCGATCAGGAACTGAAATAAGAAGCCGACGCAAAACAGCATCGGAGACTTGAAGTGAATTTGTCCTCCCCACATGGTGGCGAGCCAGTTGAAGATCTTGATTCCGGTTGGAACGGCAATGGCCATCGTCGACAGCACAAAGAACGTATTTGCGGCCGAACTCATACCGACCGTGAACATGTGGTGGGCCCAGACGCTCATACCGATAAATCCGATGCAGATTGTTGCCGCCACCATGACCGGGTAGCCGAAGATCGCTTTGCGGGAGAAAACGGGGATGATTTCGGAAGCAAACGCAAAAGCGGGAATGACGAGCACATAGACTTCCGGATGGCCGAAGACCCAAAAGAAGTGCATCCACATCACGGCTGAGCCTCCCGCCTGAGTGTCGAAGAAGTGCCCGCCCAGGTAGCGGTCGACCAGCAACATCAATTGCGCAGCGGTGAGCGGACTTACAGCGAGAACGACCAAGCCCGCCATTGTCAGATTCAGCCAGGCCAAAAGCGGCATCTTCCCGAGTGTCATTCCCCGGCAGCGCATGCACAGGATCGTGGCAATGATGTTGATCGCGGTTCCGACACTGCCGAAGCCGGAGACCAGCAGGGACAGGATCCAGAAGTCCGTGCTGTGTCCGCGTGAAAATGTTTGCGAGGTCAGAGGGGCGTAGGCGAACCATCCCACGTCCGGAGCGTTGCCGGCCCCATAAAGTCCGTCGCCGCCGAGAAAGCTGAAATAGAGCAGGAGTCCGCCGAAAGCCGTCATCCAGAAGCTAAAAGCGTTGAGACGCGGAAACGCCATATCACGCGCACCAATCATTAGTGGAATCAAATAGTTCGCGAATCCAAACAGGATCGGCATGGCCACGAAAAAAATCATGGTCGTTCCGTGCATGGTGAACATTCGGTTGAACACCTGAGGCGAGACGAAATCGTTATGTGGACGAATAAGCTGGATGCGCATGATCGTCGCCTCGACTCCTCCGAACACGAGAAAGAGCAACGCATAGAGGACGTACAGGATGCCGAGCTGTTTGTGATCGACGGTGGTCACCCATTCGTGAAGTTTCTCCACGAAAGTACGTGGGGCCGCTTCGGGCTTAGGCATTGCGATTGATTCGGTCGACATCAGCGAAGAGTCTCCAAATATGAGGTCACTGCGTCCAGGTCCGGATCGCTGAGCCCCATGGCCGGCATCTTGCATCCAGGTTTGATGACGCTGGGGTCCTGAATCCAGCGCCGAAGATTTTCCGATGTGTTCGGAGCCGCTCCGGAAGCAATTGTGTCGCGGCTCATCAGGTGGGTCAGATCGGGGCCGAAGCGTCCATTTGCGACGGTACCTGCAACGGCATGGCAGCTGATGCAGGCCGTCCGCTCAAAGATCTTCTGCCCTTCCGAGACAGGGTCTCTTATTTGCGACGGTCGACTCTGGTCTTGAATCCACCGGTCGAATTCATCGCGTGTCTGTACATAAACGCGCAGCAGCATCTTGGCATGCTGAGTCCCGCAGTATTGCGCGCACTGTCCCAGGTAAAGCCCGGTCTCGCGCGGGTCAACCCACATACTATTGGGGTGGTTCGGTATCAGGTCTGTCTTGCCGCCCAAACGAGGCACCCAAAAGCTGTGATCCGTATCGGCGGAGAGCAACGTGAGGAAAGTCGGGGTCGGATGCGCCGGGTCGCTTACCGGGATGTGCAGTTCATTCGCGGTCACCACTTTTAGCGACGGATATCGATACTCCCACCAGAATTGGTGCCCGATGACGGTGACTTCAATGGCGTTGCTTGGATGGGCGGCGTTCTGGATGCTGGCGATTACGCGCGCTGCTGCGAGGAACAGGACCACAACAATGAGGATCGGGATGACCGTCCACGCGAGTTCCACCTGAGTGCTTCCGTAAACCTGTGCGGGCTCACGCCCGTCGCTCGCTCGCCTCTTCCTGAACTTCACGATCGCGTAGGCTAGCAAGCTGAAAACGACTACAAAAATAGCTGCGGTGACCATTAGCACAAGGCGAGACAGGTCAAAGATCGACTGGGCCGGCGTCGAAACGGGAGCGAAGATATTCGTTGGACTCAGAGGCGATCGCGCAGGCTCTGCGAACGCGGCAGCCGTAGCTCCACCCAATGGAACAAGGGCTTTTAGGGCGTGGGTGCGAAGAGATCCCACCACATCGACGAAATTGATTTTTCGTCGCCCGCTCACAGACTTCCTCCCAGGGGATGAGTCATGTCCTGCGGGCGCACCCATGAATCAAACTGCTCAGCAGTTAGAAAACCAAGCTTGAGAGCAGCCTCGCGTAAACTGAGGTCCTCCCGGTATGCGGTGAGCGAGATCTTTGCCGCCTTCTCATATCCAATGTGCGGATTGAGAGCGGTCACGAGCATGAGCGAATTGTCGAGATGATCCTTGATCCGCTTTTCGTTCGGCTCAATCCCCGTAGCGCAACGCTCGGAGAAAGAGCCGCAGGCATCAGCTAGAAGTTCGATGGACACTAAGACGTTGTGCAGTATGACAGGCTTGTAGACATTGAGCTGGAAGTTGCCCTGCGAACCCGCGAATGCCACTGCATGGTCATTGCCGAACACCTGGACCGCGACCATGGTGAGAGCCTCACACTGCGTGGGGTTGATTTTTCCCGGCATGATGGAGGAGCCTGGTTCGTTGGCTGGAATCTTGAGTTCGCCGAAACCGGCGCGGGGACCGCAAGCATACCAACGAACGTCGTTGCCGATCTTCATCAGCGCGCCGGCAAGCGTGCGGAGCGTTCCGCTCACGCTCACCATGCCATCGTGCGCCGAAAGCGCCGCGAACTTGTTAGGAGCCGAAACAAACGGCTTGCCGGTTTCCTCCGCGATTCGCCGGGCGGCCACCTCGCCAAAACGTGGATCGGCGTTGAGGCCCGTGCCCACCGCCGTGCCTCCGATGGCCAGTGCGTATACGCCGGGGAGCGATTGGCGAATGCCGTCGAGTGCTTGGTCGAGTTGCGCAACCCAACCCGAGATCATCTGCCCGAGAGTGAGAGGCGTCGCGTCCTGAAGATGCGTCCGCCCGACCATGACAACGTCGCGATACGTTCGCGCCTTCGCGTCGAGCACCCCTCGAAGCTCACGCACGGCAGGAATCAGCACATTCTCGATTGCCTCGACCGTGCTGATGTGCATCGCCGTTGGAAACGTATCGTTCGATGACTGACTGTGATTCACATCGTCATTGGGATGGATCGGCTTCTTCGAGCCAACCACGCCGCCGGCAAGTTGGATCGCGCGATTGGCGATCACCTCGTTCGCGTTCATGTTGGTCTGCGTGCCGGAACCCGTCTGAAACACGACCAGCGGAAACTCACCGTCCCAGCGGCCGTCGATCACCTCCTGTGCAGCCTGCGCGATTAGATCGACTTTTTCCTTAGGAAGCTGGTTCAAGTCGCCATTGGCTAAGGCCGCGCATTTCTTCAGGATGCCGAGCGCTCGGATGACCGGGCGGCCCCAACGGAAACGCTCGACCCCGATGGGGAAGTTGACGTGTGACCGTTGAGTCTGTGCACCCCACAAATGATTAGCCGGAACGTGGACGTCGCCTAAAGAGTCCTCTTCGATGCGAAACTGATTTTTGATCGTGAGATTCATGATAGTTGCTCCGTGATTAAGAGTGTTACTTCCCCCAAAGGAAGGATGCCCAAGGCACCCCGATGGCTAGGAACAAGACAAGGAAGATTGCTCCGAAAATCGTACCGAGGCGCCAGTAGTCTCGAGACGGCAGGTAGCCGCTATTAGCGTAAATCGGACTCGCTGCATCCGCGAACGGTGTGATGATGCCCATAATTCCGAGTTCCAGGCAAAGAAGCAGAGCGAATTCCTTCACAGGAATTCCTGGAATCGAAACGCCGGTCAGCAGTATCACCGGCAGCAAGGCAGTCGTGTACGCGTCCACGCTGGCGAATAAGTAATGAGCGACGAAAAAGACCACCAGCAGAATGATCATCGCCAAAAGTGGCGAAAAGCCCTTCATGTGCGCGGCGATTCCATCGGCGAACCACTTGATGAAGCCGACGCGGTTGAGACCGTCGCAGAGAGCGATGAGCGCACCGAGCCAGGCGAAAGTCGTCCACGCGCGTTTGTCAGCCACGACGTCGGCCCACGTAACCACCCGGGTGATCAACATCAAACTAACCGCGGCAAAGGCAACCGTCGTTGCGTTGATGAAAGCACCGCCTACAACCCACAGAAACAGCGCGAGCACAACAATCGCCGCCAGGGTACACTCGCGCGTCGTGAGGCGTCCAAGCTTTTCGAGCCGCGATGCCGCCCACTGTGACACCTCGGTGGAGTGCTTAACCTCGGGGGCGTAAAGCCAATAGCTCAGCAACGGAATGAGAATCAACAACGGAATAAGTGCTGGGGCTGCGGTCCTAAACCAGTCCGTCCAGCCCAAGTCAGTCTTAGTGAGTTTCTCGACCAATCCAACGGCCAGCAGATTGAATGAGCCAGCCGTTAGAAACAGTGAACTTGTCACGCATGTGGTCGCGATGGCTACCCACATGAGGTAAGACCCGACCCGACGAGCCGAGATATCGTTCGGCTTGGATCCATAGATCAGCGCCAATTCGCTGACGATCGGGTAAATAATTCCGCCACTGCGCGCCGTTGGCGAGGGTATGAACGGCGCCAGAATCGTATCTGCCAATGTAACCCCGCAGCCAAGCAAAAGAGTGTTCTTGCCCATGCGTTTGACCAGGAGGAGAGCAATGCGTTCACCCAGTCCCGTTCGCTCATAACCAAGCGCGAGAATGAACGCGCCAAAGATGAGCCATACTGTCGGGTTGCTGTATCCCGAAAGCGCCCAGTTGAGGGCTGCACTCGGCGAACGGAAGCCGGGCGCTGACAATTGCTCGGGGCTGAACAGCACAAATGGGGAGAGTACCGCGGCTACCGTGATACCGATGATTGCTAAAGCAGCGCCCGGCAATGGTTCTAGAACCAGGCCTACAATTACACCGACAAAAATGGAAAAGAAGTACCATGCATGGTGGGACAGGCCTGGTGGGGCAGGCACCAACGCGAGAACGACAGCGATGGCAATGGGGGCTATTGCCTTCCATGCCGGAGCGGACGACTTTGGGGTGGTGAGTTTGGGCGCGTCAGCACCCTTAGCATCACTTGGAGCTATGGCCGTTACCTGTGTGTCCATTGTTGACCTCCTCAAAGCCTCATGTCTAGCCACGCCGTCCAAAAATTGATGTTGCGTCCCGGCCTGGACTCTTTCAAGAACTCACCGGGAAAGAAGTGGCCGTATTCCGTGAACCAGGTCAGGTTCCGATTCATTTTCCATTGCAGTTGCACTGAGGCCTGGCTGGCAATATAGCTCGCGTTGCTTTTCTGACCCGAAACAATCACGGCTCCGCTAATGGCATATAGGCCATCGCTTGTGCTCTCCCGCCAATAGAAGGCGGGATTGGCCGTCAAAGAAATGGTCTTGCTGAGCTTGAGTTCCGCGGATGGCTGCAAGGCGATCAGGTTCCGCCGGGAGAACAATTCCGCATAGGTGAAATAAGGGCCTTTCTCGTAGATCGAGTTAAAGGTGCCGAGAGTTCGGCTCGCCGGATTTTGATCGCCGCTGAACGCCACGGCGCGAAGACCAAACCGGGGTTTTAGAACAATAGAGTCGATCCGATACCCTGTCTCTGTGGAAACGGCCCACGCGCGGATGTTATCGGGCCCAAAGCTGCCAAACTGAAATGTAAACTCCTCGTTATAATCCCAGTGGCTTGGGGTTCCCCACAGCCGCGTTCCGACCGTCTGTCTCTGCTCGCGGCCGGATCCTTTGCCGTCGAAAGGCACGTCCTGGTTGTCGAGGCCCAGATAATAGACGTCGGCATTTCCCTGCGGCAGAATACGAAATGGCCTGACCGCGTAGACACCCCAGAAACTATCTGCGTGATTGGGCGGATCGTTGAATATGCCCGAATTATCCAGGGTTGGTTTAAGGGCAAATGCGTCGACTGTCCAATCCCCACTCACCCACGTAAGACGGAAGCCATTCAGGCTGCGCCGGATATTGCGGCCATCACGAGTAGAAACCAGGTTCTCTGAACCCAATGCCATCTCGTGCCGTCCGGCTCGTAAGGTCAGGCTGTCCTTGCCAGACCGCCAAAGGCCAAGATCGAAAAAACCCTGGTGAACGTACAGTTGTTTCTCGTCCAGTCCGGGTCGAGGGCCGCCGTTCCTGCCGTCCACGAGACTACTTGCAAGTTCGCCGAAGAAGCGGAACCGCTCCCCCAGGTGCAGATCCATGTGCAGAAAGTAACGCTGCATCAGATAGGTATTTCCGGAAGGGCTGCTTGACCAATTCGGATTGCTGACGTATTCGCCGCGCTCCCGAATCCATCCGCCAAGGGAGAGGTAATAGTTCTCACCTTCGCTTCGAAGCGGAATAAATTGTAACGAATTCAGAAATCCGGTTCGACAAGCGGGGTTCTCCAGATATCGAACATCCTCGTCATAAGTCATTAGCGGGAGGGTGGAGGGCGGACTCGGGCAAGAAGGTTGACCCTCATTCGTCGTTTGCGCCCAAGCAGAGACAACCCCGAAAGGCGCTAAAAAACATACGAGAGGAGCGACCGTTGCTAGACCCGAGTACCTCATTGTGCGACCTGCCATCCCCACATTGTTTTAAGTCTCGGTGCGGACAAAGGGTGCGTAGGCAGGAGTCCACTGCGCTGCTATTACTCGCCGGCGCAGTTCATCCTCGGCCAGCTTCGGAGCAACGCCCTCCTTTTGGGCTTCGATACCAACCGCAATCGCGATTTCTGTGGCCACCCGCCGAATGTCAGTCAAAGGTGGTAGGAGAGACGCAAAAGAGTCTTTGAGGGCGGGCGAATTCCCGCCGAGCGTTCGGGCTGCCGCCAGCATCATGGTATCGGTTACTCGCGTAGCACCCGACGCGACTACTCCAAGCCCCATAGCCGGGAAGACGAAGACGTTGTTGCACTGTGCGATCGGGATCGTGCGTCCGCCGTAGCTCACAGGCGCAAAAGGCGAACCCGTGGCCACCAGAGCGCGTCCATCTGTCCAACGAATCAAATCGTCGGCCTTCGCTTCGGATTTGTCGGTCGGGTTTGAAAGTGGAAAGATGATTGGGCGCTGAACCTTGCGTGCCATTTCACGAACAATCGGCTCCGAGAAGGCCCCGCCAACGGTAGAAAGGCCGATAAGAATTGTTGCTTCGATCTTTTCCATCACCTCAGCAAGTCCGATCTGGCCATTGGAGGTTCGCGGCCATCCGGACACACGGTCCCCCGGCTGGGCGTAGACACTCTGTTCCAGGCTGAGGTCCTCCCGCCCCGTATGCAGGAGACCATTTTTGTCAACCACCCAGAAATGGCTGCGTGCCTCCAGTTCGGATAGCCCTTCGCCTTTCATCGCCCCACGTAACCCATCGGCGACCCCGACACCGGCTGAGCCTGCTCCCAGCATGACGATCTCCTGATCCTTCAAACGTTTCCCAGTCACTTTGACTGCGCCCAGTACCGCTCCAAGGGCGACAGCCGCCGTCCCCTGGATGTCATCGTTGAAGGTCAGCAACTCATTGCGGTAACGCTGAAGAATGGGGCGGGCGTGCGGGGTTGCGAAGTCTTCCCATTGCAGACATGTTCCCGGAAGCTCCTGCTTCACCGCCTGAACGAACTGATCGACGAAGTCGAAGTAGGCCTGACCCGTAATCCGTTCGTGGCGCCAACCGAGGTACTCAGGATCCTTGAGCCGTTCCGCATTGTTGGTTCCCACATCCAATACGATGGGTAGCGTCCGCTCCGGACGAATCCCACCGATGAGCGTATACAAGGAAAGTTTGCCGATCGGGATGCCTAGGCCGCCTGCGCCCTGATCACCGATGCCTAGGATGCGTTCGCCGTCCGTGACGACAATTACGTCGACATTCGGACTGGGACGATTCCGCAAGAGCGCAGGGATAGAGTCACGCAGCGGGTAAGAGATGAAAAGGCCACGGGGCTTCCGGTAGATGTGACTGAACTGTTGACATGCTAACGCAACCACTGGTGTGTAGACCATCGGTGTCATTTCTTCAATGTGGTCAAGCAAAAGCCTGTAGAAGAGAACTTCGTTCGTATCCTGCAAAGCGCGCAAATAGATGTGTCGCTCTAGATCGTCGTCCTTTCGCTCGTAGGCCTCGTAAGCGCGGACTACCTGCTCCTCAAGCGTCTCGACCTGAGGCGGCAGAAGTCCGTGCAATCCGAACTTGCTTCGCTCCTCTACCGTGAATGCCGTGCTCTTGTTCAGCAATTGGTGATTCAAGAGGTCCATCCCGCGAGGCGTTATCTGCGGTTTCGTAGCCGTTTTCTCCGTAACTGTGTTTACGGTTCCCACCGGCAAGCCCTTAATACTCTGCATCGCAAACTCCCCTGTTCTTACTCGCATACCAAGTAAGTAAGCCGCCCAGCCGAATCAGCGGAATATGTTCGTTTTCGCGAGTTCCACTATTTCGCTCCCCTGTCCGTTTAGGATCGCCTTCAGCATGTAGAGCGTGAAACCCTCCGCCATGGCTGCGGTGATCTTCGGAGGCATGGACAGCTCCGCCCGATTCACGACGGCATCGACCAGAACCGGCCCATCGTGCGCAAGTGCGTCCGCGATCGCCGCTTCGACCTCACCTGGGCGCTCAACACGAATACCCCGAATTCCTATTGCTTCGGCCATTGCGGCAAAATTGGGGTTCTTCAATTCAGTACCTGTGCTAAGGAAGCCGGATGCCCTCTGCTCCAGCTCGATGAAGCTCAGCGCGCCATTGTTGAAAACGACGACCTTTACTGGTAACCCGAGTTGTACAAGGCTGATAAAATCGCCCATCAACATCGTGAAACCACCATCGCCCGAGAAGGAGATGACTTGGCGGTTTGGAAAAGACTTTTGCGCGCCAATCGCCTGCGCCATGGCATTTGCCATCGAGCCATGCCAAAAAGAACCCAGCAGCCTCCGTTGACCGTTCATGGTTAGATAGCGTGCCGCCCACACTGTCGGAAGCCCAACATCGCACGTGAAGATGGCGTCTTCGGCAGCTAGACGGTTAACCGTCTTCGCTACATACTGCGGATGAACTAGTGTTTGCGAGGAGTTTACGTCGGCCAACTCATCCAACTCCCGCCGAGCTTCTTGGTAATGCGCAACCGCCTTCCGCAAGAAGGAGTCATCTGTTTTTGATTGAAGCTTTGCGAGCAGCAGTGGCAACGTCGAGGCAATATCGCCAACGATTCCCAGACTGAGGTGTGTCCGTCGGCCAAGGTTTTCAGGCAGGATATCCACCTGGACAACCTGTGCATCCTTGGACTCGGGGAAAAATTGCCGGTACGGAAAGTCCGTTCCAAGCATGAGTAGGAGATCGCATTCGCGCATGGCATGATAACCGGATGACATGCCAATGAGCCCTGTGAGCCCGACCTGGTAAGGATTATTGCCCTCCAGGTACTCCTTCCCCTTAAGCGCCATTACCATCGGTGCTTTGAGCTTTTCTGCGAGCTGCAGGACCTGGTCCTGCGCCCCCGCGCAACCCGAGCCACACAGAAGTGTGACGCGGCTGTTAACGTTCAGCAGATCAGCGAGACGCTCGATGTCGTTCTGTGAAGGGACCAGCGCCGGTCGTTCGAATAGTAGGTCGGACGGCCGGGGAGTTTCATTCACCGCAGGCTGCAGCGCGACATCGCCAGGGATCACAATTACGGAAACACCCCGCTTCCCAATCGCCTGACGGATAGCGATTTCCAGAACACGCGGCATCTGATTCGCTCCGGAAACAAGCTCGCAGTAGTGGCTACACTCACGAAACAGATCTTGCGGGTGAGTCTCCTGGAAATAGCCTGAACCGATCTCTGTTGACGGTATCTGGGCTGCGATCGCGAGTACTGGAACTCGATTTCGATGGCAGTCGAAAAGCCCGTTAATCAGATGTAAATTGCCGGGGCCGCAACTGCCGGCACATACCGCAATTGCACCTGTCAGGTGGGCTTCTGCACCGGCTGCGAAGGCAGCTACCTCTTCATGTCTTACGTGCACCCACTCAATGCCGCTGTTCCTGAGAGCATCGGTAATCCCGTTTAAACTGTCTCCGACAAGCCCATAGATACGCTTCACTCCCGCTGCTCTCAGCGTCTCGATTATTTGTTCCGCAACCCGTGTGCTCATGATTTCTTCAAGATCCTTTACCCGGTTCTGTTAATTTGTGCGCGCCCAGAAAATAACCGTAAGTGTCTTGTCGTGTCTTGTGAAGGTGCTCATAACACCTTCTCTCGATTGGAAGTGTTTTCGAATCATCCGACGAATTCCCGCTTCTCCGCTGGAATGGTCCGGATCGTGGCTGCATCTAAGCCCAGGTGCGATGTGACCATTTCCGGCGGGAGGCGGCGGAGCCAATTGTTCAGCGATACGTCCACGAATTCGGACGCCTTGAACATTTCCAAGGCCACCAGATCTGTATCGCCTGTGTTCTCGATGTAGTGCCCTGCGACGGCCGGAACATATCCCACGTCGTTTGCCTTGACATCCACGGTGCGTGCCGATCCAACCGGAGCGAATACCGTCATCCGTCCTTTTCCTGCGATGTAGAACTGCCATTCAGAGGCGTTGGGGTGCCAGTGAAGCTCCCGCATACATCCCGGCT
>JGI12635J15846_10001968_pt1 | contig 17975 bp, 8 predicted proteins | sample BlaSpr_A8_OM2_M2_FD_15846 | JGI IMG/M metagenome (IMG submission 15846) | reverse complement strand
GAATCCCTTCTGCCCATGCTTCAAACGACCGCATCGGGGCCCGCCGCAACGCACTCTGCGGCGGGGAGGAATGCGGACCCGGAGCCGCTACGCGATCGTCCCGCTTATGCGGAGAGCGATTATCCCCATCGCACCTTTGGATGGAGTTCGCTGCGCTCACTGCGAAGCGGGAAGTATCTTTTTGTCGAGGCTCCTAACCAAGAACTCTACGATCAATCGGCGGATCCAAAAGAAGAGCACAATCTCGCCGCCGCCTCGACGGCCGTCACCAACACGCTGGAGAGCCAGCTCGATGCCTTCCGGCAAAGAACCAGTACAGCAAAAGAGGCGCCGAAGGTGGTTACGGATCCAGAACTTCAGGAAAGATTAAACGCATTGGGATACATAGCCTCCGATAGCACCAATGCAGCGATGCCGGGCATCAAGGAAACCGGAGCTGATCCAAAAAATAAAGTTGAAGTTGTGAATCTGTTGCACAGCGCCGAAATGGCGAAAGAGGATATGCGCTTCGAAAAAGCGGTGCCACTGCTGGAACAGGTGATTGCATTGGAACCAAATCTTCCGATTACATATCTACAATTGGGTACCGCTTTAACTGCGTTGAAAGATTACGAGAAAGCTGTACCGATCTTGCGGAAGGCGGTCGAAATGCGTCCGGACCTGACGGTTCCGCGTTATCAGCTCGGCTCCGCTCTATTTGAAACCGGAGATTTTCCCGGGGCCGCTCTCCAGTTCGAGACAGCGGTGGCCCGGTCGCCCGACTGGCCTGAGGCCCACCTGTCTCTGGCAACCGCGTACGCGCGCGAGGATCGCATGACCGACGCGATTGCGGAATATCAAAAAGTCATCGAACTAAGACCAAATCATTACAGCGCGCATCTGCTCATGGGCCGAGCGCTTGCGCTGTCGGGAAATCCCACTGCCGCTGTGCCGATACTTATGAGAGCCGTAGAACTTCAGCCCAAATCGCCCGAGCCGCACCGGTTTCTGGCCGACGCCTATGTGCAGTTAGGGCAACAAACCGACGCGGATCGAGAACGCGCTGCAGCCCAGCGCTTACGAGCACCTGCCCAGTAGAGACGGGGCTTGCCCCGCTCCCCCGCCGCAACTCCAACCGCAAGCCGGGAAAATGAAAATCAGTTTGCCGGAACGTATTTGCAAAATGCTTCGTCAAGCTTGCACGCGGTCTCGTACTCTTTACGCGCAGGCTGTGCGCGGCGCAAAAGTTGAAGGGCAAAGGCCAGGTTCAAATGCGCCTCCGCCAGTTTTGGATCCAGCTCGATCGCACGTTGAAACTCCGCGACGGCCTTTGAAGTTCGATTCGTATGGTTGTAGCAGATGCCGACGAAGTTGTGCAGCCGCGCGTCTTCAAGCCCAAGTTCAATCGCTTTCTCCAGATGAGGCGCTGCCGCGGCATAATTGTTTTGCTGAAACAAAAGCATTCCGAGTTCCCGCTGCCCCGCTGAGAAATTAGGCTGGATTGCAATCGCCTTATCAAGGGAAACTTTAGCTGTTTCCGGGCTACTCGTCCCGTCGAGAACGCCCAACTGATACCAAGCTTGATAATTCTGCGGGTTATTCTTCAGTGCCTTGCCTATCCATACTTTTGCCTCATCCACGCGGCCCAGTTTCGCCAGGGCTCGTGACAGTCCAGTCATAGCATTATCAAAATTGGGATTCAAAGTCAGGCAGCGCTGTAAATCAGAAGCTGCCTTTTCCCAATTCTGTCGTCGCAGCGCCGACTCGCCTAACAAGAAAGGGATCACGTAGATTTGTGGATCCTTTTGTTGCACTTCATTGAGAAGAGCTTCCGCATGATCATCTTCTCGGCGCTGAAACGCATCTTGCGCTTTCAATATAGTGTTGAATTCCCAAAGCTTGTCTTTAGGATCGGCAAGTCCATTCTTCAATGCTTCAGGCGAAACGGCCGCGCGAAATCCGAAGTATCCCAAAGCACGCAACTTTTCTTGCGCGTCCGGACTCAGGCTGCCAGCGCCCGGTTCAGCGCCATTAACCGGTTTGAAAGGATTGTGGGACAAAAGAACCTGCAGTTTTTCGCGGAGCACGTCCGCTGCCGCCGGTTGTTCCGCAACAATGTTCCGAGTTTCTCCCGGATCGGCTTCGAGGTCGTATAACTCCGGCGTAGGCGCCTGGATGAAATGAAATCGCCTACTTTCAAAAGCGTATAGCGGACTCCATCCAAAAGAACTGAACGGATAAAAAGTCTCACTGTACGCGGAATCTTCAGTCGCTACGGTAGTTGTTCCGTTCCCCGCTTTTGTCGCGAGCAAAGATTCGGACTGAAACTGGGAATAAATTGGTTCCGATGCAGTCTTCGACGGCTTCAGCCCCGCTAGCTGCAAAAGAGTCGGAGCGACCGCTGCGGTTTCCACCGGGTCGCTCCGCCGACCTGCCGGAAATCCGCTACCAACAGGCGGTTTAACGATCAGCGGCACATGAACGGTCGCGTTATAAACAAAAAATCCATGTTCATCTTCGCCGTGTTCTCCAAGAGATTCGCCGTGATCGCTGAGCGCGACGATCAGCGAAGAATCGTAAACGTGATTCCGCTTAAGCCATAAAATCAGATTGCCAACCTCGTGATCCGCATAAGCAATCTCGCCATCATAGAGATGGCTGCGATATTCAGAGCGGTAAGGTTCAGGAGGATCGTACGGGCTATGCGGATCATAAAGATGTAGCCAGAGAAAAAACGGCCGGTGCGGAGTCTTGTTCAGCCAGGCAATCGCATGCGCCACACTTTCTCCGGCCCGGCGATCGACCAGCCCCGCATCCTTCGTCTCGAACGTTTTGGCCGAAAACGCATCATCGTAAAAGTCGAAGCCGCGCGCTAATCCCCAACTGCGATCGAGAACGAACGCGCTAACCACCGCTCCAGTGACATAACCCGCCTGTTTGAATGCTTGCGCTACCGATCGAAATTGCGGAGCGAGTGGCTGCCCCGTGAAATCCTGCACGCCATTTTGAAAAGGATAGGTTCCAGTCAATATGACGGCGTGAGAAGGCCAGGTGAGAGGGACCTGCGAAATGGCCCGCTCAAATACGATGCCATCATGAGCGAGACCGTCCAGCGTAGGAGTCTCGACCATCTGCGCGCCATAACACCCCACGTGGTCCGCGCGAAGTGTATCGATGGTAACCAATATAACGCTGGGTTTTGTGGCAAGTTTCGATTTAGCGGCAGCGGATCGTGAAGTTTCGCTCTGCGGCAGCGTTGATGCGGATTTCGAGACTTGCCCTAAAGCTGCAACGCCAAAGACCAGAGCGACAAATAAATATAGGGTTACTGCAAAGGTAGGGGTGGTTGAAAAAGTTCTAAGTCGCCAGAGCATGCCTTTATTGCGGCGCCAGTTGCCGCGCGCGCCGCGTCTCCTCATCCGCCTCCGCAGTGAGGCCTTTCGCGGCCAGAGCTTTCGCCAGAGACTCATGCATGGCCGGTTCTTGTGGCGCTAACTCAACGGCGCGGCGCAACTCCGCAATCGAGTCATCAATCTTGTTTTGATAAAGCAACGTTTCGCCGAGGGCATGATGCCCACGCGCAAACTCCGGGTTAATCGCAATCGATTGCCGAAAGGCTTCCGCCGCCGCCGCCAGTTGCTGCTTCTGAATAAATGCAACCCCGAGGTTGAACGCAGCTTCGAAATTCGTCGCATCGAGTTGCAGCGTCCGCTGCAGAGTCGCGATTGCGGCATCTATCTGTCCTGCATGCGCCTCCGCCATCCCAAGATTAAAAAAAGCAAGAGCGTAGTCTGGGCTAAGCTGAACAGTTTTCTGCAACTCGTCGACTGACTCTCCATACATCTTCAATTTGTAGTAATCGAGGCCCAGTAAATAGTGCGCTGGAACCGATTTCGGCTCAGTCTTAACGACGCTCTTCAGTTTGTCGATCGATTCTTGATAGTGCCCATGTTGACTTTCCGCCATAGCATCCGAGATCAATTCATACGTCAGAATGCGATCCTTCGGATCAGTCAAATCGCGGCTGCTGATAGTCGGATCACTTCCGCCGGAAAATCCCGCATATCCCAGCGCCTTCAATCTCTCCATCAGTGCCGGATCAAGGCCGGTTTTTTCCGCCATTTCTTTTCCCGCACTGTACTCGCGAATCATGTCGACAAGTTTGGCGCGCATCTCGCCAGACACGGCCTTTTTTTCATGGAACAGATTGTGAAGTTCTCCCGGATCGTTCGTCAGATCATAGAGCTCAGGCCGTGGCGCGTCGATGAAATGATATTTGGAATTCTCCGAGCCGCGCAGTTCACTCCAGTCAAAGTGGATCCGCGGCAGAAAAGTTTCCCCGTACATAACGCGTTCGCCTTTCGCGTGGTCGTTCCGTTTGCTATCGCCTCTATCCGGGCGAAGCCGCGGCAACAGGCTGTGTCCCTGCACCTGCGATGGAATCTCAACCCCAACCGCCCCCAGGATCGTCGGCATCAGATCAACCAGCGAAACCATATCTGTAATCACTTGCCCCGCGGCGCTTTGCGGCAAATGAATGATCAGGGGCACATGCATCGTCGCGTTGTATATAAAAAATCCGTGCGTTTTCTCGTCATGCTCGCCCAGACTTTCTCCATGGTCGCCGCATAACACGATAACCGTGTTTTTATAAATTCCCTTTTCTTTCAAAAACCGGATGATTCTCCCCACTTGCTCATCGGCAAAAGCAATCTCCCCATCGTAGGGGTGCGAAGCATATTCGCTGCTGTAAGGCTGAGGTGGACGGTAAGGGTAGTGTGGATCATAAAGGTGCATCCACAGAAAAAAGTGTTTCTGCGAATTTTCGGCCAGCCAGCCCAGCGCCGTATCGGCAACCACATTCCCTGGACGTTCCATTTCATCTAAGTTCGCTTCATCCAGGCGGCTGAAATCGAAGTGGTCGTAATAAAAATCAAAGCCCTGATTTAATCCAAAACGCGAATCCAGTACCGCCGCCCCAACCACCGCTCCGGTCTGATATCCAGCCTGTTTAAGCACGGAAGCAAGGGTGGGTTGCTGCGGACTGAGTTTGTTGCCGCTAAAGTCGTGCATGCCGTTCAACATCGGATACGTTCCGGTTAGTATCGAAGTGTGCGAAGGCAAAGTTACGGGAACTACCGCGAAGGCGCGCTCGAATCGCGATCCATCCGCTGCCAATCCGTCAATGTTGGGCGTCTTGATTTTCTTGTATCCGTAACAGCCGACATGATCAGCGCGCAAAGTATCGATCGTGATGAGCACCACGTTCAGCGCGGGCTTTCCGCGAGTTTGTGCAGCCGCGTAAGACGCGAAGATCATTATAAAAATGACATTCGAGCGCAACAAGGTGAGCACCATTGGTGAGTTCAGTTTATCCCATGAGTAGCGTGGAAAAGCCGCCAACAGAAGCGCAATCGGGCAAACCTCTTTAATGGAATATTTCGGTGGAATATTTCTATGATAGGCTGGGCGCTTATGAGATGGAAGGCTGCCCGTTTTTTGGCCATCGTACTACTAGTCAGCGTCGCAGTCTCCAAAGCTGCATGGTGTCAACCTTCTCCGCCAGTCGCCCCGAAATCCGCCAATACCGCCGCCCCGCGCAGTTCTTCGCCCGACATTTTTCTCGTCACCATCGATACTCTACGCGCCGACCACGTTGGCTGCTACGGCTATAAGCAAGTTGAAACTCCCGCGTTAGACGCGCTTGCAGCTGATGGCGTCCGCTTTACGCAAGCCTTCACTCATAGCCCGATCACCAACACTTCGCACATCACGATTCTTACTGGCCTCTTGCCAAGCGTCCACGGAGTGACGGATTTTGGAATTCCGCTTTCGCCGCAACATGTAACCGCCGCGGAGTTGTTGAAGAAGCATGGCTATCAAACCGCTGCGTTTATCGGAGCTGTAATTCTCGATAGCAACACGCTCGCGCCCGGACTTGATCGCGGCTTCGATTTTTACGACAACTTTCCCAAGGACGATAGCAAGGATGCAAACGGAAAAACTAAACCGCGCTGGGGGCGCGTCGAGCGCCGTGGAATGGACGTCGTCGCACACGCCGAAAATTGGTTTAATAAACATCGCACCGGCCCACACTTCGTATGGGTGCACTTATACGATCCGCATGATCCCTATGAGCCGCCCTCGCCGTTCTCGGAGAAATATAAAGATCACCTGTACGACGGCGAAATTGCGTATGCGGATTCCGCGCTTGCCCACTGGATCGCATTCCTGAAAAAGAATGGCGTCTACGACAACGCCATCATCATTGTCACCGGTGATCACGGCGAAGGCCTTGGTGAACATGGAGAAGAAACTCACGGTCTCTTTCTCTACGATTCCACGCTGCACATTCCGCTAATCGTGAAATTGCCCTCGAAGCCGATCAACAATGTTCAGCGCGGCACAGTCGTCGATTCGGAAGTGCGCACCACCGACATCCTACCCACCATTCTTGCGACCGCGAAGGTGGCTGGATCGGCCGAGCTAAATGGTGAGTCCGTTCTTCCTTTGATGGAGAAGAGACCAGACAATCAAGCGCTACCTAATCACACGCTCTTTGGCGAGACGGACTATCCTCTTCGATGGGGCTGGGCACCTTTGCGCGCGCTGCGAACCTCAAACACAAAGTTGATTGAAGCTCCAAGGCCAGAACTTTACGATCTTCAGGCTGATCCCAAGGAACTGAAAAATCTTTACGCCCTCGACAGCGATAAAGTGCAAAGCATGCAAGCGGAAATGGCGAGGTGGAAGGCAAAACTTCCCCCGATTGCAGCGGCCAGCAAGTCCTCTGAGAATTTGCCGGATCCCAAGGACAAAGTAGAAATTCAAAATCTTCTGCATGACTCGATGTTGGCCAGTGATGATAATCGATCGAACGACGCGCGGCAGTTTCTAGAGAAAGCCCTACAACTCGATCCCGATTCCCCCACCGCAGTTCGGCAGCTTGGAGAATTGGAATTTGCCGTTGGAGATTTTGCGAAGGCGTCGGCACATTTGAAGAAAGCCTGTGATCTTCGGCCGCATGATTCGACTGCTGCGTTTGAATTGGGCGAGGCGATGGAGAAGTCCGGGAACTGGCCCGAAGCAAGGGATGCGCTGGAGTCGAGCCTGAAGCTGTCGCCTAGCCAGATGCCTGCGCGGTTGTTGCTCGGGCGAGTGTACCTGCAACTAAAAGACACAAAAAATGCTGAAGATCAGTTCGAAGCGGCGCTACTTGTCGATTCCAATAACACAGAAGGCCGCCTGGGATTAGCCGAAGCTCAAATTCAGCAATCCAATTTTGCCGGAGCGCTGCCCGACATGGAAGCTCTCACTAAGAGTGAACCCCAAAACGCTGAGGCTTTACATCTGCTGGCGCGCGCCTATCGCGGATTAGGCCGTGAGCAGGAAGCGAAGCGCGCGGAGGAACGGGCCTCGACTTTGCAAAAATGATTCATGTAATCGAGTTCTATGATTCAACAGCGATAGGCTGATTCGGTATTCACATTCTTTTCATATACTCTTTGTATGCTAGCTTCGGAACTTGCAGAACTACTGGTCCTGTTTTGTAATCGGGCAATACCATATTGAGTTTAAATGCCAAGGAAAAAACGCTCTTCGGGTTCAAGGTCGAAGCGGCGCTCGCCTGCGACGCGTTCCGAAGCAGCAGAATCTTTGCCCCGCATCGCTGATGTGAAGATCGAAAATTTCGAGGACGACGAACTCACATCCCAAGTCGTACGCGGCTGCCTGATCGCGCGCGATGCCGTATTCAACGTGAAGGATTTTTTGGCCGAAGGTTCACGCCTGGCTTTTCTAGCAATTAAAGACTGTGAAAAAGAGCTTGACCAGATTGAGCGCAAGATTGATGAGCAGTTGCCCGAAGCTATCACTCGCGTCGGAGAAGCCAAAGCCAGGGAATTGTTGGCTTGTTTGAAGTTCATCACCGATCTCGAACGCATTGGAGATCTCGCCTACAGTGCCGTTATGCATCTGCAATCGCGCCGCGAAAAGTTGCCCGCGGCAGATTCGCGCCAACTCGTAGAGATGGCTTCATTGCTTTACACGATGCTGGAGCAAATTCACCAGGGATTTATTAAACGCGACGTATCGTACGCGCAGAGCGTGTTGCAGTCCGATCCAGAAGTAGATCGATTGTGCCATGCGCTTTTTCAGCGCCACTTGGCGGAGCCAAACAGTCCCAGCGGCCAAAAGAATTTCGATATCCTTCTTGCCGCCCAGGCACTTGAGCGCATCGGCGATCACTCAAAAAATTTAGCCGAAGAACTCTACGGCCTAACCGAAGGCCGTTCTCTGCGCCACAATGCCAGAAAGCTTTCAACCGCGTAATGTTCATGTTGAGATGTTTGTGTGGGGACGGGCGCCCACGCCCGTCCAAGCCGAGCAAAGCTCGGCCCGACCTCGATGGCAAGCTTCGGCGCAAAATGCTAATCGCCAACGTGAAATCGTGGTGAGTTTCGTACCAGGGCTTCAGCGATACCGAATTGCCGCGAAGAATTCCGCGCATCAACGAAAATCGTGCGATACCGTCTCCGCCTGCGTAACACTTAGCGGCGAAACTTTTTCCGCCCGAATGTGAATCACGTTGTCCTGATTCTGCAGAATTCCTTCGATCATCACAAAGCGCTCTGAAATCAGCAGCACGCGATTTTTATGCAAAAGATCGGGAGCAATGATCGCATTGGCGATTCCCGTTTCATCTTCCATGCTGATAAACATCATTCCCTTCGCTGTTCCCGGACGCTGGCGTGCAATCACACATCCACCAATTCGTACCCGCCGTCCATTCGGCAAATGCGCGAGATCGGAGGCGCTATAAATCCCCATGCGCTTCATCTCTTCTCGCCGGTATTGCATAGGATGCGGCCCCACGGTCAGCCCCGTGGCGCGATAATCCGCCACGAGTCGCTCTTCATCGTTCATTGCCTCCAGCGGAGACTCCCCATCATTCTCCGGCAATTCATCCAGCAACGGCCCCGACCATCGCACCGCCCGCTCCACTTGCCAAAGCGCATCGCGCCGATGAAGTTTTTCATTCCCCACTCCATCGAGCGCTCCAATCTCCGCCAGCGTAGTCAATTCATCCTTTCGCAATTCCGGCACGCGACGCGCCAGATCCTGAACCGAAGTGAATGCTGCCGAACTGCGCTCTCGAACTAAAGCCTGTCCCGCCGGTTCGCGCAATCCACGCGCATATTTCAATCCGAGTCTTACTGAGAGCTGAGAGCTGAGAGCTGAGAGCTCCAAAGTGCACTTCCAATCCGACTTTGTCACATCCATCGGCAGCACTTTCAATCCGTGCCGCTGCGCATCCTGCACGATTGTCGACGGATGATAAAAGCCCATCGGCTGATTATTGAGGAGCGCCGCCGTGAATGCCGCCAGGTAATGGCATTTCAAATAAGCGCTGGCGTAAGCAATCAAGGCAAAGCTTGCGGCATGCGATTCCGGAAACCCATAAAGTGCAAACGAAGTAATCGACTGAATGATCTGCTCCTGCGTTTCGCCAAGGATTCCGTTTCGCGTCATGCCCGCGCGCAACTTCTCTTCAATCACTTTCATTCTGGCTTCGGAACGCTTGAAGCCCATGGCGCGCCGCAACTCCTCCGCCTCGCCACCCGTAAAATTAGCGGTGCTCATGGCCATGCGCAGCAACTGCTCTTGAAACAAGGGCACGCCCAACGTGCGTCCCAACACGGTTTCTAGCGACGGATGCGGATACGTCACCGCTTCTCGGCCCTGTCGCCGCTTGAGAAATGGATTCACCATATTCCCCACAATCGGCCCCGGCCGAATGATCGCCACTTGCACCACGATGTCGTAAAATCGCACCGGCATCAGCCGTGGCAGGCAGGCCATCTGCGCCCGGCTCTCTACCTGAAACATTCCTACGGTGTCCGCTTTTTGCAGTGTCGAATATACGAGTGGATCATCCGCCGGAAGATGCGCCAAATCCACCTCTTCTTTACAGTGATCGCGAATCAGTTCAAGAGAATCTTTCAGCGCCGCCATCATGCCCAAGCCCAGCAGGTCAACTTTGATGATGCGCATGTCCGCGCAATCTTCTTTGTCCCACTGCACGACAACGCGGCCTGGCATGGAAGCGGGCTCCAGCGGCACAACCGAATCCAATCGCCCTTCGCAAATGACCATGCCTCCCGAATGCTGACCCAAATGCCGCGGCAGATCCTGCGCGGCGAGGCACAACTCAAAATATTTGTGAATTCGCGGATGCTTGAGATCGAGCCCCGCATCGCCCAGCCGACGATCAAGCGCATCATGCTCATCTTTAAATTCCCATGTCGCCACCGCCGCCGAAATTCTTTTCAGCGTGTCCGTGTCGAAGCCCATGGCCTTGCCCATTTCACGCGCCGCCATGCGATTCCGATACGTGATCACATTGGCCGTCATGGCCGCGCCGCGTTGCCCGTAACGTTGATAGACGTATTGAATAACGCGCTCCCGCTCATCTCCACTAGGCAAATCGAGATCGATATCCGGCCACTCGCCGCGCTCATCGGAAAGAAATCGTTCAAACAGCAACTCCATGCCAATTGGATCCACGGCAGTGATGCCGAGGGAGTAGCACACCGCGCTATTGGCAGCCGATCCGCGCCCTTGCACAAGAATGTTTTGTTCGCGGCAGAAGCGCACCAGGTCCCACACAATCAAAAAATATCCGGCAAGATTCAGCCTTTCGATTAAATTCAACTCGCGCTCAATCTGCCGCCGCGCGCGTCTCTTCACCTCCGCATCAGTTCGCTCATAACGACTCTGCCATCCCTCTCGCGTGCGCTCCCGCAGAAATGACATCATGCTTTCCCCGTCCGGTACGGGATATCGCGGAAACTCATATCCCAGATCGTTCAGCGTAAATTCAAGCCGCGAAGAAAGTTCAACCGTGTTTGTAATGGCCTTCGGAAAATCAGCAAAGAGGGCCCGCATCGCGGCAGGCGATTTGATGTAGCGCTCAGCATTGCGCGCCAGCAGACGTCCGGCAGTAGCCAGCGTGCGATGATGCTGCAGAGCCGTAAACGCATCCGCCAGTTCGCGCTCATGAGGCGCGGAGTAGTTCACGCCATTGGTTGCGAGCAGCGGCAGGTGCAAAGCTTCCGCAATTTCGACGGCAACTCGATTTCGATATTCTTCGTCGCGAAGAAAATGACGTTGCAATTCAACGTAAATGTTTTCTCTTCCAAATATTTCCGTGAGCCGCTTTACTGCTTCGAATGCCGCTTGCGGTCCCTCCTGCGCCAAAGCTGCTGCGAGCGGTCCTTCTTCCCCGCCAGTCAGACAAATCAACCCGGCGGCGTGTTCAATAAAATCCGAATCCGAAGCCAGCGCTCCTTCTTTGCGCCTGACTCGCAACTTCATTTGTGTAATCAGGCGGCAAAGGTTTTGATATCCAGTACGAGAAGCAACCAGCAAAGGCAGGCGGAACTGACCACAGAGACACGGAGGCACGGAGGAATTGCTTTTTCCGGAGCTATTAAGATTAAGACTTTGTTTGCAATTTGATTTTTTCTCCGTGTCTCTGTGCCTCCGTGGTGAAAACGAAGTGCAAGTCACCTCTGCGCCGATATGAGCCTTGATTCCAATCTTTTCCGCCGCCAGATGAAAACGCGGTGAGCCATACACTCCATCGCGATCGAGCAATGCCATAGCCGGCATTCCAAGATTCGCGCACACCCCGATCATCGCCTCTGGAATCGAAGCTCCTTCAAGGAAGCTAAATGCGGAACGGGAGTGAAGTTCTACGTACATTCTTTTAGTGGATGTTTTAAAAGTTGTCATCCCGAGCGAAGCGAGGGATCTGCCTCTTGCAGCGACCTCGCTTCGTTGAGATGGAATTGTTTAGATACTCATGCAGCACTCTTCTCTTAGTCATACATTCCTTCCAAAAACCATTTCCCGCTGAACTTGTCCTGCACCAAGCGATACAAAACCAGGCCGGTTTCCAAAGACACGGCAATATCCCACTCCTCGCGCGACCATCCTTCCTGTTCCGACCAGTCGCCCGAAGAGCGCCATGGGCCGGCCATCCACACGATGTCGCCAGTGATCTCCTCGCGCTGCAAGCATCGCAGTCGCACCGGCTTCACTTCGCGTAACGTCACACTTACACTGAGCGGCGGACGAAATAGGCGCAGGCCGATTACCGCACTCATCTGTTCTCGCACGTGGTCATCGAACTCGTCATCAACCTCGCTGGCGATATCATTTTCCGGCGCTCTCAGTGACATATTTGTTATTCGCTCTGCCCACTGCTCCGTTTTATTTGTGGACGCGGGATTTTCAGATGTCGACTCCAAGGGCGCAAAGTGCCGCATCGCAAAAGCCCCTTCCCTATGCGTATCCAACAATTCGACTGACCCAACTCGGCCGTCACCGACAATTCCTGCAATCCGCGCCAGCGTCAACTCCAGCTTTTCTGGCTCAGGAAAAACCGGCTGAAATAATCCGCTTTGCAGGGCTCGCGGACGCGCCGGTTCTGCCGACAAACGAATCTTCACAATGGGCGCGCCCGGCGGATGCGCCTGCAAATCCAGTTGTAGCAATTTAAGAAATACCTTCGCGTCTAACATAGGAATCGGCAAATGCAGAGTTCGAATAAAAGTTCGAATAAAAGTTCGCGTCAAGGGGCGAGTAAAAGTTCCAGTGTCTGCGGGTGCAAGTGTGGATGTGAAAGATTCACCATCGTGAGCGTGCGCCGTTGCAAGTTCCAACTCTAGCCGCAATTCCTGGACCGCCAATGCTTGAGCATTCAATCGCGCACATACTTGTTCCAGCATGCGATTCAGCAAAAATGCCAGTGGCTCCAGTAGCACAATTGGATATTCCAGTTCCACGCTCTCGGCAAAAATCAACCGTGGTTCCATAAGGCGCAAGTCGCGAGATGCCGCGCCCCGCGCTAACTTCTGCAAACGCAGTCCCTGCTGTCCCAGGCGCTCGATGATTGGAACTTCTGGCAAAGCGGCCAGCGCCCGCAATTTACGAATGCCCCAGCGATCAAACATCTCCACCCAGCGTGCAGCCTGCTCTCCATCAGAAGAACTTTCCAGCAACACATCCACCAGCAAATCACCCAGCCGCTCTGCCTCGTGTCCTTCCGGAATCAAAGTCACACCGCGAAAACCGTGAGCAGCGAGCAGAGCTGCATCAGGATTCGCAGCCACAGCAACGTTCGCGTCCAGTCCCATTTCCATGACACGCTGCGCCAAGTCTCGTGCAATCTTTGGCAGCGGCCCCAGCAAAGGCGCGAGCCCGGCAAGATTCAAAAGTGCAGTGCCAGGCGAAGTGTCTTCTATCTCCGGAGAAAAAGATTGCGCGCAATCCAGCAGCGCTGCGTGTGCTGACGTCTCCTGAGATTCCGACCGAGCACGCCGCACGAGATCTTCCCAAGCCTCCAGTTGCGATTTAGTAGCGCCTACATCCACACCCAATTGACGAGCGCGTTCATTGAACGCCATAACCCTTTCCAGCGGAGCTCGTCCGCTGAGCACTACTAAAGGATGGGCGCGCAACTGGGGCTCACAGCGAATGATTGCTTGAGCAGGGAAGTCGGGGATAAAGATGCAGGCAAACATGAACACTCAAAAAAGTTCTCAGCTCCCGGTTCTCAGTTCTCAGTATGAATTCTGTTAATCATTCCCCTGTGTCCTCTGTCCCTCTGTGCTCCCTGTGGTAAGAATTTGGAGATATTTCCCACGAGATCCTATCCAGATGCCCAAGCCGCCCGGCTCCTGAAACTCGCCGTCGATTGCACTGGTTTCCGTTCTGACTTTCTTTCTAATCGCGAACACAACAACTGCACCCTGATTTCGAGTTGGTCCAACAATTCAGAGTGCGGAACTTGATTTCCTGACAGCGTAGGGCTAACAACCAACCGCTTCGTGCCCGAGCGCTGGTGACGATTAGCAGAAACTTTAATCACCATCGACGAACAACTCCCCGCAATCGGCTGCTGTTCCAAAACCAGAAGTGTCGTGGGCGTGTGTTCAACCGCGCGCCGGAAGCGGAACCACGATGTCAGAGGAATTCTTCGTGCGCTCTGCATGGGAACATCGCCCAGATCAAGGGCAATCATTCCGAATCCATTGCTCTGCAACAACAGATCTGTGACTTTAAGCACTTGCCCCAATTGCAACTCCCAGCGGCTGAAGTCGAAATTCTTTTTATCGGCGTGCGGAATGCCTAAAGGCACACCCTGATACGAATCGCGTGGGAACATACCCCGAGACGAATGGCCTGGCAGCATATCCAGATTTGAATTGCTTTTTTGTGCGCCAGCTGTTCGCGCATCCGCACGAAATTTGCGCAATGGATTTCTCTCTACACATCGCACCCACAGCAACCGATTCATTTCTATTCCGGCCGCCGCCGCTGACGCCGGATCAAATGCGTCGCTCGTATCCACCAGCGCACAAACTTCCCCGCGTTGGGTGGCGCGGGCCAATGCGCAAAGCATGATGCTGGTTTTTCCCGATGATGCCGTGCCGCAGATTTCCGTAAGGCAACCGCGAGGGAATCCGCCGGTCAATATATCTAGTTGTGCAATCCCACTCGAAACCATCTCTGGAGACGGGCGAACTTCAAGGCGCGAAGCGGGAACAACCGCAGCGAGCTTTTGAGCAGCACCCACAGCAGCCAATATCTGGCCTGCCTTTGTGGCAGTCTTCCTGGCGAATTCTTCCGTGAACTTTTCCGGGCAGCCCAGAGCAGTCGAAGGAGAAAAAATAAAAGGGCGGCCCGAGGCCGCCGATGAAAATACCGGAGAGGCAGACATACATTGCTCGCAATTGTCAGGGAACGTGGCTAGGAACAGCCCCAGCGAACTTTATTCCAATTCTTATTTCGCCTTTTGTTCGCCTATGAGAGTATGCTTTTCGCGTGTTCCCTTGTCAAGAGAAACCGCGCGAAATTCGCTCCGGCTTTCTAAAACTCAAGCCCTCAATAATTCCCATTTCTCCGCGAGAATCCATATCGGCTACACTCCAACCCGTATTTGGCCACACCCGTCTTTTGTTATAATCCTTGTTTCACTCCACTTAAGCGGCGCTATCGTCTAGGGGTTAGGACGGAAGATTCTCAATCTTCAAACCCGGGTTCGATTCCCGGTAGCGCTACCAACAAGTCTGAAGTGCAGAGAAATCTGCCTGTATTGTCCTGAAAATCGCGGGAAATGGCCGCAATTCCGCGGTTCTTTCTTTCAAACCGGACCAGAGAAAATCTTGTTCTCAACTCCTCACGCCAGCTTTCGAGCCTCTTTCTCTGGAGGGCAGACACGCAGTCCGGTTTCAACGACTTCAGCAGGCGAATGCATTGCGATCAGAAATCGATGATGCGGCGAAAGCGGCCTTGACTTTTGTCTGCCTTGAAGCATTCATCAGTATCAATCTCCGCAAACTTCCCAGAAGCTGACTTCTGGCCAGTGGAAAGATTCACATTCAGGTGAAGGCGTCTTTCTCTAAAGGGATTACTTCCGTGTAGCCCGTCACCCGGGAATAGTCGCCAGCCTCAGCAATGGCCGCATTTCCGGCTTGCCGAAGTAAAAAGGCTTTGGTAACCGGTCACTACCTTTGCTCGGGCGAGCGCATCTAAAATCTGGGGTCTATGCAGAATTTCACTCGCCGAGAACTACTTAAACTCGGAACTGCGGCGGCCGTTGCAGAGCTGGCGTCTTTGGGTTTGCACGGTTGCGGTATTTCCAAGTTGGTTCCGTCCGTTCCGTCCGGTTGCTCCAAGTTAACTGACATCGAACATGTCGTGATCCTGACTCAGGAAAACCGGTCTTTCGATCACTACTTTGGAAGCTATCGGGGCGTCCGCGGATTTTCCGATCAAAGCGCGGCATTCCAGCAACCCGATCCAGCGAACACCACGATCTCACCGGTGGGACAGCTCTTGCCGTTTCACCTGGATACCTCCCAAGCGAATGCAGCGTGCACCCACGACATTAGCCACGACTGGGTGCCGCAGCATCAGAGCTGGGACAACAGCAAGATGGACGGTTTTGTAAGTTCGCGTGTACCGATTGATTCCAACGACGCGGTATTAAGCATGGGCTACTATACTCGCGCAGACCTTCCCTACTACTACGCCCTGGCCGACGGCTTCACGATCTGCGACAACTATTTCTGCTCGGTAATCGGCCCGACCGATCCGAATCGCCTCTACACGTTGGCGGCTTCGCTCGATCCAGATGGAAAGAATGGCGGACCGATTTTGCAGACGATCGTCACAAATCGCTCGGCAATGTACGGCCGTCTGACCTATACGACCATGCCCGAGCAACTTCAGGCTCGGGGAATTTCCTGGAAGGTTTACTCGTCGCCGGATGAGAATATTCTGGGCGGGATTCTGTCGGACAATGTGCTCTCCTATTTCAAGAATTTCCAGGATCCTGCATCGGTGCTGCATCAGAATGCATTTGGACCCCAGTTTCCCATCGACTTCCTGTCCGATGTCGCGCTCGACAATTTGCCCCAGGTATCCTGGCTGATAGGGTCGATCCTGACTTCGGATCACCCGCCTGCGCCGTCGCTTTTTGGGGAGAATATTCTTTCCCTTATCGTTAGTGCTCTCAGCGCGAACCCCGCACTGTGGGCGAAGACGGTGTTGTTGGTTAACTACGATGAAAATGGCGGATTTTTTGATCATGTTCCACCGATCACCGCGCCTCCCGGCACGCCCGGCGAATATGTGACCGCGCCTGCGGTTCCGGATCCAACCGTAGTCGGCAATCCGGCGATCACTGGGCCGATTGGGTTAGGTTTTCGCGTCCCCATGTTGATCATCTCGCCGTTCAGTCGCGGCGGACTCGTGTCTTCGGACCTCTTCGACCACACTTCGGTGTTGCGATTTCTCGAGACCCGATTCGGGGCCGAAGTGCCCAATTTGAGCGCCTGGCGCCGGGCCACGGTCGGAGACTTAACTAGCGCGTTTAATTTCAAGAATCCTGATCAGTCGATTCCGAGTTTGCCATCTACCCTGCAAGGCGATGCGCAGGCGATCTTACAATGTGCGGCCAATCTGGCTGGAACGACACCGTTCATAGTGCCAGCCACGCAGACCCTTCCGACTCAGGAATCAGGGACACCCAGTCGTCCCAGCGGAACATGCTAGCCAGGATATGAGAAGACCTGGCTTCCGGCTCGGCTGGCGTCAAATCTGGTCCTAAGTTCCCCCCCTTTTCTGGACCGCCCTTGGGGGATGTTGGCCAAGTCGCTATAAAGGCAGCGGGCCCGTAGAAGTGGCCCGCCAAACATTTAATTCGAGCTACGACGCGATAACTCCCGGATCGTCGGCAACCGGAAGCTATCCAGAAACGGGCTTCGAGGAGGTCAACGGTGATCTCAGCGAAGCCGACTTCTGGCCCGCCGGGGGTCTGTCTTGAATTCTTGAATCATAACTTCAGAGTTGCCCGTCATCCGACCGCGACCTGGTCGCGAGCTCTTCCGACCCACTTATGGACACTCACTTGGTCGTGCACAGTCCAGAGTCGTCTTTGCGGCGGAACAACCGAAACTAGACTACAAGTTCGCGCCGAAGGCTAACAGACGGCCATCGCAATCGCGTGCATCGCTGAAAAACCCAAGAAAAACGCAAGTTTACGAAGCGCGAAAAAAACGACCATGGGGAAAAAATCGGGGACTCCACGCATCGGTAGAATTCTTAGCCAGGTAACTCACATTCAAACTCACGCCTTTTGGATTGGTCCACCATCCACCAGCGCCAAAATTGACGTGTCGCGGGGGGTTGACAACACGGGCGCATCGGGTTTATTGTCTGAGTTAGTTGAATAACTAACTCCTCCGAGTCGGAGAATATGCGAACGGCACAACCGGACAAGCGAACGCGGCTGATTGAGACTGCGACGAAGTTGGCGTATGGGCGCGGTTTCCGAGAGACGAGTCTGGCGGACATCGCCGAGGCGGCTCGCGTGCCGATAGGCAATGTCTACTACTACTTCAAAACCAAGGAAGAACTCGCCG
>JGI12635J15846_10001965_pt1 | contig 17983 bp, 16 predicted proteins | sample BlaSpr_A8_OM2_M2_FD_15846 | JGI IMG/M metagenome (IMG submission 15846) | reverse complement strand
CTTTGCACAAACTGACGACGAAGCTCGCGACGAACTACTCGACTATCGGTATCGAGGATTTAAACGTCGCCGGGATGCTACGGAATGGCTCTCTGGCGCGCTCGCTTCGGCACCCGTGAAACTGGCCTCGGTGAAGCAGAAAAAGCATGATTTGGACAGAAATGTCCGGACAGCTTAGAGCGGATTGTCATATTTCGTAGGGGGCTGAAAGGCGCGCTGTGCTCGATGGCGCGTGAGATGCGTGAGATGTACTAACCCAAACCGTTCCCTCGGTCGCGACCGTCAAGCATCGGCCAGAACGGCAGCGAAGTGCTGCTCACCGGCCGGTGTCACACGCAGAATGCGCCGTTTGGACGTTGTCTCAAGCCAGCCATGTTCCGTGCAGGCGTCGAGGAACGCCGCACCTAGCGCACCGCCAAGATGCGGACGGCGTTCGCTCCAGTCGATACACGTGCACGCGAAGCGCCGCCGCCGCGCTTTTTGTGCCGCGAGATCGATGCCGAGCCGGGCGAATTCATTAAATCCTTGCGGCGTTGCATCCAGCGCCGTGGGGCCGGGCCGCTGCGATCCGGACGGCGCGCCCGGCACAACCTCCAGCCACTTCGACTTCAACATCCGGTCGAACAGCCGCACAGCGAGTTCGCCGGCCAGATGGTCGTAGCAGGTCCGGGCGTAACGCATGTCGAGCGGCACGGCCGAGGCGCGCCGCGGCGCCTGCCGGTGTGCTTCTGCCGGCTCGCGCAGCGGCGCGCTGGCTTGTGCCAGATTCGCGAGCGCTTCGATTGCCATCGCGATGTCGGGTGTTGCAATGCGGTAGTAGCGATGCCGCCCGCTGACCTCGAGCGCGAGCAAACCGCTTTCGACAAGCCGGGCGAAATGCCCGCTCGCCGCCGAGGGCGAGATGCCGGCGATCATCGTCAGTTCGCCGGCGGGCCGGGCGCGGCCGTCCATGAGCGACCAGAGCATCGCGGCGCGGCCCGGGTCGGCGAGCAGTGAGCCGATTCGCGACAAACCGGGAAACGGACGGGCGTCGTCGTGGTCGAGTGTCATGAAAGCCTCCTTGGGTAAGCTCCACTTTAGCGGCTTGTTGCACGCGATGTTTCATCGGAGCGTGAAGTATCGGTGCAGCGCCGATTCCCCACATGCGAGCGCAGGAAGCCGCGCGCTAGAATGGTGATTCGCCTGAAGGGGCGGTCGTATCAAGGATGCATATGTTGAAAATCATGGTGGTAACGCTGCTTGTGGTGGTGTGCGCGGGCTGCGCGGGCGCGTCAGGGTCATCGTCGTCTGCCGGCGGGTCGAGCGGCATCACTATGTATGGCGTGATCGACCAGGGCGTGTCCGTGCGCAAGTAAGCCAAGCGACGCTGCGGGCAGCTTTTTGTGCCTCTTTTGTGCCTCGTTTTTGTGCCTCGTATAATTCGGCAACTCCAATTGCCGGGTTCGCCCCATTTCGCCATGACCGATTCAGCCGCGCCGAACGTAGCGCCTGCTCTCCAATCCACCGCCGGCGCTATCAAGCCCGAGCGGTCCGAAACCACCTTCCGCTTTCTTGCCGAGCCGACTTCCGTCAACTTTGGCGGCAAGGTCCACGGCGGGGCGTTGATGAAGTGGATCGACGAAACCGCGTATGCGTGCGCGGCCGTATGGTCCGGCCGGTATTGCGTGACGGTGAGCGTGGGCAATATCCGGTTTCGGCGGCCGATCATGGTGGGTTATCTGGTGGAATTGCGCGCGCGCGTAGTGGCGACGGGGCGCACGAGCATGCATTTGCATATATCGGTGCATGCGGGCGATCCGAAGAGCGGAGAGCTGCAGCAGACGACGGATTGCCTGATGGTGTTTGTCGCGGTCGATGAACAGGGCAAACCCGTGCCGGTGCCGTCGTTTGTGCCCGTGACGGACGAGCAAAAGCGGCTCGCGAAATACGCGATGGATGTGAAGGACGCGCTTGACGCTATCGTGGAATTGAAACCGGAAGAAGTGGCGGCAGGGAAGGTGTAAGGAAGACCGCCGGTGCAATGGGCCGGGGGAGCCTGTCGCACCGGCGAGTCGCAAAAATCAGTACAATTCAGCGGTCGCCCGCAGGACGGCTGACGTTGTTTCTGTCGCGTGCCGTTATATTCAGTTCAGAAAAAAACTAAACAAACAAATAAGACATCTCTCATTCATGAATCAATGCGTTGTTGGCATAGTGCGCGCATCGTGCGGAGGCCATCCGGTTGACCGGACCAAAAACGCACAAACATGAATTGAGGACAAGACATGAGTTGGACCGCCGGCTATAACAATTCGGTTGCCTACACGACGGGCTATTATCAGGAACAGAGTCCGACCTATCTGAACGCCTGCCTTGCGATGCAGCGTGTAGCGCCGCCATCGATTGAAAAATTCACTTACTGCGAACTGGGTTTCGGCCAAGGCCTGACCTCGCTGATTCTTGCGGCAACGCATCCGCAAGGCGATTTCTCGCCTGCGACTTCAATCCGCTGCATGTGCTGGCCGCGGCATCAATACGCGACGAAGCGCAGCTACCGAACCTCACCTTGCTGGAAAACAGTTTCGGTGAATTGGCGCAGGGCACGGTCGAGCTTCCCATGTTCGACTACATCACAATGCACGGTATCATCTCGTGGGTATCGGATGAAACTCGCGCGCAGATCGTGCAGTTCCTGAAGCGCTACCTGAAGCCGGGCGGCGTGGTCCAGGTGAGCTACAACGCCATGCCCGGTCTTGCGCAGGTGCTGCCGCTGCAACGCCTGCTCATGCGAGGCGCGGCCCGAGGCGGTGATGCATGGACCAGTGCGCTGGAACTTGCCAAGCAACTCGCGAATCTCGACGCGCTGCATTTCAAGCGCAACCCTGGATTCGCTCGCGCGGATCCAGGGTTTCCCCAACCTGGACACGCGCTACCTTGTCCATGAGTATCTGCATGACAAATGGACGCCGTTCTACTTTGCCGATATCGCGCGCGAACTGGCCGACGCAAAGCTGAGTTTCGCGGGTAGCGCGCGCTTCCCGCATATGGCGCCGGTGGGCTGACTGGCGAACAACGTCAACTACTGGATAGCGTGACGGACCCGATCGAGGCCGAGGAACTCCGCGATTACTTCGCGAATCGTAGTTTCCGCTCGGATATCTTCGTTCGCGGCAAAGCGGTTCTCAGCGACATCCGGCTACGCGAGCAGGCTGAACATATCCATCTGTGGGGTAATCCGTCGGTCAGCTTCAAACAAGTCGTGGAGCTGGAGCATGCTACGGTGACACGCAGTGACGCGTACCACCAGCCACTTTTCGATCGTCTGCGCCGCTCGGAGATGACCTTGGCCGAACTCTTCGATGCACCCGAACTCGCCGGCGTGGATATCGACGGGGTTTTGAAGCTCCTGCGCTTATCGATTGCGGTGGGAGAAACTTCGATCCGTTATGGCGCCGTCCAGCCGCGCGCCTCGGCTGACCGGCTGAATGCCGTCCTGCTGTCGCGGGTGGAACGGGGTGAGATATGGAGTGCGCTGGCGTCGCCGCGACTGGGTGGCGGTGCAGGCGTTGGTACGCTCGATCTGTTGATGATGGCGTCGCTGCACGAGAAGGTGGACCGGAAAAAGGCGCTGGGTAAGGATATGGATGAGCTTACGGCGCGGGTCGTACGTTCGCTGGCCGTAACGGGTCTGCAACTGCGGGTGGGTGACGTTGAGGTGGCGCCGGGTGACATCACGAAGCGCATGAGTCACATATTCGAAGACTCGGGCAAGACGCTCATTGCGCATTCGGTCGAACGCGGTTTCTGGGCCGCACAGAAAACCGCCTCACGATAAAGCGGTTGCAGCGGTTGATGATGCACGAATGACATCAACCGCTGCGCTTAAAGCTTGAACCTCAAAACCATTCGACGTTACTTCTTCCCGACCATCTCTTCGGGCTTGACCCATTCATCGAATTGCGCATCGGTCACATAGCCGAGCGCGAGCGCGGCCGCTTTCAGCGTCGTGCCTTCCTTGTGCGCCTTCTTCGCGATCTTCGCAGCCTTGTCATAACCGATGTGCGGATTCAGCGCCGTCACGAGCATCAGCGATTCATTCAGCAAACTGTCGATCCGCGACGCGTTCGGCTCGATCCCGACCGCGCAGTTATCGTTGAAACTTTGTGCGCCGTCGGCGAGTAGACGCACCGATTGCAGCACGTTGTGCGCGATCATCGGGCGGAATACGTTGAGTTCGAAATTGCCGCTCGCCCCGCCGATATTCACCGCAACGTCGTTGCCAAACACCTGGCAGCACAGCATGGTGACTGCTTCGGATTGCGTCGGATTGACCTTGCCCGGCATGATCGAGCTGCCCGGTTCGTTTTCCGGAATCGACAATTCTCCGAGGCCGCAACGCGGTCCGCTTGCGAGCCAGCGGATGTCGTTGGCGATCTTCATCAAGCTCGCCGCAATGGTTTTCAACGCGCCATGCGCGAACACGAGTGCGTCGGCCGCGGCCATCACTTCAAATTTGTTCGGTGCAGTTTCGAAGGGCAAGCCGGTGAGCTTGCCGATCACGCCGGCTACCTTCACCGCAAACTCGGGATGAGCATTCAGACCCGTGCCGACCGCGGTGCCGCCCAGCGCCAGTTGATACAGATGCGGCAAGGTCGACTCGACGTGCCGGATGCCCTGTTCCAGTTGCGCGACATAACCCGAAAACTCTTGTCCGAGCGTGAGCGGCGTCGCGTCCTGCAAATGCGTGCGGCCGATCTTCACGATCGAATCGAACGCCTTTGATTTTTGATGAAGCGTCTCGCGCAAGGTCTTCAAAGAAGGCACGAGATGCTTCACGATCGCCACTGCGGCGGCAATATGCATCGCGGTTGGAAACACGTCATTCGACGATTGCCCGCGATTCACGTCGTCGTTCGGATGCACCTTGCGCGCTTCGCCGCGCTCGCCGCCCATCAACTCGCTCGCCCGGTTCGCGATCACCTCGTTGAGGTTCATGTTGGTCTGCGTGCCGGAACCCGTTTGCCACACGGCAAGCGGGAATTCATCGGGATGTTTGCCGGCCAGGATCTCGTCGGCGGCGGCGATGATCGCCTGCGCTTTGTCGGCATCGAGCACCTTGAGTTCAGCGTTTACTTCAGCCGATGCCCGCTTCACGATCGCGAGTGCATTGATCAGTTCCGGCGATTGTTTCTCGCTCGAAATCTTGAAGTTCTGCAAGGAGCGCTGCGTCTGCGCGCCCCAGAGTTTTGAATTCGGCACGGCGATTTCGCCGAAAGTGTCCTTCTCGAGTCTTACGTCGTCCGTCATGGCTTCATGCTCCTTCGCGTTGCTTCAGGTTCGGGTTTGAATTCGACCACTTTTCGACCACCAATCACGATCTGAATTCGATTTGCCTGCACATTCAGAATCTAAAAAACTCAAAGCTGTGAGTCAACGGGCAGCAGCATGAACAAACCCGTCAGCACGTTGCGATACAGACCCGCTTGCGGATCGAAATTGTAGGTATGCACCACGCCGTCGTCCTCGGTGATCCAGATGAGCGGGGACATCGGCGAGCCGGTGTTCTTCAGGCCCGCAAGCACCGCAGGCGAAGCGAGTTCCACACGATATGCTCTCGCCGGCGCGACGCCGTTATCGAACAGTTGTGCCGCTCCGTTCGCGATTTGCTTGCTGTAGATCACGAGCGCGAGTTCAGTGTTGAGCGACGCCGAGCGCGGGTCCAGATTCATCGATCCAATCACGAGGATACTGCGATCGATCACATACGCCTTGGCATGCAGGCTCGCGCGCGACTGTGAACCGAACAACCCCGTGCGTGCGCGGCCATCGCCCTCGGCCTGCACCGGCTTGAACTCGTATAACTCTACGCCGGCCTTCAGCATCGGCACGCGATACGGNGCATAACCCGCCTGCACCGCGACGGCGTCAGTGGCGGCCAGCGAATTGGTCAGCACTTTCACTTTCACGCCGCGCCCAGTCAATGCGCCAAGCGCCTTCACGCCCGCATCGTGCGGCACGAAATACGGCGAGATGATGAGGAAATCGCTGCGCGCCTGGTTCGCCAGTTCGATCAGGCGCTGCATGGGCGGGCTTTTGTAATCCTTGTCGGGATGTTCGATCTTCACCGGCGAATCGGCTTCGAAATCCGTGCGCGCCCAAGTCAAGCCGAGGCCGTCCTGTGCGATCTGCTGGGCGAGCGGCGTGGCGTTAAGCGGCTTGGCGTTGAGCGGATCGGCTTGATCCTTCCAGTGCTGCCGCAGGTCGGCGCGGGTTTTATCGAGATCGGCGGGATCGAACTTTTGCTTGTTCAGCGCGCGCAACGGATACGCAATAGAACTGTTCCAGTAGTCGTCGAAACTCGCCGATATCTCCTGCGTTACAGGCCCCGCCGAGAACACATCGAGATCGCGGAACTGAAGGGTTGCGCTCGCGCTGAAGTATTCATCGCCGAGATTACGGCCGCCCACGATCGCGATCTGGTTGTCCGCGATCATCGCCTTGTTGTGCATCCGGCGCGTGAAATGATCGACGTTCGTGAACAGGTTGCGCGTGCGTTCGCCGAAACTCCGGGTCGCGCTGCCGAATGGATTGAACACGCGGATATCGATGTTGTCATGCGAATTCAGCGCGGCCATGATCTGGTCGATGTCCTTGAAATTCAGGTCATCGACGAGCATGCGCACCTTGACTCCGCGATCCGCCGCGTAAAGCGCGGCGCCGAGCAGCAGCTTGCCCGTGTTGTCCTCGTTCGCGATGTAGTACTGCATGTCGAGGGTCTTGGTCGCCGCGCGGGCGAGCGCGATACGGGCCTGCAATGCCTCGGTGCCGGTGGGAAGCAGACGCACGCCGGACTCGCCTGGATGCGCGGCTTCCTTCGGCGCGAGGGCGGTGCGTAGCGGCGTATCCGCGGTGGCGGGGAGCGCGTGCGTGGCGGGGCGGTCGAACGCGGTCGCGGGCGGGCGCGTGGCGCAGGCGCTGAGCGCGAGCACCGTAAGCGCGGCCGCGGCGAACGCGAGGCCGCGCGAAAGCGGTGGAGTGCGTCGAGAGCGCGCTGAAATGATTGACTGGTTTGAAACCTGCTCGGTTCGCGTACTTTCGAAACACTTACCGGGATGATCGCCTTGGGCGGCATGGGTTATCGATGACAGCCTGCTGCTTTCCGACACGTCCATTCCTCTTGTTTGCCCGAGCGATTTTTCTCAACTGCCAGCGGTTGTTGCGCGCGTTGTAGCTGCGTGTGGCACCGGATCTCGCGGGAGTGCGCCGAGGATCATGCTTCGTTATTTTATGGGAAATCGGGTACGGACACGGCGGACGGGTCGATTTGCGAAAAAGCGGAGCAGGCGTGGGTGTGCTGGGCACGCATCGGTGCTGGCGTGTTTTCTCGCGGCAAGCGTCGAACTGTTCAACGCGCGATTCGCAGCCGCAAGGAAACGCACACGCGAAAAAAAGCCCGCTTCGACGAAGCGGGCCTAATACCCCTGTTACTGGATGAGTCTCAAGGAGACGGCTTAATCGTATCTTCGCGCCGCTCGGGTTCCAACCAACGATGTCTGCTTATCTTATGCCGTGGCAGGCGCTTCAGGCCGTGTTTCGCGATGCCTGCCCGGATTTTCCGGGCTCAAGCGTGCCACGCGTGACCAAACGGCGGCTCATGCGATCAAAGCGAACGGTCATCAACACGGCGACGCTCGCCAGTCCCGCAGCCAGCCCCCACCACAAACCCTTCGTGCCGCCGCCGAAGTGAAACGCCAGCATGTAGCCCGTCGGAAAGCCGATGCCCCAGTAACCGAGGGCTGCCGCGAGCATCGGCACCCGCGTGTCTTTCAGCCCACGCAGCACGCCCGATGCGACCGTCTGCATGCCATCGACGATCTGGAACACGGCCGCCACGCCCAGCAGCGACGCCGCCAGCGCGACGGTCTGCGCGTTCTTCGGGTCGTCGAGATGGAGATACAGCCCGACGATCGCGTGCGGCGCCAGCACCAGCACGCAGCCCGACAGCGCCATGAACGCCACGCCGAGCGCGATTGCCACAAACCCGGCATGGCGTGCGGCCAGCGGCTGCCCCGCGCCGATCCAGTAGCCGACGCGCACGTTTGCCGCCTGGCCGATGGCCAGCGGCACCATGAACGCCACCGACGCCACGTTCAGCGCGATCTGGTGCGCGGCGAGCGGCGCTTCACCGAGCGTGCCGATGGTCATGCCGGTGGCGAGAAACAGCGTGGATTCGACGCCGTAGGTGATCGCGACCGGCCAGCCGATGCCGAACAATTCGCCCATCAGCGGCAGGCGCGGCCGCGACGCGACGACAAAATGCCGGTAACGCGGCCGCAAATGCAGGAACGCGATCAGCACGAGCGCCGTCACCCAGACGGTAATCGTGGTGCCGACTGCCGAGCCGAGAAAACCGAGTTCGGGCAAGCCGTAGGCGCCGTGAATCAGGCTGTAGTTGAGAAACGCGTTCACGAACACGCCGCCAATCGATACCCACAGCAGCCGCTTCGCTGCACCGATAGCCGGCAGGAACGCACGCATCATGCCGATCCCGATCAGGCTGCCCGGCGCGCCCCAGCGCAGCACCGCGCAATACTCGCCGATATTTCTGGCCAGCATGGCGGGTTCGTGGAACGCGAGCAGGATCGGCTCGGCGAAGCTCAGCAGCGCGAATGCGGGAATCGCGAGCAGCAGGGACAGTACAAGCCCGGTCCAGTAGATGTTCGGCACGAGGTGATCGGCATTCGCGCCGCGCGCATGCGAGACCGATACGCTCACCGACGTCAGCACGCCCTGCAGCAGCACCACGACGACAAAAAACAGGTTCGCGCCGAGGCCGCCGGCCGCGAGGGAATCGGGGCCGAGTGCGCCGAGCAGGATGGTGTCGGTGACGCCCATCGCCATTTGCGACAGTTGCGAGATGGCGAGCGGCGCGGCGAGCCTGGCGGTATCGACGGCGTGACGGGAAAGGGTGGGTGGCGCGTTTGCGCGATTTAATCTTGTTGGCATGACGGGTTATCTGAATGCTTGCTGCACGGCAAAACAGTGCAAAAACGGCAACGGGCGATGCAGCAAACCGTTACCGGTCCTGCATCGCCCGTTCGTTCCGGCCGCGCTTCAGCGTATTGGACTGAAACACGCCAGCCTGAAAGCTGACTTTGAAAAATTAGCTTGAAACGTCAACAAGCTGAAAGCGGCGAAAGGGAGCGAAAGCTCTCTAGCTTATTGCCTGATCGCGATTATGTCGATCACGAAGCGGTATTTCACGTGGNCNNGATCTCGCNCATGCGGATCATTTCGGCTTTTGAACCTTGATCGTGGTGTCGTCGATGAGAACCGTCTGGCCCGCGCGGATCTTGCACGTCTTGCGCAGCTCGATCTTGCCGTCGACCTTCACCTCGCCCTCGGCCACGCGTGCTTTCGCCGAGCCGCCACTGTCGGCGAGGCCCATCAGCTTGAGCAGGTTGTGCAGTTCGACGTAATCGCCCGTGAGCGTGAATTCGAGTCGCGGCATGTGAGCGGTCTTCGCAAGGTTGGGGGCGGAAAGGGCGCCCATGATAAACCAGCCGGGCACGCCACGTGCGTCTACAGCCAGACCCCGGATGCCGGCTCGTTCGGCTGTTTGCAATTTGTCAGGAAGTGAAACCGTCGGTAACAATGACAGGTTTTAGCGAACTCGAACGTCCGGAGCCGGGTCAGTAATAGTGATCGGCGCGTTTATGCCTGTTTGTGCCGGTCATTCGAAGTGTAGACGGGTATTTGCGGTGCGCTGTGCTCAGAGCGGTGTTTCAGAACACAACACATATCGCTTGGCGCCGCGGTCGTTTGCGATGAATTGCATTCGACCACCCGGAATAAAAACTGCCAGAGAGGAAATGAATATGTCGCAAGCCAAGAAAATGCTGTTGGGTACTGCTTTTGTCGCCATGGGTTTGTCGGCGTCTGCTTTCGCGCAGACCGCACAACCCGCCGCCGATGCCACCGGCCAGATTTCCGCACAAACCGCACCGGCAGCGCAGGCTGCGCCGGCGCCGCAGAATCTCGTCGCACCGGCGCCGACCGATCCGTTTGTCCAGAAGCGCAATGCCAACGCGCAGGCGAGCGCTGAATATAAGGCGTCGAAGAAGGCCTCGAAGCAGGAGATGAAGGCGACGACCAAGGAAGCGAAGGCGCAATACAAGGAGCAAGTGCGCAACGCCAAGATCAACAAGAAGGCCGACAACCAGACCGCCAACGACGACCTCAAGGCCGCCGAGCCGAATACGCCGAAGGACACGGGCCTGCAGCACTAAGTACCCGAAAAACGCGAAGAAAGCGGACTGATTTGTAGTTGACTCCGCTGCGGTGAAATGACGAAGGCCCGGCGCGCGCAAGCGCGCCGGGCCTTCGTGCTTATATGGCCAAAAGCCTGCTGCATCAGGCGCTTGCGTGGAAGACTTGTATGGATATACAGTGTGCGTCACCCGTTTTTAAAGCCCACGCGACGTGCTTACGCTTAACTCCACCACCGACGACGATCTCGCGCCCCAGCCCGAGCGTGAAGAAATCGCGTCGTACCTGACCAAACTGAACGACGCGCAGCGCGAAGCGGTCGAGTACGGCACGCACGCGTCGCACACGGGCGACGCAGCCGGCGCGCTGCTCGTGATCGCAGGAGCGGGGTCGGGCAAGACCAATACACTTGCGCATCGCGTCGCACATTTGCTGGTGAAGGGCGCGGATCCGCATCGGATCCTTTTGCTGACGTTTTCGCGGCGCGCGGCCAGCGAGATGACCCGCCGTGTCACACGCATCGCGGTGAACGCACTCGGCAACCGCAGCGTGATTGCGCAGGGTCTGACGTGGTCGGGCACGTTCCACAGCGTGGGCGCGCGCTTGTTGCGCGACTACGCGGATCTTGTGGGATTATCGCCGTCGTTCACGATCAACGACCGCGAGGATTCCGCCGATCTCATGAACCTCGTGCGGCACGAACTCGGGTTATCGGCGAAAGAGAAGCGCTTTCCGGCCAAGTCCGCGTGCTTCGCCATCTACTCGCGCGTGGTCAACACCGGCGTGTCCTTAGCCACCGTGCTCGACCAGGCGTTTCCGTGGTGCCGCGAATGGGAGGACGACCTGCGCCGGCTGTTCGCCGCGTACGTCAACGCAAAGCAGCAGCAAAGCGTGCTCGACTACGACGACCTGCTGCTCTACTGGTCGCATCTCGCTGCCGAGCCGTCTATCGCCGCGGATTTATCGAGCCGTTTCGACCACGTGCTTGTCGATGAATACCAGGACACGAACAAGTTGCAGGCGTCCATCCTGCTTTCGATGAAACCCGACGGCCGCGGCCTGACAGTAGTCGGCGACGACGCCCAGTCCATCTATTCGTTTCGCGGCGCGACGGTGCGCAATATCCTCGACTTTCCGGATCACTTCAATCCGCCCGCAAAGTGCGTGACGCTCGAGCGCAATTACCGTTCGACGCAGCCGATTCTCGCGGCATCGAATGCGGTGATCGGCTTGGCGGCCGAGCGTTATACGAAGAACTTGTGGACCGACAAGGCATCGGCGCAACGGCCGCGCATTGTCTCGGTCGCGGACGAAGCGGATCAGGCGCGCTACATCGTCGAGCAGGTGCTGGAGGCGCGTGAAGGCGGCATGACGCTCAAGCAGCAAGCGGTGCTGTTTCGCGCCGCGCATCATAGCGCCGCGCTCGAAATCGAACTCACACGGCGCAACATCCCGTTCGTGAAGTTCGGCGGGCTGAAATTCCTCGATTCCGTTCACGTCAAGGACGTGCTGGCGGTATTACGCTGGGGCGAGAATCTGCGCGATCGCGTGGCCGGGTTTCGCGTCATGCAGTTGCTGCCGGGAGTGGGGCCGGCAATAGCCGCACGTGTGCTCGATCAGGTGGCCGAGCGCAGCGACACGCCCGCAGCTTTAGCCGCATTCGCCGCGCCGCTGCGCGCGAGCGAAGACTGGCCGGCGCTCGTCGCAATGATGTCGAAGGTGTGCTCGCGCGAAAGCGGCTGGCCCGCTGAATTCGAGATGATCCGTCGCTGGTACGAACCGCATCTGGAGCGCAATCACGAAGACGCGTCGATCCGGCATGGCGACGTGCTGCAGATGGAAAGCATCGCGTCCACCTATCCCACGCGCGAGCGTTTTCTCACCGAACTGACGCTCGATCCGCCCGATGCCACCAGCGATGAATCGGGTGTGCCGTTTATCGATGAGGATTATCTGATTCTCTCCACCATCCATTCAGCCAAGGGTCAGGAGTGGAAGAACGTGTTCGTGCTGAATGGGGTGGATGGCTGCATACCATCGGATATGGGCACGGGCAGCGACGAGGAAATCGATGAAGAACGGCGGCTCTTGTACGTCGCCATGACGCGAGCAAAAGAGGATTTGCACATTGTCACGCCGCAGCGTTTCTACGTGCACAACCAGACGCACATGGGCGACCGGCACGTCTGGGCGGCGCGCACGCGTTTCATTCCGGCGCATCTGATGCCGCAGTTCGAAGCGTGCGCGTGGCCGCCGGTGCCTGAGCCCAGCGCGCCGACTGCAGCAGGGCTGGCCGCGGCGGCGAAGGCGAAAGTCGATATCGCCGCGCGGCTCAAGAAGATGTGGGAGTGAAGGGCGCTTAGGGTTGCCCGGTGATGATTCGCTCAACGCTCCGCACGCGACGGCTTCGGCATTTTGCGCTCAGGCGTAAAGATGGCGCGCAGCCAGTTGCCGAAGCGGGTAAAACCGTCATACGGCTCCTCAATAAATATCTCCGGCTTGAGCATGCGCAATTGCTCGAGCACTTGCTGCGCTTCCTGCTTCGCAATCGAGCCATGAAACATGCCGAGGCGCAGCAGGCAGCGCAGTTCACCCAGCTTCTCGCGCGACGTCGACCCCACACTGTGTTCGGTCGCAATCTTCGTTTCGTACACGCGTTGACGCAATGAATCGGCGAGACGCCATGCGGGCGTCTGCATTTTCATCTCGAGTTCCTGAATGTCTGACGCTGCCGCCTTGATCTGGGCCGCGAGCGTATCGATCTGTGCCGGATCGCCGTTAGCTTCGGTCACGATGACAGTTGCCCACGCGCGCGATGCCTTCACGAGATCGTCCGGTTTCCAGTCCGAGCGAACTGCAAAGCCGAAACCATGTTCCGCGGCCTGACGCATCATCATTTCGATAACGTCCGGAAACTCCTTGTCGAGCGCACGTTTTGCCCACGCGTACTGACCGTTTTGCAGCATCCGCTGGACGGCTTGTTCGGTGAGCGGCGTGGGGTTGTCTAGAAGTTTTGCGCGCAGGAAATCCTCGAACGACGGCGTGACGAATTGCGGATCGAACTTGAGCGATAGACGAATGAACGTATCGAAGTCGCGGCGCAGCGCCGCTATCGTTTCGTCTTTGAATGAAAGGGTGATCTGACCCATGATGTTTCCCGGTTCCCGATCCCGCGTGTCGGTTTGAACTGGCGCGGGAAGACAGTCGGCATCGCTACGAGGGCGACGGCCGTTCGTCTCTATATCGGCGCGGGGAAGGGAAACTTTAGGCCAGGTTTATTTCGCGAGTCCTACTTCACCGGAATCGTCGTACCCGCGGGCATCGGCACGGCCGTCACGCTGTTTTTCGCGCTACCGGTTGTAATCCTGTCGCTATACGTCAGATAAACCAGCGTATTACGCTTGGCATCGACAATACGCACCACGTGCAAGGTCTTGAAGATAAACGACATCCGTTCCGAGAACACATCGGATTTCTGTTTGAGCGGCGCGTCGATCTTGATGGGCGCGACCTGGCGGCAAGCGATCGATGCCTCAGTCGGATCTTCGGCAATGCCGAGGGTCCCCTTAATACCGCCCGTGCGTGCGCGCGAGACATAACACGTGACGCCCGTGACCCCCGGATCGTCGTACGCTTCGACCGATACACGATCCGAACCGGTAAAGCGGAAATTCGTGTTGACGCTCGCGATCTCCTCGGCGTGGAGACCGGGAACGGCAAGCAGCAGCGTCGAAAGCGACGTGAAGAGGAGGAGAGCGCGTTTCATCGGAATCCTTCGGGGAGTGAGGAATTAAAAAAGGCGTCGTATTGTAACGACGCCTTCGTTCAATTCACGTGAAACCGCGTGACGCGCGCTTTCGCGTTCCGTGCCGCGTTCGTTCAGTGAAAGATCAGGTACAAGATCACCAACACAATCACCGGCACACCAAGCAACCAACCCAGTAGATAAGGCATTGTCTTCCTCCATTCGATATCTGATTCAATGAATCCAGTATCGATTAGAGGCCCGCCCGCCGATAGCCGCGGCAGTCCTATTCGACTGTAGGCGGGTTCCTATCGGCGTTATGGCCGGCGATTTTTTACCTCACGCTCGCGGAGTAACGCGTGATTTGCCGATAGCGCTCGTTGGGGCGCAACACCACGGCTTCCGCGTCGTCCATGTTGATCTGATTCGGAAACCCGCCCGCCTCCAGACAGAGCGCGCCGTGTTTCGCATAGGTCACACCGTGTTTGCCCGGCACGCCCGCCAGCTTGTTGCTCGTGTAGAACACCAGCCCGCGCTCAGTGGTCGAGACGATCAGTTCGCGCCCACTGCCCGGATGATAAACGGCCGCGACACGCCGCAGTTCCGGCAGTTCCGTGACCGGCGCGGTGGTGCGCAACACATAACAATGGTCGATACCGCCGCCCGCCAGCGTGACTTGCTCGTTGTCGCGCGTATCGACACGCGGTCCGATAGCCGCGGCCGTGCGGAAATCGAACGGGGTATTGGCGACGTTTTCCAGCGTGGTTGGGATCGTGTTTTTATCGATGGCGAAAAACTGATCGGCGGCGAGCTCGATCTCGTGATCGCCAATAGTCGAGTCCACGCCCGACAAATTGAAGTACGCGTGATTCGTGAGATTGAGCGGCGTGGACGCGTCCGTGAAGGCATCGTACGTGATCGTCAACTCGCCCGCGGCGCTGAACGTATACGTCACCTCGACGGTGAGGGTGCCGGGAAAACCGTTATCGCCGGCGGGCGATTCGAGCGTGAGCACTAGCGCCTGCGCTGTGTGCCGTGCCTGCCAGAGCTTGTGGCTGAAGCCGTGGGAACCGCCATGCAGCGAGTTCGGTGGCTGATTGGCTTCCAGCTTGTGCTCCACGCCATCGAGCGAAAAGCGCGCACCCGCGATGCGGTTCGCCCAGCGCCCGACGATCGCGCCCATGTAGGCCGTGCCGGTGGTGTAGGCGGCGGGGGTGTCGTGGCCGAGGAGGATATCGGCGAGATGGCCGTCGCGATCCGGTGCGAACCATGAGACGAGGGCCGCGCCCAGGTTCGTCACCGATACCCGCAGGCCATTGTCATGGCTCAGTGTGTGAAGTTCTACTGGCGTGCCGTCGGCAAGATCGCCCCAATGGGCGCTGGAAATGTTCACTGCGTAGTCTCCGGATTCTGGTTTTTCGTGGCATGGCGGCTACTGGCTTCCGGCAACGGCCAGCGCGCGCGATACAGCGTGCGCACATAGTCTAGATGAGCGCCCGCGGCGTCACGGGCACGTTGCGGATCGCGGGCAATGATGGCGTCGAATATGGCCTGGTGTTGCGCCAGCAGATTCGCCTCCACGTCGTCGTCGTAATCGACCAGCCGATGCGACGTCAGCATGGATTCACGCACGAGTTCGTGCAGACCGTGCATCACGTGGGCGAGCGCAAGATTATGCGTGGCATCGGCGATAGCAAGATGAAACGCCGCATCGTGCTCCGCAATGCGCGTGCGTTTTGGCGCGATGGCCGCAGTTTTCAGCGTCTGAAATGCTTCAGCGATGCGCGTCAGGTCGGCATCCGTAGCGCGTTCGGCGGCATAGGCCGTTGCCAGCGATTCCAGCCCGTGGCGCAGTTCGAGCACATCGGCGCTGGCGGTCGGATGCTGGCTCAGCAACGCGGCGAGCGGCGCGGACACGAGCGGCGCGGTCACATCGGACACTTCGAAACCGCCGCGCGCCGCCGCCCGGATAAATCCATCCGATTCCAGCCGGATCAACGCTTCACGCAGCGACGGCCGCGACACGTTGAGCTGCTCCGCGAGGTCGCGCTCGGCGGGCAGGCGCTGGCCGGGCAGCAACGCGCCGCTCGTGATCAGCGCCCGGATCTGGTCGGACACGACATCGGCGATGCGTACGCGAGTGTAGGAGTGGACGGGCTGAAAAGGCATGAGTGCGCTGAAAGGTGGGTAAAAACGGCTGTATGTTTCTTCTAGTTTGACATGAAAGATCGCAAACTTTAAAGTCTTGGTCAGACCAAGCTGACCAAGAGCTGCAAAATCCCTCGTTTTTCAGACTCCCCACATTCTTCTATCCGATGAAAGTCGCCCTGTTCGTTCCCTGTTTTATCGATGCGTTCTATCCCGAAGTCGGCATCGCGACACTTGAACTGCTCGAACGCCTGGGCGTGGAAGTCGATTATCCGGAGGAGCAGACTTGCTGCGGCCAACCGATGGCAAACAGCGGCGCGCAGAAGGAAGCGGCCGGTGCCGAGCGTGTGTTCGCGCGTAACTTCGCCGATTACGACTATGTGGTCGGGCCATCGGCGAGTTGTATTCATCATGTGCGCGAGCATTTAACCGCCATCGAGCAAACGGCGTCTGTGCGCAAAGTCCGGGCGAACGCATACGAACTCGTCGAATTTCTCCACGATGTATTGAAAGTGCGCGAATTCCCGTGGGCCGAATTTCCGCATCGGGTGGGGTTGCACAATAGCTGCAGCGCGATTCGGCATTTGAAGGAAGCATCGGCATCGGAGATTGGCGGGACTCCGTTTTCCAAACCGCGTGCGTTGCTGGAAGGCGTGAAGGGCATTGAATTCGTCACACCCACGCGGCCCGACGAATGCTGCGGCTTCGGCGGTACGTTTTCGGTGACGGAAGAGGCGGTGTCGGTGAGGATGGGTCAGGACAAAGTCCGCGATCATCTGGGCGCGGGCGCGCAATACATCGTCTCCGGCGATATGTCGTGCCTCATGCATCAGCAAGGCTGCGCCGAACGCCTGAAACTCGATGCACGCTTCATCCATATCGCCCAGGTTCTGAACGGAGCGCGCGCATGAGCGACGTCGTGAAGGGGAAAAGCAAGCGGCTCGATCACGCGAAGGCGGCGGGCGCATTTATCGCGAAGACGGATCACGTCGCTTTCCACGATAAACGCTTGTGGGATCTGCGCAGCAAACGCGACGCTCAGGCGCATGGCATGCCCGAATGGGAAACGCTGCGTGAGCTGGCATCGGGTATTAAGGAGCACACGCTTTCACATCTCGCCGATTACCTCGATCAGTTCATCACCCAAGCCGAGTCGCACGGCGTGGTGGTGCATTACGCGTCGACGGCTGAGGAACACAACGAGATCGTCTACAAGCTGATGTCCGAGCGCGGCCTGACTACGCTTGTCAAAAGCAAATCCATGCTCACCGATGAGTGCAAGATGCGAGAGTACATTGAACCGCGCGGCATCACGGTGATGGAAACCGATCTGGGCGAGCGCATCCAGCAACTGGATAACCAGGACCCGAGTCATATGGTCGTGCCGGCCGTGCATAAACTTCGCGCGGATGTCGCTGAATTGTTCGGTCGTACGATCGGCACGGATCCGAAGAATAGCGACATTCACTATCTCGCCGAAAGCCAGCGCATGAATACGCGACCGTATTTCGTGCGCGAGAAAACCGCCGGCATGACAGGCTGCAATTTCGCGGTGGCGGAAACGGGGACGGTGGTGGTGTGCACGAATGAGGGCAACGCGGATCTGTCGGCGAATGTGCCGCCGTTGCACATCGCATCGATCGGTATCGAAAAGCTGATTCCGAAGATCTCCGATCTTGGCGTGTTCATACGCATGCTCTCGCGCAGCGCGCTCGGTTCACCGATCACGCAATACACGTCGCATTTCCGCGCGCCCCGGCCGGGCTCCGAGATGCATTACATCCTCGTCGATCACGGCCGTTCCGAACGGCTCGCGATGGAGGACTTCTGGTATTCGCTGAA
>JGI12635J15846_10001964_pt1 | contig 17987 bp, 18 predicted proteins | sample BlaSpr_A8_OM2_M2_FD_15846 | JGI IMG/M metagenome (IMG submission 15846) | reverse complement strand
TGAATTTTGGTAATCGCGGTTCGCCCGGCGCTACGCCGCCGGCAGCAACGACCGCATCAGCGATTGTCGAAAGCGGTTCAACATGCCCCGAGATATGCCCACCTTCGACGAGCGCACGCAGAAAAGGACAGGGGTTGTCCGGCGAGACGAGAGGAGGCTCGGAGCCAAGTTCGGCCGATTGAACGTGGTGAGGATTAGCACTGCTCACGACGTTCTCACGTACTGACGCTGACGTTGAGCAAAGTAGGGTTGAACGTCTGGAACGGCTGTTCGCGTCGCTTGTTTCGCTCATGGATGTCCGCAGACAGCTGGATGAGTGCCCGTTGGTAACGCTCGAACGCCGCCATCACGGGCGCCTTGTTCTGTTCCAAAAAGAGATGGGTGTAATCGCCGATCAACGGCGGCTGCTCGAGCCCCGTGAGTGCGCAAAGGTTTAGAACCTGCACCGTCGCCTGTACATCGGACATCTGCGATCCAGCGCGTATCTTGCAGGTAAGGAACGCTGGGTCCAAGAGGTACGGGCTTACCCTGCCAACCTGACAATGGAACCCCGTTACGGTGAACATGACTTGCGTGATCAAATCGATGAGCTGCTGCGCTCTATTCAGCGGCCCCAGGCCAAGGGTGGGCGCCAACGAGACGATTCCCTGCCACCAGGCGCGCACGGCCGGATCCTCGACTACGCTTTCGCCGGGGAAGAAGATGCTGAGGTAGTCCTTGGTGTAGGTCTGCAGGATGTCGTACAGCGCCAAACCATCGGTCGCGTACGGGAAGGCGTCCCCGAGCGCTTCGATGCGCTTGGCCGCCATGGCCCGGGGAAACGTTTGGAACGTCATGGTCTCGATGCCGCGCAGCAGACAGCGGCTCAAACCACTGTAGGTGAAGGAAAAGAGACGATGAGCCAACCCTCCCGCGGGGGAAAGCATGAGCCCGGCGTCCAAGTTGATATCCACCGCACCGTACCCATACGGCTTAAGGAAGCGGCGCAGCGGGTGGTTCTCGGGCAATTGCTCTCGTGTGACGGTCACCATCAGGTTGGAGGCCAGGAAATGGGTCGCTCCCAAATGATCGGCGACGGTGACCGCCGCGAACAGGGCGCAGCGCCACCGCCACTTGGCATCCTCCCAGGAGGCATCGGTCGGTCGGTGAGTGGCGTCATCGTGCGAGGTGTACACGCGCAGCAGCGTCCTATCGGCGGCAAAGTAGGCACACGCCCCATAGGCCTCCAACCCAGGGCGCACCGCGAAGCCATGCATCCAAGATAAGTCCACCGAATAGGCTGCGCCGCCTGGGTCATCGTCGAGCGGCGCAAGACGATGAGCGGCCAGTCCTTGAAACGCCAGCAAGGACATGGCCCGATCGGAAGTAACGTCGGTCCACCGAACCGCCGGGGTCGGCACGATCGGTGCGAATTGTGTGTCGATCACGGCGGACGCCGCTTCCCGCGAGGACCAAGGCGCCGCATCGTCGACCAGGGGCAGGGATCGCAACACCCGGAATAGGATTTTCTTGGCAAATTGGATCTTTTCGCCGTCCTCGTCAAACGTAGGCACCGCGAGGATGCCGGGGATCACATCGATCTTCTCCAGCGGCCCGTGCGTCTTCGGTATCCCTGCCGCCGATGGACCCTGCGCAGTCCACTTGGTGATCTGCTCGCGGATCCTGGGGACCATGGTTCGAGTGTGCAGATCGGAAGGCCGCAACGGGACGGCCGAGCCCGCCGCGTCCAGCGAAGCGGCGAGCTCTTGCTGCTGCTTCTCGCTGATCGGAGGCGTGGGATCATTTGCGTAGATGTCATTCATAATTGCCTATCCTGGTTGGCGGGACGATCGCGCGACGATGCGGCGGAAACTGCGCTGGTCAAAGTTGCGCCGAGTGCGCAACGCCTAGGATGATCGTGCTGTTATTTGGATCTGGCAACAAACTGGCTGTTAGCCGACCGGCGCGGCGCATCAAATGTCAGAAGCTTCGCAATTGCCGCGCTAGGCCGAATGAACTTCGCTCTTAAAGGCATGTCTCGAGACGTGGAGTGTTACAGATATCGCCGCGGCTGCGTAAATCGGACGGATCTAATGAGCATTTCGAGTGTTACGCGGTTTTCAATTGCGGCGCTCGCTCTCAGCGCGGCGCTGGTGCTTGCTCCAAATCGCAAGGAGCCATCGATATTCAACGCGAATCAATACGCTCTGGAGCTGCGGGAAAAGGCTCATGCGCGACCCTGTTTTGTAGAAAGCCCGGGCTGTTCAAACAACCCATTGCCTTCCTTTTGTTTGGCGTCTCTCGGACGGTGTCCTGATGAAGCGGTGGCGGAGCCGATCGATCTTGTGGTGCAGTAAGTCGGAGAGAGCAACGCCTGTATACCCGGCCTGGTGCTAAGCACACGCGATCGTCAGCGCTGAAGTAGGCGCGCTGGCGATTCGCCGCGCCACGGAATCCAATCTCGAGTACCTCAATACACACGTGCAATTACGGCCCCGATTACTCGTGGCACAAATCCATGACCTTCCGGCCAACCGCTCGAACGAGGGCTCGCGGCATCACAATTCCAGCGTAAGTGCGGGATTTTGCTAAAACAATGCCCTTGCCATGAAAGACGGCCCTCCCCCCCACCGAGGCATCCACGTAAGATCGGAACCTGCTCTGAAACCGACACTTAAGTATCATAGATCCGCTTCCTTATACGGCGCACTCTGGCTTCAGCAGTTGTCGTACCGGTGGCCGGACGGGGGTGGCCCAATTCTGGTTATGCGAGGCTCAGCGTGTCTGGGAAAGAGAGTGTTTGTCCAAATATTGAATCCACTTAATCGTTGACACATGAACACCCCCGCAAATCTGGTATCGGTAGTCGATGACGATGAGTCCGTGCGGGAGTCGTTACCTGATCTTCTCCGGGAGTTCGGATTGGCAGCCGAAGTGTTTGCGACGCCGAGCGATTTCCTTCAATCTGCCTTCGTCGATAAGACATCATGTCTGATCCTGGACATTGCAATGCCGGGTATGTCGGGGCCTGAGCTGCGGCGTGAATTGTTGAGGCGAGGCCATGACATTCCGACCATTTTCATAACCGCTCATGCAGATTTTGCCTCGCAGCCGGATATGCACCAAGGCGCCGTCGACTGCCTTTTGAAGCCGTTCAGCGAGACGGCCTTGCTCGAGGCGTTGAAAAGAGCGTTAAATTTGAAGTAACCCCTCTTGCCTAGGGAGACGCCCCATGCGTTTAATAGATACGACCGATCGCCTTCCGAGGTTGCTTGAAATGCCGGCGCCTAGGCCTACAGTCGTCGTTGTTGACGATGATGTCTCTGTTCGCGAATCTCTGGAACTCTTGATTGAAAACGAGGGATGGCAACCTGCGCTGTTCGAATCGGCACAAGAGTTTCTCGCGCGATTGCCATCCGTGGTCCCGAGCTGCTTGATCCTGGACGTCAATCTTCCAGATCTCAGCGGTCTTGATATTCAGCAGCGCATAACTGATGCGAAGTCTTCGACACCGATCATATTCATAACAGGCTACGGCGATATACCGACCTCGGTCCGGGCAATGAAAGCAGGTGCAGCTGAATTTTTGACCAAGCCGCTCGATGACGAGGTGATGATCGCAGCGATTCGTGAGGCGGTGCTTCGCAGCCAAGCCAATCTGGAGCGAGAAGGTGCCCAGCGTCAATTACAGGAACGGTTCGCCTTGCTGACCAAGCGCGAGCGCGAGGTCATGAATCTCGTCGTGAAGGGACTGATGAACAAGCAGGTCGGCTTCGAGCTGGACATCAGTGAGATCACCGTCAAGGCACATCGAGGTAGGGTCATGGAAAAGATGCAGGCCACCACCTTCGTCGACCTGGTGAATATGGCCGGGAGGCTTGGAATTAGCACAGCCCGACAAGCCTAGGTGCCACAGACGCTATCGTGAACTCGTGATGGCAGCTGAATAGGTCTCGGCGCCGGAGTCGCAAGGGAGGCAGAAACCGAATGTCGCGCCCGGGCCGTCGTTGGCCATCCCCCACAGCTCTCCGCTATGGCTCTCGATGATCGAACGGCTGATCGCCAGGCCGATGCCCAAGCCATGCGCTTTGGTCGTGTGGAACGGTTCGAACAGCTTTTCGATGCCGCGTGAGGAGCATAGTGCACAGGATACCTTCATGTTGGAGGCTTCGGCGCGAATCTCTCACGAACCGCGTCCCCCAGGCAATGCTCGACCCTCCAAATCCCGCGATCGACACCCGCGCATCGAATCAGGTAACCATACCCCGCATCACACGAGGCGCCTCGTTACTTTCCTGGGGATACTTGCGATGCAGCGTCATGACTGAAGGTGGGAGACTTCGAGTATGACGGTGGCACGTCCCACATGCGCGCCGCATACCATACGGCCCAAGCCACCACGAATAACGACATGACCCACACCCATACCGGAATTGCCGAGCGCGCTTCGGCGCGGCGCGGGTCGAAGGGGTCCTCGGTACTGAACGCGTCCACCGTGAAGCCCACGGTGCCGCTGCGTATCGAATGAGGGCGCAAGCCCGAAACGATGATTCCCGGCCCGTTATGCACTACGAATGGGACTTCCTCGATCCCTTCCCGCCCGTTCTGCCCCGCGGCGCGAATCACCAGCCGATGCGCACCGTCGGCCAAGCTCAGCGTATCGAGCGCGATATCGGTGGGGAGCTCTCTGTCGATGATCGGTTGCGGGTTGTCGTCCAGGTAGATCCTGACATGCGGCGCTCGTTCCTCTCCCCCATGCTCAGTGGTCATGGCGCAACACCAGGTACTTCGGATGATTTGGGTCTGTCTCGCCCGGCCGAAGCAGCATCCAGAACATCGCCACGAAACACGCCGCGGCAATCTGGCCCGCGATCCCGATGATGATGACATTGCCCCAAAACGGGCCTGTTAGATGATGATGCACTGGCGATCTCCGTTCATGACTGCTCAATGGGTCTCACTTCATTTTACTTTGCCCGCTCGGCGGCCACTTCCGCGGCGGTTACACTCTTTCCGTGGTTGCCCCAGGAAGTGCGCTCGTAATCGAGGATCGCGGCGATGTCGGCATCGTTGAGGGTGGCGGCAAACGGGGGCATGACACCGCCGTAAGCTACGCCACCTATCTGGGTCGCTTGCAGGCCGTGCAACACCACGTGAATGTGTTGCTTCACATCGTCGTCGTTCACGACGTCGTTACCCTTGAGCGGAGGGAATGCGCCCGGCAATCCCTCGCCGCTCGCCTGATGGCAGGCCGAGCAGTTGGCGGTATACAAACTCGCGCCCCTCGCCTGGTCATACCCGCCCGCAGGCGACGCCGCGCCGACCGACGCCGCGCCGACCGGTGACTTAGAATTTGGATTGGACATCGACATCGCCGTGCCTGCCATCGCTGTGCCTGCCGTCGCGACCTCCTCTCCGGCCGCCTCGCTCCCCGACCACGGTGGCTGTTTCAACGCGGCCAAATACGCAATCAAAGCCTCGGCTTCGTGCGTGGGCACCACGACGCCGTACGCCGGTGCGTAAGCTTTTGGCAAGGGGATCGGCGCCGCTCCTTTGGGCGCTTGCTCGACCACGTCGAAGAGCCAACTGAACGATGGCATGATCGATTCGGGCACCACGGCCCGCGGGTTATACAGATGAATGTACTGCCACAGGGAACTCGGCTGGCGTACCCCGATATTCGTAAGATCCGGGCCGGTGCGTTCGGACCCGAGTAGTTCCGGAGTCTGGAACTTGAAATCGCTCGCAGCCGACGGGCGCCCAAACACCTTGTCCTCATCCAGCGGCCGCACCTGCTGGGTATGACAGTAACCGCAGCCATTCGCCACATATACCTCGCGCCCCTCAGCCTCGAGCGCATTGAGTGGCTCGACACCCGCGCCGGCGGGAACCCTCGAGAGCTCGATGCCCGGCAGAACCCCCATCATCAGCGCGAGGCACGCGTAGACCAAGGTTGAGCCGCCCACGATCAGCACGAGCTTGTTCACGCTACCGCCTCCTCGGCGCGCAGGGACTCGAGCGGTGATGCCACCGCTCCCGGCCCGTAACACATGCGCCATACGTTCCACCCGAACACGATGTGGCTCGAGAACATCAGCAGACCGCCCACCCCTCGCCAGACGTAATAACTCTTCATGTCGATCACCGATTGGATGAACGGCAATCCGTGCATCCAATCCAGTCCCTGGATCGTGCCGCCGATCGACAGTGAGGTGACATAGATGAAACTGCCGACCAGCGCCATCCAGAAATGAAGCGCCATCCCGAGTAGCGGCGCCTGCTTGCCCGTCGCGGACGGCAGCAAACCATAGATGCCACCGAAGATCAGGAATGANATGAAGCCGTACATCGTGAAGTGGGAATGGCCAACCGTGAAGTTGGTCAGGTGCCACACCTGCTGCAAAGACCGGAAGGCCTCCAGCGTCCCCTGGGTAGAACTGAGCAGGTAGCTCATCACGCCGACTAAAATGAACATCAGCGGATAGGAGTGGGTCAAATCGCGCATGCGTCCGCGCATGGTGAGCAGAAAATTGCTGCTGCCGCCCCAGACCGGGACCAGCATTGCGACGCTGAACACGATGGCAATGGTCTGCAGCCACCACGGCAGCGGACTGAACTCGAAATGATGAGCTCCGATGATGGGATAAAACAGGAGGTTCGTCCAGAAAGCGAAGATGCCCAGCGCGTAGGAATAGATCGGCCGGCTGAGGAGCTTTGGCAGCGTGTAGTAGATCATCCCCAGCGCGAGCGGTGTGAACCACATGCCCACAGCGTTGTGCATGTAGAAGCCCGAGACCGCCACCTGACCCAGTCCGAATTGGTACCACGGGATAATGGCGACGATCGCGATGATACAGGTCCAGAGCGTGCCGCCAAGGATGTACCAGTTCGACAGGTAGATGTCCTTGTTGCTACGACGAGCGACCGTGCCAATGAGGTTCCACGCGGTCACCACGAGCGCAGCCAGGAAGATCAACCGGATCCAGGAAGGCCACTCGCGGTACTCGAGATCGCCGTCGTTGTAGCCCAGATCCAGTGCAAGCGTGCCGGCAAGGGCNGCCACGTTGAAGAGCACCAGGCCCGTCCACGCAAGCGCCGCGCTGTACAGTTTCGCGCCGCTGCTGCGTGCGGCAACGTAATACCCCAATCCAACCAGCGCGATGCTCGCGAATCCATAAAACGTCGCGTTCGTGTGAATGGGACGGAGCCGTCCGAACGTCAGCCAAGCACCGGGTCCGAATTCCGGCGCCCCAAACTTGAACGCCATCAATAACCCTACTCCAGTGGCAAACAGAAGCCAGAGCGTGGCGCTCACCGTATAGGCGGAGAACACCGAAATCTGGGAGCGATTATCTCGTTCGCTCAACTCCGAGCGGCGAGCCGACACATCCATTCGCATACCGCACTCCCTCTCAAAAGTGGCTGTGATCATCCTGCCAATCCAGGCTAGTACGTTGGTCATCCGGATGGCATTGGACGTTGGTATCGCATCGGCGCAAGGATTTTCTTTACTCGGCAGGNGCGTGCGCTTGGTTGCGACGCAGACTATTTGAGGGAGACGCAGACCCACGGTGGGTCCGGGATTAGACATAATCCCGAAATGGCGGCAACAGCCTGCCATTTTTGAGAAGTAGATTCCCGATTCTCGATCTACCAAACGCAGTCGGCGGCCCAATATGGAGGGTATGCGGCAGGGTGCTTTGATATCGGTGGTCGATGACGATGTGTCATCACGCGAGTCGCTGCCCGAGCTTCTGGAGATGCTCGGATTCGCTGCGATGCCGTTTGCTTCCGCAGAAGATTTTCTGGCGTCCGACGTGCTCGCCGACACTCAGTGTCTGATATTGGACGTGTCGATGCCGGGCATGTCGGGTCCGCAGCTGCAATGCGAACTGAGCCGTCGTCAACTGAAAATTCCGATTATCTTTATTACGGCCCAGTGCGATCACGACCTTCGCGCAGATCTTCTCGCTCGCGGTGCCGCTGAGTGCTTGTTTAAGCCGTTCAGCGAGCACGATCTGCGCTCAGCGCTCGATCGCGTGGTCGGCACAGCCTGAGACTCCGCAAAAGTGCCGCGCTTGCGGCAGCATCGGCGCGTCTTTGCCGCGAGGGCAATGCGACGCCGGGCGATGAGCGTCTGCAGTGCGCACTGATGCCAAAGTATTGGCCGATACCAACGTCCAATAAACGGGATTACCTCCTCGTGGCCTAATCACGCCCTGTTTCAGGGCCAAGCCAATTCAATGCCCCGCAGGAGCACGGAAATGAGAGAGCCATACCCACCCGGAAGGAGGTGGTCCACCGGCAGTTTGCGCGTCGCTGGTTTGAGCCGCAGCTGCGGGAGATAGCTGATGAATCCCTTGCGTCTGACTGTCCTTGCGCTGGGTCTCGCCCTCTCGGGCTGCATCACACCACCGAAACTCGGCCCGCAGCAGCAGACAATCGCAAACGATCACCTCGGTCTTTCGTCGCAGGTGTCTGCTCCGGTCCCGGTGCAGGCCTGGTGGAGCACGTTCAACGATCCTCAGTTCGATCATCTGATGCAGCAGGCTCTGGCGGACAATCCGAGCCTGGCGCAGGCGATGGCGAGAATGCGTGAAGCGCAGTCGGTGGCCGACGTGACGCGGGCGGCGCTGGCGCCTTCCATCTCTTTCGACGCACAGGAAATCCGTCAGCGCTTGAGTAGCCATGAACCCATCCCAGCGCCTTATAACGGGACCAAGCGGTGGCTGGGCAGCGAAGGACTGAATCTGTCCTGGGACATAGACTTCTGGGGCCGTCAGGCCTCGTTACTCAAACAAGCCCGCTCGCAAACCGCCGCTGCCGCTCTGGACGTGGCAAGCGCGCGGCTGGCATTGAGCGGCGCCGTTGCACAGGCCTACATCGATCTGTATCGCGACAACGCCCTGGCCGATGTGGCGCAACGTACCGAGGCGCAACGCCAGAATATCCTCGACATCACTCGCAGGCGGGTGCAGTCCGGTCTCGATACCAACGTGGAGCTGCGTGAGGCTTCGGGTGCCGTGCCTGAGGCGCAGGTTGAGTTGCTGCAGGCGCAGGCGGCTGCGGCACTGGATACGCACCAACTCGCTGCCCTGTCAGGTCAGGGCGCCGACGCCTATGTGCAGGTCCGGCGCCCGACGCTCGATCCCGCCGCCATCTTGCCGCTGCCCACGGCGCTGCCGGCAGACCTGCTGGGTCACCGCCCGGACGTGTTGGCGGCGCGCGACCGGATCGAAGGGGCCCGCGCCGGCCAGGCGGCGGCCAAGGCGGCGTTCTATCCTGACATCAACCTGACAGCGTTCGCCGGCACGAGCGCGGTCGGATTGGGCAAGTTGTTCGTGGGCAACTCGGCCGTGTACGGCGTCGGACCGGCAATTCATCTGCCGCTGTTCGATGCGGGCCGGCTGAGAGCTGAATACCGCGGTGCCGCTGCCGGGATCGACGACGCCGTCTCAGTTTATAACCAGTCCGTGCTACAGGCGGTGCGCGAAACTTCCGACCAACTCAGCCTGGTCGAAGCGCTGAATGCCCAGATCGCGCATCAGCAGCGATCGCTGGACGATGCGGAGGCCGCTTATCAACTGGCCGAACAGCGCTACCAGGCCGGCGTGTCCACTTACCTCACTGTACTCACCACCGAAACAGCGGTTCTGAGCGCCCGGCGTCAACACGTCGCGCTCGTCTCCGACCAGGCCATCGCGCGCGTCAATTTGTTGTTGGCCGTGGGAGGCAGCTTCGATCCGCAGGCGCCTTGAGCCCGATTTAGCCATTTCTCACCTACAACCTAACTGTCGCGGGAGAACATCATGAGCGACGACGGAGAACTCTCACATGAATGACTCAGCCAGCCCCCCCGGCGCAGCGACCGCTCCGGCGGCAGCGGCCCCGCCGCCGAGTGCCCCGCCAACCGCCAGCCATCGGCGCCGCAACCTCAAGGTCCTCGCCGGCGTAGTTGCTGTTTGCGCCGTCGGTTATGCGAGCTACTGGTACTGGTACGCGCGCTATTTTGAGAGCACGGATGATTGCTACGTGAACGGCGACGTGGTGCAGGTCACGACCGAGATTCCGGGCACGGTCATTCAACTGCACGCTGATGACACGCAGTCTGTCGCTCGAGATCAACCGCTCCTGGAATTGGACCCGGCCGATGCCGAGGTGGCAACGAGCAACGCCGAGGCCAATCTGGCCCGCAGCGTAAGGACGGTTCGCGCGCTCTTTGCAAAGGCTGATCAATTACGAGCCGACATTCGCGATCGCGAGGTCGAGCTGCGGCAGGCCGAGCAGGATCACAAGCGTCGCTTGGGATTGCTCAGCGGCGGTGCCATATCGAGCGAGGAGTTCGAGCATACGCAGGACAGAATCACCGAGGTGCACGCTTCGCTCACGGCCGCCCAACAAGAACTGAACGAGACGACGGCGCAGATCGATAGAACCACCATTCCCACTCATCCGCAAGTACTGGCCGCGATAGCGGCCGTCCGCGACGCCTCACTGGCGTTGCGGCGCACGCGCGTCACGGCGCCTGTCTCCGGCGTCGTGGCGCAACGATCGGTTCAAGTGGGTGAGCGAGTTGCCGCCGGTACGCCACTCATGGGCGTCGTTCCATTGGATGCCGTCTGGGTGGACGCCAACTTCAAGGAAGTTCAACTGCGCGACATGCGGGTCGGCCAGCCGGTCACGCTGCGCGCCGACGTGTACGGCGGAAAAGTCGTGTATCACGGAAAACTCGTCGGCCTGTCGGCGGGCAGCGGTACTGCTTTCGCGCTCTTGCCGGCCCAAAATGCCTCCGGCAATTGGATCAAGATCGTTCAGCGATTGCCGGTGCGCATCGAGCTCGATCCGAGCGAACTGCGCGCACATCCGTTGCGCATCGGGCTGTCTGTCACCGCCCATGTCGACATTCGGGACACCTCGGGGCCACTGGTTTCCGCGCAGGTACGGCAGATTCCGATTCCGTCGCAGGCGAGTCTCGCCAACGACCCACAGGAAGAAGCCCATATCGCCCAGATCATAAGAGATAACCTGGAACTTCCGAAAGCCGGCGAACTTTCGAAAGGCGGCGAACCTCCGAAAGGCGGTGCGAAGATCGCCGCGAATCTCAGTCGTTAGCAATGGGCGCCGCGGTGCCACAAGCTGCTTCCTCGGTAGGAATCCCACGGAGTATCACGCTTCTTGCGCTCGCACTGGCGACGTTCATGCAAGTACTGGATACGACCATCGCGAACGTCTCGATACCCACCATTGCCGGCAACCTCGGCGTCTCGTCCGACCAGGGCACCTGGATCATCACCTCCTTCGCCGTTGCCAATGGCGTGTCGGTACCACTGACGGGATGGTTGATGCGCCGATTTGGGGTCGTGCGCACCTTTGTGACATCGGTCGCGTTGTTTACGGCCGCGTCATTTCTCTGCGGCATTTCTACGAACATGACGGAGCTGATTATCTTTCGCGTATTGCAAGGTGGCGTCTCGGGACCCATCATCCCGGGGTCGCAGGCATTGCTGCTGAGTCTATTCCCAGAGAATAAGAAGGGAACGGCCCTGGCGATCTGGTCGATGACCACTCTCGTGGCACCCATCTGCGGACCGATCCTCGGCGGCTACATCTCGGACAACTACGCCTGGGGCTGGATCTTCCTCATCAACATACCCGTAGGCATTTTCAGTGTGTTGGTGTGCTGGCGCTCGCTGCCAAACCGCGAGAGCGCGGCGCACAAGCTCAAGATCGACGGCGTCGGGCTGGCTCTGCTGGTGGTGTGGGTCGGNTCCCTGCAGGTCGTGCTCGACCAGGGNAAGGACGCGGACTGGTTCAATTCCAACGTCATTGTCGGACTTTCCATCGTCACCATTGTGAGCCTCGCGGCNTGGATCATCTGGGAGCTGTCCGAGGAACACCCCATCGTCGACCTTTCTCTCTTCAAATACCGGAGCTTCACCCTCGGCACCATCGCACTGTGTCTCGCGTATGGCCTGTTCTTCGGCAACGTCGTGCTGATGCCGCTGTGGCTGCAAAGTAACCTCAACTACACGGCGACGTGGGCCGGAATCGTTACCGCGCCGAGCGGTATCACGGCGCTGATGGTTGCACCGTTCGTCGGCAAGTACATCGGGCGATTCGATCCCAGGTTGTTCGCAACAGTCTCTTTCGTGATCTTCGCACTCTCATACTTCATGCGGGCCGCGTACCCACCGGATGCCAGCTTCTGGGTGTTCGCCGTACCGACGCTGGTACAAGGCTTTGCCATGGGCACGTTTTTCATCGCCCTGCTGACCATTACGTTTGACCGCTTGCCTCCGGACAAGCTCCCTGCCGCGTCGGGGCTCAACAATTTCTTGCGCATTACCGCGAGCGGTTTCGCCACCTCTCTGACCACCACCTTTTGGGACCGGCGGGAGTCCCTCCATCAAACGCGGCTGGTCGAGTCGTTGACTGCTTTCAGCCCCGCATTTCGTCAGGGCGTCCGCAACATCACGAGCTTCGGACTCAGCGATCGCTCGGCCGACGCCGCCGTGCTGAAGGGAGTGGTCAATCAGGCTTATTTGCTGTCGTCCCTGGACCTTTTCTATCTGTTTGGCTGGACAGTGCTGCTACTCATTCCCATCTGCTGGATCGCGCGCCGGCCGGCGGGCGGGGCTGCCGTTGCCGGCGGTGAATAGCTCAGGGCGCCCGCACCGGTCGTTCGCTCGCGGGACTACAGTCCAGCGGTCGAGGCCATGCCGGGATATTCAAGAGCCACGATTGATTTTTACAAGACCATCGCCAAGGTAAGGTGCAAGCTTTGGCTCGCGGTGTTCGATCGTATTCTTGAAGGCACATGAAGGACGCTCATCCGATCCTGTTGCTCGTTCCCATTGCGGTTGGCTCCGCCGCCGTGATCTGCACCATCCTCATTCATGCGTTGCCCTTGAGTGCGACGATCGCTTTTGTCCGCCGCGAAAAGAAACTCGGCCATCTCGGTCTCAGCTTCTGGAAGGATATGGGAGTTGTGACGCGTACTATATTGTATGCGTTCGTGGCACATCTCATCGAGATGGCTCTCTGGGCAGCATTGTTCATGATCTGCGGGGAATTTTCGGACTTCACCACGGCTTACTACCACTCTGCGGTCAATTACACCTCCTTGGGGTACGGCGACATCATCATGAGTCCCACTTGGAGACTGCTGGGCCCGCTGGAAACGGCGGACGGCATGCTTCTATTCGGTGTCTCGACAGCGATGATTTTCGCTGTAATTCAACGGTTGGTTGAGGCCAGATATGCGGAGTTCGGGAGCGGCTAGCGGCGCGAAGCGGCGACGGCCGCCCCGAGCAGGAATCTACGCATCACACATTTACCCTTTTTGTTCGACGGTCCACCAAGGCCGGGTGTCCCGCGCCTCCGGATCGCATCACAGCCGAAGTGCCCCACCCGCGGCTATAGCACGTTGGTATCGGTCCCTGCCGCGACTTCCCGACTCACGGTCACACCCTCGGTTCTGCAGGAATAGAAAATGAAAATGTGGCTCCGGGACCGTCATTCGCGGCCGCCCACAGACGGCCGCGATGGCGCTCGACGATGGTGCGGCTGATGAACAAACCGATGCCCATGCCGTTGCTCTTGGTCGTGTAGAACGCCTCGAAGAGTCTTTCCGCATCCCCGGGATGGAAGCCCATCCCGGCGTCGCGGACGGTGACGCACACTTGCGCGCGGTCGTGCCGCTCGGTCCTGATCAGCAAGTGCCTCGGACGATCCTCGACCTCGCTCATGGCCTCCGAGGAATTAACCAACAGGTTGAGGACGACCTGTTGGAGTTGCACCCGATCGCCTCTGACAAGCGGAAGGTCGCCGGCGAACTCGGTTCGGATGACCACCCGGTGTTTCTGAAGCTCACTCGACAACAAAGCAACCGCTTCTCGTACGGCGTCATTCAGGTCCAGCGCCTCGGACGTAACTTCCTTCTTGGCAACGAGCATGCGTAAGCGCGTGATGAGATCGTGCGCCCGCTCCACGTCTCTTAGCGCGCGTCGCGCCGCTGCGCGAGCACCCTCGAGGTTGGGAGGATCCGTGGCCAGCGTCCGCAGACACGTATTTGCGTTGGTCATGATGCCTGCCAGCGGCTGGGTGACCTCATGCGCAATTGTAGGTGCCAGTATCTCGAGGGTTGTAAGACGGGCCATATGAGTCAAGGTTGCGCGAGACTGGTCCAGAGCCTCCTCCGCCAGTCGACGGCTCGTGACGTCGTGCACTGCACCGACGTACTCCAATTGACCTGCTGGGTCCCTGATTCCGTGCGCAATGACGTGCAAATACTTGACCGAGCCATCGGGGAATCGCAATCGGGGCTCGAAGTCGACCTCGCTGACCGCGTTTCGCGCCTGTTCAATCCTTTCGTTGAACGAGGCAAGGTCATCCGGGTGGACTCGAGTCGCTATTAGCTCGAGGGTTAGGGGCAGCGCCGGGTCAAGATCGAGAATGTGATAGACCTGCTCTGACGCCATGATTTCCGCGGTCGCCGCACGCCAGAAGAAACTCCCTGTCGCGCTGATACGTTGGACTTTCGCGAGGAATGCTTCGATTTCCTGAGACACTTCGTTACTTTGCGCTCGGTCTACCGCAATGGCGGCGACCTGGGGAAAATGCTGTACGAGAGCCGAGAGCAAGCGGGTGGGAGCGTAGCTCGGCATATCTGCCTTCGTGCTGTTTGCCATTTGACGGCCTCCGCGCATGCCGGTGGTTTCCGGGGCAACAGATTAGTGGAGTCGTCGCGCGCGAAACCATCGGCCCTTAGGTGCAGGTAGGTTATCCCTTGGTGCATTCGAGCCTTGCCGCGGAGCCACATCGCTTAGTCACTCCCTCGTAACGTGCCTCTGCGGCCCGTCTCCGTCGCGACGGCGCCTGCCGTTGCGCTTTGATCGAGCAACGACTTCGCGAGAGGGATGCTTGAGGGTGAGGTCAGCCCGGGGAGTGCGCGCGGTCAGAATGCATCATTCGAATGGACGGGTAAGGTGAAGGTGAAAATGGCGCCGGTGGGGTCTCCCGCCGCGGCCCGCAATTTTCCGCCGTGCGCCTCGACAATCGATCGACAGATCGACAGACCCATGCCCAAACCGGCCGGCTTGGTCGTGTAAAAGGCCTGAAATATTTGCTCGACACTCGCCACGGGGAGGCCGGGGCCCGAATCCTGGACCTCGATGGAGACGTCGTTCGGCTCGGATTTAGCGCTGCTGATCAGCAGCCGTCGCGAGCCGGCGTCTGAAGCAGACATGGCTTCTATGGCGTTGATAATCAAGTTGAGGAGGACTTGTTGCAGCTGCACTCGGTCTCCTTGAACGACCGGAAGGCCTTCGGCGAGTTGAATTTGGACATCGACTTTGTTCTTCTTCGCCTCGCTTCGCGTCAGAGCAACCACCTCCAGGACGGCGTGGTTGACGTCCAAGCTCTCGTTGCGCGGAGGCGCTTTCTTGATGAAGGCGCGGATTCGGCTGAGGACGTCCGTGGCGCGATTGCCGTTGGTCACAATGCGACTCAGCGCCTGGCGCACCTCGTCCATATTGGGTGGCATCGCACCCAGCCAGCGCGCTGCCGCATGCGCGTTCGTGACCGCCGCGCCGATAGGCTGATTGACTTCATGGGCTATCGACGCGGACAGCTGTCCCATGGTTGCGAGGCGGTTCGCATGCGCCAATTCCATCTCCATCTCTCGATGCCGCCGCGTGGAGGCCTCGGCAGCCTTCTTCTCGGTAATATCTCGCACGAAGCCGCTGAATTCCCAGTTGCCGTCAATCTGATATGGGGCGATCGATACCTCTACGGGAAACTCGGTGCCATCCCGGTGCAGAGCGGTAATCTCGATTCGCCTGTTGAGCAGGGGTCCCTCTCCGGTGGTCAGAAAGTGCTTCAGCCCTTTGTCGTGAGCGTCGCGATATCGATGGGGGATGAACAGTTCGGAGAGCGTCCGCCCTACCGCCTCGTCACGTCCCCAGCCGAACATCGTTTCGGCCTGCGCGTTCCACTCCGTGACCGTGCCGCGCTCATCAATGCTCAAGACGGCGTCCAGCGCGCTGTCGATGATCCGTCGCGTCTTCGTGTCCCGGTCTCGGATATCGCTGTAGAGGTGAATGTTTTCCAGCGACATGGCGGCTTCTGTAGCCAGTAGTCTGATGACCGCGATTCGGGACGGGGCAAGGGCGTTGGAGGTTAGGTTGCTCTCGAGGTAGATGATACCGATAAGGCCGGTCTGCTTGAGCAGCGGCAGGCAAAGAATGGATCTCGGGTGACGTGCACGTATATATTCATCCGCGGAGAAGGGGTTCGCGCCCGCAGCGTCATGCAGAAGCACGTTATCTTTCGTCCGGACGACGTGGAGGAGTACCGATTCAGGGAGGTCCGCTGCCGTTACCCTCGCCTTTCGCAGATTAACCGCCACGGTGCCGCCGCCGGTGGTCGCTTCCGCCTCAATCCAGTGCTCCTCGCGTCGCGCAAGAACCAACAGACCTCGCTCGGCTCCGGCGTACTCAGTCGCCGCGCGCATGAGCGCGTCGATCAGCTCATCAGAGACAACTTCGCCTCGCGCAGATTGGGAGACTCTCTCCCAGAGCACTTCGAGGCTGTCGTGCGGTCCGGCATCTGACGAGGGGGGCGGGCTCATCAGCTCCATTCTCACCTGGTTTATGAGCAGCTGTTCGCGGTCATGAACGGACTACCCCCCGGTCCGCCTGCACCAACGCGGAACGGACGAACTCAAGCAGTGCGTCATCATCAAACGTCTTGCTAAGATAACAGATGACTCCGGCGGCTAGAGCACGAGCTCGAACACTGTCGTCGGGATAAGCGGTTATCAGAATCACTGGAATGGTTCGACCGGAAGCAACCAATTGCTGGTGCAGATCAATGCCTGTCATTGTAGGCATGTGGACGTCTGCGATCAAGCAGGACGTACTGCAAAGACGAGGGGATGCCAGGAAGGCTTCTGCGGATGAGAACGCCTCGACCTCGAATCCAAGCGACTTCATGAGACTTGTCATCGCCTCGCGAAAAGGCTCGTCGTCATCGACAATTGAGATAAGGTGTTGCGACACCACCGGCCTCCGCGTGCAACTTCTCGAAGTCAGGCTAACACCTTGTGGGCTTGTTGATGCATTGCACGTTGGCGGCAGGCAGGATGGCGGAAAGCGTTGGAGCGGCTATACCTTCGTATATATAATGCCAGCGTCGCCGGTTAGCCTGTATGGCACGCCAGGCTCATAACGCTAAAAGGCGCCCCGAATGACTCAAACGCCGAACCCTGAGGAGGACCGTACTGTCTTCATCGTCGATGATGACGCGGCGATCCGCGAATCACTGGTAAGCTTGCTTCGATCAGTGGGTCTCAAGGTTACGGCGTTGGGGTCTGTGCCTGAATTCCTGGGCTGCCCGCGCCCTGAAGGACCGACCTGCCTGGTGCTCGATGTGAGATTGCCCGGGCGAAGCGGTCTCGATTTGCAGCGCGAGCTCTCTGCAGCAAACATACAGCTGCCAGTCATTTTCATCACCGGACATGGAGATATACCGATGTCCGTCCAGGCGATGAAAGGAGGGGCGATTGAGTTTCTAACCAAGCCATTCAGAGATCAAGATCTACTCGATGCGATTCAGCTAGGCTTGGCTCGTGACCGCGAGCGCCGCGAGAGTGACAGGGAACTGCGGACACTGTCGGAACGATTCGAGAGGCTCACGTCTCGCGAGCGCGAAGTCATGAGCTATGTGGTCATGGGCCGGCTGAATAAGGAGATCGCCGGCGACCTCGGCATCAGTGAGATCACCGTCAAGGTGCACCGCGCCCAAGTGGTTCGAAAAATGAGCGCTGATTCCCTGCCCGAGCTTGCGCGGATGGCGGACAAGCTCAAGCTTTCGGCGCGGAAGCCACATACTACATAGTGCGGATCTCACAGAGTAATACGAGGGATCTGTCAGTACTGTGACAAGCCAAAGACACCGAATAGCTCCTTATCATCAGTCCATACCCGGTCAACTCGCCANCCATGTTG
>JGI12635J15846_10001962_pt1 | contig 17990 bp, 12 predicted proteins | sample BlaSpr_A8_OM2_M2_FD_15846 | JGI IMG/M metagenome (IMG submission 15846) | reverse complement strand
TTCCGCCATGTCGATCAATTTCATGCTCGGAATTTTGGGTACGAAGATTTCGCCACCTCGCATTTGCTCAATGCACCGAACCACAAACCTCGCTCCTTGTTCAAGCGTGATCCAGAAACGGGTCATGCGCGGGTCGGTGATTGTGATTCTGCCAGTCTTCCGCTGCTCGAGAAACATGGGAATCACGCTGCCCCGGCTTCCCACCACATTGCCGTAGCGGGCGCAGCTAAATCGCGTATCTTGGGCCCCGGCGTAGGCGTTGGCCTGCACAAAAACCTTCTCCGCACATAGTTTGCTGGCACCATAGAGATTCACCGGATTCACGGCCTTGTCTGTGCTCAAAGCCATTATCCGGCGCACACCCTGATTGATGGCAGCGTCGATCACATTCTTGCCACCGATGATGTTGGTTTGAATTGCCTCGAACGGGTTGTATTCGCAGGCGGGGACCTGCTTCAGCGCCGCAGCGTGCACGATGACAGTCACCCCGGAAAAAGCGCGTTCCAGCCGTTGCGCATCCCGCACGTCGCCGATGAAATATCGCAAGCTGGGATGATCGAATCCTGACGCACGCATATCGTGCTGTTTGAGTTCGTCACGACTAAAGATGATCAGCTTCTGCGGATGGTACTCCGCAAGCATTAACTCGATGAACCGCTTGCCGAACGAGCCCGTTCCGCCCGTGACCAGCACAATCTGTTCGGACCAGTTCATTTGATTCCCCACGAGTGCCAAGAGAAAAAGTACGAAGCCAATAATTCCCGCGTATGCCTGCGGAACAATCAGATTCCAGCCACGTAGTATAGCGGAGATTAGGCCATGCGCCTCGACTTGGCTCAGCCGTTAACAACCTGGCGCCTTCAAATTTGCTTATTGGTGCATTCCGCAGGGTGCTAGAATGTGCGCAACCTGTTCCACCTGTGGATGGCTCCGCGGCTTAATGTTTGAGCGGGCCGAAGGATGCGAAGGAATCGCTTCGTTACCCGTGACCACAGGTTTTAGTCTAGGAGCTTTAATGAATTTGGGCCCGGTTATCCAGGCTAATGGGTATCGAGAGCGCGAAGTTCAGTCCGCCTTTCCTATTTCGCTCAATCGCCAATGGACGCCCTATAACCCTTCCCCCTTTTCAATGCGGGAGTCACTATTACGGGAGTACTGCCATGTTCTCTTCAAACGTAAGTGGGTCGTATTGGGTTGTTTGCTGCTGATTTTTACGGCCGTTCTTATCGCTACTCTGCGAAGTACCCCGATTTATGACGCCGTCGGCAGCATCGCAGTAAACAGAGTAGATCCCGTTACGCTCAATGTTAAGGATTCCGGCAACGGCGGTTATGACTATTCCGATCCAACTGATCTCGACACCGAAGTTCGCATCCTTCGCAGTGATTTGCTGGCGTTGCAAGTCATTAAGCAACTCAATCTCGACAAGCAGTCGGGAACCGCTGGACCGTCCACGGCTCCGCCTTCTTCCTTGGGACTAACTACCGATGCCCTTCAGCCCGAGTCCGAGAGGGCGTCAGAGATGATTGCCGCTTTCAAGTCAAGTCTAGAAGTTTCACTCGAACCGAATACCAGAGTCATCGACATTCATTATCGAAGTCCCGATAAATACCTGGCTGCGCGGGTCGTAAATACACTCGCAAACACTTACGCAGAGCAGAACTTCAAGACCCGTTTTGACTCGACGATGCAGACATCTGACTGGCTTTCCGAGCGGTTGGTCGATCTGCAAATGAAGGTCGAGACTTCTCAGGAAAAGCTGGTCAAATATCAGAAAGAACACGAAATCCTTGGAATTGATGAAAAACAGAACATAACCACTTCCAAACTGGATGACTTAAACAAAGAGCTAACTGAGGCCGAGTCCACTCGGATGGAGAGGGAGTCAGTTTACCGGCTCGTCGAGTCAGGCGATCCAGATTCGATCTCAGCAGCGTCCAACAGCACGACAGCGACCAACTCGGCCTCTTCTCTATTGCAGAAATTGCAGGGGGAGCACGCGGATTTAAAAATACAGATCGCCCAACTGGGAGCGCAGTTTGGACCGTCCTATCCAAAGTTAGCCCAGCTCGCAGACCAACTTAAAGAAGTGGACTCGCAAACCGAGGCTGAAAGAAAGAAAGTAGTGGCGAGGTTGCGCGGTGATTATCTTGCTGCGCTCGCGCGCGAAAGTTTATTGCGCACCGCCCTTGATCAACAGAAGCAGGATGCCAATCAATTGAACGAGAGCGCCATCGAATATAACTTTTTGAAGCGCGATGCGGAAGCCAACAGAACGCTCTATGAGAATTTGCTGGAGAAGCTGAAAGAAGCTGGATTAACCGCAGGCCTTCGATCGAATAACATTCGACCAGTCGACGTGGCGCGGGTTCCTGAGTCCCCGGCAGAGCCGAATGTTTTTCGAAACCTTACTTTCGCGCTGGCTCTCGGTCTGACCACGGGAGTATTGTTGGCGTTTGTTTTGGAAGGCCTCGACAACACGGTTCGCACCATGGAACAGGCTCAAGCGGTGTCGATGCTGCCGTCGCTCGGAATGATTCCGCTCGGGACCGCGCTTGCTGGAGGAAGCAACTCGGAGCAGCGGCTTTCTTTTCCAGCCGCAAAGGAAGGCATGGAATTAATCACTAAGTCTCGGCCTCACTCCCAAATGGCCGAGGCTTATCGGGCCTTGCGCACGTCCTTGTTGTTGACCTCAGTTGGAGCTCCACCAAAAGTGATCTTGATCACCAGCGCGCTTCCGGAGGAAGGCAAGACTACCACCAGCATCAACTGTGCAATAGTTTTGGCTCAAAAGGGCGCCAGGGTCCTCTTGATTGACGCGGATTTGCGGCGCCCCAGTATTCACCGAATGCTCGGAGTAGTACCAAAGATGGGATTGAGCAATGTCTTGACGGGGAGTACGAGTCTTCAGCAAGCCATTGTGCGTTCCCCGCTAGTACCGAACTTATTTGTGCTTCCGGCGGGAAGTCAGCCGCCGAATCCCGCTGAACTGCTCGCTTCCGCAGAAATGGGATCCGTACTCGGCGATCTGCGCGAGCAATACGATCACATTGTGATCGATACTCCGCCCACCCTCCCGGTTACCGATGCTGTTGTTATGGCCGCCCGGGCGGACGCCGTGATACTTGTTACTCGAGCCGGCAGCACCACCAAACATGCGTTGAAGCAAGCTCGCGATATTCTGCTCCAGGTCAACGCCAAGGTGAGTGGCGTTTTATTAAACGCTGTCAACCTGCATTCTCCGGATTATTATTCTTACTATGGCCAAATGAGAAAAACTGCGCGTTCTTATTACCGCGACACTTACGAGGACAACAGTCGCCAGAACGAATCCAGCGGCGACGATATCGTTTCTGTTACCGCGAGATAAAATCCTGAAGCGAACATCTGCGGTTGCTCCGGCATGTCCATAACAACTCCAGTCAGTAAGACAATCGCTTTAATTGCGTGTTTCTTCGCAGGGACGGTCTACCTCGCATTGGTGTCCTCGCAGTACTTGGCTTTCCGATTCTCGCAAAGAGCGGATTTGGATAGTTTGCGGATGGCGGTGCGCCTTCAGCCTGGAAACGCGGAATATCGTTTTCGACTCGGGGAATATTACTCGGTGACGCAACAACTGCAGCAGGCCGTCGATTCTTACGGCACCGCGGTCGCATTGAATTCGCACGAGTCTGGATATTGGATAAGGCTCGCTGCGGCCGATGAGCTACTTGGTTTTGCGCCCAGAAGCCGGGAGGCGCTGCAGAATGCCCTCGCGGTCGATCCCAAGAATCCCAGAGTTGCATGGGCCGCGGGCAACTTCTTTCTCACCGAAGGCGACGTCGACTCTGGATTGAAAGAGTTCCGGGTCGTTTTGGAGAATTCTCCGGTTTTGGCCGGGCCCGCGCTCGAGCTCTGCTGGCAGCTCCGGCCTGACGTGGATTCCCTGCTGCGCGACGCCATCCCGCCGAATTCAGGTAATTATTCGTCCTTTTTGGAGTTCCTCACGTCCAAGGGCGACGACGATTCCGCGGCGAAGGTCTGGGGGAGGATGGCAGGGCTTCATCAGCCGGTTAGTCTCGGAGTCGTCTTCGACTATGTTCGTTATCTGATTGGGCGAAATCGACCAGAGCAGGCGGGGATGGTTTGGCGGCAGGCAAGCAATCTAAGCATTCTGCAGAACTATCAACCCTCTACTGGAAACCTGATTGTCAACGCAAATTTTAGGTCCCCAATACTAAATGGCGGCTTTGACTGGAGTTACGAAAGGCGGTCAGATGTCACTCTGGCGTTGGATCCATCCGAACCGCATCTCGGATCGCCTTCTCTATTGATCTCGTATGACAGCAGGGGAATTGAAGATTCCGGAATCGGTCAATTGATTTCTGTTGAACCAGGCACCGGGTATCAATTCTCGGCTTATTTTAAAGCGCAGAATATGCAAGGCGCCGGCGGCCCTCATTTCATTCTTCATGATTACTACAGCGAAGAATCGCTGTTCACAAGTGAGGAACTTAAGGACTCTCTCGGTTGGCGGCAAGTGAGCGGGCAGTTCAAGACCGGGCCTAAAACTAGGCTACTCCAGCTGAGAATACGGCGAGTGCCTGCGGGAAGTCCCATTCGAGGCAAACTTTGGATTGACGACGTTCGGCTGCAGCGCAAACAAGAAGAGAATGCAAAGTGACTTCTCACTTGCCACTCCCATACCGTCCGGGAATTCTCGTGAAACAGAAGGACTTGTCTGCGACAGATTCTTTTGTCTTCTACGGTGTATTTGCGCTGTTGTTACTCGGCCCGCTTGCATTCGGAGCAGTCGAACCATGGGCTATCTTTTCATTGGAAGCTGGGGCCGTCGTTTTGTTTATCGTCTGGACCGCGTCGCGATTCTTATCCAATGAACTACCAATTAGCTGGAGCCCGCTGTTCGCACCGATGTTGCTATTTGCGGCGCTAGTGTTATTCCAGATCGCCACACGGAATAGCGCATATCGATACGCGACCTTCTCCAGCGGACTGCTTTATGGGGCGTATGGCTTGCTCTGCTTCCTGACGGTTCAGTGTTTGCGCAGAACTTCGCAAGTCAAAATTCTTGCGATATCGTTTTCCGCGTATGGCATGGCGGTTGCGACATTCAGCCTCTTCCATGGATTGGCCTCGAACGGCAGATTGTACTGGTTGCGAACTCCTCCGCACTGGAGCTGGATATACGGCCCCTACATAAACCATAACCATTATGCGGGACTGATGGAAATGCTGGTCCCTATTCCGCTTGTTTTTTCGCTCTCGATCTATGCAAGAGGCGGGTTGCGAAAAGCTGCGGTTGTGGCGTCAGCGGTTATGGCAACCACCATTTTTCTCTGCGGATCACGCGGTGGCGTGGTTGCTTTCATGTGCGAGCTTATCTTGTTGGTTTGCATTTTGATTTGGCAGCGAAGTTCCAAACGCAGCTCACTTTCGAACAGATTGACATTGGCTCTTTTTGCGATCCTCTTACTCTCGTTGTCAGGTTGGATCGGCGGCTACGCCACAATCGGTCGACTTATCAACGTCGAATCCACAAGGCACGAGATAACGGGGAGTTTAAGGCTGGCCATCGATCGAGACTTGCTGAAAATGTTTCCACATCGTCCGTTCCTGGGATGGGGACTGGGCACTTTTGAATATGTCTATCCTCAGTTTCGGAGCTTTTATACGAGCTATTACATAGATGAGGCTCATAACGATTATTTGCAGCTGCTAATCGAGTTAGGCGCCGCCGGATTCATCACTATGATTTGGTTCTTATGGTTGGTTTTCCGTATCGGGTCGAAAAAGTTGCGCAACTGGCCTGCGGACATAAACGGCGCGGTTGCCCTTGCCGCGCTCCTTGGTGTCACGGGTATCCTGGTGCACAGCTTGGTGGATTTCAACCTCCAAGTGCCAGCGAACGCCGCGTTGTTTTATGTTCTCTGCACGATCGCGACGATGGAACCTCGCTTCGGTTCGTTTCGCCCGCCTGGAGATGAACTTCTGCAGATTGACGCCAACAATCGACAGCCGCATTTTCTGGTTTGAAGCCGCACGCCACCGCGCGTTTAATCTCCGAGTACAATGGCTAGTTTGCGCCTTTCCGGTTGCGCACTTGCTATCGTTATTTTCAATTATGGGGGCTCATTTTACACTCCGCCTTGCGGAACGCATGTCGAGACTCGGCACTGAGACAGCCTTTGAAGTCCTCGACCGAGCTCGGGCTCTTGAACGCCAAGGAAAGGAAATTATTCACCTCGAAATCGGGGAGCCGGATTTCGACACGCCCGCAAACATAGTTGACGCTGGCGTGAACGCCCTTCACGATGGCTGGACCCATTACGGTCCTTCAGCGGGATATCCCGAATTGCGGGAAGCCATTGCGGAAGATGTGGGCCGGACACGCGGAGTGGAGGTCACAAGTGACTCAGTCGTAGTCGTTCCGGGCGGCAAGCCAATTATTTTCTTCTGCATCCTGGCGCTAATTGATGAGGGCGATGAAGTCATCTATCCGAATCCCGGGTTTCCGATTTACGAGTCAATGATTCGCTACGCGGGAGGCCGGGCGGTTCCCATCCGATTGCGGGAAGAAAAAGACTTCGGATTCGACCTCGACGAGTTGGCTTCACTCATCAACGATCACACTAAACTGATTATTCTGAATTCGCCCCAGAATCCGACTGGCGGTGTGCTCAGCGAGAGCGAGGTTCGGAGCGTGGCCGACATTATCGGCGATCGCAATATTATGGTGCTCTCCGATGAAATCTATAGCCGTCTGATTTTCGAGGGCGAGCATCGATCGATTATCTCGGTACCCGGATTTCAGGAACGCACAATTGTACTGGATGGATTCTCGAAAACGTACGCGATGACCGGTTGGCGTATCGGATACGGCGTCATGCGTCCAGATTTGGCGGTCCATATTGGTCGCTTGATGACCAATTCTAATTCGTGCACGGCCAGCTTCACGCAAAGGGCTGCTATCGAAGCAATTCGAGGAGATCAGTCGACGGTTGATCAAATGCGCGCGGAATTCCGGCGTCGTCGCGACTCTTTCGTTGCCGGGATGAATCGAATTAAAGGATTCTCCTGCCGCATGCCCAAAGGGGCTTTTTATGTATTTCCCAACATTGCCAAAACAGGATGGACGTCTCAGAAGCTGGCCCACACTCTACTCGAAGAGGCTGGCGTTGCGTGCTTGTCCGGCACTTCGTTCGGCGCCTTCGGAGAGGGATATTTGCGCTTCAGCGTCGCCAACTCATTACAGAACCTACATAAAGCATTGGATCGTATCGAGCAGTGGACGGAGAAAAACCTTTAGCTTGGAGATCGTTTTTGGGAGGCCGTCGTGACACCAAAGAAAACGGTTCGAAAAAACGACGAACCAAAGGCAAGCCGCCCGCACATGCCGGGATATGGCCTTCCGAAAGGCACCAAGGGACTGCTGCCATGGCGCTGGGCCGAGCAGAGGCTAACCAAATCACACAATTATTGGATCACCACAGTCAAAGCAGATGGAAGCCCGCACACGATGGTTGTCTGGGGGTTGTGGCGGAATGGCACTTTCTTGTTTAGCACGGGCAGGCAATCGCGCAAGTCACGCAATTTAGAAAAGAACCGAGATTGCGTGGTTTGTACCGAGTTGGCACGCGAAGCAGTTATCATCGAGGGCATTGCTGAGGAAACACCCGATGTCGCTCTTCGACGAGATTTCCTCAAGCGGACGGAACGAAAATACAAGTTCGACATGTCCGGATTTGAGTCAGACATACTCTCGTCGAAAGAGCCAATCTTCGCGGTTCGTCCTCGGGTGGTGTTTGGATTGGACGAAAAGAGGTCGCTCAATTCCGCGACGCGCTGGCGGTTTGCGCACGCGTTCGATAAATTTCGGGACAAAGTTTGAATTGTCATCTTGAGCGAAGCGAAAGACCTATGCATTCCCCATTCGACTACACAGGTCCTTCGCTTCGCTCAGGATGACAAAGCTATTATGGAATCATGACCAACAAATTTCGCGTTTTTGCCAGCTGTGATATCGGTGATGCTGTGGGAGTGCTGCGGCAACGCGGTTATGACGTTGAGGTCTATCCCGATCCCGTCGCGCCTCCGAAAAGCCTGATCGTCGAAAAGGTCAGATCCGGGATCGACGGGTTGATAACGACGCTACGTGACCAGATTGACGCGGAAGTATTCGAAGCAGGAAGAGGCACGCTAAAGGTTGTGGCTCAATATGCAGTCGGTTTCGATAATATCAACCGGACTGACGCCAATCGTTTCAAGATTCCGTTCACCAACACGGCTGACGTCCTCACTGAGGCTACCGCTGAATTCGCTTTTTTTATGCTCGGGTCATTGGCTCGAAAAATGTGGTCCGCGGAACATCTCACACGCGAGAACAAGTGGGGATATTGGCATCCTTACCTGCCGTTTCTAGGCGACGAAGTTACTGGCAAGACAATCGCAATCATAGGAACTGGGCGGATCGGGCTGGCGATGATTAAGAAATGCGCCGGATTTGATATGAACATTCTGTGCTTTGACCCTGCTTATCAGAATCAGGAATATGTAAATGGCATTCAGGAAGTTATGGATTTGCGTCATAAGCGCGGCATTTGCAAAGAGCACAACTGGATTAAATACGTCAGCTTCGATGAGGCGCTTGCCGAGGCAGACTTCGTCAGCGTCCATGTACCGTTGATTCGTGAGGGCGAAAGCGCGACGCCAACCTATCACCTGTTCAACGAACGCACCCTGCGAATGATGAAGCCGACCGCCTTCCTCATAAACACGTCCCGAGGTCCAGTGATAGAGGAAGCTGCACTGGCGAAATCACTTAAAGAAAATTGGATTGCTGGTGCAGCCCTGGATGTCTATGAGAAAGAACCCCTGCCGGTAGATTCACCGCTGAGAGATCCCGCCATCGAAGACCGTTGCCGTCTGTATCCGCATTTCGCCAGCGCCGCCAAGATTACGCGCCTGTCTCCAGATCCACATAAAGGGATGGCGGGTCGCTGCATACAAGGCTTGATTGACATTTTGGAACAGAACTACGGCGGAGACATCACGAAAATGCCTTATGTAGTGAATAAAGAGGCTTTTGGAAAATGAAAGGAAAGAACTACTCCGAAATCGTGTGCTCTTCGCTTTGCGCTCGCAAAACGCGGTCAACTGAATAAGGTCCACGTCGCGTAGGCTCGTGGTAATGGCGGACCTGCATCTCGCCCAACAACCCCACCGCCAGCATATTGAAACCTGCCAACAGCAAAACCGCGCCAAAAATCATTAGGGGACCATGGTGGGTCATTACATCGGCGTGATTCAGAAATTTCTCAATGAACAACCACAGAGTGACGCCCGATCCGGCGAAAATGCTTAACATCCCCAGCGTTCCGAAGAAATGTAGCGGCCGTGAGAGATAACGCAGCAGAAAGCGAATGGTAATCAAATCGAAAAACACTCTGAACGTCCGGGAAATCCCGTAGTGAGAAACGCCGCGCTCTCGGTTCACGTTGCGAATGGGCACCTCGCAAATCGACGCGCCATGCCAGGACGCCAACGCCGGAATAAAGCGGTGCAACTCGCCATACAGCGGCACTTGTTCCAGAATATCGCGCCGGTAAGCCTTAAATGTCGTCCCGAAATCGTGGATATCCACGCCACTTAACTTCGCCATCAGCCAGTTGGCGCATTTCGAAGGAATTCGGCGCAACCAAAGATTGTCGATGCGGTGTTTGCGCCAACCGCTGACAATGTCGTACCCCTCGCCAATTTTCTCGAGGAACAGCGGGATGTCAGCGGGATCATGCTGCAAATCGCCATCCATCGCAATGACGTACTCGCCGCGGGAGTGATCAAAACCCGCCGCCAGAGCGGAGGTTTGCCCAAAGTTGCGCCGTAGTTTCACGACTGTTATGCGGCTATCGATAGCGGCAATTTCGCGAAGAAGATTGAACGTGTGATCTCTGGACCCGTCGTCGACCAGCACGATTTCGAAGCTCTCGCCGTTCACTTCCATAACCGCCTTGAGACGGTCATAGAGGTCTGTCACATTCTCCTGCTCGTTATGCAGGGGAACAACAATTGAATATTTGGGCATTAAGCTTTCTATTATACGATCCCTGGCAAGCTTTTGCGCGTGCGTGGCCTTCTCGGTCCTTCAACCCGAACCATAACGTAAAACCTCAATCTTTATGGTTTTCCCGCTGTTTCCGTATAAGATGCGAATCAGCACGAGTCTGCTGTGCGCGAATGGACTCTGAGGAGCGCTACAAATATGGACATCGTGGTGGTGATGTTTGGCAGCCTGATCTCAACCATGTCAGCACTAACTTTTTTGGAGGTCCGCCGCATTCGAAAGAAGATGACGGAATCGACGCGTGCGGTCATCGCAACCGATCCGCAAATCGAAGTCCCGCGCAAAGCGGGCTAACGGATTTAAACCGGAAGCCTCACTCGTAGCGGAGTGCCTCGATTGGATCCAGTTTTGCTGCCCTCATAGCAGGAAACATTCCGCTTGCCACACCCACGACTCCAAGAATTGTCGTAGCGATAAGAAGAATCTTTGGCGCAACTATGAGCCTGATGTCTCCAGCATCCGCATGCTTCGCTAGCGCACTGTAAAGGGTCAGGGTACCGACAGAAAATGAGACCGCGTAAGAAAGCAGAATTCCGAGAACGCCCCCAACGGCCGTGATCACCATTGCCTCGGAAAGAAACTGAAACAGGATATCCCGCCTGCGGGCTCCTAAGGCCTTCTCCACCCCAATTTCACGGGTCCGTTGGGTCACCGAGACCAGCATGATGTTCATCAGGCCAATACCACCAATCCCAAGCGTAATCGTCCCAATGAACGCGAGCAGAATATTCAAGCCTAGAGTGATGATGCTGAATTGCTCAAGCTGTTTCATCGCATCGAAGATGAACACAGCGCGCTCATCATCCGGCTTAAAATTGTGAGCTAATGCGAGTGAATCACGTATGGTCTTGGTAATTTTTGTGTGATCCACGCCGATGGAGTCCACCCAAATACCACCTAAATAATGCGTGTCGGTGAGAACGTCGGTTGAATTGAATGGAAGGTAAGTGGTCCGGTTGTCGTCGTTGTCTGCTTCCTGCATGCGAGGCTGCAACACACCGACAACTTGAAAACCGACGCCATTGATGCGAACCCACTCCCCAAGAGCGGGCATCCCCGAGAATAATTTGTCCCTTGCCTCCGAGCCTAGTACGACAAAGTGGCCGTGGCTTAAGTTGTCTTCGTCGTTGATGAAGCGTCCGCTTTCCACGTTGAGGTTCCAGATATCCAGCATCGAGGGATCAATACCGAGAACTGGAAAACTGAACGAACGGGACCCGTTCTGAACCGTGCCTTGGACCTGCGAAAAGCGGGAAAGATGGCGCACGAGTGGCGCAACGTTGCGGACCAGCTCGACATCGTCCTGAGTGAAGCGGATCGGCACTCCCGCCTTATTGCCGCCAGCCTGTTGTGAAGTGCGCCCCGGAAAGATGCCGACAGCGGTCGCTCCGAAGCTTTCAAAGATATTCTGTATCGCGCGCCCGAAACCCTGGCCGTAAGCCAACAGAAGTACGACCGTGGCGATTCCCCACGCCATGCCCAACATGGTCAGCACTGTCTTGCGCAAGTCGTGCCGCATTGCGCCGTAAGCTTGTTCCAGTAAGTCGCGCTTCATGATTATTCTCTTCTGAGTGCCTCGACTGGCGCCAACTCTGCGGCTTTCCGCGCCGGGTATAGCCCAGCGAGGACACCGGCGAACGCCAGCGAAAGAATGGCTAGCACTGCAGTCGATGGCACAATTTGTGGCGTGTCGAACCCCTGAGGCTGGGGCAGAGTGGACAGGGCGGCCATGAGGCCAGCAGCCCCAGCCATACCAAGCCCACCACTTAACAATGTCAGAAATGCACCCTCAACAAAGAATTGGAACATGATACTTCGATTGGTTGCCCCAAGCGCTTTCCGAAGACCGATCTCCCGCGTGCGATCCGCAACCGCGACCAGCATGATGTTTATGATTCCAATCGCGCCTAACGCGAGGGTTACCAGCCCGACGCTTCCCAAGAAAGTATTCATTGCATCAAAAATCTTGCCAACCTGATCAACAGATCGGACAGTGTCCCACTCATCGAAAGAATCGGGGTTGGTGTAGTCAAACCCGTGATTGCGCGCGACCACTTTGTGCACCTCAATCTGGGCCGTTTCATGGCGGTCGCGCGACTTCGGCTGGTACTCCATCAACGAAATGACATTGGGAGCGTTTCCAATGTCCAGCGGAGGAAAGTCTTCGTGCATGGTGGTGAAGGGGATAAAGTTCTTCAGATTTTGATCGTTATTGTTGCCATGGCCTAAGCGCTTCATGGTCCCAATGACCTGAAACCGCATTCCGTTCAACAGTATTGTGCTACCGATCGCCGGACGGCCTGGAAAGAGTATGCGGCGCGACTCGTCCCCCAGAACGATAACCTGGCGTTTCTGAGTGATGTCCATTTCGTTGAGCCAGCGGCCGTCGTTTAGCGGCAGATAACGGATCTGGTTAATAACCGGCAAGGAGCCGATCACCTGACCGCTGCTCTGGTAAAAATCACTCACCGCCCGAATGTCGCTGCGCTGAATCACTGGCACGGCAGCCTTAACATCGGGGCATTCCGCCAGGACGTCCCGGTAATCCTCGTAGGTCAAATAATACTGGCGCATGCTTGTGAAACTGCCATTCAGGGCAGGGGCCCGTCCTCCCCAAATGAAGATCACATTCTCGCCGAGTTCGTCGAACTGCTTTCGATTGCCGGAACGAAAGCCTTCCCCAAGACCGACCAGCAGAAGTAACGACCCCACTCCCCACGCGATCCCAAACATGGTGAGAAACGAACGCAGCTTGTGCGCCCACAAGGTTTGAAGAGTCTGGCCGAAAATTTCGAAGAGCGCACGCATCGGTGATTATTAAGTTGTTGCAATGATAAATGAGGGTTGGCGCCTGATTCATTGCGACTGTTCGGAGGCAGACGCCCCCTCATAAGTGATCCAATAATGATACGAAGGCCGCGAGGAGAAGTTCCCGTCCAGGCGGAGATCACAACTGCCTATTGGACAATGAGCGTGAACGCCGCACTGTGAGATAGTGTTCCGCTGGTCGCCGTAACAGTTATGCCGTAGGTGCCCGCTGGCGTCCCGGGATTACTTTGGGCAACGGGCGCGGGCGCGGTGTTGGTATTGCTGACGTTGCTGCTACCCCCGCCACAGCCAATTGCCGCCAAGAGAAGCGCGGCCAGTAATAGTGAAAAGAAAGTGTTCGAAGGTCTGCGACCGACTGGCAGGCCAATCAAGAAGATACCCGCGAAACTTGCGCCAAAAGTTGTCGTCCAAAGAACAAGATGCGAAGAGCCAGATGCTTTTAGCGCGGTAGGAGCGGTCGTTGTTACCGTCACAACGGCAGTCGCCCCATTGCTAGAAACCGGTGGCACGCTGCAAGTGGACTCCTTCGGCAAGCCCGAGCAACTGAAGGTTACGGTTCCTGAGAATCCGTCGGCGTAGTACACATTTAGCTCGAAAACTCCGGATTGGCCGGGGGGAACTGTAGCGGTGGTTCCAAGCAAAGGACTCAACGAGAAATCAGGCTGCAGCGACACATTCACCGGTGCCGACGTCGACGCCAGGTAGTTATTGTCGCCGCTGTACGCCGCAGTCATTGTGTATTGTCCATTGGCGAGTTGTGGATCTGTGAAGTTCGCGCCCGTCTGGAGGGTTCCATTCGGCCCAGGTATTTGAGTTACGGGTGAGCTTCCGATGGCAGTATTCCCTGAATAAAAGGTCATTAAACCGGTGGGGAAAGTACTGCTGCGCGCCAAAACTACAAAGGCGGTAAGTGTGACACCTTGAGGATCGGGGAACGGAGTGAGAGTTGTAGTTGTGGGAGCCTGAGTAACAGCGAAAGGGACAGCCACGGACGAACTCGGGTCGAAGCTTACGTCGCCGAGGTATTGGGCAGTGATTGAATAAGACCCTGGCGAGATATTTGCTGTAGCCGGCAACACCGCGTCGCCGGACCGGTCGAGACCTACAACACCGTAAAGTTGGTTAGGGGATGAAAAAGAGACCCCTGCAGTCGCAGTGCCATAGCCCGATTGTCCCGCGACATGCGCCTTCATGTAGACCGGAGTTCCATATGGTCCACCTGTGTAAGGAACGAAATTCCCGCTCTGATCTATCGTGAGCAGTGAGAGACTGGTTATGCTAGGTTCCGGCTGTATCGTTACCGTCACGGGCGACGAGTCGCTGGGAGCATAGGTCCCATCACCGGCATAGTGGGCGTTCGCCTGATACGTCCCACCGGGCAGCAGATGAGTTACGCCAGCGGCCGAGCCTGTAGCATCCAATGTAAAAACAGCAGTTGTCTTGTCGCCGATCAGGTTCCCAATTTGGGGGCCTCCGTTAACCCATACTGCCCCGCTGGGTTTGCCGCTATTTGCGGTCACATTGACATTTACGTTGATGGCGGATCCGTGCACAGCGTTGACCGGATTAAGCGTAGCGGTTGTGGTCGTGGCGTTGAAGGTCACCGAGCTCCATGCGTTCAATAGGTTGGTCACATTGAGGGATCCCAAACCAGTGGCGAGATCGTAGCCAACGGAGCTTTGGTATTTCGCGTTAGGGCTCCCGTAATCTGCGTCGCCCGGGACCGAGTTGTTGCCCAGGGTCACATCATTAAACACGCAGGTGTTTACTTGAAAGCCGCCCGGCTTCGAGCCGTTGCACTGGGAAAAATTCTCGACCGCAGCCAATCGATAGAGCACGTAATTAGCTTGGCCCTGCCGGGATCCAGTCTTCTGTCCGACCTGGGCCATAATTCCTGCAAAAGCCGGTGCTGACGCTGATGTTCCGGAAGCCGCCGCAAAATAGACATATCCTTGCGAGTCGGGAACGCACGAACCACCCAGGCACAACAAATACGGATCATGCCCAGCAGCAGTCAGCGATACGTCCGGGAGGTCACGCGCCGCGTCGCCAAAACCAGACTGCCAAGCCGGTTTTTGAAAAAACGTGCTAGCGCCCCCTCCGCCAGCCCAAATATTGGGTTGCGACGTTCCACATTGCGTGCCCGCGCAACTCTCGTTCCATACTTGTTCCGGAATGTAGGAGAGCGCCGATTCGAGCGTGGATTGAGAATTGGTTGGGTTCCAATAAGTGCTGTCCTGTCCATTCTCGTTAAACATGGTGCCGCCGACCGCGATCGTGTAAGGTGTCGAAGCCAGAATATTGACTGAGGGAGGCCCTGCGGCAGTCACCACAGTGTTGGGGTCCTCACAACCGGCCGCGCCTGAATCGCCGGTTGAAACCACGTAGGTAATTCCTTCTGCCGACCCTTGTTGGGCCAGACTTGAAAACGCCGAGGCGTCCGCGCTTGTCTCGTCGGCTTCGCAGCCGCCAAAGCTTTCGCTCATAACGTCAGCTAGGTTATTGTCAATAATGTAAATCTCGGAAAGAACAACACCATCGGTCGAGTTTGTCGACGCTGAAACTACAAGAGTGACAAAAGCGGAGTGAGCGATGGCCCCGGACCACGTCGAATCCAAAACTGCTTCGCCCTCCTCTCCTCCACCCAGGTCCCCAGGATCTGGTCCATTAAGCAAGACTTGAAATCCGTTCGATCCGTCATTCATCAAGCTATGGAAGGCTGTAACGTCCGACACGTTTATGTTAGAGCGCCCGACTATCGCGATGTTAGCCGAACCTCCTCCTCCCGTCTGCGAACCAATGTTGTAGATCACGCCATAGTCGGCAGGGGTCAGCGCATGCAGTCCGCCGGATGAGGTGAACTCCGGTTTCTTGCCCGCCACGTACTTTGCTGCGAGCTGGCGATTCAGAATATGGATCTGCGGTTTCTTTAGAAAATTATGCAGCGTCAATACACCCGCCACGACAGGCGTCAGCGCGGCGGGAATCTGAGGATCATTCGAGTTTGCCCAATGCTCTTCTCCCTTCACCACATACTTGTGAATCGAGGTATGCAGAGCCTCCTGTACTTGCGCGGCGGTTCCTGAGAATTCAATGACGGTCCGGCCCTTGCTCACCTGAGCGATCTGAAAGCCGTGACTCTGCAACCACAATGTCACTTGCGCGATGTCTTGATCCGACGGACCAAACTGTTTTCCAAATTGTTCTGGCGTCAGCCACTTGTGGTAGTTGGGGGAAGCCTTATCCTGCTGGTTGTCAATCAGGCTTCTCAACCCGCTTTCTTGTTCGTCGCTTCGCCGCAACACCAGCAACATGCGATTCATCGGGAGGTCCGCAGAAGCCGCACCTCGATCAAATTCCGCGCGCGCCAAAGGATGAGTGTTTCCCTTTAGAACTATGAGCTGGTTTTCGTCGACCGGTTTCGTAACGAGAATCCGTGGGGAAGTTTGACCGACAGTTAAACCTGAAGAGAGAACAAGAGCAATGAACGCAACAGGACGCACGACAGCGACACTCATGATTACAGCACTCCTACAGCGATGCATTGTAGATCGATTACTCCGACGCTACGCCAGGCCACGGGGAAGCGGCATTGGATGGGGTAGTAGCCCCGGAACATCAGATATTGAGGTCTGCGGGAACAGTCGTCAAGAAGAAATTGGAAAAAACCAAGAAACGTCAGCAGCCAGCGCGCGTTTCGAGGCTAAATTTAAGGTGTTTAGCTTATTTTTGGAGCATCTTGAAGGTGCGCATCCGACTGAATGGACTAAATTTGTGCGGTGCGAAAAATCATCTGGCAAGGAGAGGGCCAGGTAATTTCAGATCGGTAAACAATCATGAGGAATCATCACGTCGATGAAATCACTCGTGGCATCCACTTCGTGCCGACTGACGGCCGATCATTTCGTCGCGCTTTGCGAGTAACGCCTCGATCGTCTCCACGAGCGACGCGCTTTGAGACTTTGAGATCACACTTTGAACTCCAACTTCCGAAGCCTCCGTCCTCAGTTGGTCTGAGGCATACATGGTGAGCATTACCGTCGGAATTTTTGGTGCGATGACAGCCATACGGCGAGCCGCCTGCAAACCATCCATGACGGGCATGACGAGATCGAGCACAATGATGTCAGGAGTTAGGACCATGGCTTGGTCGATAGCTTCCTGGCCATTCGCAGCTTCGCCACACACCTCCCACTCTGGATTGGTTTCCAGAAGGCGGCGAATGGATTTTCTGACCACCGGACTGTCGTCGGCAATGAGTATCCGGGCGCGCACGGAGACTCCTCCTAATCAGGCCAAATCGCTTCAGCGGAACTTGGATGTCGGGGATACCCCAAAGCGTTGTGCTAAAACAGGATCACTATACCTTTAGTCGGCCTTCTAGCAAAGCCTGCCGTGACAATTTGATACGCTCCCACCGGGCGGATACGGCTTCTGAGGCTATTGAGTCACGAGTGCGGAAAAGGGTCTATATCTTGTATAACAAATCAAGCAGGGGCTGTAGCTCAGATGGATAGAGCGAGAGTTTCCTAAACTCTAGGTCGGCGGTTCGACTCCGCCCAGCCCCTCCAGCGGCTTCCAACTAATGGGCCATCCCCCTTCTAGCCAGGTTACTTCCCTGTAGGCCAGTCCCGTGCAGATGCCGAATCTAAAGGAAAGCCTCGGAACGGCCGATATATCACTAGTGGAAGTTCGTGCGCATCCGCAGACGAGAATTGAACTGGTCGCTCCGCTACCTCAGCGCAATTGCCCATGGCACCAGCACTTCCGAAGATTTCGTCTTATTTCCCTTCGGAATATTTTGAGACGACCCAGTAGGAAGAACTGCTTCCTTCTCTTTCTCATTGCGATTGTGTGTTCTACAGGCTTGGCCCATGGTCTCGACCCGCAAAAGAATATTGACCAATATGGTCATGATAGTTGGACATCGCAGAACGGACTGCCGGGGGAGGCCGTCTATCAAATTCTGCAGAGTCAGGACGGTTACCTCTGGCTAAGGACATCGGCGGGACTGGTACGGTTCGACGGGATACGATTTGTC
>JGI12635J15846_10001960_pt1 | contig 17996 bp, 23 predicted proteins | sample BlaSpr_A8_OM2_M2_FD_15846 | JGI IMG/M metagenome (IMG submission 15846) | reverse complement strand
AGATAGGTAGTACGCTCACGACGGCGAGCAGTTCGTCCGTCGTTTTCAGCAATAGTTTGACGGACTCGAATGTGTTTTGGCAGGTGGGCAGCTCCGCGACTCTCGGTACAACGACCTCGTTCCAAGGAAATATTCTCGCGCTGACCAGCATCACCCTGAACACCGGTGCAAGCATCGGTTGCGGGAGCGCCTTGGCGCAAAATGGTGCAGTGACGTTGGATAGTAATACCATCGGCGGTGGTTGCAGCAGCACCAGCGGAGGCGGCGGAGGCGGCGGAGGCGGCACGTCGACGGTTCCAGAACCCGGAACTCTGGGCTTGCTGGGGACGGGTTTGGTAATTCTAGCTGGCGCGGCTCGTCGGAAAATGCGCATCTTGCATTCGGTTCGTCCCTGATGGGCGTCGTAAGAGAATTAGGGGCGTTTCAGAGTTTCATGCAGTTTTTTGGGTGGTGTTCTTTCCAACGAGCTTGGAAACGTAGCACTCTTCGTGAATGGCCTGTCCGCGCTCATCGGCCTTGCTCTCTTCAAGCTGCACGGATTCTCTGCAGAGGACGCACTGTGGACGCCACTGGCCTTCGGATACCTGCTCGGATCGCTGAAAGAGGTGGGATATTGATGCCTCCTGGGAGAGACTGTCCCCACACTAGCCTTGCCTGAACTTGGAAACTGAGCAAAACAGCTCATCCTCTCGACCAATCCCTCGCCACATATATAAGTCAGGGGCGGCCGTCTCGCCTGCGATTGCGCTGCCGTTGAATCATAAGACCTAAAACCGCAACGCCTTTTTCTTGCCCACTCTCTTCGAGAGTTATTTGCCAAGGTGGATCGTGCGAGTCTCCTCAACCGTGAGCCGAGAAGGATCGCAATAGCCGTAACCTTTGAGGCAGGCCGTGTAGTTGCGCTTGTGCTCGGCGTCCGCAAGCATCTTGGCTTCGGCGGGAGTCAGCCTGGCATAGTCACAGGTCTCCTGCCCTTCCTTACAAGCCGCCAAGTTGCGCTGATGTTCCGCGTACGCTGTCTGTTTTGCTTCTAGCGGAGTAAGTGTGGAGTGGTCGCACTCGTCCCAGCCATTCTCACAACTTTGCGCGTTGCGCTGGCGCTCTCCGGCGGCCACCTCCTTCGCCTCCGAAGGAGTGAGTTGGGAATAATTGCAGCCGGCGCCCATCTTACAGTCGGATGCATTGAGTTGCTGCCTGGCAGCGTCGACCGCCTCGGCTTCTGACGCGCTCAGTTTGGAGCGGTCACAGTTTCCCCCTCCGTTTTGGCAGGCGGCAACACTGCGCAGGTGTTCTGCGGCGGACGAATTACGGGCCTCTGCTGGCGTCAGTTGGGACCGATCACAGGACTGCATCCCGTCGTTGCAGTCGGACACATTCCGCTGGTGATCGGCCACCGCCAATGCAATCGTTTCGGATTCAGTAAGTTGTGAATGATCACAGGAATCGCGGCCATTCCTGCAGTTCGCAACATTCCGCCCATGACGGGCGAGGGCCACGTCCGTCTGCTGCGCCGCACTCAACTTGGACGGATCACAAGTTTTGCTACCAGCCTTGCACGCTTCCAGATTCTGCGAAAGATCGGGGGACTGAGCAAACGCCAGGATAGGCCAGAGACTAAGACATGCTACCTGCATGCACAGAATTTGCCGGAAACTGCTTTTCATATATCCGCCCTTCGGAACAGTAAGACCACATCTGTCAACAGGACTGACCGGAACCAGTGTGTGGTTCCGGCCAAGCCACAATCCGTTTTGCTCACATCGCCTGATGGAACTTACTTCCTGTCTCCTTTAGCTTCGGCAATGCGCGCTTGCTCGCGCGCTTCGGCCACGGCGTGCATGAATGGTTCCGCACTCTTCGGAGTGGACACCTTGCCCGATAAGATTTTGCGGAATTCCATGTGCTTGCCGTAAATGGCGCGAGTCGAGTCGTTGTCCTGCTGCACTACCGCACCTTCCAACGTTAGGCCGGCGAACACGCCCTTGGAGCGGGAGTAGGTAAGCATCTCAGTGTTCATCTTCCAATCTGTTCCGGCGGACGCATGACGCCCGACTGGGCCGGCTGCCACTGATCCTTCACCGGTAAGTTCGAACTTGCTGGAGAGCAGATGCTGGAAACCCTGCTCGTTCATGACCAACATGACCAGGTCCACGCCTTCGACACCAATCTGTAATCCCCAACTCCCACCGCCAATTGAGACGAATGCCGGTGCGCTCCAGCCTTCAGCAGTACGGCAAGAGGCCACTCCACGTCCGTGTTTACCACCAAAGACGAAGCCACCTTTGATCAGGTTGGGCACCACCAGGATGCACTTTGCGTCGTTCAGCACCTCTTCCGGAATGCCTTTGTCGGGCGTCGCCATAATGGCGTGAATCACCTCGACGGAGGACTGGAGGCGTGCCACCGAATCTTCGCGACCTGAACCTGCCCACGCGTATGTTCCGAATAGGCCCATGACGCTCATCAACAGCAGTGACATTGTTTTTTTCATGTAATTGTTCCTTTTAGGTGCTACAGAACTAAGAGGAGAAAACTTCAGATAGCTGACTTAGCTCAGGGGACCTGAAAGAGAGAGGACGTGCTCATCTCAAGCATCATCATGAGCGCATCCTGCAGGAATAGCTGGTCTGTATTGCTCACCTCGCAGATAGGAAACCGTGCAAGCTTCGATCCAAGGCGGCAAATCACATTCCGTGCAAAGCGAGCAATGTTGCACAGATTGTCGAGCTGCGCCGTGGCACTATTGGGTCATCAGAAGCCGAGGAGTCCAATCCATGACCGCAATCTCGCATCCCTTTCTTGCCCGTGTTCGTGGTCTGCGCGCCTTCGTAGCTGCTTCGCTGCGGAGATTCCTGAGAATGGAACCCCACGATGGTGACTTCGCCTCACAGAGGATGTGCCCGTTTTGTGGACTCATCACGCCGCGCCATGAACCAGGTTGCCTGGAATGCGGCAGGTCGTTCAAACCCGCTTAGTGGCGGGGAACGGTGCAGGATCTACGCCCATGCTTCTCGCGCGCCGTGACCAGATGGTTCGATGATGTATCGGTTCTTGCTCGGACAGAAGCGGCATGACACTTCGAGAACCTGTCCAGTCTTCTCCTCGACCACGGAAAACTGAAATATTCGCAGGCACTCTTCACAGGTCACCATCACGTAAGGAAGCCCGTGCGAGTCATTGCCATTGCGGGGTACCCAGGCTGGAGCAACTTCTCGCCGATGTGCAGTGCTGCGCGCAGGAGCAGAGCGAAGCAACTGCTCGATGGCTCGAAACAAGTTCTGGGGTGGGTCGCCTTTGGGGTAGAACCCGTCCGCGATTACGCCGACTGGCACTCCTTTGTCGCAGTATGCGCCGCTCATAGCCAGGGTTAATATGTGCGGGAAACGGCGGCGAACCACAGACAGCAGCTCGAACCCCGACATACGCGGCATCTTCAGGTCAGAGACGATTACGTCAGGCTCAGTTTTTCTAAGTTGAAAGAGTGCGGCAAAGCCGTCTTCGGCAACAACCACGCCGTAGCCCGCGGACATCAGCAACATTGCGATGGCTTCCCGAACCCCCGCATTGTCGTCCACCACGAGGATCCGTCGTTTTGAAGGAGTCGCCATAGTCTCTACCGGACCAAATCGAGTTGGGGCTTGGTGTTCAGCAGGAAATGGATAGCAGCCCATAACAAGTGCGCTCCGTCGGATTTGTCCACCAGAGTATCCACCGACTTTAAAGCTTGCCGTGATAGTTCCTGCGGGTCGGCCACCATCACGATAGGAACCCGCGGTCTCACACGCCGGATTTCCGCGGCCACCACGGCACCGTCCATCCGTCCCAAGTAGCATTCAATAACGACTGCATCCACCGGGTGTGACATCAGGAGCCGCAGCCCCTCGCGTCCGTTGGTTGCGGTAACAAGCCCGTAGCCCCTTTCCCGCAAGAGCGCAAATTGGTCTGGATCGCGGTGTATGCACAGAACTGTATTGCCAGCAGCCATACTGTAGTATGTATAGGCGAAAGTCCTTCGCTCGTCTGTTCAATATTGCTCAGGATTACAGAAGGTGCCGGAACTGAGCAATTGTGATCGGACAGAAAGAGTCGAGATCGCCTAGCCTATTCTTCAGAGCGTTCTTCCTGGGTGGATTACCAATGAAAAAACACTATCTCCATCTCTCGGTTTATCGATGTGACAAGTGTCAGGGGCCGGTCGTAACGGGCTCGCTTGCCGTGCGCGAAAACGAAATATCAAAAGAGACTGAGAAACATGAGGTCGGAGCGATCTGTCTCTCATGTGGCCACCGGCAAAACGCAGCGACGGGGCCGGCTCGTATCCGTCATTTGCTGCCGATCGATTGGCCTCCAGCGAATTCAAGTACGGCTTCCCACCTGGCCACGGCTTTTGTGGACGCACTCAATCGTGCCGATCTGCATTGAGAACGATGGCTGAGAATCCGAGCACCACTTTGCGCGTGGAACTGTCGAAAAGATCATTACATCCGGCGGCGTAAAGATTGGGCATTTGATCCTCCGCGCGACCAGCGTTTTGGCGGATTCTAGTCGTGGAGAACGACGTTGAGCAGCGAACTATGGACTTGCAATGCGCCCTCGACACCGCCGGCATAGTCAATGAAGCCGAGCTTCCGAAATCGGTTCATGAAAAAGCTGACCCGTGAACGAGTGGTTCCAACCATCTCGGCCAGCGTCTCCTGGCTGATCTTCGGAACTACGGTCTCGGGGATGCCTTCCTTGCCAAAATGAGCAAGCAATAGCAGGACGCGGGCCAGGCGTTTCTCACTGGAATTGAACAGTTGGTCGACAAGATCCTCTTCGTAACGGATATTCCGCGCCAGCAAGTAGGCCACGAACATTTCCGAGAGTGCGGGTTCACGATGAAGCGCGTCCATCATCGTCTTCTTATCCACCCGAAGGATCTCGCAATCTGTCATGGCCGCTGCGGAACCCATCCGTAAGAGCTGACCCGCCAGCGCACCTTCTCCGAAGAAGTTTCCTTCGTTTACGATCGCGATCGTTGCTTCCTTACCGATCTTGGAAACGACCGTCAGCCTCACTTTGCCTTTTTGCACAAAGAAGACAGCGTCTGCCCCGTCCCCTTGCGCAAATATCATTTGCTTTTTCGGAACAGCCAGGATCTTCCTGCCGTCGCCGATGTTCGCGAGGAAAGTGTCGGGGTCGAATCCGCCGTTCTTTTTGGGTGCTACCGTAGCATCTCCTTTTCGTGGGGTCGGTTAGAGGACGAGCGATTCACTCAAACTTGTGCCCCGCTCTTACGAATTGTACTCTAGCGTACGCTAATAGGCTTCCCTAAAAGTGGTCACTTTTGATCAGTTTTAACCTGCCGGGGGTCTCACTATGAGAGTGCGAACACCTTGGACAATCACAGATGGATTAGGGGAGCTATGCTGTCAACCGTTGAAGTCGGCACGATCCTAATGAAGGAATGGCCCGGAATGACGCAGCTCCTTGGGCTGGAAAGTGAGCCATGTTCAGGGGAGTGGGGCCGGCTTAAGGTCCTGGATGGCTTCGCTCTCGATCGCAAGATCCATGCTGCCGGCTGGAATTTCTTTTTTATGGCGACAGAAGTCAAGGCGATCTTCTTTGGAAAGGCTGGAGCGACAAAAATCCAAAACGCATTGAAGAGAATTCTTGGGAAGGTAAAGCAAGAACATTTTAATTGCCTTGAAGTGACTGCAATCGTTGCCCGGCGCTTCTTAGGTGTGCCCTACGTGACTGTTTCCGCGCATTCACGACATGCGCAGCAGAGTTGTTATCTCGACACCGTGGAGGCAAGGCGGACGACCCAACGCAATGCGGAATGGGCCAGAGGTTGAGCGGCGCGGCTGCTAGATTTTTACACCAGTACTCAGGAGCCACGTTTTGGCGGAACAAATCGACCTATATATCGGAGTGGTTGTGACTTTGATGTTCCTGGCCGGTTGTTTCCTCACGGTCCTAAGCGCCCGGGACCGAGCTGAAAAACGGAGTCGTTGGCTGGATTGAAGGCTCAGTTCTCACCGAACCGCCACTGGCCAGAAAACCTTCACTTGTCCGAGCCGGCTAAGCGCCGATCGCGATGCGGTTCTGTGCGAGGCAGGCCCGTGCTGAGTTCGCATTGTTCTCCCGGCTTAGCACCACACGTGGGACAACGCACCGCCAAGGCCAGTCTCTGTTTGACTTTCATCGCCACACCCTACACTATTGCTCGCTGACAAGATGGTCAATAGTGACCATTCTGCAAGTCCACCTTCGGTGAATACTGACAAGAGACAAATTTTTAAATCCAGCGCTTGGTGATGCTCCAGGGTCCATCTGGCAGTTGGCCCCTTGCTACCGCTTTTTATCGAAGTCAGGAACACAATGTCGCTACCGAACGCCGTGCTAGCCAAGCCTCTGCTGAAAGTCGTCGGTCCCCGGTCCTTGGTGCAAGGGGCTGCAGCGGCTCGGTTGCAGTCGAAGCCGTCCCTGCCGAGCCGAATCGCGGTAATCGGGAATTATCTTCCGCGGCAGTGTGGAATCGCCACCTTCACCACAGATTTGTGCAGCGCCATTTCGGCAGAGTATGGGAGTGCGCGACTCTTAGCGCTCCCGGTCAACGACACCGAGGAAGGTTACGATTATCCCGCCCGGGTGCGATGGTCGCTCGCGCAAGATGAAGTGAAGTCGTATCAGGAGGCCGCCGAATTCCTGAACTTCAACAACATCGACATGGTGTGTTTGCAGCACGAGTATGGAATCTTCGGTGGTCCGGCCGGAAGCCATATTTTGCATCTGCTGCGTGCCCTGAAGATGCCCGTGGTGACAACCCTGCATACAGTTCTGCGCGAACCAGACGCCAACCAGTCGATGGTCATGGAAGAGATCGTGGAGTTGTCGGACCGCCTCATTGTCATGAGCCAGCTGTCGTCCCAGTTCTTGCAGGAAATCTTCAAGGTGCCTGGTAGCAAGATCGACATGGTGCCACATGGAGTTCCAGACCTGCCATTCCTGGATCCCAATTTCTACAAAGACCGCTTTGGTGTTGAGGGAAAAGCGGTCTTGCTCACTTTCGGCCTGCTCTCGCCGAATAAGGGAATCGAAAATGTAATTCAGGCTTTGCCGCAAATTCTGTCCAAACACAAGAATGTTGCTTACATCGTCGCGGGCGCGACCCATCCACACATTCTCCGTCGTGAGGGGGACCAGTACCGGACTTACCTGCAGGCGCTGGCGAAGGAAGTGGGAGTGGAATCACAAGTGTTCTTCCACAACCGCTTCGTCAGTCCCGAGGAGATGCTCGGGTTCATTGGCGCCGCGGACATTTACGTCACTCCCTATCGCCACGAGGCCCAGGTAGTTTCCGGCACGCTTGCCTATGCATTAGGTGCGGGCAAGGCAATCATCTCGACTCCATACTGGCACGCGATCGAGTTATTAGACGACCGCCGCGGCGCGCTGGTGCCCTTCCAAAATCCCGATGCTATTGCGCAAAAAACAATTGAGCTCCTCGACACTCCCGCAATACGCCACGCCATGCGCAAACGCGCTTATCAGTTCGGCCGGGAGATGGTGTGGAAGCGCGTGGCGCAAGGATATATGGAGAGTTTCGCGCGCGTGCGCAGCGACCGCATGGAAACTCCGAAAGTGCAATTCTCGGCCCGGATGACCCCCAAGTTGCTGGGCCAATTGCCTGAATTGAAGCTGAATCATTTGACTCAGATGACCGATGACACCGGAATGCTGCAGCACTCGATCTTCACGATCCCCAACCGCCGAGAGGGATATACAACGGACGACAATGCCCGCGCTCTTATTTTTTCCGTGCTCCTGGAGCAAATGGAAAAAGAGCAGACGGAAAAAGAGCCGCAGGATCAGATTGGGCAACTCGATTCACAGATCTCAAATTCCGCTGGCCTTTATCTGTCGTTCCTGGAACATGCTTTCAATCCCGCGAAAGGCAGATTTAAGAACTTCCTCCGCTACGATCGCCGCTGGAACGAATCGGTGGGTTCGGAAGACTCTCACGGGCGTGCGCTGTGGGGACTAGGGACAGTGTTGGGCCGATCCAAGGATCTGGGACTGAGGGGTGCTGCCGGACGCCTGTTCGAGTTTTCTCTTCCCGCGGTGCTGGAATTCAGCAGTCCCCGTGCCTGGGCTTATACCGTGCTCGGCATTCAGGAATACCTCACTTCGTATCCCGGAGATCGGGACGCACAGAAAATGCGATCCGCTCTCAGCCAGCGACTGCTCGAGATGTATGCGTCAATCCGACGGCCGGATTGGAGATGGTTCGAGAACGTTGTAGCCTACGGAAACGCGAGATTTCCCCAAGCACTGCTGCTGGTAGGTTCCGCGTGCTCGGATGATCGCATGCTGTCCGCGGGCCTCGAATCTCTCGAGTGGCTGCTCGAACTGCAGCGGTGCGAAACCAACGGCCACTTTGTGCCGATCGGTTCGCAAGGTTTCTATCGCCAAGGCGGTGAAAAAGCCCGCTTCGATCAGCAGCCGCTTGAAGCCGCCGGCGCGGTCTCTGCGTGTTTGCAAGCGTACCGCGTAACTGGAGAGAGCCGCTGGCGCATCGAAGCCTGGTCGGCTTTCAACTGGTTCCTCGGCGACAATGACCTGCAACTTCCTCTTTATGATTCCGTCACCGGGGGCTGCCGGGACGGCTTGCATCCCGACCGTGCCAACGAAAACCAGGGAGCAGAATCAACGCTATCGTTCTTGATGGCACTCCTCGGAATGCGCTCTCTGCAAGAATCTGAACCCGTGGATATCCCGTCATGACCGTGCCCGCAGAAAAATCTATGAGCCTTCTAAGCACTCGCATCGAGCCCCTCCTTCTTCGTTATCCCACCAACCCGATTCTGTCGAGCAAGGATTGGCCATACCCTATCAATAGCGTGTTCAATGCGGGCGCAACGCTACTCGCGGATGGCACGACTTTGTTGCTTTGCCGCGTGGAAGATCGACGCGGCTTGTCGCATCTTTGTGCTGCGCGCTCTCGAAACGGGGTCGATGGCTGGCACATCGACAGCGAACCAACCCTAATGCCCAGCCCGAAGGACTATCCGGAGGAGATCTGGGGCATCGAAGATCCTCGCATCACGTTTGTTCCTGAACTGCAGCAGTACGTCGTCACCTACACTTCTTATTCGCGAGGCGGTCCCGGCGTGTCGTTGGCTCTGACCAAAGATTTCCGCAGTTTCGAACGATACGGCGTAATCATGCCGCCGGACGACAAGGACTCCGCACTTTTGCCTCGGCGGATCGATGGATGCTGGGCGCTGATTCATCGTCCCATGACAACCCTCGGATCGCACATGTGGATTTCTTACTCTCCCGACCTGCGCTATTGGGGCAGGCACCGGCTCATGCTCGAAGCACGACGCGGCGCCTGGTGGGATGCAAACAAAATCGGGCTGTCTCCGCCTCCCATCGAGACTTCCAGAGGATGGCTCGTTTTCTACCACGGAGTACGACACACGCCTTCGGGCTGTCTGTATCGCTTGGGTTTGGCGCTGTTCGATCTCGAGAATCCAGAGAAGTGCCTGCTGCGAGGAGATTCGTGGATCTTCGGGCCTGAAACGGAGTACGAACGCCATGGTGACGTGGACGATGTCGTGTTTCCGTGTGGATACACAATGGACGCCGACGGCGACACGCTCAACATTTATTATGGAGCCGCGGATTGCGCCATTGCCCTGGCTCGGGCCAGCGTGCGCTCGTTACTCGATTGGCTCGATACCAATGGAAGTTGCGAACGCCGCCAGCGAGCGGGCGATTGATTCTTCACATGTGAGCTATCCTGCTCAGACACTCAACCCTGCAAGTGTCATTATTTATTCTCCTGAGTGTGTAGAGAGAGGGACGACCGCCAGTTCGTAGCTCTCATTCTTAGGTCGCAAGGCGTCAGGATTGGTTCGAGCCGAGGCGACCACATCCAGCTCATTGGTGTTCTTCGTTCGCGCGTCCGCGAAAATCGGCGGAATCACGATTCAGCCCGAAAAGTTCTCGCACCCAAGAAGAACGACGGCCCCGGTGTCGTCTGTCTGCAAGACAGGAAAGGTTAAAGATCATGCCGTTAATTCAATTGCTGGAAGTTCTGGTCGTGGTAGGCGTGCTCCTGTGGCTGGTGAATCGCTTCATCCCCATGCAGGGGTCGATCAAGTCAATTCTGAACGGCGTGGTGGTGATTGCCGTCGTCCTGTGGTTACTCAATGTCTTTGGGCTATTCAACTCCCTAACCAATATCCACATTGGAAAAGGCTGAGTTATAGCCGCGGCGTATACCTGCGAAACCAGGATCGAGATCGAGCAGTAATCGGCAGACATCTGCCAGAGGAGATCCCTTGAAGATAAAGCTGTTGTTAGCCCCCGCAGTCGTTTTCAGTCTGGCAGCGCTGGCTCAAGCCACGCCCCAAACTGCAAGGACGGTTGACCCCACGACTCCAACGTTCACGTTCCGGGTCAATGTCATCAGTCGCACCGTCCAGGCTGTCAACTATCAGCATCGCAGCGGCCCTACGAAACTGGATTTCGCTGGCACGAGCCTGATGCCCTCTGGTCGTGGTGAGGCTAAGGTGAACAGCAAGCGCGGATCCATCGAGATCGAGGCGGAATTCTCCGGCCTGCAGAAGCCTACGAGCTTCGGTAACGAGTACCTCACTTACATTTTATGGGCGATTTCTCCCGAGGGCCGGGCTGCGAATCTCGGCGAAGTGCTGGTCGGCGGCACCAAAAGCAAGCTGCGAGTGACCACGGACTTTCAGGCATTCGCGCTGATCGTAACCGCGGAACCTTATTATGCTGTGCGGCAGCCCAGCAACGTCGTCGTACTCGAGAATGTGGTTCGCGACGACACCAAGGGTACGACTGAGGCCGTGAATGCGAAGTATGAACTGATGGAGCGGGGCGGCTACATTCCTACGGGCTACAAGTTTGACCCTGTTGTCCGGAATGCCAAGTTGCCGTTGGAATTCTTCGAAGCGCGCAATGCCTTGCGCATCGCGGAGTCCGAAGGCGCCGAGAGATATGCAACCGACAGCTACCGGCATGCAGTCAAGTTAATGGACGAAGTGGACGCGGATGCAACGCAGAAGCACATGGCGAGAAAGCAACTGATTGCGCTGTCCCGCGAAGAGGTGCAAGTCGCCGAAGACGCGCGAGAAATCGCAGTCAAGAAAATGGACGAGGAACGGCTGAGCGACGAACGCCAAGCTTCTGCGGACTCACTGTCGCGCTCGAGAGCGCAAACCGACGACGCAACCCGGCAGAAGGAATATGCGCAATCCGATCAAGCTCGAGCCGAGATCGGCAGACGTCAGGCCGAGTCGGACGCTGCCCGGTCGCGAGCGGATGCCGCTGATGCGCAATCCGCAGCCGTCCAAGCTCGAGCCGACAATGCCAATTCGCAATCTGCGATGATCCAGGCCCGAACGGAAGCTGCGGATGCACAGTCAGCCAGCGTTCAGGCTCGAAATGACGCTGCCAACGCACAATCCGCAAGCATTCAGGCCCGGAATGACGCGACCGACGCACAATCCGCGACGGCGAAGGCCAGATCCGATATGGCAGACAACCAGGCCTCTTCAGCCACGGCGCTCGCCGCGGCCCAGGCGGACGCTGACCGATCCCGTCTGACCGCGCAGCAGGCTCAGCAGAGTGCGCAACAAGCGGATACTGATAAAGCCGCGATGCGCGCGAAATTGTCGGAACAATTGAATTCGATTCTTCAGACCCGTGACAGCGCGCGAGGACTCATCGTCAGCATGTCTGATGTGCTGTTTGACACGGGTAAGTATTCGTTAAAGCCGGGAGCACGCGAGAAGCTGGCGAAAGTCGCCGGCATCCTGCTGGCTTACCCGGGACTCAACATAGAAGTCGGCGGCTATACAGATAATGTCGGCGGCGATTCCATGAATCAAACCTTGTCTGAGAATCGTGCCGGATCGGTGCGCGACTACCTTGTGCGTGAAGGCGTATCGACGAATTCGGTTTCGTCCAGAGGGTTCGGTAACAGTCTGCCGGTAGCCTCCAACGATAACTCCGCCGGCCGGCAGCAGAACCGGAGAGTGGAACTATTGGTGTCCGGCGAAGCCATTGGCAATCCGGTCAACTCGACCACAGGAAGCTTGCGGTAGAACGAGCAGAGCGCGGGCGCGGACGAGGTCGCCCGCGTACCCCAGAAGCAGTATTCTCGGCGCGAGTCCACCTCTGGGGACTCGCGCCTTTCTTATCCGGCTCCGACAACAATCGTGAACAGTTCGCGTGTCGGCAAAGTGTGCTCGCTTAGCTAGTTCTTCCCGCGTTGAGCAGTTTTGACCATTAAGAAACCGGTGGAGAGCCTATAAACAAACTTGGGCTCCTTCCATGTTGAGTTGCGGAGTACAGCCTGAGGAGGCGAAATTGATGAGAATAATTGGAATTACCAGCACAGCCATTCTGTCTTTGCTTTTCGGAATTGCGGGACCTGCCTATGCACAGCAAGAGCAGCAGGGCGAAAAACAAGATCATGCGCAGCAGCAACAGGGCAAGCACGACCAAGCCAAACCGGAACAGCAGCAACAGCACGCTCAGCAATCGCCACGGCAGGAGCAGAACAACCAGCAACAGCATGCTCAGCAACCGCAGCAGCAAGACCGGAACAACCAGCAACAACATGCCCAGCAACAGCAACGGCAGGAACAGAACAACCAGCAACAGCATGCTCAGCAACCGCAGCAGCAAGACCGGAACAACCAGCAACAACATGCCCAGCAACCGCCACGGCGGGAGCAGAACAGTCAGCAACAACATGCTCAGCAACCGCCACGGCAGGAGCAGAACAATCAGCAACGATACGCCCAGCAACAGAGGGGCAATGAACGTCCGCAGCGCACTCAGGAACAGCAGCGCGTTCAGCAAAGCGCGTGGCAGCAGCACAGCTCGCAACACTGGGATTCCGACCATCGCAATTGGCAGCAGCGTGGCGGATATCAGGGCTACCGCATTCCTGACGATCGCTACCGTGGATATTTTGGTCAGGACCATGGATTCCACATCTACGGCCTGCCCTTCATGGTTGTGGGTGGGTACCCGCGTTTCCAGTATGAGGGCTACTGGATCAGTCTCATGGACCCATGGCCGGAATACTGGGGGAATGACTGGTATGACAACGACGACGTTTATGTCGCCTATACGGACAACGGCTATTACATGTACAACCGCAGATATCCCAACGTTGGAGTTGCAATCAGCATCTCGAGGTAGTGGTGTACACGGTGCGGCCTCGGGAGAGGCCGCACCTTTCATGAATACGTCACGAGGAGGATAACAATGCTTGGAACTATATTGATCGTGATTTTGGTCTTAGCTCTTCTGGGTGCCCTGCCCCGATGGTCGCACAGTCGGAGTTGGGGTTACGCCCCGACCGGAGGGGTTGGAGTGATCCTGTTGATCGTAGTCGTTCTTCTGTTTCTCGGGCGGATTTGAGCTATGTGGCACAGCTCAATCTCGGAAGGCGCCAACGCAGATAGTTGGCGCCAGTTTGTCATGCGTGTAGGGACAGTTCTTCTGATCGTGCTCATGTCCTGCAGTAGCTCGTCCGCCTATTCCGTTCTGACGCACGAGGAGATCGTGGATCTGGTGTGGACCGACGAGATCCGGCCCCTCCTGCTTAAGCGATATCCAGGGCTGAGCGAAGAGCAGATCACCAACGCGCATGCCTACGCTTATGGAGGCGCGGTCATCCAGGATCTCGGCTACTACCCCTTCGGCAGTACAGAATTCAGCGATCTGGTGCATTACGTTCGCAGCGGAGACTTTGTTCGTGAGTTGCTGCTCGAGAGTCAGGATGTCAACGAATACGCCTTCGCTTTGGGCGCACTTTCGCACTATGCGTCCGATATCGCCGGTCATCCCGCAGTCAACCAGTCCGTCGCCATCGAGTATCCCAAGCTTCGAGCAAAATACGGCAAGTCCGTCCGGTATGCCCAGAACAAGACCGCTCATCTAAAAACAGAGTTCGGATTTGATACCGTGCAGGTCGCGAAAAATCGCTATGCCTCGCAGCAGTACCACGATTTCATCGGATTCCAGGTGTCCAAACCCTTGCTGGAACGCGTCTTTCCCATCGTCTATGGAATGCAGTTGAAAGACGTATTGAAACACGAGGACATGGCAGTAGGTTCGTACCGTTTCGCGGTCAGCCGGATGATTCCGCGGATGACCCAGGTGGCGCTCCAAACTCACAAGAAGGAGTTGATGCGCGAGACTCCGAATTTCGCGAAACGGAAGTTCCTATACCGCCTTTCGCGCTCTGACTACGAAAAGCAGTGGGGAAAGGACTACAAGAAGCCGGGCGCGGGCACCCGAATATTGTCAACCCTCCTGCGATACATGCCGAAAATCGGTCCCTTCAAAGGAATGGCCTTTAATAATCCGACTCCGCAAACGGAAGATCTCTATTTCAAGAGCATCAATACCACGGTCGACCAGTATCGCGCCTTTCTCCAAGAAGTGCGCAACGACAAACTCGTGCTTCCCAACTGCGATCTTGATAGTGGGCTGGCCACCAAGGCGGCGGAATACTCGCTCAGCGACGGTACCTATGCAAAGTTGCTTGCCCAGCTGTCCGAACGGAGATTCGATCTCACGTCGCCCGAACTACGCGATAACATCCTGCAGTTCTATTCCGATCCCTCGGCTGCGATCGCGACGAAAAAGGACCAGGTTCGCTGGCAAAACGTGCTGACGTCGTTGGACCAACTAAGATCCGTGGTGCCGGCGCCAACGGTGGCGGGCGGTTCTGCGCAGTGAACTCCCGGGCGGTTACTCCCTTTCAAGAACGCAGCAATCAATCGGGTTCGCGACATGGAAAAAGAACCACACCGTGGGTTTGCTGTGGTGCTGGCGTACTACCGTAAGGGTTAGGGCGGCCTGGGAGTGGAGTTCGCATTCAGCATTTGGCTCTCCTCGGCCGGCTTCGTGGTTTTGATCGAAGCCCGACACAATGCAGAGCTTCTGCAGGAAGCTAGCGGAGGCGATAGCAGACAAAGAAGGGACAGTGAAAGAACTGATGGAAGCCTTGAAACAGTTCCCATTAGAAGCGAAGGTCATCTACGAGACGGGGCTAAACGGCGCCGTAACAATTGGAAAAGCGTAGTACGTGAAGGCCCGCGGTGGCGACGGTGAGATGGGAGTGTTACTGGATCGATTGGTTCGTCCGAATGGAATTGAAGTTTCGAAGGGAAACTTCTTTTCTGCCTCCTGACTTTCGCAGTAGCTCGGGTGGAACGAAAGGACCGGCTGAGGAGGAAGATAAACCCAAACTCTACGCCTACTGACCAGTTTGTCGCTAGGCAAGAAACACGCCAACGCTCTATACCAGCCAGGAGTGTTTCCGCCGACCATGAGGTCGGACTTTCTCGAAGGATCAGACGTCATGCTGTCCGAAGTCGAAGAATAGACAGAATAATGAAGCCATTCACCTTGTTGTAAGAACACATGACCGATTAGAAGACGAATCTGCTTGATCGTCTGATCAAATTCCCTTACCCCCATTTCGAATAACTGATTCTGAATCAGTCGCTAGGCCTATAGCGTAAGCCGTGAAGATATCAAGGACGAGCAGAAAGTCGAGCTTGACCCCGGAATTCGAACAGCATTGGCGTCTGCCTGTGCTGGTATTTCTACCAGTCGCGCATCTTTCCAACGCGGCTTAGAAACTTAAGACAGAAGAGTCTGGGCCTGCACGATTGTCATCAGGCCGACCGCATGTCGGTATTGGCGCTTCGCAGAGGGCCTCGAAAACTACAATGCGACACACCCTCGCAGTCACGCTTGCGGTTTTTGCGCTGATGCCTCTCTCGCGTGCTCAGGACGAGATCCCCATCTTCAAGACGGAAGCGGCGAGCGCTGTCGTGTGGGGCGAGGAGAACAGTTCAGGGGCTTCGTCCTCGAGCGTTCGAGACCCTGTGACAGGAAATGCAATCCACAAACTGCACCGCGGAGGAATCGAGGTCAGCTCCCGGGCAGGATTCGAGAGAGTCGACTCGGCAGGAGCGGGCGAACTGCTGAGCTTCACGACAACCATCGTTAACACATTTGCGGGTCGGCGACAACTTGTCCAGAAAGGCCACCAATGCTTTTCCGGCAGCCGGTACGGGAGCGGCGCCCTCTTTAACAATTTGGGTGGCGTCCAGCGGTTTTCCGTAAAGCTCCTTGTTCATGTCATCGTCCGAAGCCAGCGAAGCGCTACCGAGTGAAGCACCGGCAAACAGTCCCTTCGCCTGGGAATAAGTAAGTATGTCTACATTGGGGTCATTGAGTCCGACAGCTTTCGCACCTGACGGACCCGCGACGGCGGACGCATCCGCGCCTAGTTTCAGTTTGCCCGAGAGTACCTTATCTGCACCCCTCTGGGTTATTACGAGCACCACATAGTCGGTGGAACTGCTGCCCAATTGCACGCCGAGGCTACCTGTGTCTAAGGTGTACATAGCTGGAGCGCTCCATTTGCCATTCATCTCCGCACCGGTACGACACGTGATCATGCCTCGTCCGTAAGTCACACCAAGGCCAATACCGACCTTCCTGACGCTGGGATACACCAGCACGCAGACTGCCTGGTCCACGATGCTCGTCGGTATGTCCTGTTTATTGAGGATCGTTTTCAGGACAGCTGTCGACTCGGCCAAACGTTCCGATGACTTGTCCCCGGCAAACAGGGGTAGCGTTATTGCAAGGCACATTAACAGCAAGGCAATCTTCTTGGTCATAAAGTGGAACCTCCGCATTTGATTTTGAAAACATGCACTCCATTGAGAACAGATTCTTCTTTTATCGCGATCGTGGCTTGAGCCCTGTTCGGCAGACAATCGTTCGAACGAGCCAGCGCCCCAGTTGCTGCCAGCCGGCTGACTTCTCGAGTGGTATGTGTCCGACCGAGACACGACTGTGCTGGATTGCTGCGATCCAGTCTCCGAGCCATTTCGCAAACTCCTTGTTTCTTTCAACCTTCAATGCCATGAGGTCTCTTTTTGCCCCAGTTGCTGCTGCTCGATCCCGCCGTGACTAATGACGGCGACAACGATGTACCAGCGGAAAGTCCTGCTCGGTTTCGCGGTACGCCTCCAAACACGGTAGCCAGCAGATCAGAAGAAAGACCACGGTGATCAGGAACACGCTGAATACGGTCATATATGCCCTACTCGCAGATGGATTGGACGAACGGGTTCAGGAGTTCGTCCTTGATGATCATGTGGTCAGGCTACTGCGCTGCAGATCTCCATGGAACTGTCACATGTGACAGGACGATTAGCCTGAGGCTTGGCCTGAAGAGAAGGGAAATGAAAGGGTTCTGTTCGTTCGGCTACAAATCAGTCAGCCGTTCGGCTGGAGTAAGTTGCATTTGATTCCAGAAAAGCCAACTCTCTCTAAGCCTACGCAATCAACCTTGCGATAAAGTAGGCAGCACCAGCGGCGAGCGCCCCAATGATGAGGGTTTGGACAGCGCCCCGCAGCGGTGCAGCCCCGGTGAAGCGTCCCTTGACGTAGCCGAAGACGAATAGCGCCAGGAGCGTGACGGCTACCGATAGTAAGAAAGCTGAATGCATTTGAGTAAGCAACATGTAGGGAAACAGCGGAACAAGACCGCCGCTGGCATAGGCCAATGCAATGGTCAAGGCACTACGAAGGGCTCGGCCGGGACGGCTCTTCCAATCCGAGTTCGAAGCGCATCATGAAGTTGACCCAGTCCTTGGGCCTTTGCCGTAGGGCAGTTACGACCGGCTGGCTTTCTTCCTTCGTCAAGCCATAGGATTCGAAAACCTGAGAGACTTCGGAAGATTCCGCCTCGGGAATTGTTTTCACTTCTTTGCGTTCCCGGGCCAACTCTTGTTGATAGTGTTCCGCATCACTCTTGGCGGCAAGAAAACCGCCGAGCCCCATGGCGATCGACCCGGCCGCAATCTCAGCCAACCCCGCCACAACCACCACGCGCGCCGAAGCGACCGCCCCGGAAAGGCCCGCGG